>Ga0209162_1000484_pt1 | contig 43355 bp, 33 predicted proteins | sample YNPNPMetaG_FD_187121 | JGI IMG/M metagenome (GOLD analysis project Ga0209162, IMG submission 187121) | Anoxygenic and chlorotrophic microbial mat microbial communities from Yellowstone National Park, USA - YNP NP MetaG (SPAdes) (version 2) ...
GAAAAGGGGCGATGCCCCCGCCTGGGATGCCGCTGTCGGTTACCTCCGCCGGCGGCTTGGCGCAGCGCATGGCCAGCTGCGTGTGCAGGGAAGAGACCCGCCTGGCGACCAGTTCGCTGCGGCGTCGTTCAGCGAATCGATGCTCGACTCCTCCCACTCAGGGATCGGAAAGGAGCGAGTGGTTCAGACCGGTCGGCTCCTACCCGGACGGGCGTGCGAAGGCCCCGGAGAGCTCTTGGTCACCTGGGGCCGACCGCCGCGCGGCCCTGCCTAGGTGTCTGCCACCCGTTCAGGAGGATACAGCGCCGGACGGCGTTCGCGGTTTGCGCGGTATTCAGGCGCGAGCCGTTTCAGAGCGGTGGGCCCGATGGGGTTTGGCGCCGCTTGCCGTTCGAGACGGCCGGGTCTAGCCTGTTGTCGGTCGAATGTGGGAGGAGCCGGTGATGACTCGGGCGATGTGCGGGCTTGCGTTGGCGGCGGGGTTGATGGGGTGCCTGTGGGGTCGGGCGCAGGGGGCGGAGGGGTGGAAGGACCTGTACGTGGGGGGGAAGGATTGGAGGGGGTGGCACACGGTGGGGGGCGGGGAGTGGTCGATTGGCGGGGGGGAGATCATCGGCAAGACGGGGGACGGCCGGTATGGGTGGCTTGTGACGGACGAGGTGTACGCTGATTTCATATTGGAGCTGGAGTGCAGGCACGAGGGGTGGGGCAACAGCGGGATTCAGTTTCGCAGTCATGTGATCGAGGGGACGATGCACGGGTGGCAGGCGGATTTCGAGCGGAAGCTGTCGGAGGGGGCCAACGGCGTGTGGGATGAGGCGGGCAAGGAGCGGTGGCTGGCGCTGCCGAAGGGGGAAGCGGCCCGCGCGGTCAAGCCGGACGACTGGAACCGCTACCGCATCCAAGCGATCGGCGACCACGTCAAGGTCTGGATCAACGGCATCCCCACGGTGGAGTTTCGCGATAAGCAGTTTACCCGCGGGATCATCGCCCTCCAGGTTCACAGCGGCAAGGAGCCTCCGGTCCATGTCCGATGGCGGAACATCCGGATCCGCGTGCTCGACGAGAACGAGGGATTCCGGTCCCTCTTCGACGGGAAGTCCCTGGCGGGCTGGCGAGTGGCGGGGAAGGAACCGTGGAAGGTCGAGAACGGGGAGATCGTCGCCCAGTGCCGGCAGGGCGCCGAATACTGTTACCTAGTCAGCGAGGATTCCTACGACGACTTCTACGCGAAGCTGAAGTTCCGGTATGAGTCGGGGAGGGGCAACAGCGGCTTTTTCTTCCGGTCTTCCATTGAGGGCGTGGACATCAGGGGGCCTCAGGCGGAAATCGCACCCAGGAATGGCCAGCACACGGGCCTGGTGTACGAATCCGGCGGCCGGGGCTGGCTGAACCTGAAGGAGTGGGACAAGCTCAAGGACGCCGTCTACCGTCCGGATGAGTGGAACATCATGGAAGTCCAGGCGATCGGCCCCCGGGTGGTCGTGCACGTCAACGGATGGCCGGTCAGCGATTTCAGCGACGAGCGGCTGCCCCGCCAGGGCCGCCTTGCCCTGCAGATGCACTCCGGCGAGGCGATGAAGATCCGATTCAAGGACCTGTACATCCGGACGCTGAAGTAGTCGCGCGGACTCCGACCCGCCGATAATTCCCACCGTCGCGGCGGCACCTCGCTTGCGGTCCTTCCGTCCGCGTGCGCCTCATTGGCGAGCCTCTAAAGCGGAAACCGATCCTGGCCGATCAGCGATGGCAGCGAAGCTCCGGGCCTGGTACGGCGGCACGGCGGAATGCCCCGGCCCGGGCGAGTACCGAAAATGGGGTGTCACGTGTCCCTTCGCGCCAAGGTGCTTACTTCCCAGATCCTGCTGGCCACGGTCCCGATGTGTCTGGTGGCGGGCCTGAGCCTGTGGTTGGCCGGACGCTCGTTGGGCGACGCTTCGCGCCATAGCGAATCGGCGCTGGACGAGAACAATCAGTCGAGCCGGCAGGCATTGATCGAGGCCGGGACCACCGACCTGGTCCATGTGGCCCAGACTGTGCTGGCCATGTGCCAAGTCCAGCAGGAGTTGCTCGAGCAGAAGCTCCGCGGCGACCTGAACGTGGCGCGGGACGTCCTGCGGCGTGCCGGCGGGGCCACGCTGGCTGCCGAGACCGCGACGTGGAAGGCGGTGAATCAGGAAACGGGGCAGACCCAGGAGGTGGTGCTGCCGAAGATGCTCGTGGCTCAGAAGTGGCTCGGGCAGAACGCCGACCCCCGGGTGGCCTCGCCGATCGTCGATGAGGTCAAGTCGCTCGTCGGGGGCACCTGTACGATCTTCCAGCGGATGAACGAGGCGGGCGACATGCTGCGGGTCTGCACGAACGTCGTCGGCTCCGACGGCTCGCGGGCCATCGGCACCTACATCCCCGTGGCCGCTGCCGACGGGGGGCGGAACCCGGTCCTGGCGGCCGTACTCGACGGGAAGACCTACGTCGGGCGGGCCTTCGTGGTGAACGCCTGGTATGTGACGGCCTACGAGCCGATCCGGGACGCTGCGGGGAAGGTCGTCGGCATGTTGTACGTGGGCGTGAAGGAGGAGAGTGCCGAATCGCTCCGGCGGGCGATCATGTCGATCCGGATCGCGCGGACGGGGTATGTCTACGTGCTGAACGCCAAGGGCAAGACCCGCGGTCATTATGTCATCTCCAAGGACGGCAAGCGCGACGGCGAGAACATCTGGGAGGCCAAGGATTCCGACGGGAATCTCTTCATCCAGGATATCTGCCGCAAGGCCGTGGCCCTGGCCCCGGGGCAGACGGCCGAACACCGTTATCCCTGGAAGAACGCGGAGGACGAAAAGCCCGTGCCGAAGACCGTCCGGATCGCGTACTTCGCCCCGTGGGACTGGGTGATCGGCGTGGGCGCTCCCGAGAGCGAGCTGTTCGAGTCCGTTCATCAGATGCAGGCCAGGGCCGAGCAGGCCACGCGGGCGATCGCCGGCTTGCGTACGCGTACGATTCGTTCGATGGTCGTCTGGTGTCTCGTCGCCGTGCTCGCGGCCGCCGCCGTTTCGGGAGCGGTCTCCATGCTGGTGACGCGCGGCATCGTCCGGCCGCTGCGCTATGCCATCGGCGGTCTGAATGAAGGGTCCCGCCAGGTGGCGGAGGCCGCTTCGCAGGTGTCCGCCGCCGCCCAACGATTGGCCGAAGGCGCCAGCGAGCAGTCGTCGGCCCTCGATACGGCGTCCCAGTCGATCAAGACATCCGCGGAAATGAGCCGCAAGAACGCCCACAGCGCCGGGGAGGCCGACCGGCTCATGCACCAGGTGCGCGACAATATGGCCCGCGCCCGTCAGGTGATGAACGATGCCTCCCAGGCGATGAGCGGGATCGCCGAGTCAAGCCAGCGGATCGGCAAGATCATTCGCGTCGTCGAAGAAATCGCCTTCCAGACGAACCTGCTGGCCCTGAATGCCGCCGTCGAGGCCGCCCGGGCCGGGGAGCACGGCAAGGGGTTCGCCGTCGTTGCGGAGGAGGTCCGCACACTTGCCCGACGGTCGGCCGACGCGGCCAAGGAGATCGCGGCGCTGATCGAAGAAACGGGCCAGCGGATTTCGCGCGGTGTGGAACTCAACCGGACGACCATCGACAGCTTCGGCGAAGTGGATGCGTCGGCCCAGAAGATCGGCGCGATCGTATCCGAAATCGCCCAGGCCAGCTCCGAGCAGGCCAACGGCGTGGAGCGCATCACCGAGGCGATGTCCGAGGTGGAGCAGGTTACCCAGCAGAACGCTGCGGTGGCTGAGGAATCGGCGTCGGCAGCCGAACAGCTCAGCGCGCAGGCCGTGACCGTCAAGGACCTGGTCGATCAGCTCGTCCGCCTTACGGAAGGCGGTCGCCGCAGGGGCGAGGGGCGAGCAGAAGACGCCGCGGAGCGAGCTTCGGCCGCCGTCTGACCGAGGCCGATGCTGGGGCGACCGCTGCCCGATCGCCGCCGCCCGCGCCCTTCCGATGCGGTGCGTCCGGGCAGTTCCTGCGCAGGTGTCGGTAGGCCCTGCGCAGGGACGGACGGTACCGCGTGAGCGCTCGTCCTGCTTTCTGTCCGACCATTCTGCGCTGTAACCCTTTACGCAGACGCATGTTACATTCTCAGTATGTGACCGGTCCGGCTCTGTGGGTCGGCGGTTGGCACGCGCCTGGCATTGGGCGGCACCGCCGCCGGTCCCCTCGCGCCATCAGGATGGTCAACGCGCAAGCGAGGGCTGGACCGGTGGGCTGGATACTGCGGGTCGCGAAGGGGTCAACCCCTCACGCGGGCCCGCCGGACTTTGAGCAGCCGGGTGACGGATGCAGAGGCTTGGACAACGGATCGCCACCAGCGGCGGTAGCGCCCCGCGCGACTGGGCGGAGCTCGGTTCACGGATCGTGCGGGCGGCGGCGCTGGCATCGGCGGTCCATATGGCCGAGCGGGCGCGAGCCGACACCGAACCGCGAACGGCCGAGGCGGTGGAGAGTTCCACCTCGGGTCCGCCGTTGCGGCGAGGCGGCCGTTGCGGACAGGACGGTTGAGATCGCGGCGCGGTGGACGTCATCCGCTGCGAAGAGGCGAAGCGGCAATGGTCTACGGGTTGTGGTTATCGGCGGCGGGTCTGACGGCCAATCAGTACCGTCAGGATCTGATCGCCAACAACCTCGCCAACGTGGAGACGAGCGGGTTCAAGCATGACCTGGCCGTCTTTTCGGAACGGCTGAGCGCTTCGCGCGAACCGGGCGGTGAACCGACGGCCTCGCATGAGATCCTGGACCGGATGACCGGCGGGCTGTTTGCGGCGCCGACGTACACCTCATTCGAGCAGGGGGCGATCGAGCCGACGCGGCGACCGTTGGATCTCGCCTTGCAGGGGCAGGGCTTTTTCGTCGTCCGGACGGACCAGGGGGTCGCCTACACGCGTGACGGTCGTCTGCACGTGAACAGCCAGGGTGAGCTTCGCACGGTGGCCGGCGATTGGCCGGTCCTGGGCGAGAACGGCTCGCCGGTCCGGATTCCGCGCGACCGGCTCGACGAGGTGCAGGTGACGGCGGACGGGGTGGTCCGCGTGAGCGGTGCTCCGGTGGCGCAGGTGAGCCTCGTGGATTTCGCGGACCGGCAGCAGCTCCGCAAGAGGGGCGGGAACCTGTTTGTGGCGGAGGCCGGGGCGTCCCAGCGGCCGGCCTCCGCAAGCGTGGTTTCGGGTGCGGTGGAACGGTCCACGGTGGAACCGATGTCGACGATGGTGGCCATGATCGAGGCGTCCCGGGCCTATCAGCTCAACGCGACGATGATTTCACTCCAGGACGGGATGCTCGGTCGGGCGGCGAACGACATCGCGCGCCTGAGCTGATGTTCGGGCGTGCGTCGGGTCGGCAGGCAGGAACGAGAGAGGTTTCATGGCCGTCAGCGCGTTACATGCCGCTGCCAGCGGGATGCAGGCCCTCGACACGAAGCTGAATGTCGTGGCCAACAATCTCGCCAACATCGACACGGTGGGATTCAAGCGCAGCCGGGTGAACTTCGAGGACCTGCTCTACGAGATCCGGAGGGAGCCCGGCGGGCTCAACGGTCTGGAGGAGGAGACCCCCCACGGCATTCTGGTCGGGCTGGGCACGCAGGTCTCCGGCACGCAGTTGAACTTCGAGCCGGGCACGCTGGACCCGACGAACCGCGCGACGGACCTGGCGATCCGCGGCGACGGCTTCTTTCAGGTGACGACGATCTACAACGGCCAGGAGACGATCGCCTACACGCGGGCCGGGAACTTCATCCGCAATGCGCAGGGCCAGCTCGTGCTGGCCAACAGCGAGGGTTCGCGCCTGGAGCCGCCCATCCAGATCCCCGAGGATGCGATCGGCGATCCGTTCATCGGTCTGGACGGCCAGGTGGCCGTCCGGCAGCAGGGGAGCAACGAGCTGACGATCGTGGGCCAGATCGAGCTGGCTCGCTTCGTGAACCCCGAGGGGTTGCTCCAGATCGGCAAGAACCTGTTCGTGGAGACGGACGCCTCGGGACCGCCCGTGACGGGAAACCCTCAGCAGGACGGTCTGGGCGAGACCGTGCAGGGCCACCTGGAGGGCAGCAATGTGGATCCGGTCCGCGAGCTGGTGGACCTGATCTTCACGCAGCGGGCCTTCGAGCTGAACTCTCAGTCGATCCAGAGCGCGGATCAGAGCATGCAGATCGTCGGCAACCTGAGGAGGTTCTAGGCCGCGGTGACCCGGAGAGCCCCGGTCGTCCGGGAGCGGCCGACCGCCGGACGAATGGCTGATGAAGACGGACGCAGGATGCGACCATGAAGTGCAAGGATTGCCACGGTGAACGAGGCGGAGCCCGCAGGCTGCGGATCGCGACCGGCCGGCCAGGCTGCCGGGTTCCCTCGTCGGGTCCGACCGGCCGGACCGCGGGGCTGGTCGCGCCTCTGATTCTGTTTCTGTTTGCCGTCGGCCTCCTGAGGGCCGCGCCGTCGTCCCCGACGACGCAGCCGGCCGGGGATCCGATCGTGATTCGGATCTGGCCGAAGGCGGTCGTGCTGACCGAGACGGTCCGGTTGGAGGACATTGCGCGGATCGGGCAGGGGGCCGAGCCGTTCGTCGGCGAACTGCGTCTGTGCGAGGTGGTCGCGGCCCCCTCGCCGGGCGCTTCGATCGTCCTGGGTCTGGACGACATCAGCGCCGCCCTGGATCGAGCGGGGGTCAGCCCGGCCCGCGTCCTCCTGCGGGGTGCGGCCCACTGCGAAGTCTCCCGGCCGGGGGCGAGCGTGCCGGACAAGCCGCCCGCCACGCGCCCTGCCGAGCCGGTCCGCCGGGCCGTCGGCCCATCGGGGACGGCGAGCCGTCCGGCCGAGGTCGGCGAGGGGACACTCGAGCAGGCCATCCGGCGTCATCTGGAAGCCCGGCTCGCGGGAATGGAGGGGCGGGTGGACATCCGGTTCAGTCCCGCAGCGCGGTCGGCCCTTTCCCTGAGCGGGCCGGAGTACGAGTTCCGCGTCCGCGACCGCGGAGACGAGCCGCTGGGCCTCGTGTCGCTCGAGGTCGACGTCCTCCAGAACGGCCGGGTCGTCAACACGGTGCCGGTCGTGGCCGAGGTCGCGCTGATCAAGCGGGTCGTGGTCTCGCGAACCGCGATCAACCGCGGCGACGTGATCAAGGCACGGCAACTCCAGCTCGCCGAACGGCGGTTCACCCGCCCCGGGGAGATCGGCCTTTGCGACCTTCAGGGCGTGGTGGGGCAGGAGGCGGCGCGGTTCATTGTCCAGGGTGCCATGCTCACGGCGCGGGACGTTAAGAGCCGGCCGCTGGTCCATCGCAACGACACGGTGACCGTCTGGGTCCGCCAGGGCGATCTGGTCATCAAGACCGTGGCGAAGGCCCTTCGGCCGGGCACGTACGGGGAGACGATCGAGCTGAAGAACGAGGCGACGGGCGAGACCTTCGCGGCCACGGTGACCGGCCCGCAGACGGCGGAGATCGGCCGGGAGGCGAGCCGGGCCGCGGAGTCGCGCGAGCGCGGGATCGCTCAGGCGGGTGAAACGAGATGAAGACGAGGTCGCATCAGGTTCGGCGAATGGATGCCCTCGGGGCTGTGCTCCTGTGGGCGGGTCTCGGGGCGTCGGCCGTGGCACAAAGCTCGTCGCTCTACCGCGCGGGGCTTTCCCGCGGCGCAGGCGAGCCCGGCGCGGTCCCGCCGGCGGTGCCGTCGGGCGACGGAGGCGTGTGGGCCGTGGGACGCAAGATCGACGCGGTCCCGCCGAGCACGAGGGTGCTGGAACGGACGTCGCTGATCGCCGTGGTGGAGGAGCGCCCCAAGCCGATCCAGGTGCACGACCTGATCACGATCATCGTCCGCGAGCAGAAGAAGTACGAGAGCGACGCCAAGAGCGACAACCAGAAGAAGTGGGACGTGAACTCAGAGCTGTCGAGGTGGTTCCGGTTCTATCCGGATCACCGGCTCGGGCGGGACAACCTGAGCAACGGCAACCCGGGCGTGAAGTTCAAGTGGGACAACAAGTTCGAGGGCGAGGCCCAGGCGGAGCGCGAAGACAAGTTCGTGACCCGCATCACGGGCGAGATCATCGACGTCAAGCCCAACGGCACGGTCGTGATCGAGGCCCGCAAACACGAAAAGCATGACGAGGAGGAGATCACGCTGATCCTGACGGGCACGTGCCGTGCGATCGACATCACCGCCGAAAACACGGTCCTGAGTACGCAGATCCACAATCTGAACATCGTGGAGACGCACCACGGTTCCGTGCGCGACAACACGCGGCGGGGCTGGATCCCCAAGATCGTGGACTTCCTGAGGCCGTTCTGAGCCGATGCGGGATGACGAACGATGACTGACCAGCGCACCACCAACGCCACACGCAGAACATGGGATGGAGCCCGGTTGCCTGCGCGGGCCGGCCGCTGCGGCGCGTCTCGTGGGGGGCTTGCCGTCCGGCAGGCGCCTCACGTCCCGGGAAGCCTGAAGCGCGGGCTGGCGGCGGCGATGCTGATCGGCGTGCTGTGCGCTCCGCGGGCCCTGGCCGTCAAGGTCGGAGACATCGCCCGGTTCCAGGGCGAGTTTCCCAACAAGCTCATGGGGATGGGGCTGGTGGTCGGGTTGCCCGGTACGGGCGACGGAGGCGACTTCATGCCGGCGATGCGGCCGCTGGCCCGGCTGCTGGGTCGGATGGCCAACCCGGTGGGCCTGGCGGAGGAGCTCAAGAACGCCAAGAACGTCGCCATCGTTCTGGTCGAGGCCACGCTGCCGCCCAACGGGGTTCGTGAAGGGGACCGTGTGGATGTGCAGGTCAGCGCCGCCGCGGCCAAGAGCCTGGCCGGGGGGCGGCTGGTGGTCACGCCGCTGATCGCGGCCACGGCCCTTTCCATGCGGGGCGACGCCGCCGGGGCGGCACCCGAGGTCCTCGCGTTCGCCTCGGGTCCGCTGGTGGTTTCGGACCCCAAGGCGGCGCGCACGGCCGTCATCCGGAACGGCGCGACGATCGAGTCGAGCATTCTGCACAACTACATCGCCCGGGGGCGCGACCTGGAACACTATCAGAAGGCTCGGCAGGCCGGGGCCGCCGGGACGACGGGAGGGCTTCTGGCCTGGATCCGTCCTGACGATCCCTACGTGACGCTCGTGATCGACGAGCACCACGCGAGCTGGGCGATGGCCAACATCATCGCGCAGATGATCAACGACGACGCGGCCGACCCGGAGGTGGGGCTCAGCTCGAAGAACGCGATCGCCATGGCGACGGACCGCGCGAACGTCCTCGTGAGGATTCCGGAGACGGCGCGGGCCAATCCCGCCCCGTTTCTGGCGCGGATCGAGACGCTCGACCTGCTCGTGCCGCCCTCCGAGGCGCGGGTCATCATCCACCGGGAGTCGGGCTCCGTGATCATCACCGGCGACGTGCAGGTTTCGCCGGTCGTGATCACGTTCAAGGGTATGACGATCACGACGATGACCCCGGAGCCGAAGGCCACGCCCGAGAACCCGCGGATCGACACGCAGGAGTTCGCCGCCCTGGATCCGGGGCGGGTCGGCGGGACGAAGCTGCAGGATCTGGTGGACGCGCTCAATGCGCTGAAGATCCCGGCGACGGATCGCGTCCACATCATCGAGCAGCTCCATCGGCTCGGGAAGCTGCACGCGAAGCTGATCGTCGAGGAATGACCATGAGCATCGCCGCCGTTTCCAGTCCTTCGGCCGCATCGACGCCGGCCGACTCCGCCGGGCGGACCCGCCGTTCCGGGGCGCCGGAGACCCCCCGGCAGCAGGCCCTTCGGCAGGCGGTGGACGAGCTGGTGGGCGGCGTATTCTTCGGCGAGATCTTCCGGGCGCTGCGCACCAGCCGGCTCCAGGGCCCGTACGGCCACGGGGGCCGGGGCGAAGAGATCTTCAGCGCCCAGTTGCACGGGATCCTGGCCGAGCGGATGGGACACGGCGCCCGGCTCGGGATCAACGACTCGCTGTACCGGCGGTTCGCCGGAAAGGTGTAAGGAACGATGAACCGGATCATCCCGGATGCGAACGCGGAAGCGCTCATCAGGGTGCTGACGGAGCTCAAGCGCCTTCACGAGGAACTCGCCCTGGTCGTGCAGAACAAGTTGGACGCCATGCGAGGGGCCGACACGCAGGCCATAGGATCGGCCGTGGCTCGCGAGGAGTTCCTCATCGGGAGGATCCGCGATCAGGAAAGCCTGCGGCGCAGGCTCCTGGACGGGATCGCGAGGGATCCGGACCGTTCGACCGCCAGCGCGCAGCCGCTGACCGCTGCGGAGCTGGCCGCCCGGCTCCACGAACCGTATCGGAGCCGCCTGCTCGGGCTGGCGGCCGGTCTTCGCGCCTGTGTGCGCCAGACGGAAGAGGCGAACCGTGTCGCCGCGATCATCTCCGCGGAGATGATCCGGCACTTCCGCCAGATCTACCAGGTCATGGCGGCGGCGGGTTCGTCGCCCGGGGTGTATGCCCGGAACGGGCGGCCCCAGGCCGGCGGCGGCGCCAGCGTGTTCGAGGCCGTCGGATGAGGGACGCGCGGCGGATGGCCGGGAGCTGACATGGGCCTGATCTCCACAGCCTTGCAGATCGGACGCAGCGCCCTGCTGAGCTACCAGAGCGCGCTCCAGGTGGTGGGCAACAACATCGCCAACGCCGGCAGCGCGGAGTACACGCGGCAGAGCACGGTGCTCAGTCCCACGATGGGCGGGCAACTGCCGGAGGGCTTCCAGGTCGGGGCGGGGGTGGCCCTGACCGAGCTGAAGCGCTGCGTGGATGAGACACTGGAGAATCGGATCCGGATCGGCCTCGGCGACCAGGGAGCGGCCCAGGTGGTGCGCCAGGCCCTGGGCCGCCTCGAGGTGGTTCTCAACGAACTGTCCGACAATGACCTGTCCACGCTGATGGAGCAGTTCTTCGGGGCGTTCTCGGCGCTCCAGAACAATCCGCACGACCTGAGCGCCCGGGGCGTCGTGCTGACGGCCGGCGAGTCGCTCGTGAACGAGATCCGGCGGCAGCGGAGCGACACACGAACGCTCGTGGAGGAGCTGAACACGCAGATCACGGGCCTTACGGAGCAGGCCAATCAGGTCATCGCCGAGATCGCCGAGCTCAACCGACAGATCGTCGAGAGCGAATCGGCCGGGCGGGGCATGGCCACCGCGCTTCGCGATCAGCGCGACGCCAAACTCCGCCAGCTCTCGGAACTCATCGCCGTTCAGGTCCGACCCCAGTCGAACGGCTCGGTCAACGTCTATCTCGGCAATGAGCTGCTGATCCAGGCGGGCATCTACCGCTCGCTGGGGACGCAGACCGAGGTCTCCGACGACATCGAGCACGTCACCGTCGTCTTCGCGGACGACGAGGGCGAGGTCGATCTGTCCGGCGGGCAGCTGCGGGGGCTGGTCGAGGCGCGGGATACGCACGCCCTCGGCCACATCGGCAATCTCGACGTCTTCGCCGCGGCCCTGATTCAGGAGGTCAACAAGGTTCACTCTCAGGGCCAGGGGCTCGTGGGCTATACGAGCCTCACCGGCACGTACGGCGTTCAGGACACGGCGGCGGCCCTCAACAGCGATGCGGCGGCCCTGGACCTGCGGCCCCGGAACGGATCCTTCCAGATCACCGTGACGAACCGGAGCACGGACACGAGCGTGACCGCCACGATCGAGGTGGACCTGGACGGCAGCGGGGCCGACACGACTCTGGATGATCTCGTGGCGGCCATCAACGCCAATACCGAGGGCATCACGGCGGTGTCCACGGCCGACGGGCGGCTCCAGATCGTCGCGGACAACGGGTACGAGTTCACCTTCGGCCAGGACAGCTCCTTCGTCCTGGCCGCACTGGGCGTGAATACGTTCTTCACGGGCCGGGCGGCGCACGATGTGGCCGTCAACGACGTGCTGACGGCCGATCCGAACCTGCTGGCGGCCGCTCGTTCGCGCTGGCCCGGGGACGGGACGAACGCGGCCGCCCTGGCCGAGGTCGGCAACGCGACCTCGAGCGTGCTGAACGGACAGACGCTGATCGCGTTCTACAACGACGTGGCGAGCCGCATGGCCGTCCAGGGCAACGCCGCAAAGGCCGCCCACGACGCGGCGACGTCGATCATGACGTCCCTTCAGGCGCAGCGGGAGAGCATCAGCGGCGTGAGCCTGGACGAGGAGGCGATCCAGTTGATCAAGTTCGAGCGGGCCTTCCAGGGCGCGGCCCGGTATGTGAGCGTCATCAACGGCCTGATCGAGGAAATGCTCGGTCTGGTCCGCTAAGGCGGGCCGGCGGTGGAACGCGAGGAATCCGGTTCGATATGGCGGTCAATCCGATCACATTCACCCGCGTGAGCCACAACCTTCAGACGTTGTCGCTGCTGGACTCCCTGCGGCGAAACGCGATGGCCCTCTTTGCCGAACAGAACCGGATGGCCTCCGGCAACCGCCTCAATGCCCCGAGCGACGATCCCGTCCTGGCCGCCCAGGCGCTGAACCTCACGCAGATTCTCGACCGTCAGGACCAGATTCTCGCGAACATCCGTCACGCCGACTCGTTCCTGAGCGCCACCGACAACGCCATGACCGAGATCAGCGACCTGCTGACGGAGGCCAAGACGATCGCCGCCGATATGGTGAACTCCGTTGTGCGGGCCGACGAGCGCGAGTCCCAGGCGGAACTGATCAGCGGCATCATCGACCAGCTCATCGCCGTCGGGAACCGTGCCTACAACGGCGTCCAACTGTTCGCCGGCCGGGCGACCACCACGCCGCCGTTCGAGCGGCGCTACGGCGGCGTGATCTACGTCGGGGACCTGGGCGATCTCACGACGAACATCGGGGGGGCGGCCCCCGCCACGATCAACCTGACGGGGGACGCCCTCTTCGGCATGACCACGGGTCGCGTGCGGGGCTACCGCGACCTCGAGCCCGTGGCCACGGCTCAGACCCGGCTGGTGGACCTCAAGGGGGCCACCGAGCTCGGCGTGCGTAAGGGCCTCCTGCGGGTCCTCGAGAACGGGGGTCTGAACGACTTCCAGGTGGACCTCACCACGGCGGATACGCTCGGCGACGTCGCGGATGCCATTACGGCGGCGTCGGCGGCCGCCGGGGCGACGGTGACGGCGTCCGTGGTGGGCGGCCGTCTCGTCCTCTCGTCCGGTGGGGGATTCGATCTCGAGGTCCGCGAGACGGACAACGGAACGGTGGCGGCCGACCTGGGAATCCTGAAGACGGCCCCAGCCGGATCGGACATCCTCGGCGACAACCCGCATGCGCGGATCACATCCACCACGCCGATCGCGGACCTGGCCGGCGGGGCGGGAATCGCTCTGACCGACCCCGTGCGGATCACGAATGGCGAACTTTCGGTGGAACTCGACCTGAGCGGCGCGGTGACCGTCCAAGATCTGATCAACCAGATCGACACGGCCGGGGTGGGCGTCCGCGCCGTCATCAACGAGGCCGCCAACGGCCTGGATGTCATCAATCTGATCAGCGGTGTCGAGCTTCGGATCACCGAGGTAGGCGGCGGTTCTTCCGCGGACAATCTGGGCCTGCGCACGCTGCATGCGGACCTGGAACTTGCGCAGCTCAACCATGGCCGGGGGGTGGAGACGGCCGGCGGACCGGCGGACTTCCGCATTGTCAGCCGCGACGGGAAGACGGTGGACGTATCCGTGGCCGGTGCGGTGACCGTCCAGGACGTGCTCGACCGGATCAACGCGGCGGCCGTATCCGCGGGGGCGGCAATCACGGCCTCGCTGAACCCCGACGGACCGGGGATCCGCATTGACGATGCCAGTGGCGGGGGCGGGCTGCTCCAGGTGCAGCGGCTCAACGGTTCCTATGCCATTGACGACCTGGGGCTGAACAAGACGGCCCCGGCGGGGCAGGACTACCTGATCAGCGACGACGTGGCCGGGGTACGGGCCGCGAGTGTGTTCAGCGCATTGCTGGACCTCGAGGCCGCGCTGCGGGCGGATGACACGCGGGCCATCAATCTGGCCGGCCAGGAGCTGGAGGGGTGGGCCCCGCAGATGGCGCGCCTTCGCGGGATCGTGGGCGCCCGGTCCAAGGCCATGCGTGACCGGCTGACGTTCACGGAAGATGCCGTGGAGGCCACGAGGGTGTTGCTCAGCGAAGTCAAGGACCTAGATTACACGGAGGCCGTGACGAAGTTCCAGCAGGCGCAGACGGCCCTTCAGGCTAATCTCCTGACGGGTTCGCGGATGCTGAACATTTCGTTGCTGGACTTCCTGAGTTAGGGCGGCCATCGGTCGGCTTGGGGCGCGCCGAGGCCGGCCGTGGAGCTGGGGGGACCGAGGCCGGTGGGTGCAGAGGCCTGTCGCCCGGCAGGCGACTCAGTCGGGCGGCATGTGCGGATTACCCGCCCGTGGTCGGGCGGGTTGCGGACATGGAAGACGCGTGTCGCAGAGGAGCCCAAGGAGTGCAAGGGCGGTTTCGGTCAACCCGGGTCGGCTTTCGCGGGCGGCGAGGGGCCCCTCGCGCGCGAGCAGACGGCCGGGCGCGGGTGGCCGGGCGGCCGGGGCGTCAGGGCGGTGGACGGGCGTTATGGATGGCGCCCGCCGTTCCGGCGTCGGGTGTTCCTGCGGCAAATCCGGGACGGAATGGGTCGTATGTGGAGTGGTCGCGATGATTATTCAGACGTCGCGCTTTGGGCCGGTCGAGGTGGATGAGGGGCGGTTGATCCGGTTTCCCAAGGGGATTCTGGGGTTTCCGGACCATCACGAGTACGCCTTGATTCAGACTGGGGAAAAGAGCGGTTTTTACTGGCTCCAGGCGGTGGACCGTCCGGAGCTGGCGTTCGTGGTCTGCGATCCCCGCCTGTTCGTGAACGACTATACGGTCCCGATCAAGGCGGACGACCTGCAGGCGATCGGGCTGAGCGACCCGTCGGGGGCCCAGGTGTTCATCATCGTCAACAAGGTGGGGGACCTGCTGACGGGGAACATGCAGGGTCCCCTGGTGATCAACATCGAGACCCGGGTGGCCCGGCAACTGGTTCTGTCGGACCGCAGGTACTCTACGCGTCACCCGCTGATGACGCTCCCACGGACGGGACTGGCGGTGAGCAAGACGGCGTAGAGCAGGAGGCGGGTGGTCGGAAGGGACGGGCGGGGGATATAATGCTGTAAAGACCCGTTCGTTCGAGCGAGTGGCCACCCGATCCGCGTCAGTGTGTGCTGCTTAGCCGAGCTTCTCGTCAGCGCGATCGTTCACCCCCGATCGCGTGTCGGCCCCGTCCTGACGGGCGCCGGCCCTTCACGCGCGGCCCGGGCAGCCAGTTCCCGAAGCATCGGCATGGCCAAGGAAGGAGCCGAGGATGTTGGTGCTGTCCAGACAACGCGATGAGACGATCATGATCGGCGATGATATCGAGATCACGGTCGTCGACATTCGCGGAGACAAGGTCCGGCTGGGGATCAACGCCCCTCCGGAAGTCAGTGTTCATCGCAAAGAAGTTTGGGAGGCGATCCAGCGCGAAAACCGCGCGGCCGCCAACGTGAAACCGGAAGATATCGCAAACGTCGCCGGAGAGTCGAAGGATCGATCGGGCCCGCGCAAGAAGCGCTGACCCGCCGGCCGTCGCCGGGGTCTCCTGACCGGCTGGAGCCCCGGGGCGAAAAGGCCCGCAGGCACGCGGGCCGGTAGCCAAGACCCAATCAAGGAGGATTGCCATGGCTAGAATCAACACAAACGTGCCGGCCCTCACGGCGCAGACCCACCTGCGCCGCTCGCAACGCGATCTCCAGACCTCGCTCGAACGGCTCTCCAGCGGATTGCGCATCAATCGAGGTGCGGACGACCCGGCCGGGCTCATCGTCTCGGAGAATCTGCGCTCGGAGATCGCCGGCGTGACCCAGGCGATCGACAATTCCCAGCGGGCGATCAACGTCATCGCCACGGCCGAGGGCGCCCTGAACGAGGTCGCCGCCCTCCTCGTGGACATCCAGGATCTGATCATCGAGGCGGCCAACGAAGGGGCGCTTTCCGATGAGGAGATCCGGGCCAACCAGCTGCAGATCAACTCGGCGATCGAGTCGATCACCCGTATCGCGAACACCACCACCTTTGCGGGCCAGCGGCTTCTCGACGGCTCGCTGGACTACGTGACCAGCGGGGTGGACACCGACATCCTCCAGACCCTCCAGGTCCACCAGGCCCAGTTCGGTACGCATCCGAACATCCCCGTGCACGTCAACGTCACGCAGTCGGCCCAGCAGGCGGCCCTCCAGTTCCGGGCCAGCGCCACCACCGGGCCCGTGACCCTCGAGGTCCGGGGCGCCAACGGGGTCGCCACCTTCGTCTTTGACGCCGGCACGACCGCCGCCGAGATCGTCGAGGCCGTCAATACCAACAGCGACAGCACGGGCGTGACGGCGGCCCTGATCTCCTCGGCCAACCCGGCCTCCGGCGTCGTGTTCACGAGCGTGGGGTACGGTTCCAGTGCGTTCGTCCAGATCGAAGCGCTCAACGGTACGTTCGACACGACCGACGTGTCGGGCGTGGCCATGAAGCGCGACCAGGGGCAGGACGCCGTGGCCACGATCAACGGCGCCCGGGCCACCGGGGAGGGTCTCCAGTTGGTCCTGAATACCTCCACGCTGGACCTGTCCCTGACGCTCGACGAGAGCTTCGGGACCGGATCGACAACCTTCACGATCACGCAGGGCGGCGCTCTGTTCCAGCTCGGCCCGCGGGTGGATTCCAATCAGCAGACGCACGTGGGAATCCAGTCCATCGCGGCGTCCCGCCTGGGCAACGGCACTGTGGGATACCTCTCGGAGGTCGCCGAGGGCGGCGGGAAATCGCTGATCGACGGCAAGGCCCGCGAGGCCTCGCTGATCGTCCAAGAGGCGATCCGGCAGATCTCCGTCCTGCGGGGCCGTCTGGGCGCATTCGAGAAGAACACGCTTCAGACCAACATCAACCAGCTTCAGATCACTCGGGAGAACCTGACGGCCTCGGAGTCGTCGATCCGCGACACCGACTTCGCCGTGGAGACCTCGCGGCTCACCCGGAACCAGATCCTGATCAACGCGGGCACAAGCGTGCTGGCCATCGCCAACAGCACGCCGCAGAGCGTCCTGGCCCTGTTGCAGGGCTAAGCGCTCGCTCGCGGGATCCACCCGCGGATCGTCTGCCGGCCCCCGGCAAGCAGGCCGGGGGCCGGCGGACGTCGCCGGCGCGCCCGGCGACGGCGCCGGCCGGACCCGCGGCCCGTTTTTCCTCCGTTTTCTCGAGCATTTCCGCAGATTCCTGTTTTCGGAACCCTGCGTCGCCTGTCCAATAAAAGGGCGGCTCAGTCCAGGGCATGCGAGGGCCGGCCGCTTATTGGACAGGCCCCTGTCGCGATAACTGCCTCCCGCAGCCCCGGCCCGCGCGCCGGTGGGTCCGTTTGTGCTAAAGCAACCAAAGGGTCGTGTCGATTCGTGCACTGCCGCCGGCGGCTGAGTATGCGTCGGCGGCCCGGGCCGGATCCGGAAGGTGCTCGGAGGCGGCCCGGTGACGGAGGAGCAAAAGCCGCCGATTCGGGCGCACACCTTCGGGGTTGCCAGCCGAACACGGGCGGAAGGAGACACAAGACCAGCCCGGCCGACAGCCCGGGCACTTCGCGCACTTGTGATCCGACGATCCGCGACGCGATGCGGCAGGAGGGCCTGCCCGGCGTCAGTCGATCCCGGCGGACACGAGTTGGAGGCAGACAGGCGATGAGTACGATCAACACCAACATCCCCTCTCTGGTAGCCGCTCGCGTTCTGAACAAGAACAACGAGCTGATGACGCGGTCGTTGGAGCGTCTGAGCACCGGCCTGCGGATCAACCGCGGGGCGGACGATCCGGCCGGGCTGATCGCGTCCGAGACGCTCCGCGGGCAGAAGGCCGCCATCGCGGCGGCCATCGAAAACGCCGGTCGGGCGAACAACTTCCTGAGCGTCGCGGAGGGCGCGCTCCAGGAGGTCAGCAGCCTGCTGGTCGAGCTGGAGGACCTGATCGACCGCTCAGCCAGCGAGTCGGGGCTGACCGACGAGGAAATCGCGGCGAATCAGCTCCAGATCGACTCCATCCTGGATACGATCAACCGAATCGCCACGACCACCACCTTCGCGGGGAACAAGGTGCTCGACGGGTCGCTGGATTACGTCACGTCCGGCGTGACCGCCAGCCAGATTGCCGACGTGACCGTCAACTCCGCCCGGCTGGCCGAAGGTGGTTACCGGACCGTGACCGTCAACGTGACGGCATCGGCCCAGACCGCCCAGCTCGTGCACACGCTGAGTTCCGGCAGCGGCATCAGCGGCAACGTGACGCTCAGCATTGGCGGCAACAAGGGCACGGATTCGTTCAGCTTCGCCAGCGGCACGTCGCTTAACGGCGTGGCGGCCGCCGTGAACGAGTCCACCGAGCTGACGGGCGTCTCCGCGTACGTGAGCGGTGCGAGCATCTACTTCAACAGCACCCGCTACGGCTCCGACCAGTTCGTCAGCGTCGAGGCCGTCTCCGGCACCTTCACGGTGACCGGCGGCGACAGTTCGACGAAGGACTACGGCGTCGATGCCACCGTCCAGATCAACGGCACCACGGCGGACACCAAGGGGCTTGTGGCCTCCGTCCGCAGTGCCACCCTCGATGTCGAGCTTACCCTCGCGGAGGACTACGGGGGCGGCACGACGAACAGCCCGACGACATTCTACATCACGGGCGGCGGGGCGACGTTCAGCATCTCGCCAGACGTGACCCTGGCCGGCCAGGTTGCCGTGGGCATCCGGAGCACGGCCACGACGAGTCTGGGCAGCTCGAGCGTAGGCCGGCTGTCCTCGCTGGGCAGCGGTCAGGCGAACGCCCTGGCTTCCGGGAACTTCGCTACGGCCCAGGAGATCGTCCGGCTGGCCAGCGAGCAGGTAGCCTCGCTGCGAGGGCGCCTGGGGGCGATCCAGCAGAACACGCTGACCGCGACGGTGAACTCGCTCCAGGTCGCTTACGAGAACGTGACGGCGGCCGAGAGTGCGATCCGGGACACCGACTTCGCCTCGGAGACCAGCAACCTCACGCGGGCGCAGATCCTGGTCCAGACGGCGACGGCCACGCTGGGCCTGGCCAACGCGGCTCCGCAGAACGTGCTGTCTCTGCTGCGGTAAGTCGCTGCCCGTTTCGCCTGAATGCCTCGAAACGACGGCCGGCGCTCGTCCTCCCGGACGGGCGCCGGTGTCTTTTTCCTGGTGCTTTCGAGCCAGGATGGTCTGCGGGACACGCAAGTCGTTTGAGCCTAAAAGGGGGAAATCGCCGGCCCGCAGCGTTGTCCGCGAGGCCCGATAACTTACGTCCACCCGTTCCGGCGGCCGGGGGCCGGTGGCCTGGTCGGGATTTACCTAAAGGACCATAGTGCGAATGGTCGAAGTGCGGATTGCCGCACTCGGCGACCGCATGGCGGTGGCAAGATGCGGTGGAAAAAAACGGCTCGATTCAAGTTCGCCCGCCCCCGACCGATATATGGGGCGAGGTTCCATCCGGGATGATGGAAGCCGAAAAGGAGGTTCGGCAGGCGAAACGGATCGGCGGGTCGGTCTGAACCCCGCCGATGGCCCCGCACGAGAGGGCGGTGGAATCCGCCGCTGGCGGGTCGGGTACCACGTTCGATTCGCTTGAAAAGGATCGGACACTTGGGCCGCAGGGCTGCGGCCTGAGGGGCGCAAGAACGGACACTTGCCCCGATCGTCACGGAGGATACCATGAGTCGCATCAACACCAACATTCCTGCCCTTCAGGCCGTTCACCGGCTGATCGCCAATCAGAGCGACCTGACGACACGTTTGGAACGGCTGAGCACGGGGCTGCGGATCAACCGCGGAAAGGACGACCCGGCCGGGCTGATCGCCTCCGAGACCCTGCGGAGCGAAATCCGCGGCATCCAGGCGGCCATCGAGAACTCGACGCGGGCCATCAACGTCCTGTCGGTGGCCGAGGGGGCCCTCAACGAGGTCTCTGCGCTGCTGCTGGACCTTCAGCAGCTCGTCGTGGCCAGCTCCAACGACGGGGCGCTGTCCGAGACGGAGGTCCAGGCAAACCAGCTCCAGATCGACTCGATCCTGGAGAGCATCGACCGCATTGCCAACACGACTCAGTTCGGCGGCGACAAGCTGGTTAACGGCAACTACGCCTATACGCTGTCGGGGATCAGCACGAGCGCCATCGTGCAGGCGACCGTGTACGGCGCCCGCCTGGACGACAACGACAGCCGGGCGATCCAGGTCGAGGTGACCGCCTCGGCCCAGCTCGCCGAGCTGACCTACACTCTGACGGCGGGCTCCGGCATCGCCAATAACGTCACGATCGAGCTGACCGGCAGCCGGGGCGTTGAGGCCTTCTCCTTTGTGGCCGGCACGAGCCTCGACAACATCGCCACCTCCATAAACTCGTCCAAGTCCGTGACGGGCGTATCGGCGGTCGTCTCCGGAGCCACCCTGATCCTGAACAGCACGGCCTACGGCGACGATCAGATCGTCGCCGTGCGGGCCATCGAGGGCGATTTCTTCTCCCAGGCCCAGGGTACCAGCCAGCAGGATGAGGGGGTGGACGCGACCGTCCTGATCAACGGCCAGCAGGCGTCGGTCGCCGGCAAGGTCGCCAGCCTCCGCGGCAACGGATTCGACCTGACCATCGACCTGACGGGCGACTTCGCCACGAGCAACCGAACAACAACCTTCTACGTCACGGGCGGCGGGGCGAAGTTCCAGATCGGCCCGGACGTGGGAGTCACCGGACGCGTCGATATCGGGCTGCCTTCGATCGCGACCTCGAACCTGGGCAACAACGACGTGGGCTTCCTGAACTCGATCAAGTCCGGCGGCAGCAACTCCGTCATCGGCCGAAACTTCGAGAACGCCGAGCGGATCGTCGACGTGGCGATCAACCAGGTCGCCAGCCTTCGCGGCCGGATCGGCGGGCTCCAGAAAAACCAGATCGAGACGAACATCAACAGCCAGCGCGTCGCCCTCGAGAACGTGACGGCCGCCGAGTCGGTGATCCGCGATGCCGACTACGCCAGCGAGGTGGCCAGGCTCACACGGGCACAGGTGCTGGTCCAGAGCACGACGTCGATTCTGGGGCTGGCCAACCAGCTCCCGCAGAACGTCCTTTCGCTGCTGCGGTAAGGCGCGGCAGCAGCGGGCGACCGGTGGTATCCCGCGTTATCGCCCGGAGACGCACGGACGGGTCTCCGGGCGATATTATGCGCCCGGGACCCGCGCGATCGCCGCCCCGGGCCGGTATAGTGCACGCGCATGACCGAGACCGTCCTGGCCGTCCCTCTGCCCGTGACCGCCGGCATCGCCCAGCGGCCGCCCTGGCCGATCGCGTTTCTGGCAGCCGGCCTGTTCCTGCTGGCCGCCGGCGCCTTCGCCTGGCGCGTCTGGCGCTCGCCGTTCGAGTTCCCACTGAGCTTCTGGCGGGTGCTCAACGACCTGTACTGCCGCTGGTGGTTCGGGCTGCGGCGGGAGGGGGATTGCCCGGTGCCGGTTCGGGGGCCGGTCATCGTGGCCGCCAATCACACGTGCAGCATCGACCCGTTGCTCCTGATCGGGACGATGCCCCGCGGCTTCGTCAGTTTCCTGATCGCCCGCGAGTTCTACGCGATCCCGGTCTTCGGCCGCCTGATCCGGTTCATCGAGTGCATACCGGTTAACCGCGACGGCCGCGACGTGCTCGCCACCCGTGCTGCCCTGCGACACCTCCGGGAGGGCAAGGGCATCGGCATCTTTCCCGAGGGCCGGATCGCGCGGCCGGGCGAGATCCTCAACCCCAAGCCCGGGGCGGCCATGCTGGCCCTCCGGTCACGAGCCACGGTCGTGCCGGCATACATCCGCGGAACGCGCTATTCCGAGAGCGTCGCCTGGCCGTTCTTCTGTCCCCAACGCGCCCGCGTCCGCTACGGTCGGCCCATCGACCTGAGCCCGTACTACGGTCGGCACCGCGACCCGGCCGTCGTGGAGGAGGTGGCCCGGCTGATCATGCGGCGGATCCGGGAGCTGGCTGGCACCGACTTGGACGGCAAGCCGGGGGCCGGCCGCCGGACCCCTTCTTCAACTCGTTGATATCGATAAGGTTACGTCTGGAGAACTGTCTGAGACCCACGCCCCGCTCCCGCGTTTGACTCGGCCCGTTGCTGTTCCGGGCGGCCTGTTTGCCAACTCCGGGCCGCCGCGGGATACTGCCCGGAATGCAGCCGGACATCCTCCCAGCCATGAGGGGACCGGGGCTCGGTCATTGCCCCGACCAAGGCGGCCGAGCCTGGCCGTCGCGTGGGACTGCCGCCGGGCTTGTGGCGACCTGGCTATGCCTTCTGGTACTCGGGCTGGTCTTCGGTCCGCCACTCAGCGACCACGAGACGATCAACGCCCAAGTGGCCCGGCAGGCCATTCAATCCGGGGATTGGCTGGTTCCCCACTTTCTGGATCAGCCCTTCCTGGTCAAGCCCCCGCTGATGTTCTGGCTCATCGAGGCGGCGGCCGTCGGGCTGCCGGGCACGGGCCCGGGCGGACTGCCGGTCACGGAGGTGGCGGCCAGACTGCCGTCGGTGGCGGCCACGATGGCGGCGGCCTGGGTCGTATACGCCCTGGGGCGGTCGATGTTCCCGCGACGGATCGCGTGGATTGCCGCCTTCGTGTATGCCACGTCGGTTGGGACGCTGCTCTATGCGTTCAACGCGATGACCGAGATGCTCCTGACCGCGTGCTGTACGTGGGCGATGGCGGAGTTCTGGTGGGCTGCGCGGGCACGGGCTACCGGGCCGCGACACTGGCACATGCTGCGGTTCTACGTGGCCTTGGCGTTGGCGATGCTCGCGAAGGCTCCGATGCCGCTGATCACGGTCGTGGCCCCCCTCGGCGCGTGGTGGTTCCTGGAGCGTCCCACGCGGCTCCTGGCATTCGCGGGGCCACGGGCAGCGGGATACGCCGCGAAGGCGGCGTTGCGGGACGTTCCCCGACAGACCGGGCGGGCGTTGCTGAGGCTGGACTGGTGGTGGGGCATCCCGGTGGCGATCGGGCCGTTGCTCCTATGGATGTACCTGGTCTCGCGCGACCAGCCGCACATCTGGGGGCTGTGGGATTTTGAGTATTTCGACCGCGTCGAAGGTCGTTACCCCGGCAGCCACGGACTTCGGCCGTGGTTCTATCTCGTGACACTTCTGGGGCTGGCATTGCCGTGGACGCTGTCGGTCTTCGAAGCCGTGGGGGCTCCGTTTCTCCGCCCGTATCGGCGACACGGCAGGGGACTGACGTTTGCGTGGTACTGGGTGGCCGTGCCGCTCGTGCTGCTCTCGGCAATGACGTTTCAGAAGCCGTACTACATCCTTCCAGCGACGCCGGGGCTGGCGCTCCTGCTGGCGCCTGTGCTGGATCGTCTGTTCTTCGGGGATCAACCCATCTCGCGGGTCCGGGCGCGTCTGGCGGTTGCGGCGATCGCCGTCGGGCTGACGGCGGGGTTCGTCGTCGGCTGGGTCATCGCGTGGAAGAAGTATCCCGAGATGTGGCACGGCCGCGTAACCTGGGAAAGCGCCATCCTGGCCGCAACAGTTGTGGGGGCTTGTTTGGCGGCCGGGCGGCTGTTTCTGGGCGGCCGGCGGGCCGCGAGCCTGGGGCTTATCGGCGGCACGACAGTCCTGGTTTTCGTGCTGGCCTGGACGACGACGGCCGGGTTGCTGGTGAACATCGAGGCCCCGCGCATGTTGGCAGCCAAGCTGGAGGAGAACGGGGTGCCCCCCGACGCGGAGGTCTACTGGGTGAACAACCGGCCGGACGCCCGGGTGCCGTTCTACTTCCAGCGGCCCATCCGATACCTGTTCGACCCGGACCGGCTGGCCGCGATATACGCGAATGCGGAGGATAAAGACGACATCAGGCTGGACGTCGGGGAGGAGATTCGCAGGCGTTTTGCGGGCCGGCGCCCGATCTACATGGTCTTTCAGCGCAAGCAGTTTGAGACGCTGATGAGCATCTTCCGGCCGCGTTGCCGGGAGCTGTTCTACGTGGATCGGGGCGATGTAGGGCCGGACCGGGCCGATTGGGTCGTGGCGACGAACGCGGGGATGGGTCCGGAGGTTCAGTGAGTCGCCGTTCCGCGCCTCCCAGTCTCCGGGGGTACTGAAGTCGGCCCTCCGCCCGACGAGGGCGTGCTTCTCGAGGGACAGGCGAACGCAGGCCCGCGTCACGGGGATCGGCCGACCTGCAACGGCCTTGCGGGACCCAGACCAACATATTGCCATCTTCGGGGTAGGTCAGCGCTCCCAAGCGGTTGCGGAGGTTTCACGTGTCGAGCTTGACGCCCGTCAGTACGTCGATGTCTTGCGCGATCTCCTGCGCCGTCCGACCCGGCTGATGTGTGCCCGGTGCCGGGTCAGCGACTTGTCCTCGCCGGGCAGATCTCGGAATGTCTCGGCCCCGAATTCGCCCCGCGTGCCCGCCCGATCGCCTGCAAGCAGTTCCTGGGCGTCAGGGCGGCGGGCTCTACCGGAGCATCCAGGCGATCACGAGCAGGTCGATGGCCACCGCAGCCAGGATCGCCAAGCCCATCCGTGCGGCCGGCGACCACTCTCCGCTGCTGTTCGAGCCCGGTGCCCACGTGAGGTCCGGGTCGAAGTCGATCGGCTCGCGCCGTCGGACCCGGTGTTGGGCCTCGGCGATCAAGAGGTTCGCATCGAATGCCGGGATGCCGATGTCCTCGGCGTAACGGAGCAGCGCCCGTCGGCGGCTGTAGCGCAACAGGCCGCCGTCCATCTCCGCGATCACCATCTGGCGGAAGATGCGCCGCAGTTCGGCCGGGGTGAATTCAGTTGGCCGACTCGTCCGTTCGTCAGTCGGGTTGTCCGCACGGGAGCGTGCGGTGTCTTTCCCTTCCTGCATGGTTCCCTCCCCAGAGAATTGTACGCCGCACCTGCGGGGAAGCGTGGTCCCGACGGCCCCCGGGGCGGTCTGATAACCGTCCGAAGCCCGCATGCGGGCCTCACGTGGCCAGGCGGGACCGCCTCGGCTATGCTCTGGTGCTCTACAGGCCGGAGTGAGTTGCCCATGAGTGTGATCCAGCGGCACATCGACTCGATACTCCCGGAACTGGTGGCCCTGCGGCGCGACCTGCATAGCCATCCCGAGCTGGGCTTCGAGGAGACGCGTACCGCTACGCGGGTGGTCGAGGTGCTCCGCGAGACCGGGAGGCTGTCGATCCGGACGGGCGTGGCGAAGACCGGCGTGGTCGCCGTCCTCAACGGGGACAAGTCGGCGCCCTGCCTGGCGCTGCGCGCGGATATGGATGCCCTGCCGATCGTCGAGCAGACCGGCCTGGGATACGCGTCCCGATCGCCCGGCCGGATGCATGCCTGCGGGCATGACGGACATACGACCTGCCTGCTGGGGGCGGCTCGGGTGCTCGCCCGGATGGCCGACGAGCTGCCCGGGCCGGTGAAGTTCATTTTTCAGCCGGCCGAGGAGAACGGCGGCGGGGGGCGTCAGATGGTGGAGGCCGGCGTGCTCGAAGATCCGCCTGTGGAGGCGGCCATCGCCCTGCATGCCTGGCCAACGCAGCCGGTCGGGACGATCGCCGTCCGTTCCGGTCCGGCGATGGCCAGCACGGACACATGCCGGATCCGCGTCGAAGGCCGGGGCGCGCACGGGGCCTACCCGCACCGGGGGATCGACCCGATTCTGGCGGCCTCGCACATCGTGGTCGCACTGCAGTCGATCGTGGCCCGCAACGTGGACCCGATCGACCACGCGGTCGTCACGGTAGGGAGCATCCACGGGGGGACGGTCTGCAACATCATTCCGACCGAGTGCACCCTGGAGGCCACGCTTCGCGCCCACAACGCCCGGACCCGTGAAGGGCTCCGCGAGTCTGTTCGGCGCATCGCCGAGAACACGGCCCGCGCGTTGGGCGCGACCGCTCATGTGGAAATGGAGGAGGGTTACCCGGTGACGGTCAACGATCCGGCGCTCAGCCGATGGGTCGTCGACGTCGGACGGGAGGTCCTTGGGCCCGATCGGGTGGTGACCGACGAACCGCCAAGCATGGGCGGCGAAGACTTTGCCTACTACGGGCAGAAGGTTCCTGCCGTCATGTTCCGTTTGGGTGTGCGGCCGCCCGGGGCGGATTCCTATCCGGGGCTGCACAACCCGATGTTCGACTTCAACGACGACGCACTGGCGGTGGGGGTCCGCATGTTCTGCGAGCTGGCCGTCCGCTTTTCTCGACGGCCGCCGGCAACTGCGGGCTGAGAAGGCCGAGGCGCCCCGTGCGGACCGCAGCCGGGCCGGCAGCGAGCGGACGAGCTCACCGGTGGCGGGCGGCCACGACGATCAGATCCTGGCTGGTGGCTGCGCGATACGGCTCGCGTCGGTAGTTGCCATAGCGGGCCACGACTCGAAGCCCGGCCTCCTGCATGGCCGAGGAGAGCTCACTGGGGCGGACCGGCCAGAGTCGGCCGCGGGTTACGTGCTTCTGCCAGCGATCGTCCTCGCGCCAGAGCGTTACGGCAGTCAACACGAGCCGCGGGGGATCGGCGGCGAAAAGCTTGACCGTCACATACTCGCGGCCGTCGATCGTGGCCGACACAGGCCCCGTCAGGGCGCCGCCGCGGGTTGCCTCGCGCAGGAGCTTCGAGAAGTTCAGCACCTGGATCACCAGCCGTCCGCCCGGCACGAGCACCCGGGCGAACCGGGCGATCGCTGCCCGGACCGCCTCTGCCGAACCCGCTGCGGCCAGCGAGTTGCCGACGCAGTAGACCCCGTCGAACGGGCCGCCGGCCCGCGTCGCGACCTGTCCGAATCGCGCCGGGATGAATCGCACGTCCGCATCCTGTGCGGCCGCCAGCCGGCGAGCGAAGGCGAGCATCTGCTCGCTGGCGTCCAGGCCCGTGACGCGATAGCCCTCCCGCGCCAGGGCCACGGCGTGCCGGCCCGTTCCGCAGCCGGCGTCCAGAAGCCCGTTAGGCCCCGGGGGTCCGAAGATGTCCCTGAAGAAGGGCAGCTCGCGTCCGAGCCGTGCGGACCAGTCGATCATCCGGTCGTAGTACTCGGGCGAGGTCATGAATGTGTGTCTACTCACGGAGCCCTCCGTGGAGATCCGCGCGCCGCATCGGCTCCCGGGGCCGCTCAGAACGCCCAGGTCGCGGGGCGACGCTGCTCGAACACGTCCGTTCGCGGGGCTACACACTTGTCAGCGGCCGCCGCCGGCGCGATCTGCGCGATCGCCGCCTGGGGCGCGTGCGGTCCCGTGCGAGCCAGGACTTCACCGTCCGGTGCGATGACGAGGCCCCGATCCTCCGCGACGGCGATAACGAACACCCGGTTCTCGAGGGCACGCGTCCGGAGAAGAGCCAGGTCCGCAGGGGCGTCGAAGACGGCCAACACGGCAGATCCCTCCAGTGCCAGGGCGCGGGCCGATCCGAAACTCCGTGCGGACTGGCCGGACAGAACCCCGGTCCGCAGGCCTCGGATGCCCACGGCGCGGCCTGACTCATACACGTCGGTTCGATCGGGGAAGCCCAGGAGTTCGATCCCCGCCGGCCGGCTTACGGACCGAAGACGCTCGGCCGTCGCCTCGTACCGGCAGTTCGCAACGGCCAGGCGCACGCCGGAGTTCTTGAGGGTCTCGAAGAGAAGCTCCGGGGCGGCCTCGGCCCGTTCGACGGCGTGCCCGGGCACGGCCGCGACCTTGATCGGGGCCGGCCCCTGCGGGGGCCGGGCTGCCGGAGCGGACGAGAACAACCGCTCGCGCCGGGCCGGCGGAATCCAGGCCTTTCGCGGGGCGCCGAGTGCGAGCCGGGCGATGACAATCGATTCGGCCTCGGCCGGCGCTTCGGCGGCGCGGGTGCCGTCCGCGCGGGCGATCAGGGTGCGGCCGCAGTACGCGCTTCCGTCCGGTTCGGTTCCGCACTTGTTGGCGCAGACGAACGGCAGGCCGAATTCGCGGGCTCGGGCCTCGACGAGGAACTCGACCTGCGGATTGGTAAACTGGCCGGCCGCCCGGGCCGTGTTCACCCAGCACGTGGGCATCGCCACGAGTTGAGCGCCGGCTGCGGAGAGCGTGGCGACGATCTCCGGGCCGCGCGCCTCGGCGCAGATCAGCATACCGATGCGCCCGAGCCGCGTCGGGTACACCTCAATCCGATCTCCGGGCACGAAATACTCGTTGTCGCGGTCCCAGAGGAACTGCTTGCGGTGCACCCCGACGGGGCGGCCCGCATCGTCGATCAGGACGGCGGCGTTGACGAGCCCATTGCCGGTCTCTTCGACGAGGCCGCTGACGATATGAATGCGCCATCCGCGGGCCAGGTCGCACAACCAGGTCACGTACTCGTTCGACCGCCGGATCGGCGCGGCCCGGTAGGCTTCCACGGACCCGATCGCATAGCTCGGGTAGGCGCACTCGGGCAACACGACGAGGTCCGCCTTCTGCTGAGCGGCCTGCTCCACGAGTCCGCCGATTGCGGCGAGCGTCACATCTGCCTCGCCCAGGGGACGAGCGCGAAGCTGCCCCGCGGCGGCGACAATCCCGTCGTTTTGGCTCATCAGAGCGATCCTAGTGAGAGGTCGCCACGCTTTGCAACGCCGGCGCGCGAAATCTATAATCCGCAGCGCCGGGACACCCGGCGACCGGGAGCCGATCCCGATCCACTACGGGGCACGGACCCCAGCCCGGGCCCCGGAGGGTCAGCACGCAGGCTCGTCGGGCGGGCTCCAGGCCGGGCGACATCACCCCATGGCCAAGCGCGACTACTACGAGGTCCTGGGCGTCTCGCGGGATGCGAGCGCGGAGGAAATCAAGCGGGCCTATCGCAAGCTCGCCAAGCAGTATCACCCCGATCGAAACCCGGGCGATCCGAAGGCCGAGCAACGATTCAAGGAGGTCCAGGAGGCCTACGAAGTCCTCTCGGACCGGACCCGGCGCGCCCAGTACGATCGGTTCGGATTTGCCGGTGCGGCTGCCGGTGGCGGATCCGGGGGGTGGCGGCCGGGCCCGGGCGGAACCCGCACCTACACGTGGACCGGTCCCGGCGAGGTGCCGATCGAGGACCTGGAAGACCTTTTCGGGGCGTTCAACATCGGAGGCCGGGGCGAGGCGGCGAGCATCTTCGATCAGATCTTCGGCCGGCGCGGACCGGCCCAGGGGCGCCGCTCCCGGCGGATTCACCCCGAGCAGGAGGTGCAGGACCTGGAGCATCACCTCCAACTGACCTTCGACCAGGCGATCCAGGGCACCACGCTCGAGATCGAGATTGATCGGGACGGCGTGCCCGAACGGCTTCGGGTCCGCATCCCTCCGGGCGTCGACGAGGGCCAGCGGATCCGCGTCCGCGGAAAGGGGCGTACCTCCTTTGACGGCTCGGCGGCCGGCGATCTCTACATCGTCTGCCACGTGCAACCGCATCCGTACTTCGCCCGCCAAGGCAGGGACCTTTACCTCGAGGTGCCGGTCACGATTGCGGAGGCGGCACTCGGAGGACGCGTGGAGCTTCCGACGATCGACGGAAAGCGGATTGCGCTGACGATCCCGCCGGGCACTCCGAGCGGATCGAAGCTGCGGATCCGCGAAAAGGGCGTTGTGGACGCCAAGACCGGACAGCGCGGCGACATGTATGCCGTGGTGCGGATCGTCCCGCCGAAGAAGCTGACCCCCGAACAGCGAGACCTCTTGCAGCGGTTCGCGTCGCTTTCGGCGGAAAACCCGCGCGCCGGCCTGTGGTGAGGCGCCGGGGCGCACCATCGGAAGGTGTGATCCGGAAGCGAGGAGACCGCGAGCATGTCGGCCGACGGTGACCGCGGACGACTGGGGTTGCTCCTGCTGCTGGCGGGGACGCTCCTGTTTCTGCTGCTGGCGGCCGGTTACATCACCTGGGAGCGGGGCCGGCTGGTCCCCGGTCGCGAACTGACGCCCGCCGAAAAGGCGGAGCTCAGAGAGCGCGCCCGGGCTCCGATGCGGTTGCTGCTGGCCTCCGGGGGGCTGGCCGTAGGGTTCGCGGTCACGATGTACCTGTTTCTGTGGTGGAGCCGCCGCTATCGGGCACGGCTGACGCGCTCCCCGCGGCCACCCACGCCCGTCGAAGATGTCTGGAGCATGCACCGGCTGCCCGATGAGCCGCCCGAAGAGGGTGACGAGCCGTCAGGCCGGGACGCGGACACATGATGGAGCCGACCGTACCGCGATCGTCGAGCCGCCTCACGCAGCTTGCCCTGGTCGCCGGCGCCCTGCTGGCCGTCGCGATTCTTCTGCTGGCGGCGGCCGTGATCGTGCTCGCCGGCCGTCTGAGCGTCACCCGTCAGGAACTGGCCTCCGCCCGTGAGCGCACCCGTCAGCTCGAGGCCCAGTTGGCGATTCTCGCGGCGCAGATCGTCCCGGGCGAGCGGCCGGCCGAGGGCTCCGTCGCTCCGAAGGCGGCGTCGGGCCCCGTGGACAGAGCGCCGGCAGCCACGCGCAGTGCGACGAAACCTGGCGCCCGGGGCAGCCCCGCCGCCTCGAACTGAAGGGATGTGGCTGCGTGCGCCAGCCCAATGCCGGGGGATCACGGATCAGGGGTTCCGGTCGTTACGTGGTGTGCGACGGGCGGGGTATCCTGTCTCTGAGTGTCTGGGATGTGACGGCGCGGGGCGCGCATGGTCCGTAGGTCTGGGTGGCGGTTCTCATGGGCGCCCCGGGTCGCCCCAGGTGCCTGCCGGGACCTTCTCCCGCAGACCGACGGCCGGCGAATCCTCTTCGTGGGGTACGGGTGGGGCCTGCCGAAGGAGACGGAAGCACCAGAGCGCGAGCATCACCGCCAGCGCGAGCAGGACCGCCCCCAGCGCCTGATGGGCCGTGGTGATCAGGACCTGAATCGGGGGTGCCGCGACGCTTCGCTTCCAGATCCCCGTCACCGCCGCCGCCCCGATGCCCAGGACCAGTTGCCCGGCCGTTCCGGCGAGCAGGGCGATCCCGAGCCGGCGGAGGATCGGCTGATCGTGGTACAGGCCCCAGGCACGAACGCCCGACCCCACGGCGGCCAGGGCAACAACGCAGGCGAGGGTGATGTGCATCAGCAGGCCGCGGATCATGTGCCGCTGAATCGCGCCGAGTACCAACTGCATCACCAGCAGCGCGGTCAGCAGGATGGCCAGGGTCTGATCCGTCGAGGCCGAGCTGGCCGGGTACGAGCGTTGGCTTCGGCGCCACGCGGGTGACGTGGAGACGGCGATCGACACCGTCGTTCCCAAAAACACCTGCCCCAAGACCCCGTGGACTACCGCCAAGGTGATGCTGGGTGACGTGTCCTCGGCCGAGGTGCTCAGGGTCAGGCGACCGGTCACGCGCAGACCACCGAGGATCCCCTGGGCGACCACCATGAGCAGGGCGGCGACGCCCAGGAATCGAATAGACCGGCGGTCCTCGGACCGCAGGAGCTGCACGACCAGGACGAGCGTCGTGAGCCCCACGAGCGAGCCCATCAGACGATGGGAGTGCTCGTAATACACGTTGCCCGTCATTCGCGAAAGCGGGTAGAGGAACATGTTGTAGCCGAAGGAGTTGGGCCAGTCGACGACGGCCAGCCCCGCGCCGTAGCCGGTGACCACCCCGCCCACTACGATCAGAAGCAGCGTGGCCCCACTGGCGACGACGGCCAGCGCATGTACCCAATCCCGCTCCCGAGGGGGCGGGGACTTCCGGGCACCCAGCCACGCCCCCGCCGTGGCCAGTCCCGTCGAGACGATCGCCCATCCCGGCAGCCACCACAAGGCGGAGGGCACGATCTGATTCGGCCGATCCCCCGTCAGGAGACTCCCGAGGATGAGCAGGTTCAGTGCGGCCACGAGGATCCCCACGGGGGGCCCGCCTCTCCAGCCGCGAGGGGTCAGCCGACCGGCGACGAGCCCGCCGCCGCAGACGCATGCCAGGAGACACAGCAGGAGGAGGGGACTCGGCACGAAGGCCGGCGGCAGACGCCCTACGTAGCCGAGCGTCCACATGAGCACGGTGGTACCGAACGCGATCGCTACGATGTCCGAATGCGCCGAGGCTCTGTGCGTCGATGTCATCGGAAGGAGGCTCCTGCGCCGCCTGCGTCGTCGCCTGTTCCGTTCGAAGCCATTGTAGACTTCCTGGCGAGGCGAACCACGCCCCCGGCGGCTGCTTCCATGGCACATCTGCGCTACGACGCGCGGTCCCGCGGTGGCGAGCCTTCCACGGACGCCCATGCGGCTCCACGGCTGGGCTGATCCTCACCGTCGGCCCGGGCTGCCGGTGCTGGCCAGGAGCGGGATCGGGCGTGCCCGCCCTCCCGCGTGGACTGACAGCGGTCGGAAGGCCATTGGGCAACGACCTTGGGGGGTTCGCTCGTCAAGGCGGCAGCGGGCTCACTCTACGAGTTGGACACCCGGACGAGGCGGGTCAGCGTCTCCTGGGCGGCGCCGCTGTCGATGGCCTCGGCGGCGAGCCGACAACCTTCGCGGAGGTCCTCGGCCAGCCCGGCCACCACGAGGGCCGCTGCCGAGTTCAGCAGGGCGTGGTCGCGGCGGGGTCCCGGGCGTCCCTGAAGGATGTCTCGGATCGCCTGTGCGCTGGCCTGCGGGGAGTCGACGATCAGCGGCTCGAGCGGCGCGCGTTCCAGCCCGGCGTCCTCGGGCACCACTTCATATGTCCGGACGGACCCCTCAGCCAGTTCGCTTACGCGCGTCGGCCCGGTGATCGTCAGATCGCACAGTCCGTCCGAACCGTGGACGACCATTGCCCGCCGGCAGCCCAGCTCCCGCAGGGCCGTGGCGAGCATCGGCGTCCATTCCGGCCGCGGGACGCCGACGACCTGTCGGGAGGCGCCGGCCGGGTTCGTCAGCGGTCCGATCAGGTTGAAGAGGGTACGAATCCGGAGGGTCCTGCGAACCGGGGCGGCATACTTCATCGCCGGATGGAGCCGTGGGGCATAGAGGAACGCGATCCGGCACTCGCGGAGACATCGTTCCAGCACGGGCACGTCAGCGTCGATGTTGACGCCGAGCGTCTGGAGGACCTCCGCGCTTCCACAGACGCGCGTATTGGTACGGTTGCCGTGCTTGGCGACGAGGGCGCCGGCCGCGGCCGCCGTGATGGCGGCCGTCGTGGAGACGTTGAACGTACTGATCCCGTCTCCGCCGGTTCCGCAGGTGTCGATGGGCTCGCCCTCGCATCGCACGCGGGTGACCCTGTCCCGCATGGCCTGGGCCGCGCCGACAATCTCGTCGACCGTCTCGCCCTTGGTGGCCAAGGCCGTGAGGATCGCGGCGATTTCGACATCGCTGAGCGCCCCGGACATGATCTGATCGAAGGCCCGGTAGGTCTCTTCCCGGGTCAGGTTCTGACGGGCAGTCAGCTTCTGGAGGACCGGGCTCATGGGCGGCTCACGGATCGTCCCCGTCAGAGATGGACGACGCTCGCTCCGGCGGAGGCCCGGGTGGTGTAAAAGAGGATCGGCTTGTCGAACCGGTGGTCATATCGCTCGTGGATGGCCCGCCGCAGCGACTCGACCGCGGTCTCCTCGACGAGCGCGATCGCGCAACCGCCGAAACCGCCCCCCGTCATCCTCGCCCCGTACACGCCCGGGGTCTGCCAGGCGATTTCGACGACCGCGTCGAGTTCCGGGCAGGACACCTCGTAATCGTCCCGGAGGGAGCGATGCGATTCGTTCATGAGCTGCCCGAACTCGCGGATCGCTCCGGCCCGCAGCGCCTCCGTGGCGTGCACCACGCGGAGGTTCTCCGTGACCACGTGCCGGCAGCGGGCCGCCGTGACCGGGTCGAGCTTGTCGGCGTGGGCGGCCAGCATCGTTGTCGTCACGTCGCGCAGGGCGCGAACGGACGGGTCGATCCGGCGGAAGTAGTCGACGCCCGCCTGGCACTGCCGCTGGCGGACCGGGTACTCGCTCGATCCGATCTGGTGTTTGACCTGCGTGTCCATGACGACCAGCGCCGCCCCCGGCGGGTCGAAGGGCAGATGATCGTACTTCTGGGAGCGGCAGTCGAGCAGCAGGGCCGTGCCGGGCTGCGCCAGCACGCTGGCGAACTGGTCCATAATGCCGCAGGGAGACCCCGCGTACTCGTGCTCGGCCAGACGGCAGGTCAGGGCCAGGTCCACCGGCCCCAGGAACTCGTCGGCCACCGCCAGGAGGGCCTTGGCCGTTCCCACCTCCAGCGCCGCCGAGCTGCTCACGCCCCCGCCGAGGGGCACATCGCTGAGGATCAGCAGGTCCGCCCCGCACAGTTCGATGCCCCTGCGCATCAGCATCGCCGCGGTGCCCTTCACGTAGTTGGCCCACGCGGGTTCGCCGGGAGGTCCGATCGCATCCAGCGGCCACTCGACCGTCTGTTCGAACAGTGCGGAGCGCACGCGCAGGATTCCGTCGTCCCGGGGCCGGGCGGCCACAAGCGTGGCGCGATCCATGCCGATCGGGAGCACGTAACCTTCGTTGTAGTCGGTGTGTTCGCCGATCAGGTTGACGCGGCCGGGGGCTCGCGCAATGACCGTCGGGCTGTGGCCCTCGAAGGCCTCGCGGAACTGCCGCAGGATCGTTTCCGTATTGACCGTCATGCGCAAGGCCCCCAGAATACCCGAGGAGCGAATGTAGCCGGCCCGTCCGACGTGTCAAGCACATCGGCGCGTTGTGAAAGCTGTGATGGCTCGCCCCATACTCCTCGATACGGACATGGGCGTGGACGACGCCTTCGCCTTGGCTCTGGCTTTGTCCAGCCCGGAGCTGGAGGTCGTCGGTATCGCCACGGTCGGCGGCAACGTCCCGGTAGAGCAGGCCACGGCCAACGTCGGTCGGTGCCTGGCCGCCCTGGGCCTGGGGCGGCGGCCGCCGATCGGTCGCGGCCTGGATCAGCGTCAGGCGGACCTGCCCCGTGCCGCGCATGTCTTCGGCGAGGATGGGCTCGGCAATGCGGACCTGCCTGTGCCCCCAGATCAAGCCTGGGAGGATGCGCTCGGGCTCTACGAACGGGCGCTGGCCGAACATTCCGGCCGCCTCTGGATTGTTTGCCTCGGCCCGCTGACCAACGCTGCCGCCCTCCTGAAAAGGAATCCGGAGTTGATGGCTCGGGCCGACCGGATCATCACGATGGGCGGAGCGGTTTTCTGTCCGGGCAACGTCACCCCCAGGGCCGAGTTCAACGTCTATCGTGACCCGGAAGCGGCCGCGCAGGTGCTCGGTTCGGGCCTTCCGATCACCCTGGTGCCCCTGGATGTGACACGCCAGGTGGCGATCGACGAGTCGCACGTGGCCCGGCTGGCCGCCAGCGGAAGCCGTGCCGGACGGGCGCTGGCGCAGATGACCGAGTATCCGCTTGCTCGCGGTTCGGACGGAGCGTCCGGCCGCTTCCTGATCCATGATGCGGTCGCCTTGGGCGTTCTGCTCTGGCCGGAGCTGTACCTCCAGACGCAGATGGCCGTTCAGGTCCGCACCGAGGGCCCGGACCGGGGTCGCACGGCGCCGGCCGTGGGGCGGAAGGACCTTCCGTGCGTCCGCGTGATCCTCTCCGTGCAGGCTGCGGACCTGCTGGAAAACATGCTCGAGAGGGTGTGCCGGGAGAGCTTCGTGGTCTGAGGGCGGTTCCGAAGTTGCCCGGGGCCGTGGACAGAAACATGTTTGGCCGTACGCAGGATACGATCGTGGCCATCTCCACGGCCGTGGGTGCATCGGCCCGGGGCATCGTCCGATTCAGCGGGCCCTCCGCGATCGAGCTGGCCTCGGAGACCTTCGCGCCCCGCCCGATCCGGTTCGAGGGCTTCCGTCGCTACGCGGGGACGCTTCGGTGGATCGACGAAGATGTGGACGTGCCGGCGGAGCTCTACGTCTTCCGCGCCCCCATCAGCTACACCCGGCAGGACATGGCGGAGGTCCACACGATCGGTTGCCCCCCGCTGCTGGCCGCCCTCCTGGACCAGTACCTGCGCGCCGGGGCCCGGCTGGCCGAGCCTGGGGAGTTCACCGGCCGTGCGTTCCTGGCCGGGGCCATGGATCTGACGGCCGTCGAGGGGGTGGCTGCGGTGATCCATGCCGGCTCCGATGCGCAGCTCCGGGCGGCCGGCCGCCTGCTGAACGGTTCCCTGAGGCGGCAGACCGAGGCGTGGCGGGACCGCCTGATGGACCTTCTCTCGCTCGTGGAGGCCTCGATCGACTTCGTGGACGAGCCCATCGAATTCCTTTCGCCGGGGCATGCGCGACACGAGGTGGAGGCAGTGCGAGCGGGGTTGCGGGATCTCCTGGATCACAGCCTGCCTATGGAGCGGGTCGAGGAGGGCTTTCGCGTGGCGTTGCTGGGGCCGCCGAACGCGGGCAAGAGCACGCTGTTCAACCGGCTGGCGGGGCTGGATCGCGCGATCTGCTCCCCGTTGCCGGGAACCACGCGCGATCTGATTGCCGCCCCTCTGAGACTGGCAGCCGGGTCGGTCTGGCTGCTGGATGCCGCGGGCATCGGAGCGGCTGGGCACGAACTGGACGCCGCCGCCCAGCGAACCGCCCGGCAAGCAGCCGAATCGGCCGATGCGGTGCTGCTCGTGCTGGACGCGACGGCCCCGGGGCGCGCCGCCGATGACCTGGCTCTCGTGCCGGATCCGGGGCGAGCGATTGTGGTGCTCAACAAGATCGACCTCGTTCGGCCGAAGGCGAGCCATACGATGCGGCTCTCGCAGGCAGCCGGGTACACGGTCGTGCCCGTCAGCGCACGGACCGGAGAAGGCTGCGAGGCGCTGGTCGATGAGCTGAATCGCCGCCTGGATCGCTTGTCCGCAGATGCGTCGCTCGGCCTTCTCTTCCTGAACGCCCGCCATCGCTCGGCGCTGAACGAGGCATGGCTGGCGTGCGACCGCGCATGCGACCTGATCGGCCGACAGAGTCGCGTCGCCGACGCCGCCGACCTGATCGCGCTTGAGCTGCGCGAGGCCGTTGCGGCCTTGAGTGCGATCACGGGCGCGGTGGCTACCGAGGAGGTGCTCGAGCGGATCTTCGCCCGCTTCTGCATCGGCAAGTAGGGCGATGGCAGCTCGTGGGCTATATGTTCCAAGCTCCGTAATACCAAACAGTTACGTTGTGGTCCGCGCGTGGCTCCAGCCCGGGTGCGCCCATCGCCGCAGACCCGCGAGCGCAGGTCGCTGCGTGTGGGCCGGTGCGGGTGGGCAGTCTCCGGCGTCGAGTATGGTGCGCTTGAGGCACGGGTGCGTGCAGGCGCGCGGGTGATCGTGTTCGGCACACGCGCAAGCGTCAGAAACCACACATCGCCGCAAGCGATGAGGCGATCGCGCCTGACGGATGCGATGCCGTTCAAGGCGGGCCAATGGTGGCCGCATGCGCGTCGGCGCGCCGTCAGCGCAGGAGAATTGCATAAAGGCGCGGCACACTTCGAGACGATAAAGAGACGGAGGCGCGGCGCGAGTCAAGAAAAAAAGGTGCGCCAGGCAAAAAAAGTTTGACATTCGCGTCGGCCGGATTACCCTACGTCGATAGAAGGGAGGTGATGTCAATGGCCAAAAAGAAGAAAGCCGCGGCGAAGAAGGCAGCCGGCAAGAAAAAGAAACGTCGTTAGACGGCGTGATTGCCGGCAGGCTTCTGGCAGCGGAGTGAAGCTTGCTCCGCTGGGAAGCCGGCCAAGTCTTCAGGATGAAGACTGACATCACGAGATGGAAGATGCTCCCCGCCACGGCGGCATCTTCCATCGCTTTTTTGCCTCCCGTCGGACGCGTACGATGACACGGTCATGATCGGCTGTACCCCCCGCGAAAGCGTGGCGATTCTCGGCCGAAATCAAGGCTATTCCGTATGCCCCCGGCGGTCCGTTGCGACCGTGCCGGCGCAGAACCAACCGGAGCCCGCATGACGCTCGCGCGCTACAACCGGCTCCTGCTGCTTACCGAGGGATCACTCGGGGTCTTTACCTCGAAGACGGCCGTCTCCCTGATCCGCTACCGGCGGGAGGCCGTGGTCGGCGTCGTCGATTCGACGGCGGCCGGCCGGCCCATCGAGTCGTTCATCGGGTTCGGGCATGGCATTCCTATCGTGCCCGATGTGAACGCGGCGGCGTCCCTGGCTCCCGATGCGCTGCTCGTCGGCATCGCTCCGTCGGGTGGGCAACTGCCCGAGCGGATGCGGCGACATGTGTTGGATGCCATCGATGCCGGGCTGGCGATCATCAGCGGCCTGCACTTCCGGCTGCGTGAGGATGCCGAGCTGGCGGAGCGGGCGCGTCGGCGGGGCGTCGAGCTGTGGGACGTGCGCGATCCCGGTCCGACGACGCACCTGGCCTTTGGTCGCGCGCGGTCGATGAGGGTCAAGAGGGTCCTCACCATCGGGACCGACTGCGCGATCGGAAAGATGGTCACAGCCCTGGAGCTGCGTGCCGCCGCCGTCCGGGCGGGGCTTGATGCCGCCTTCGTGGCCACCGGACAGACGGGCATCATGATCGAAGGCTGGGGAACATCCATCGACGCCGTCGTGTCGGACTTCGCGGCCGGGGCCGCCGAGAGTCTTGTGGCTCGCGTCGCCGACCGCCAGATCTGCTTCATCGAGGGGCAGGGCTCCATCGAACACCCGGCCTATTCCGCAGTGGCTCTGGCCCTGCTCCACGGGACCTGCCCGGATGCGATGATCATGTGTCACCGCCCGGGCAGAACGCACCACAACGAGAAGCCCGACTGTCCGGTTGCCCCCATCGAAGAGCAGATTGCACTCAACGAGGCCCTGGTGGCGCCCCTGCACCCTGCGCGGGTGGTGGGCGTGTCGCTCAACACCGCTGGCATGAACGACCGGGAGGCGGCCGAGCACGCGGCCGAGCTGGCCGAGCGGACACGTCTGGTCGTCTGCGATCCGATCCGCACCGGCCCGGCGCCCTTGCTGGCGGCGGTCCGGGAGGCGCTGGGCATTTGAAACGCCGGGGCGGCACGACGGGAGGTCCGACATGAACCGGAAACTCGTGTACGCACCGATGGGTTGCCTCGTTTTCCTGGCAGGCGTGTGGGTCCTGCCACATCGGTCCGACCAGGCCATCGGAGCCGAGCCTGTGGCGAACCTTGCCAAGTTCGACGCCCGCGGGGCCTGCGTGGACATCGCCGTCCAAGACGGCGTGGTGTACCGTGCGTTTGCCGACGGGACGGTTGAGGCCTGCCGGCTGTACAGCGGCGCAGGCTGGCAGGACGTGACCAAGCTCACCGCGCAGCCCCTGCGGAAGTAGCCGGGAGCGGGCTGCGCCCCATTCGGCGGGCTGGGGTGCTCCGTTCTTGTCGCATCCGGCCGGGACGCAACCGGACGGAGGGGTTTAGAGGCCACTCGCTGCCGTGCCGCTCAGGGGCTTTGGCTCACGGGCACGGCCATCGGCGGCACGGTGGAGGGCCAGAGGGTGGTTGGACTGCAATTGGAACGACGGGGGGGCGGGGCCTGTTGAGAAGGCCGGTGAATACCGCGGCTTTGCGGTGCTGCAAAATCGTGGGCTACGGCTTGCAGGGAGGGCGGTGACGGGAGTTGCCGGTTTTCTGCAGTTTTCTGTTGAATTCGTGTCGCTCGGGTTATATCCTGATAGGCGCGCCGTTCCGACGCAGGCCGTGTACCGAGCAGGAATACGTCGAGACGGAAAGAAGCCGCGGCTGCGGCGTGAGCGGCGCATGAAGACGAGCGAGCCGCTGTGGCCCCGGGCAAAGTCCGCGACTCCCGGCGGACTCGTGGCGCCCGGCACCTCAACGGTTCGATAGTAATTCACGTCCAAGGCGCGCTGCTTGATGCAGGGCCGGCGCAGGTCCGGATGCCGGCCCGACTCCCCTGCTGGCCAGGCGCGCGGAGGCAAACGTCCCGAACAGGGGCGACCCGGCTACTGAGACCGACATGGTTGGGTCGCGGTGGGTGTGTCGGTTCTGTCCGGCGAGACACATCAAGAAGGAGTTGAGCACATGCGGACGGGAATGTGGTTGTGGGCGGGGATGGTGTCTGCACTTATCGCAGCGGCCGCGAGCACCAGCCCGGTTGCCGTGGCCTCGGAGGGTGAGTCGGCAGTCAAGGAGTTGACGGTGGCGGGCCCGACGTACAAGTGGAACCAGCCGCCCGTGAATGCCGCGCCGGAGAACGTGTTCTACGGCTGGAACGAGATGTCGTGGTACGCGGGCCCTCAGATCGTGGCCGACGATTGGGTGTGCATGGGGCCCGATCCGGTCACGGACCTTCATTGGTGGGGTTCCTACCTGAACTGGACCGGCACCCAGCCGCCGCCCGTGACCCCGATGGCCTTTGACATCGCGATCTGGACGGATGTTCCGGCCGGGGTGGACCGTCCATACAGCCACCCCGGGCAGGTGATCTGGAAGATCCGCTGCACGAACTTCACGAGCAGCTTCGTCGGCTGGGACTACGACCCGCGGACGGGGCGGTATGAGGCCTGCTACCGCTATGACCAGTTCCTCTTGCCCCAGGAGTACTTCTATCAGGCTGGCGGGCCGATTACCAGCATATTCTGGGTCAGCATCTCCGCCGTTTACTCCCCGGGCGCTCCGGTCGAGCACCCCTGGGGGTGGAAGACGCGGCCGCGCGACCCCGCTTCCCTTGCGCCGGACGACGCGGTGGTGATCCGGATGCCCACCGCGCCCGTCGAGGGGTCTCAATTCATGGAGGGTCTTCCCATCGAGTGGCCGGAGGGCCAGTCGTGGGATATGGCCTTCGAGCTGGGGACGGTGCAGAGGCAGGCGTTCAAGTGGTCGCAGTGGCCTATGGGCTATTACCCGCCCGATGCGTTTCACGGATGGGACGAGTACTCGGTGTACGGCAGCCGCCGACAGATCGTAGCCGATGACTGGCGCTGCACCACGCCGGACCCGGTCACTGACGTGCACTGGTGGGGCTCGTTCATCGGATGGTCCGAGCCGTACCCGCCGGAGGTCGGGTTGCCGGATGCGTTCCACATCGCGATCTGGACGGATGTGCCGCCCAACGGAGCAGGGTTCAGCCATCCGGGCGTGGTCAAGTGGAGTTACGTGTGCCGGGACTACCGCTGGACGTTTGTGGGGTGGGACTTCGACCCGAGGGGAATCCACCCGCCCGAGGCGTGCTTCAAGTTCGAGTGCGACATTCCGGAGGAACTGTGGTTCCGCCAGGATCCCGGCGAGAACATCTACTGGGTGAGCATCGCGGCGATGTATCCGACCGCGCAGGAGGTTCCGTACCCGTGGGGCTGGAAGACCCGCCCGCGCGATCCTGAGTCGCCCGCGCCCGACGATGCCGTTCGAATCTTCGTTCCCACGGCTCCGGAGCCGGGGATGCTCTTCGAGCAGGGCATGCCGATCGAGTGGCCGGACGGGGTCTCGTGGGACATGGCGTTCGCCCTGAGCACGCAGCCCGTCAGTGTGACCGAAGACTTCGGCGATGCCCCCGAGCGACCGTACCCGACGACGCTGGCGGCCAACGGCGCTCGGCACAAGGTCCTGCCCGGCCTGATGCTCGGCGGGCAGATCGACGCGGAGGCAGACGGGCAACCGGACCCCAATGCCCTGGGCGACGACAACAGCAACCTGGATGACGAGGACGGTGTCGTCTTCCTGGGTGCCATTTATCCCGGCGCGGCGGTGACCGTCGAGGTCACGCTGACGTCTGATCTGGCGGAGTCCGCCAAGCTCGACGCCTGGCTGGATTTCGGCGGCGACGGAAGCTGGTTGCAGCCCGGGGACCAGATATTCGCCAACCAGACGATCTGGCCCGGCGTCAACTCCCTGAGCTTCCTGGTACCCATGGACGCCGCCCCGGGGCGGACGTTTGCGCGCTTCCGCATGAGCCTGGCCGGCGGCTTGGCCCCGGACGGGCCGGCCCCGGATGGGGAGGTGGAGGATTACGCCGTCCAGATCGAAGAAGCGCCGCAGTACGATCTCGGCGACGCGCCGGACAGCTCCAACAGCTTTGGCGTGCCCATGACGGCGTATCCGCCGGGCGGCCCGCTCGGCGTGCGGGCCAACTTCCCGACGGTCTATCAGGCCGGCTCGCCGCCCTACGGCCCGCTGCACCGGCAACCGCTGGCGGTGGCGTACCTTGGACAGGGTGTCTCGCTGGAGAATGAGGCCGATGTCGGTCCTGATCAGGACGGCGGGAACAACATCCTGCCGCCGCGTGACCTGCCGGACCAGGACTGGATGGACGACGCGGTGAACCCGTGGATGTTGCGGCTGCCGCACTGCCGACGGGTCCGGATGCCGTACACGGTCACGATCGTGAACGTGCTGCCCAACGTGCAGCTCTTCGTGAACGTCTGGTTCGACTGGAACCGGGACGGAGATTTCGACGACGTGATGCAGTGCCCGCCGGGAATTTCCGTGCCCGAATGGGCGGTGCAGAACCAGGCGCTCGCGGATCTGGTGCCAGGTGTGCACGTGCTCACGACGCCGCCCTTCCGGGCCTGGAGTCCCTCCCCGTCGGGCCAGGGCGATCCGCCGCTCTGGATGCGGATCACACTGTCCGAGCAGAAGTGGTCGCCCGCCGGGCCCGTCGAGGGGTGGGGCGGCTCGGGTCCGGTCGGCGGTTACGCCTACGGCGAAACGGAGGACTATTACGTCGTGCCGCTTCCGCCGGAGTTTGCCTTGGAGTTCTCGGTGGATATCGGATCAGACGGCGAGCTGAGCGATCCGAACATCGACGGCGACGAGCGCTTCGATCCGGGTGACGTGTACTGGTGGAAGGACGTGCCGCTGCCGCGCGGCGGAGCGGACGGATTCAAGGATGACGCCATAATCTTCGGCCAGGACCCGTGGCCGGACCCGCCGGACCCGGTTGTTCCGCCGGCGACGCGGGTGCCGGTGGGCCAAGCGTTCCCGCCGGCGGAGGAGTGGTATCATCGTTACTTCGACTTGGACGGCCACGATCAGATCGACATGGACCTGCGCGAGTTCATTCCGCCGCAGGGTCCGGCGCCGGGGCCGATCCCGCGTTTCCCGTCGCAGTGCATCGACGAGCCCTGGTACCTGTTTGTCTCGTACGACGATGACCAGGCGCCGGGCTGGCTGTTGTGGTTCATGGACGTGCCGGTGACGGCCCCGTCGTCCGGCGGCGTGAGCAGCTACGGCGAGGCCAAGACCTGGGACGAAGTGATCGGCTTGGCCCTGGCGCCCCCTCCGTGGGCGCCGGCCATGTACCGGTTCATGTATCCGGTGGCTGACGAGGCGACGGTGCACCCGAGTCTGGCGCCGAGCCCGGATGCCGGCGAGCAGGACGATGACGATCTGGACTCGCTGGATGTGACCCCGCTGGCGGTGCCGGTGGGCGAGAATCAGCCCATGCAGTCGTGCTCGTTCTGGTATTTCACGTGCGACCACGAGGCGACGGGGACGATGCCAGTGGG
>Ga0209162_1000485_pt1 | contig 43328 bp, 44 predicted proteins | sample YNPNPMetaG_FD_187121 | JGI IMG/M metagenome (GOLD analysis project Ga0209162, IMG submission 187121) | Anoxygenic and chlorotrophic microbial mat microbial communities from Yellowstone National Park, USA - YNP NP MetaG (SPAdes) (version 2) ...
GGGGCTTCCCGGGAGATGCGCTTGGGGCCGCCGAGGATGAAGCGGTCCAGCACTAGGTCGCCGTAGAGCAGCACCCGGCACTGGGGGAAGCGCTGGATGAGCCGATGGAGCTCCTCCTTCTCCTTCACGGGCCGATTCTAGCCCAGCGGGACGAGGAGGTCGGCGAAGCTGCCGGCCAAGGGCACCAGGGCCACCTCGAGAAAAGCCACGCGGTCCGCCACGGTCTGCGGCAGCCGCACGTGGTCTTTCGCGGTGGTGATGGGCAAGGCGCGGTGCCGATCCGCCTGGGTGAGGATCCCAGCGAGCTCGGCGGGGCTGAAGGCGTGGTGATCGGCGAAGCGCGCGGTGCCCACGAGCTGCGCCCCCAGCTGGGAAAGCAAGCGGAAGAAGCGCTCCGGGTTGGCGATGCCGGCAAAGGCGAAAACCCGCTGCCCACCGAGCGCCTGGAGCTCCTGCCTCTGCCCCTCCCGGATCCAACCCACCGCCCGCAGCGCCGCGGGGAACGGCGGCAGGGGGTGGTAGCGCCGCAGGCAAGCGGCGGCGGTTTCCTGCTCCTCCGGTTCCCCCACCGCCACCACGCGGCTGGCAGCCCACAAGGCCCAGGGCCCCTCCCGCCGGGGGCTCAGCCGTCCCAAAGGGTCGGCAGCCCGCACCACCACCAGGTCCAGCTGGCGGGCGAGGCGATGGTGCTGGAAACCGTCGTCCAGGAGCAGGTGGGTGGCACCCAGGGCCAGGGCGGTGCCGGCGCCCCGGAAACGGTTGGCGTCCACCACCACCGGGACCTGGGGCAGCATCCTGGCCAAGAGCGACGGCTCGTCCCCCGCCTCGCGGAAGCGTCCCTGGGGATCGCCCCGGAGCACCAGCGGTGCCTTGCCCTGGCGGCGGTAGCCGCGGGTGAGGATCGCCGGCCGCGCTCCCCGAGCCAGCAGCGTGGCCGCCAGCGCCACCACCAGCGGGGTCTTGCCGGTGCCCCCCATGGCGATGTTGCCCACGGAAACCACCGGCAAGGGCGCTTGGTGGCGGGGGAGGAGCTCGTTTCCCCAGGCCCACCGCAGCAGCGCGTTCGCCGCCTCCAGCGGGAAGTTCACCAGGCGCAGCAGGGAGCGGCTCATGGCAAAAGCGGTGCCAGGGCGTCCACGGTCCGGGCGGTGGCGCCAGCGTGGGCGCGGATCACCGCTAGGGCTTTCTGCCCTCGCTCCCGGGCCTTTTCCGGGTTGTCCAGGAAAAAGGCTAGGCTTGCGGCCAGCTCCTGGGCGCTTTTCACGAAAACCACCCCGCCTTGGGCCGCAAGCTCGGCGTACACCGCGGCGAAGTTGCGCACCTGCGGACCCGAGAGCACCGCCACGCCGCAGCGGGCCGGCTCGATGGGGTTGTGCCCCCCTTTGGGCACCAAGGAGCCCCCCACGAACGCCACCAGGCCCAGCTGGTAGAGCGCCGCCAGCTCCCCCACGGTGTCCAGCACCAGCACGTCGGCCTCCGCTTCCGGGGGCGGCAGCGGCGAGCGGCGCAAGCAGCGCAACCCCAGGGCCTGCCCCAGGGCCAGCACCTCGGCGGCCCGCTCCGGGTGGCGGGGGGCCAGGAGCAGGAACGCCCGCTCCCGCAGCGGCGCGTAGGCCGCGAGCACCGCTTGCTCTTCCCCGGGCATCGTGGAGCCGGCCACGAGGATCGCTCGCCCCTGGGCCAGGGAGGAAAGCGCCCGTTGCAGCGCCTCGGGCACCTCCCGGGCGGGTTGGGCGTCGAACTTGATGTTGCCGGTGACCCGCACCTTGACCTCGGGCACCCCCAGGGCCACCAGGCGGGCCGCGTCCTCCGGGCTCTGAGCCAGGGCCAAGGCGAGCGGTTGCAGCAGCGGAGCCAAGAGCGGGCGCAAGCGTCGGTAGCGCGGGAAGGAGCGGTCGGAAAGGCGGGCGTTCACTAGCGCCACCGGTACCCCCCGCTCCTGGCACGCTGCCAGCATCTCCGGCCAGAGCTCGGTTTCCACCAGCACCAGCAGCTTGGGGGCGGTGGCAGCTAGGAAGCGGCGCGTGGGGCCGGGGAGGTCCAAGGGGAAGGGGACCGTGGCGTCGGCCACCTGGGAGCCCGAGGCCAGGGAGAGCCCGGTGGCGGTGGTGGCGGTGAGCAGCAGCGGCAACTGGGGGAAGCGGCGGCGCAGCTCGACGAGGAGCGCCTTGGCCACCATCACCTCCCCCACGGAAACCCCGTGCACCACCACCCCTCCCCGGGGCAGCGGCGGCAGGGAGCGGGCCAAGCGGGCGGCAAGCGGCGGGCGGCGCTTTCCCGAGCGCCGGTCGGCCAGGAACAGGAACGGCGCGGCCAGGGGGAGGACCAGGTGGGTGGCTAGGCGGTAGAGCCATAGGGGTGCGCGCCGCACGGGTGAAGTCTAGCCCACCCCCCGGCTATACTGGCCCAACGGTGGTGCGTGGGGGGCCGTATACCGGGGTGGAGGACGGAGGTGCCGTGGGGGTGCTGCGCATCTTTGCCAGGGAGCAGGTGACCAGCCAGGTGGACGATCGGCAGCTGGCGGCCGCGGCACGCTCGGGGGACGAAGCCGCGTTTGCCGAGCTGGTGAAGCGGCACCAGGGGGGCGTGCGCCGGCTGGCAGCGCGGATCCTCCTGGACGACGAGGAAGCCAGGGACATCGCCCAGCTGGCGTTCATCCGTGCCTGGGAGAACCTGCCCCGCTACGACCCTTCCTGGTGCTTTTCCACCTGGTTGTACCGCATCGCCTCGAACCTGGCCATTGACGCGTTGCGGGCCCGGGGGAGCCGGGAGCGCACCCACCAGAGCCAGCTGCGCCTTCTCAGCGAGGCCTCCCCTCCTACCGCCCCCGAGGCGCTGCAGGAAAAGGAGGTGGAGCGGATCTTCCGGGAGCTTGCGGCCAGCTTGCCACCGGCCCAGAGGCAAGCGTTCCTGCTCCGGGAGGTGGAGGGGCTGGCCACCGCCGAGGTGGCGAAGATCATGGGGTGCAGCGAAACCACCGTGCGCAACCACGTGTTTTGCGCCAGGGCGGCGCTCAAGCGGGAGCTCGCCGCGCGCTTCCCCGAGTACCTTCCCCGAGGAGGCGGACGATGAGCTGCGAGCGCTACCAGGAGTGGATCGCCGCGCTGCTCGCTGAGGAGCTGGGGGAGGCCGAGCGGTCCGAGTTGCGGGAGCACCTTTCTCACTGCGCCTCCTGCCGGGGGAAGCTCTTTCGGGAGGAGCCGGCGCTGGCCCTGGCTTACGCCTTGCCCCCGGGGGGGTTCGAGGACGGGGCTTTCGTGGGCGAGGTGCTCACCGGCATCCACCAGCGGCGGGCAGCCCGCAAGCTTTCCCGGACTCGGGTGGGCAAGCTCGCTCGGCTCGCCGCGGCGGTGGCGCTGGCGGCGCTTTTGGTGTTCGCGGCAAGTCGAGTCTTTGGCCCGGAGCGGGTGGCCACCCCGGTGGCGCAGGTTGCCCCCTCTGCCCCGGAGCCGTTCGTGGAGGTGGAGGGGGAAGGGGTGAGGGTGTACCAGCTGGCCACGGAGCAGCAGGTCCAGGTGGCTTTCGTGGTGAGCCCCTCCATGGAGCTCTAGCGCGTGCGGTGGGTGGCGGTGTGCCTGCTCGGCGTTGCTGCCGCCTCCTGGGCCCAGACGGTCCAGGAGGTGCGGGTTTTCCAGCTGCGCTTCAAGCCCGCCCGGGAAGCGGCGGCGGTGGTGGAGCCGCTGCTTTCCCCGGAAGGCTCGCTGTTGATCCAACCCAAGAGCAACACGCTCACGGTGCGGGATACCCCCGCGGTGCAGAAGCGGGTGACGGAAGCCCTGGCCAGCTTCGACGTGCCCCCCGAGACCTTTAAGATCCGCGTGCGCTTGATCCTCGCCTCCACCGCCCCCCCCACCCCGGGCCCTGCCAGCCCGCTCATCGAAGGGGTGGGGAGGGAGCTCGCCGAGGTGTTCCGCTTCACCTCCTACCAGGAGCTGGACACGCTGGTGCTGGCGGCCAGCGAAGGGGCCACGGTGGAAGCGCAAGCCGCGGGAAAGTACTACCTCAAGTTCCAGGTGCGGGGGGCGGGCCAGGAGCGGGACCGGGTGCAGCTTGCGGGGTTCGAGCTTTACCGCAAGAGCCAGAACCCCGAGGGAGGTGAGACGTTGCGCTTGCTGCTGAAAACCACCCTTTCCCTGCGGCTCGGGCAGATGGCGATCCTCGGAGCGGCGCGCTCCGAGGCCGCCAACCAAGCGCTGGTGCTGGTGTTCTGGGCGGAGCGGGAGGAGCCCTGATGGCGGAGTTCGTGGTGCGCTTGGGGATGCCCGACGGCTCGGTCACCGAGCAGCGGCACCGGGCAGCTTCGGCGGAAGCGCTGCGGCGCGAGCTGGAGGCCCGGGGGCTTTACGTTTTCGCCGTGAAACCCGCGAGGACGTTCCGCCCTGCGCTGCGGCTGGGGCGGCGGGAGCGGATCAAGCCGCTGGAGTTCTTGGTGTTCAACCAGCAGCTGGCTACGCTGCTGGGGGCGGGGATGCCGGTGCTGCAGTCGTTGGAGCTGTTGCAGAAATCCCAGGCCAACCCGTTTTTCCGGGAGGTGCTGGCCCGGGTGCTGGAGGACGTGCGCTCCGGGGTGGCGCTCTCCGAGGCGTTCATGGCCCAGGGGGAGCTTTTCCCGGCGCTGTACTGCGCGAGCTTGTTCGCCGGGGAGCGCTCCGGGGACCTGGTGGGGGTGCTGCGGCGCTACATCCGCTACCAGCACATGGTGGAGGGGGTGCGGCGGCGGGTGACCTCGGCGCTCACCTACCCTGCGGTGCTCTTGAGCTTGGCGTTCGGCTTGGTAGTGGTGCTGGTGACCTACGTGATCCCCCGCTTCGCGGGGCTGTACCAGGACTTCCAGGCGGACCTGCCGCTCATCACCGTCGTGATCCTCGGGGTGGCCACGTTCTTGCGGCAAGAGGTTTACGTGATCCTCGGGGGCGTGGCGGTGGCGGTGCTGGCGTTGCGACGCTACCTGCGCAGCGAGGCAGGGAGGGCGGCGGCGGACCGGCTCAAGCTGCGGCTGCCGTTCGTGGGGGAGATCTTCCACCTCTTCGGGCTTTCCCAGTTCGTCCGCGCCCTGGCCACGCTGCTGGGGGGAGGCACGCCCCTGGTCCCGGCGCTGGAGGTGGCGGTGGGCACGGTCACCAACCGCGCCATCGCCGAGCCGTTGACCCGGGTGATCCCCATGGTGCGGGAGGGGCAGCCCCTCTGGGCTTCCCTGGAAACCACGGGGCTTTTCCCCGAGCTTTCCCTGGCCATGGTGCAGGTGGGGGAGGCCACCGGGGCCCTGGAGGACATGCTCACCGGGGTGGGGCAGTTTTACGACGAGAGCATTGAGGTGAAGCTATCCCGGTTGGTGACGCTCATCGAGCCCGCGGTGCTGGTCCTCATGGGCGGGGTGATCGTCACGTTGCTGCTCTCGGTGTACCTGCCCATGTTCACGCTGTTGCAGCGGGTGCAGTGAGGAGGAGGGTATGAGCAGCGAGCTCAAGAAGCTTTCCCAAACCTTGGCCGGCTGGGTGCCGCCCGAGGACGACGTGGCCAAGGCCCAAGCGCTGGCGGAGCGGCTCGGGCTGCCCTTCGACGACCTGAGCAACTTTCGGGTGGACCCGGAGCTGTTGCGGCACATCCCCATCGAGGTGATGCTCCGCTACCAGTTCGTGCCCCTGGCCCGGGAGGGGGAGGTGGTGGTGGTGGCCATGGCGGACCCCTCGGACGTGCTGATGGTGGACGAGGTGGAGCTGGCGCTGGGGGCTCCGGTGGAGGTGCGGGTCGCCCCCAAGAACCGCATCGCGGAGATCCTGGAAAAGTCCGAGTCTACCCAGCGGGTGTTGGACGAGGCCACCGAGGACTTCCGCATCCAGCTGGTGCAGGAAACCGACAACGGCGAGGAAGCGCTTTCCATTGATCGCATCGCCGCGGACACCTCGCCGATCATCAAGCTGGTGGACACGATCATCTACAACGCCATCCAGCGCCGGGCCTCGGACATCCACATCGAGACCCGGGACCACGGGGTGATCGTCAAGTACCGCATTGACGGCGTGCTTTACGAGGCGCTGGAGCCCATTGACCGGCGCCACCACGCCACGATCATCTCCCGCATCAAGGTGATGTCCGAGCTGGATATCGCGGAAAAGCGGGTCCCCCAGGACGGCCGGTTCAAGCTGCGGATCAAGGGGCGCACCGTGGACTTCCGGGTTTCCATCATGCCCACGGTGTTCGGGGAGGATGCGGTGATCCGCATCCTGGACAAGGAGTCCGCCAACCAGGAGTTCCGCAACCTGAACCTGGACGTGCTGGGCTTCGACGCCGAAACCAAGCGCAAGCTGCGGAAGTTCATCCGCGAGCCCTACGGCATGGTGCTGGTCACCGGGCCCACCGGCTCGGGGAAGACCACCACGCTTTACGCTTGCCTTTCGGAGATCGTGTCCACCGAGGACAAGATCATCACCATCGAGGACCCGGTGGAGTACATCCTCCCGGGGGTCACGCAAATCCCGGTGAACGAGAAAAAGGGGCTCACCTTTGCCCGGGGGCTGCGCTCGATCCTCCGGCATGACCCCGACAAGATCATGGTGGGGGAGATCCGCGACGAGGAAACCGCGCAAATTGCCGTACAATCCGCGCTCACGGGGCATCTGGTGTTCACCACGGTGCATGCCAACAACGTGGTGGACGTGCTGGGGCGCTTTTTGAACATGAACGTGGACCTCTACAACTTCGTCTCGGCCCTCAACTGCGTGCTGGCGCAACGGCTGGTGCGCAAGATCTGCCCCCACTGCAAGCGCCCCGCGGAGGTGAGCTTGGAGCTTCTGGAGGAATCGGGGCTCACGCCGGAGATGGTGCGGGGGGTCACGTTCTACGAGGGAGCCGGGTGCCTGGAGTGCAACGGCACAGGCTTTTTAGGCCGCACCGCGATCTCCGAGCTCTTGGACCTTTCCGACAACATCCGCGCGCTGATCCTCGACCGCCGCCCCGCAGCGGAAATCAAGAAGGCCGCCAAGGCGGAGGGGATGAAGTTCTTGCGGGAGTCGGCCCTGGAGCGGGTGTTCGCTGGGGTCACCACGCTGCGGGAAATCAACAAGGTAACCTTCGTGGAATGAACGCCCTGGCCCTGCTCCGCACGCCCCGTCCGCGCCACGCCTTTGCCGTGGCGGAGGGGGAGCTGCTGTACGGCTTTCTGGACCGCACCCGCACGCGGCTGGAGCGGGTGGAGCGCAAGGCGCTGCCCGCCGATACCTTCCAGCTGGGGCCGGTGGGGCTGTTACAGGTCAAGGCGGAAAAGCTCCGGGCGGGCCTGGAGGGGTTGCTTCCCGCCTTGCCGGAGCGGCCCAAGCGGGGGAGCCTGGTGGTGCCCGACGCTTGGCTGCGGGCGCTGGTGCTGGAGCTGGAAGCGCTTCCCTCCCAGCGCGAGGAGGCCGAGGAGGTGATCCGCTGGCGGCTCAAGAAGCTCTTGCCCTGCAGACCGGAGGAGGTGCGGCTGGACTACACCCCCTGCGGGGAAAACGGCCGGGTGCTGGTGCTCTTGGGGCTGGACAAGCCGCTGGCCGTGCTGGAGGAAACCTTCGCCGCCGCGGGGTGCCACCTGGGGGGCTTGGAGCCGGTTTCCCTGGCCCTTTCCGCGGTGCTCCCCCAGCTGCCCCGCCCGCTGGTGCTGGTTTCCACGGTGGGGCAGGCCATGGCCATGGTGGTGGTCTCCGGGGGTCGGGTGCAGCTTTCCCGCTTGAAGCTGCTGCCCCAGGGGGAGGCCAGGTCGCAAGCGCTGGCGCTCCGGGAGCTTTCCCGTACCGCGCGGTTCCTGGCGGAAAGGGGGCTTTCCGAGTCCGGGTTCGCGGTGGTGGTGGCGGAGGGGCAGGAGCGGCTCGCCAAGGCCATCCAGCTCTGGGCCCTGGAGCAAAAGGGGGTGGAGGTGCGGCAGCTGGGGGAACCGCCGGCCCCGCCGCTTCCCGGCGGCAGCAGGCTGGCGCTCTGGGGGCTTTTGGCCGCCGCCCAGCCGGGGGAGGCAGCATGAGGCGTCCGAACCTCGCCCGGGCCCCGTTCTTGGACACGAGACCGGTGTGGGTGGTCTCCGCCGCGCTGTGGCTTGCGGCCCTGGGGCTTTCCGGTTACGCGGTGGTGGACTTCCTCTCGGTGCGCGGGGAGCAGCAGAAGGCCGGGGCCAAGCTGGCGGCACTGGCCAAGGCCAACCAGGAGCTGCAAGAAAAGGCCGCAGCGATCAACCGCGAGCTGGCGGCGGTGAACTGGCGCAAGCTCAAGACCGAGGTGGAGGGGGTGTCCCAGGCCGCCTCCAAGCGGGGGCTGCGGTGGGGAAGGCTCTTGGCGGACCTGGAGCAGGTGGTGCCCTGGGACGTGCGGCTCACCTCCATCACCCCCACCGTGGGTGCCGATGGGGCGATTGCCCTGAGCTTGGAAGGGCTGGCCACGAGCCGCGAGGCGTGGCTCGGTTTCTTGCGCGCGCTCTTGGACGACCCGCGGTTTGCCCAGCCCGTGCCCCGGCAGGAGCAAGCGCCGGGCACCGGCAACGCCGTGGGGTACCGGTTTTCCCTCACCGTGACTTACCTTCCGGAGGGGCGCTCATGAGCCGATCCGCCTGGCGCAAGTACCTCTGGGTGTGGCTGGTACCTGCTCTGGTGCTGCTTTTGGACGGCCTGTGGCTTTTCGGGTTCCGCAGCACGGTGCTGGGGCGGGGGGCCAGCGTGGTGCAGCAGGTGCGGGAGAAAGAGCAGCAGCGCCGGGAGCTGGAGCGGGCCGTGGCGCAGCTCGCCGCCACCAAGGAGCGGTTGCGAGCGCTGGAGGAGGACCTGAAGCGGCTGCGGGGGGAGGAGATGGGGACCATGCGTGCCCGGCTGGTGCCGTTCCTCCTGGAGGTGGGGGAGCGCACCAGGCGTGCCGGGCTTTTCCCGGAGCGCATCGGCTACTCCGTGGCCCAGGACAAGAAGTCCGGCTTGGTGCACTTCGCTGCCACCTTCGAGCTTTCGGGGAGCTACGAGCAGCTGCGGCAGTGCGTCCGCGAGCTGGAGCAAGCGCCGCAGTTTTTGGTGATCGAGCGGTTGGGGTTGAGGGGGGAGGAGCTGGCTACGCGATCCGAGATCGCCTTGCAAATGGTGGTGGGCACGTACTTCGCCGACATGGACCGCAAGTTGCTGGCCGAGCTGGGGGCCGAGGAGGTTTCCCGTGCAGCTGAGTGATTCCCCCCGCAAGGTGGCCTTGGCGGTGCTGCTGCTGCTGGCGCTGGGGGTGGCCCTGGTGTGGCGGCTGCGCCCCGGGCTGATCCAGGGGGTGCTGGGGGGCGGGGCCAAGCTCACCGTGGGACGGTACGAGGTCCCCCAGCTGCCGGTCCTTCCCAAAAAAGCCGCGGAGGAAGACCGAGGGGTGCGCCGCAACCTGTTCACCTACGGGGCGCCCCCCACCCCCACCCCCGACCCGCGCCCCACCCCCACGCCTCCGCCCCCGCCGCCGCCTCCACCCCCCCGACCTACCCCCACCCCCGCGGGGGTCCTGCTCCCGGACGGCACCCGGTTGCCGCCCCCGCCCCCGTTCCCGCTGCCGTACCTCGGGTGGCTGGGCCCCCGGAGCAAACCGGTGGCGGTGTTCCGGGAGGGCGACGATGTGCTGGTGGCACCCGTAGGCTCTGTGGTGAAGGAGAAGTTCGTGGTGCGGGAAGTGGGTCCCACCACGGTAACCATCGGCTACCTGGGGTATCCGGAAAACGTGACCACCCAGGTGCCCTTGTCGAGGTGACGATGCGCAAGCTGACCCTGGCAATCTTGCTTTCGCTGTTCGCGGTCTCCTGTGCCACCTACCGCTACTCGCGGCAGGCGGAGGAGGCCATGAAGGGGGAGAACTGGGACGCCGCGGTGTACTACCTGCTGGAAGCGCTGGCGGCCGACCCGGGGAACATCAAGCTCAAGATGGACCTGCAGCGGGCCCGGACCCGGGCCGCCGAGGAGCACTTCCGCCGGGGGCTCGCCTTCGCCAAGGCCGGGGAGCTGCCCCGGGCGCGCACCGAGCTGGAGCTGGCGGTGCAGCTGGACCCCACCCACCAGTACGCCGAGACCGAGCTTGCCAAGGTGCGCAAGGACCTGGAGATCCTCGCCCAGGAAGGGGGGGCCGCCAAGCTGGAGCAGGCTAAGAAAGCGGCCAGGGAGATGAAGGTGAAGCCGCCGATCCTCACCCCGGAAACCGCGGAGCCCATGACGCTCTCCTTCCCCAACCCGGTGAACGTGAAGGACATCTACAACGCCATCGCCAAGGCGTTCGGGTTCAACGTGCTCTTCGATCCCCGGCTGCGGGACACCAAGCTGGCCATCGAGCTCAAGAACGTCACCGCTCGGCAAGCTCTGGACAACGTGGTGCAGGCGGCGCAGCACTTCTACAAGGTGCTGGACGAGAAGACCATCATCGTGGTGGAGGACACCCCCCAGAACCGCCGGGACTACGTGGACCTGGTGGTGAAGACCTTCTTCCTCTCCAACGCCGACGTGAAGGACATCAACAACATGATCCGCAGCCTCTTCGACACCCGGCGGGTGGCCACCAACGAGCAGCTCAACGCCCTGGTGATCCGCGACACCGCGGACAAGGTGGCCATCGCCGAGCGGCTCATCGCCGCCAACGACAAGTCGAAAGCCGAGGTGCTGGTGAGCGTGGAGCTGTTGCAGGTGGACTCCTCCAAGCTCCGGGACATCGGCGCGAGCCTTTCCTCCTACAGCTTCCCGGTGACCCTGGACCCCTCCCGCATCACCGGCGCTCCCGACAAGACCCGCATCCCCCTGCCGCGGCTCGACGAGATCACCCGCTCCATGTGGGGGGTGGTGGTGCCCAACGTGACCTTGAGCTTGATCAAGTCCGCTGGGCAAGCGGAAACCCTGGCCCAGCCGGAGCTGCGCATCACCGAGGGGGAGAAGGGGAGCGTGGTGATCGGCGACCGGGTTCCCATCCCCACCACCACCTTCAACACCGCGCAAACCGTGGGGGGGAACATCGTGCCCATCACCGCCTTCCAGTACCAGGACGTGGGCATCAAGATCAACGTGGAGCCCCGGGTGCACCACAACAACGAGATCACGCTCAAGCTGGAGGTGGAGGTCTCGGAGCTAGGGGAAAGCGTGGAGGTGGCCCAGGGGCAGAGGCAGCCGAAGATCGGCACCCGCACCATCAAGTCGGTGATCCGCCTCAAGGACGGCGAAACCTCGTTGCTCGCGGGGCTTTTGCGCTACAGCAAGCGGGAAAGCAAGTCCGGGGTGCCGTTTTTCTCCGATCTCCCGGTGATCGGCGGGCTGTTCCGCTCCACCCAGCACGACTTCAAGAAAACCGACCTGATCCTCACCCTCACCCCCCACGTGATCCGCAACCCGGACATCACCGAGGAGGACCTGGCACCGCTGTGGGTAGGCACGGAAACCCGGGTGAGCATTTTCGGGGGCGCCCCCCGGGTGCAAGGGCCCACGGAGCTCTCGATCTTCGGGCCCCGCCAAGCGGCTCCCGGTGAGCCGGCCCCCATGGAAGACGCGGCCCCGGAGCAGCCGGAGGAGGCCCCGCCCCCGCGGCCCCTGCCGCTGCGCTTCAAGGAGAAGCCGGAAAACACCTCCTCCCTGGAGAAGCCCCTCGGACAGCCAGCCGGGAAGCCTGTGGCGACGGGCATGGAGGCCACCGCGGCGGCCACTGCGGCGGCCACCGCGAGCTTCGGCATGGCCCGGTTGGAGTTTTACCCCAAGCGCTTCCCGGTGGCCCTGGGCCAGGAGGGGAGCTTGGTGGTGGTGCTGGACGCCGGGGCGGCGGGGGTGGACGGCCCGCTGCACTTCGCCTACGACCCCGGGCGGTTGGAGGTGCTGCGGGTGGAAGGGGGGCACGTGCAAACCGCCGAGGGGATCAAAGAGGTGCAGGTGACCCACACCCCGGTACTGGGCTGGATCACCGCCAGCTTCCCCGGGACCGCCACCGGCAGCGCCACGCTCCTGAAGCTCGTGGTGCAGCCGAAGAGCACCGGGGAGCTGCCGTTGATCTTCGCGGGCCCCATCGGCGCGGTGCTTTCGGAAAACGCCACGGTGGTGGGGGTGCCGGCCGCTGCCTTGGAGCGGGCGCCGTGAGGAGGGGCAAGGCATGAGGCGGCAGCGAGGGTTCACGCTGGCGGAGCTGGTGATGGTGGCGGCGCTGTTGGCGATCCTCACCGCCATCGCCGTGCCCACCGCGCGGTTTATGACCCGGCGGGAGCAGGAGGCGGAGCTGCGGCTGGCGCTGCGGCTCATGCGCAACGCGATTGACGAGTACAAGCGGTTGGCGGACCAAGGGATGATCCAGGTGGACCTGGGCACCGAGGGGTACCCTAAGAGCTTGGAAGAGCTCGTGGAAGGGGTGGAGATCGTGGGCCAGAAGACCAAGCGCAAGTTCCTACGCCGCATCCCCGTGGACCCCATGACCGGCAAGGCGGAGTGGGGACTGCGCTCCTACCAGGACGAGCCGGACTCCACCACCTGGGGCGGGCAAAACGTCTACGACGTGTACTCGCTTTCCGAGGCCACGGCGTTGGACGGCACCAAGTACAAGGACTGGTAGCCATGGGAGGCAGGGAAAAGGGTTTCACGCTCATCGAGCTGATCGTCGTGGTGGCGATCATCGGCATCCTCGCCACCATCGCGGTGCCCGCCATGCGCAACGCGCCGATCCGCGCCAAGGAAGCGGCGCTGAAGGCGGATCTCTACACGCTTCGCTCCTGCATAGACCAGTTCCACGGGGACCGGGGGCGCTGGCCCACCTCCCTGGAGGAGCTGGTGAGCTTGGGCTACCTGCGCAAGATCCCGGTGGACCCCATCACCGGCTCCGCCGACACCTGGGTGGTGGTGTACGCCGAGGTGAGCGGCGAGGAAACCGAAAAGGAGCAGGAGGCGGGCCCGGGGATCATTGACGTGCACTCCGGGGCCGAGGGGATCGCCTTGGACGGCACCCGCTACGCCGACTGGTGATGCAGCGGGCGAAGATGCAGCGGGCGAAAGGGTTCACCATGGTGGCGGTGGTGGTAGCCATGGCGGTGATGGCCATCATGATGGGGGTGGCGGTGCAGACCGTCACCTTCCAGCGCCAGCGGGAAAAGGAAGAGGAGCTGATCTTCCGGGGCAACCAGTACGTGGAGGCGATCCGCCTGTTCCGCGCCCGCCAGGGCCGCTTCCCCCTCACCCTCAAGGAGCTGGCGGAGGCCAAGCCCAGGGTGCTCCGCAAGCTCTGGGCGGACCCCATCACCGGCCAGGCGGACTGGGTGCCGGTGTTCTTGGGGGAGGAAGGGGCCGGGCTGGGGGAGATCGGCATTGGCATTGCCGTGCCCACCCCGCCCCCCGGGGAGCGCAAGAGCGAGGCTCGCGGTCCCATCGTGGGGGTGCGCTCCCGCTCCTGCCAGGAGTCCATCAAGGTTTACGAGGGGCGCACCAGGTACTGCGACTGGAAGTTCGTGTACGACCCCAAGAAGCTGCGCCCCCCGGCGCCGGGAGGGGAAAAGCAGCGCTAGCCCTGGCGGCCCGCCCGGGCCGAGAGCACCTGGGCTCGCTGGCTTTGCCAGGCAGCGCGGGCTTGCTGCGCCTCGGCGAGGCTGCGGAACTTCTGCAGCCCCCGGGGCGGCGGGAAAGGCGCCAAGCGCTGGGCGAGGTGGAAAAGCTGCCGCAGCCGGTGCAGCAGCTGCGGATCCCCGGGGGCAAGCCGACTCACCCGGGAAGCCTCCTGGAGGGTGCGGAACTTTTCAACGCTCATCGCCCGCCTCGCTGGGGAAGTTCTCCTCCAAGAGCAGCGCGTCCGCCTGGTCCTGAAGCCGGAGCGAGTGGCGTTTCATGCGGTACAGGGTGCGGGGCGTAGCCACTTTCACCGGAACCCCTTCCACTTCGATTTCCGTGACCTCCAGGTCCCCCCAGTGCCACGCTTCGCCGATGTGGCCGAGGATGTCGATCACCAGCTCGGACTCCGGAGGACCGTAACGAACCACAGCGTACTCACCTACCAGGTCGCTGGCCCGAATCTTCTCGATTTCGGGGTCACCCCAGACTGCTAAAAGTGCTGCTCGTAGACGGCTCACGTTCTCCTCGCTGGGCTCCACGAAAAGGTCCAGATCCTCGGTGATTCGGACGAGCCCCCAGAGCGCCAGCGCCACCCCGCCGATGAGCGCGTAAGCTACCCGGTTGGCGGCAAGCTGTCGGAAAAGCTTTAAAAGCTGCTCCCAGTCCACGGACCAAGCTTACCACGCCCCGGACGAGCCAGGCTCGGGCCGCGGAGCTTGCAGACGCTGGCGAGGCGGGGTGCGTAAACTTGGGCGATGGTGCAGCGCCAAGGCGGCAAGCGTGCGACCCTGCTGGGTCTTTCCCCGGCTTCGTGGATGTGGCTGGCGCTCTTGGTGGCAGGCGTGCTGGCCTCCCGGGGGCAGCTTTGGCTCGGCGAACCCCCGGAGCGGCAGCCTCTGCGCCTGTCCCAGCCCGCCACCGCGGTGGAGGAGCTTTCCCAGCTGGGTCCCTCCCAGCTGGGCTACTTCGCTTGGGTGGCAGGGGAAACCCTCACCTTGCGCTTTTCCCGCCTCCAAGCCGGGGACCTGGTGAAGATCAAGGCGTTGGCCGAGCCGCGATCCTGCGTGCTGGCCGCGGAGCTGGACGGCAGGCTCGTGGGATCGTTCCGGCTTGCCGGAAGCTTCCGGGAGGTGCGGCTGGTGCTCCCCAAGGCCGGGGAGAAGCTTCGCCTGCGGCGGGTGGGGGACCCGTGTACCGTGCATTTTTCCCGCATCAAGCGCCAGGGCTTCCTGGGCACCACGGGACCGGGGGTAGGGGAAGCCTACCTGGTTTCCCCCAAAAAGCAGCTTCCCGCCCCCGTGCCTTGGGGATCGGTGCTGCTGCCACCCGGAAGCGCAGCGGCAGCCGCGGCTTTGCTTTCGCTTTTGTCCCGCCGCCGGCTGCTATGGCCCCCAGGGCTTGCCGCGCTGGGGGTGAGCGGAGGGGCGATGGTTTGCGCCGCGGCGGCGGCGTGGGTTGCCCGGGTGCGGGTGGTGTACCCGCAGACCACCCTTTGGCTCTTCTGGCTCGCACCCCAGGGGGCCTGGGCGCTGGGGATCGCCTGGAGCAGGCGGCGGGAGCTGGGGCACCTGGCAACCCGAACCCTCGGGGTTTTGGGGCGGTGGTGGCAGCGTGTTCGCCAAGCGGCGCTCGGCCCGGCGCCGGCGGAGCTTTCCGCCGCAGCGGCGCTACTTGCAGCGCTTTACGGCGCTTGGCTTCTGGCGAGCTTGCCAGCCACGCCCTTCGAGTGGGACGAGTACCTCTTCGCCAAGGGGGTGGAGCGCTTCGACGTGGCCCGCCACGCGCCCCACCCCCCCGGCTACCCGGTGTACATCGCCGTGGCCAAGCTGTTCTTCGTTGCCGGGGTGCCGGCGGTGCACGCCACGCAGTTAGCCTCCCTCTTGGGGGCGCTGCTGGCGTTGGCGGGGGTTTTCCAGCTGCTGGCTGCCGGCGGGGTGGGGGAGGGGAGGCTCTGGGCCGTGGTGGGGGCGGCGGGGCTTCCCTGCGTGGTCTTCGCTGCCAACCTGGGGCTTTCCGACATGCTGGCGGCAGGGCTCGGCGCCTGCAGCCTGGTGTGGCTCTGGAGGCTCCAGGAGCGAGGGGGGAGGAGGGAAGCCCTGGTGTTTGGCGCGGTGGCGGCGCTAGGGTTGGGTGCCCGGCCCCAGGTGGCGCTGCTGCTGCTTCTGCCGGCCGCCTCAGCCGCGGTGCGCCTGCTGCGCCAGGGCAATTTCCGGTTCGCCTGGGCGGTGCTCGCCGGTGGCGCTACCAGCGCGGGAATTTGGCTTCCCGCGGTGCTTGCCACCGGCTGGAAGCGGTACTGGGCCGCTACCCAGCACTTGGCCAACTGGATGCAGCAGCACGAGGCGCTCTCCCGCTTCCCGCTGATGCCGGTCTCCCGTTTTCTGGAGGATTGGCTGGTGCGACCGCTGGGGCACCCGCTTTTGGCGCTGGCGTTTTGGCTTTCGGTGCTGGGGGGCACGGTGGGGTTGTGGCGGGCGAAGAAGGGGAGGCTCGCGGCGTTCCTCTGGGCGGCGGGCGGGGGGTACCTGCTGCTGGCACCTTGGGCCATGACCGCCGAAGCTTGCGTGCGCTACAGCTTGCCCGGGTTCCTGGTGCTGGCGGGGCTTCTCGCCGGGTGGGAGGTTTTCGGGGCGGGGCTGCTGCGCCTACTCCCTGGGGCGGTTCTGGGGGTGGCGGGGTTGCTGTGGAGCTTGCCAGCGCTCACCCTCAGGGCCGGGGAGCCAAACCCGGCGTGGCAAGCGCTTTCTTGGGTGGCGGAGCGCCTGCCCGCCGGGGAGGTGGCGGTGCTCGAGGGGTTGCGCCCCCACGGGGAGTGGTTGCTCCGGGGTTCGGGGCACCGGGTGAGGTTAGTGGCCGAGCCGCAGCAAGCTCGGGGGGCACGGGTTCTCGTGGGCCAGGGGAACATGGCGCCGGCCAGCCGGGTCTTGTTCCGCGCTTTCTGGCCCAGCGAGCCCACCGGGAGCCTCGCCCGCCGCCGCTACCTGCAAGCTTGGGTCATCGAGCCGTAGGGGGCCTGTCCGCCCGAGGCCGGGCAGCGCCTTCCCCCCGGGGTGTAAACTTGGGGCCTCATGGAAACGGGGGGGGCGCTGATCGTCGAGAGCCTCGAAGCACCCACCGCGGCCATCGGCGTGTGGGTGCGGGTGGGGTCGGCTTGGGAGCCGGAAGGCCAGGCGGGGATCACCCACCTTTTGGAGCACCTGTTGCTGCGGCGCTGCGGCTCCCGCACCCCGGAGGAAATCGCCGAGCTCATAGACGCCTTGGGGGGGCAGGTGGACGCGTTCACCACCCGGGAGGTGTGTGCGGTGACCGCCCACGTACCCCAGGAGCTGCGAAAGGAAGCCCTGGAGCTGGTGCTGGATGCGGTGTTCGATCCCCGCTTGGAGCCTGGGGAGCTGGAGGTGGACAAGGGGGTGGTGGCGGCGGAGTTCGACGTGGTGCAGGACTCCCCCGCCGAGGTGGCGGCGGAGAAGGCGCTCGCCGCTTGCTGGGGTCGCCACCCCCTGGCGCGCCCCATCCTCGGCTACCGGGAGACCGTGGCGGCGCTGGGGGTGGAGGCGCTGCGGGCGTTCCACCGGGGGTGTTTCGGCCGGGACCGGGCGCTGGTGGTGGCGGTGGGTCCCTGGGAGGAGGCCGAGCTGGCGGCTCGGTGGGATCGCATTCCGCTGGCGGGCCGCGCCCAAGGGGTGCTGCCACCCCCCAGCTTCCTCCCAGCGCTGGTGCGGGAGGAGCGGCCGGGGTTGGAGCAGGTGTACGTGCACCTGGTGTTTCCGGGTTTGCCTTCCGCCGATCCGGAGCTGCCGGCGCTGGGGGTGCTGGACCAGCTCCTGGGGGCGGGGAACGCCAGCAGGCTGTTCCGCCAGCTTCGGGACCGGCTGGGGCTGGTGTACGACGTGGGGAGCGCGGTGTTCGCCACCCAGTGGGCCGGGGTGCTGGAGGTGAGCTTTTCCGCCCCGGCGAGCCGGGCTGCCCGGGCCTGGGGGGCGGTGCTGGAGGTGCTCCAGGACGTAGCTTCCGGCGGCATCACCCCCCGGGAGGTGAGCATCGCCAAGCAAGCGCTGGCCTCGGGGGTGGTGCTGGGGAGCATGGGTCCCGACGCGCTCATGGAGGCCCACGCCGGGGAGTTTTTGAGCCGGGGGCGGCGGTTTTCCCGAAAAGAGGTGGAGGCGGAGATCCGCCAGGTGGAGCTGGAGCAGGTGCAAGCTCTGGCGGCCCGGGTGCTGCGCTTGGAACTGCTGGCTGGGGCGGTGTGCGGCCCTCCGGGGCAGCTGGGGATCCCCGGAGAGCTGGAAGCCAAGGTGGCGTGATGGAAGTCCAGGTGCGGGTGCTGCCTCACGGGGAGGGGTTGCCGCTGCCCAGCTACGCCACGGCGGGGGCAGCCGGGGCGGACGTGTGCGCCGCGGTGGAGGGGGAGCTGGTGCTTGCCCCCGGAGCCCGGGCTGCGGTACCCACTGGCCTGGTGCTGGCGGTGCCCCCGGGGTACGAGGTGCAGGTGCGCCCCCGCTCGGGGCTGGCCCTCAAGCACGGGGTGACCGTGGCCAACGCGCCAGGCACCGTGGACAGCGACTTCCGCGGGGAGCTGCGGGTGATCCTGGTGAACCTGGGGGAGGCCCCTTACGTGATCCGCCGGGGGGACCGCATCGCCCAGCTGGTGGTGGCCCCGGTGGTGCAGGCCCGCTGGGTGAGGGCGGCAGCACTGCCGGAAACCGCCCGGGGGGAGGGCGGGTTCGGCTCCACGGGGGTGTGAGTGCGGCTGCACGTGCTGGCTTCGGGATCCGGGGGGAACGCCTTGGCGGCGGAGGTGGCCGGGGGGTTCGTGCTGTTCGATTGCGGGCTGGGACCCCGAGTGCTGGCGCGGCGTTTGCAGCAAGTGGGGTTGGGGGTGGAGCGGCTCAAGGCGTTGGTGCTCACCCACGAGCACACCGACCACGTGAAGGGGCTTGCTGCGCTCGTCAAGCGCTTTTCGGGTCCGATGTACGCCACCGCCGGCACCTGGGAGGCCCTGGGAGGGATCCCCCCGGGGGGCGAGCTGTTGCGGGCCGGGCGGCCGACGCTGGTGGAGGGGCTCGGGGTGCTGCCGGTGAGCGTTTCCCACGATGCCCTGGAGCCGGTGGGTTTCGTGCTGGAGAACGGGCAGGTGCGGGTGGGGGTGGTGACCGACACCGGGGTGGTCACCGAGCTGCTCCTGGAGCGGCTGGCCGGCTGCCACGGGCTTTTCCTCGAGGCCAACCACGACCTGGACATGCTGCGCTTCGGCCCGTACCCACCGGTGCTGAAGCAGCGCATCGCTTCCCGGCACGGCCACCTTTCCAACGAGCAGGCGCGGGATGCCCTGGAGCGGCTCGCCCACGACGGGCTGCGCACCGTGGTGGCCATGCACCTTTCCGAGGAGAACAACCGCCCGGCCTTGGTGGTGCAGGAGCTTTCCCGGGTGCTTGCCGGAAGCCCTGTGAAGCTGGCAGTGGCAGGCCAGCGGGAGCCGCTTTCCGTGGCGGTGGAGGAGGGACGATGAAGGTGGAAGTGCGGGTGAAGCTGCAGGACGCGGTGCTGGACCCCCAGGGGGAGGCGATCCGCCGTCTTTTGGGGAGGCTGGGGTACAAGGAGGTGACCGGGGTGCGGGTGGGCAAGCTCATCCTCCTGGAGGTGGAAGGGGAGGACCGGGAGCGGGTGCGGGAGCGGGTGGAGGAAGCGTGTCGCGAGCTTCTGGCCAACCCGGTGATCGAGGAGTTCGAGGTGCGGATCCCATGAGCTTCCGGCGTCCGCGGATCGGCGTAGTGCGCTTCCCCGGCTCCAACCGGGACCAGGACGCGATGCGGGCGGTGGAGCTGGCGGGGGGGGAGGCGGTGCCCATCTGGCACGAAAGCGAGGACCTCCTGGGGGTGACCGGGCTTTTCATCCCCGGAGGGTTTTCCTACGGGGACTACCTCCGGGCCGGGGCCATGGCAGCCCATTCCCCGGTGATGCGGGCGGTGCGCCGCCACGCCCAGGCCGGGGGGCCGGTGCTGGGGGTGTGCAACGGGTTCCAGATCCTCCTGGAAGCGGGGCTCTTGCCCGGGGCCATGCTCCCCAACCGCAGCTTGCGCTTCGTGCACAAGGAGGTGTTCCTGCGGGTGGAGCGGGACGACACGCCGCTTCTGTCCCAGCTGCGCCGGGGGGAGGTGGTGCAGCTGCCCATCGCCCACAAGGAGGGGAACTGGTTCGCCCCGGCGGAGGTGCTGGAGGAGGTGGAGCGGCGAGGGCTGGTGGCGCTGCGTTACTGCACCGCGGAGGGGGCGGTGGCGGAAGAGGCCAACCCCAACGGGGCGCTCCACGGGGTAGCTGCGCTCACGAACCCCGAGGGGAACGTGCTGGGGATGATGCCCCACCCGGAATGCCGCGTGGACCCGCTCCTGGGGGAGCCCGCAGGGTTGCCGTTCCTCCGGGCCTTGGTGGAGGCGTCATGAGAGACTGGCGAGCCGCTGCAACGCTCGGGGACGCCCTGGAGCACGGGCTTTCCCGGGAGGAGTGGGAGCGCATCCTCGGGGAGCTGGGGCGCGTGCCCAACCTCACCGAGCTGGGGATCTTTGCCGCGCTTTGGTCCGAGCACTGCTCCTACAAGTCCTCCCGGGTGCACCTCAAGCTCCTGCCCACCAGCGGGCCGCGGGTGGTGCAGGGCCCCGGGGAAAACGCCGGGGCGGTGGCGCTGGGGGAGGGGTACGTGGCGGTGTTCAAGATGGAGTCCCACAACCACCCCTCGTTCATCGAGCCGTACCAAGGGGCGGCCACCGGGGTGGGGGGGATCCTCCGGGACGTGTTCACCATGGGGGCCCGACCGGTGATGCTTTTGGACTCCCTGCGCTTCGGGGATCTTTCCCTGCCGCGCATGCAGCACCTGGTGGACGGTGTGGTGCGGGGGATCGGCGATTACGGCAACTGCGTGGGGGTGCCCACCCTCGGGGGGGAGGTGGACTTCCACCCCGCTTACTCGGGCAACATCCTGGTGAACGCCATGTGCGTGGGCGTGGCCCGCCAGGACAAGCTGTTCTTCGCCCGTGCCCAGGGGGTGGGAAACCGGGTGCTGTACGTGGGGGCGAAAACCGGCAGGGACGGGATCCACGGCGCCACCATGGCCTCGGACACCTTCCAGGAGGGGGCCGAGGCCAAGCGCCCCACGGTGCAGGTGGGGGATCCCTTCACCGAAAAGCTGCTCATCGAGGCTTGCCTGGAGCTTATGGAGAAGGAGCTGGTGGTGGCCATCCAGGACATGGGGGCCGCGGGGCTCACCTCCTCGGCGTTCGAGATGGCGGCCCGGGGGCGTTGTGGGCTGGTGCTGTACCTGGACCGGGTGCCGGTGCGGGAGCGGGGGCTTTCCCCCTACGAGCTCATGCTCTCGGAATCCCAGGAGCGCATGCTGCTGGTGGCCCGGCCGGAGGACGTGCAGGAGATCTTCGCGGTTTGCCACCGCTGGGGGCTGGACGCCTGCGACATCGGCGAGGTGGTGGAGGGGGAGGAGGTGGTGGGGGTTTGGCAAGGGGAGGAGGCGTTCCGCTTGCCCACCGGCCCGCTGGTGGACCGGGCTCCCCGCTACGAGCGGCCCTATGTGCTCCCCGAGCCTGCCCCAGCGGTCACCTTGCCCAGCTTCACCGGGCAGGACTTCGGCGCCCACCTGCGCACGCTCCTGGCCTCCCCGCAGCTCGGGAGCAAGCGGGCGGTGTTCCAGCAGTACGACCAAACCGTGGGGGCAGCCACCGTGGTGGGGCCGGGAGGGGAGGCGTGCCTGGTGCTGGTGCCTCCCACCCGCCTGGGGCTCGCCGCCACCACCGACTGTAACGCCTTCGCCTGTGCCCTGGACCCCTACGCCGGCGCCGCCCAAGCGGTGGTGGAGGCGATGCGCAACCTGGCGTGCGTGGGGGCGGAGCCGCTGGGGGTCACCGATTGCTTGAACTTCGGCTCCCCCGAGGATCCCGCGGTGATGGGGCAGTTCGTGGCGGCGGTGCGCGGTTTGGCGGACGCCTGCCGGGCCCTGGAGATCCCGGTGGTTTCCGGGAACGTTTCGTTCTACAACCAAACCGGGGATCGGGCGGTGCTCCCCACCCCCACGGTGGGGATGGTGGGGGTGGTGCCCCAGGTGTTGCACCAGCCGCGCTTCGTGCTCAAGCCCGGGGACGAGCTGTACCTCCTGGGGCCGGTCGCCGGGGAGCTGGGGGGCTCCCGCTACCTGCAGCTGGTCTGGGGGCTTGCCGCTGGGCCGGTGCCGCGGCCCGACTACCGGCAAGAAAAGGCCACGGCGGAGCTGGTGCGGCAGCTGGTGCGCCTGGGTTTGGTGGCGGCCCGGGAGATCAGCGACGGGGGGCTCGCGGTGCTCTTGGCGGAAATGTGCCACGAGGTGGGGGCCGTGGTGGAGCTGCCGGGCCAGGAGAGCCTGGCCGGGGTGCTCTTCGGGGAGTGGGGGCCTCGCTACCTCCTGGCTACCCCTGCGGCGCTCGCCCCGGCGGTGCAGCGGGCCGCCCAGGGGTTCCCCCTGGTGCGCCTGGGGGCGGCGGAGGGGGAAGCGCTGGTGGTGCGTCAGGGGGGGGTGGAGGTGCTCCGCTGTTCGGTGGCGGAAATCCACGCTTTGCGAGAGCAAGGGCTGTCGTTGTTGGAGCAAGCATGAGGTGGAAGCTGGACGCCTTCCGGGAAGAGTGCGGCGTCTGCGCCGTGGTGGGGGCCGCCGATGCCGCCAACCTGGTGTACCTGGGGCTTTACGCGTTGCAGCACCGGGGGCAGGAGTCCGCGGGGATCGCCAGCTTCGATGGCAAGGGTATCCGCGTGCACCGGGCCATGGGGTACGTGGCGGACATCTTCTCCCGGGAGGTGCTGGCCTCGCTCCCCGGGGAGGTGGCCATCGGCCACGTGCGCTACTCCACCGCCGGGGACTCGGCCCTGGCCAACGCCCAACCGCTGGTGGTGAACACCCAGCACGGCCCTCTGGGGGTGGCCCACAACGGCAACCTGGTGAACGCCGGGGCGCTGCGGCGCAGGCTCGAGCGGGAAGGGGCGATTTTCCAGTCCACCTCGGACACCGAGGTGATCCTCCACCTGGCGGCCCGGGCGCAAACCGCTGGGGTGGAGGAAGCTTTGCTCCAAGCCCTCGCCCAGGTCCAGGGGGCCTACTCGCTGGTGGTGCTCTCCCGGGATCGGGTGGTGGTGGCCAGGGACGAGCTGGGGTTCCGCCCCTTGGTGCTGGGGAAGCTGGAGCGGGCCTGGGTGGTGGCTTCGGAAACCTGCGCCTTCGATCTTCTGGGGGCGGAGCTGGTGCGGGAGGTGGCCCCCGGGGAGGTGCTTTTGCTTGCCCGGGAGCAGCTGCAGGTGCTCCGTCCGCCGAGCCCGCCCCCTTACGCCCACTGCGTGTTCGAGCACGTGTACTTCGCCCGCCCCGACTCCCAGGTGTTCGGCGAGGACGTGGGGGTGGTGCGCCAGCGGATGGGGGAGCGGCTGGCCTTGGAGCAGCCCGCCGCCGCCGACGTGGTGGTGGGGGTGCCGGATTCGGGGATCCCCGCGGCTTTAGGTTACGCCCGGTTTTCCGGCCTGCCGTTCGTGTTGGGCTTGGTGCGCAACCACTACGTGGGGCGCACCTTCATCGAGCCCAAGCAGAGCATCCGCCACTTCGGGGTGAAGGTAAAGCTCAACCCGGTGAAGGCGCTGGTGGCGGGCAAGCGGGTGGTGCTGGTGGACGATTCCATCGTCCGCGGCACCACCTCCCGGAAGATCGTCACCATGCTCAAGGCCGCCGGTGCCAGCGAGGTGCACCTGCGCATCTCCTCCCCGCCCACTCTCGGGCCCTGCTACTACGGCATAGACACCCCCGAGCGCCGGGAGCTCATCGCCTGCTCCAAAAGCGTGGAGGAGATTCGCGCGTTCGTGGGGGCCGACTCCTTGGGCTACCTTTCCGAGGAGGGGATGCTCGCTTGCCTGGCAACCCCCTCCCGGAACTTCTGCACCGCCTGCTTTTCCGGCCGCTACCCGGTCCTGGCGGAGGAGGAAGCAGCGCTGGCAAAAACCGAGCGGTAGCTTTCGGGCTATCATCCGCGCCATGGGTTTGACGTACCGCGAGGCAGGGGTGGACATTGACGCCCAGGACCGGGCGCTGGCGCGGATCAAGGAGCTGGCGAAGGGCACGTTCACCGAAGGGGTGCTTTCGGAGATCGGCAGCTTCGGGGGGCTTTTTACTCTGGCTCCCCAGGATCCCACCTCCCCGGTGCTGGTGGCTTCCGCGGACGGGGTGGGGACCAAGCTCAAGGTGGCGCAGCTTGCCGGGGTGCACCACACGGTGGGGGAGGACCTGGTGAACCACTGCGTGAACGACATCCTGGTCCAGGGGGCCCGGCCGCTTTTCTTCCTGGATTACTTGGCCTGCGGCAAGCTGGACCCCCAGGTCACCGTGGCGGTGGTGGAGGGGATCGCCCGGGGTTGCCGGCAGCACGGCTGCGCGCTGCTCGGTGGGGAAACCGCGGAGATGCCGGGGTTTTACCAGCCCGGGGAGTACGATCTGGCAGGGTTCATCGTGGGGGTGGCGCAGCGGCGGCAGCTGCTGTCCCCGCAAAAGGTGCAGGTGGGGGACCGCTTGGTGGCGCTGCCCTCCTCGGGGCTGCACACCAACGGATATTCCCTGGCCAGGAAGGTTTTCTTCGAGCGGCTGGGGCTCGATGTGGACAGCTACGTGCCGGAGCTGGGCAGGACCGTGGGGGAGGAGCTGCTCTCGGTGCACCGCTCCTACTTCCAAGCGGTCTGGCCCTTGGTGGAGCGGGGGCTGGTGAAGGCCGCGGCGCACATCACGGGGGGCGGCATCGTGGACAACCTCCCCCGGGCGCTGCCCCGGGAGCTGGGGGCGGAGATCCACCTGCGCAGCTGGGACGTGCCGCCGGTGTTCCGCCTCATCCAGCGAGCCGGCCAGGTCCCCGAGGAGGACATGCGTCGCACCTTCAACCTGGGGGTGGGGATGATCCTCGTGGTGGGGGAGCAGCACCTGGGGGAGGTGCTGGCGCACCTGGTTCCCTTCGGCCCCGGGTGGCTTTTGGGGAGCGTGGTGGAGGGGCCCGGGGTGCGGTTCGTGGAGGGGGGTCGTGGGTAAGGCGCGGGTGGGGGTGCTGCTTTCCGGGCGGGGGAGCAACTTCGCAAGCCTGGCCGCTGCTTGCCAGCGTGAGGAGGTGCCGGCGGAAATCGTGCTCGTGCTCTCCAACCGGGAGGATGCCCCGGGGCTCGCCCGAGCCCGGGAGCTGGGGATCGAGGCCCGGGCTATCCCCGCCAAGGGGCTTTCCCGGCAAGCTCACGAGGAAAAGCTCTTGGAAGCGCTGCGCCAAGCCCAGGTGGAGTGGGTTTGCCTGGCGGGTTACATGCGGCTCCTCTCCCCCCGCTTCTTGGCTGCCTACCCCAACCGCGTGCTCAACATCCACCCGGCGTTGCTACCCGCCTTCCCGGGTTTGGAGGCCCAGAGGCAGGCCTGGGAGTACGGGGTGAAGGTAGCTGGCTGCACCGTGCACCTGGTGGATGCCGGTTGCGATACCGGGCCCATCGTGGTGCAGCGGGTGGTGGAGGTGCGGGAGGAGGACACGCCGGAAACCTTGGCAGCCCGCATCCTCGAGCAGGAGCACATCGCCTACCCCCAAGCGCTGCGGCTGTTGCTCACCCGCCCTTGGCGTTTGGTGGGTCGCCGGGTGGTGTTCGGGAGCACCCCGCTGCCAGACGGTGCAGCGGGTTGACCGGCCTGGCCGGGTCGTCCACCCCCCGGTAGCGGAAAACCCCCCGGGAGTAAGGCGGCAGCAGCGACAGCGCGAGCTCCATGAGCGCCACCAGCACCTCCAGCGCCCGGGGATCCCCAGGGGCGAAGCGCACGGGGGGCATCTCCTTCACCGAGCGGTACTTAGCGATGGGCATCCGGTTCTCCCAAGCCAGCGAGCTGTGCCAGCGCCGCGGCGTTCAAGCGATCCTGAGGGCGCAGGCTCTCCCGCTTCAGCGGGAAGAGGCCGCTCATCGGAGTGCCCCCAAAATGCAGGGCCGGTGCGCTCAAGCTTCCCCCTCCACCGCCACCTCGGTCACCGGGCGGAAGCATTCCCGCGGGTCCACCAGCACCGGCGGGGGCGAATCCAGCGGCAGCTCGTACACCACGTCCTCCACCGGGACCAGGGGGTTGCCCAGGGGGTCGAAGGCGTAGTTGCCGGCCCCGGCGAACGGCTCGGCGGGGTTGGTGCTGGCGGCGATGCAGCACCCCAGCACCCAGCTGGCGTTCTCGATGGCCCGGGCCTGGAGCAGCGCGCGCCACACGTGGTCCCGGCGCCAGGGCCACCAGGCCACCACCACCAGCACCGTAGCCCCTCCCTGGAGCACCAGGGCCCGGGCCTGCTCGGGAAAGCGCACGTCGTTGCAAGTCAAAAGCCCCAGCCTCCCCCAGGGGAGCGCGGCCACCACGTAGCGCTTCCCCTCTTCCCAGAGCTCGTGCTCCCGGTTGGGGCGGAACAGGTGCACCTTGTCGTAGCTCGCAAGCTCATTGCCCCCGAACCAAACCGTGAGCCGGTTCCTGCCTTGCTCGCTGAGGGTGCCGAACACGAACACGGTGCGGGGGTGAGCCGCGGAGGCTCGGCGGAAAAGCTCCCGAGCTTGGGCCGGGGGCAGGGGTTGGGTGTACCCCGAAAGGAACAGCTCCGGGAACACCACCAGCTCCGCGGAAGCCGCGGCAGCCCTGGTCAGCTCCAGCTCCAAGCGTTGGAAGTTTTCCGCCACCGTGCCGCAGACGAAGCGGGAAAGGTAGGCGCGCATGGCGCTAGGGTAGCGCGGGGGGCGGGGGATCGGCAAAGCTTTTGCGGCAGAGCACGGTTCCCTCGGCCCCCACCAGCTCCACCTCCACGGTGTGTACCCCCTCCGGCAGGCTCGGGCGGGGGAACGCCAGCTCGTAAAACCCTGCCAAGGCCCCCAGGAGGCGGTGCAGCGCTCGTTCCGGGAACAGGTGCGTCTTGGCGTAAAGCCCCCCGGTATCCTCGGCCACCTGCACCAGCCCCAGCTCCAAGGTGTGCCAATCCGCCTGGGTGATGTCCAGGGAAAACACCGCCACCCGGGCATCCGCCAAAAGCCTCTCGGCCTCCCAGTACTCCCGGGGCAGGGAAAAGCTCGGGTAGGAAAGCCGCCCCAGCCCCCACCCCAGCAAGAGCAAGGTCTTCTCCCCCGGCAGCGAGGCCAGGGCTCGGGCCAAAAGCAAAAGCCCCTGCTCCCGGGTGGCGGCTTCCCGGAGCGCTTTTTCCCCAACGAGCGCTTGCAACGGCCCAGGGGCGAGCGGCGGCGGGCTTCGGAAGAGACCGGTACGCAAGAGCTCGCTCACCCGCCCGTGGTCCTGGGTGAAGTCCGCGTAAAGGTGCAGGCGAAAATCTTGCACCACAAGCGCCACCCGGTCCTGGGGAGGGAGCGCCTCCACCGCCCGGGCCGCGTAGCTCTTGAAGGCGATGAGCCCCCGGGCCCGGGCCGGCTGCAGGTCCCGCTGCACCAGCACCACCACCCACTTGGGCTCGCCCTGGGTCTTGCGGTGCTGGGCGGGTCGCCCCTCCTCCCCCACCCACTCCGCCGCCGCAAGCGCCACCTCCTGCCCGTCCACCCTTACCCGGAAGTTTTCCTTGCCCAGCCCGGTCACCGGTGAGCCGTCACGAGAAAGCACCCGCACCTGGAGCACCACCTGCCGCACCTCCACCGCCTCCCGAAACGGGGGAACCTGGAGCACCAGCAGCAAAGCCGCAAGCCCCATGAATCAAAGTTGGCGTTTGCCAGCGATGCGGCGGCTTTCCATGCTCACCAGCCCGGCAAGCGCGAGTCTACCTCAGCTACCAGCCCGAAGAGGCACCCCCGCCGCCAAAGGAACCCCCTCCCCCGGAAAATCCGCCGCCGGAAAACCCTCCTCCCGAAAACCCGCCCCAGAACCCTCTCCCCCGCCTGGTGCCGGAGCTGGCGAAACGCACCAGCTCCGGGTGAGCGGCGCGGAAGCTCCGCCCCCAGGGGGTGCGGGAAAGCAGCAGCTTGAGGATCGGGAAGCCTAGAAGCCACGCGGCGCCCAGCGCGACCCCCCCCAGGGGGCCCAGGAGCGCCATGGGAAAAGCCAGCCAGAACGGCAGCAGGAAAAGGTACAAGAACCAGCTCTGGCAGCCGCTTCCGAAAAGCGCCCCCAGGGAGAAGGTGCCCACCACCGCCAGGAAGATCGTTGCCAACACCACGGCGCCCCACCAAGGGAGTTCTTGGCTTCCCCGCTCCTGGTGGCTCGCTTCCGGCAACGGCTGGCCCTGGATCGCCCGAGCCACCGCCTCCACCCCCGCCTCGATCCCCCCGGCAAAATCCCCCGCCCGGAACCGCGGGCGCACCAGGTTGTCGAGGATGCGGCGGCAGAGGGCGTCGGGGAGCACCCCCTCCAACCCGTACCCCACCTCCAGGCGCATCTTCCGGTCCTTGCGGGCCACCAGGAACAGCACCCCGTTGTCCTTCCCCTTCTGGCCCAGCTTCCAGGTGGAGGCCACGCGGTGGGAAAACTCCTCCAGGCTTTCCCCCTCCAGGGAAGGGATGGTGAGCACCGCCACCTGGGCACCGGTGGCCCGCTCCAGCGCTGCGAGCTTCGCCTCCAGGCGCTGCTCCTCCGCCTCGGACAACAACCCTGCCAGGTCGTTCACCTGGCCGGCGAGGTAAGGGACCTCCAGCGCCGCGGCGCCGGCGCACCAAAGACCCAAAGCGCAGGCGAGCAAGCGGCGGCCCATGGTCAGCGCTCCTCCAGACGCAGCTGATCAGCCAGCTCGTTCACGTCCCCGGGCTTGCGGGCGATCCCCGCCTCCTGGAGCAGGACCCCGCACTGGCGGATCCCCCACGCCAGCGCCTCGCCCAGTTTTCCTTTCCGGATCCCCTGGGCCACCCCATCGGCGATGGCCCGCCAGCGCTCCTGGGGGATGCGGGCGGCGATCCCCTTGTCCCCCAGCACCACCACCTGCCGCTCGAACAGCGCCACGAGGATCAGCATCCCCGTGCGTTCCCGGGTGGCGAAAACCTCCTCAGTGAGGAAGGCGTGCTCCGCCCGCTCCCTGGCTTGGGTTTCCAGCTCCTCCCGAAAGAGCAAAAGCCGGGCCAGGGGCGGGAACAGGCTCGGCAGCAAGAAACCCACCGCCGCTCCCAACGCTGGCGGGAGCAGCAGCTGCAGCTCCCAGGGGACCCCCCAGAGCTCCACCAGCCGGTGCAGCAACGCTACCACCAGCGGGGCCGCCAGCGCCCCCAAAGCCGCCCCGCGCCACGCCGCCTGGGGATAGGTACCGGCAGCCCCCACCACCACCGGCACCACCTCCGCGGCGGCCTGCCGCTCCACCTCCTCCACCGCTCGGCGGATCGCCTCGGCCGTGGCTTCCGGGAACAGCTCCTGTATCTTCACCCTCGCCTCCTCGCCTTGACGCAAGCATAGCAAAGGCTCACGCTAGGAGGCGGTGATGCTGGTGCCTTTTGCGGCTTTGGGGATGGCCGGGCTGTGTCTGGCGTTGCGGGGCGGCTCCCCGTGCGCCGTGGGCCCGGTGGTGGTGGAAGCTGAGCTGTGGCAGCAGCGAGGGGGGGAGGTGACGCTGCGCTGGTACCTGGACGGGCAGCTCGCCGGCCAGGACCGGGTGCGGCTCGGGGCGGGGGAGGTGCGCAGCGCAGCGTTGGTGTTCCTGCCCCAGCGGGAGGACCAGCAGGTGCAGCTGGAGGTGCTGGGGGAAGGTTTCCGGGAGGTGGGGGAGCTTGCGGTGCGCTCCATCCCTTGCCCTTTCTCGCTGGAGCTTGCTGATTTTGCCTTCGATCCCCGGGGGGTGCGGGCGGTGCTCGCCAACCGCGGGCCGGCTCCCGCGAGAGCTGGGGTGGTGGCTTGGCGCGTCAACGGCATGCTGCAGAGCGAGCTGCCGTTGGAAAGCTTGCCCCCGGGCCGCAGCGTGGAGCTTTTCTTCCCGGCTGCGGGCAACCAGCTGCTGGCGCTGGCGTTGCAGCGGGCTGCGGCAAGGCCGCGCCGCCAGCGGCTATCCCCGGTGCTCGTCACCTTGGAGGTGCGTTTTTTGGGCGAACAGACCGCAGCGGCCGACCACACCTGGACCTTCTTTCTCGGGCGGGTGGCGCTGCCCCAGCCCCCGTGAGCCGCGCTCAGGAGGTGTGGGAGTCCCGGGTGGGGCCGTAAATCTCCGGCACGCGCAGCCCCGCCTGGCGCATGAGCACGGTCATGGCCCCGCGGTGGTGCGTCTGGTGAGCCAGCAGCGCCGCCACCGTTTCCGCCTTGCTCCACCGGAAACCGTACACCTCGTGCTGCTCCCCGAGCACCGCGTCGTTCCACTGGCTGGCCATGGCGGCTTCCGCGGCTTCGCTCACCTGGCGGTAGGCCCGGGCGAGCTCCTCGGCCTTTTGGGGCACCGGGTCGTGGCGCTGGGGGCCGGGAATCGCGAGCCCCACCAGCCGCAGCATCTCGGGGATCGAGGTCACCAGGTGCCAGGCGATCTCCCCCAGGGAGCGGTCCTTCTCGGTGACCCGCTGGGCCAGCGAAGCGTCGCTGAGCGCCTCGAACACCCGCTGGGTGATGCGTGCCTCGTGCTGGAAGTACGCCAAAAGCTCCTGGTGCGTGAGCGGCATGACCCCTCCTCGCTAGCCAAGCTTACCATGCGCTGCGCCCCCGCCCGGAACGTGGTGGAAAATCATCCACACTGTGGTTGATTTTCAACCGCGATGCGGTTATTCTTCCCCCATGCTTGCCCGGCATGTGGCTCCACTGCTTTTGCAAGCGCTGCGGGAGCGGCCGGTGGTGCTGCTCCGGGGACCCCGGCAAGCGGGGAAAACCACGCTCGTCCTTCAGCTTGCCCAGGAGATCGGTGCGCGGTACCTGAGCCTGGACCACCTCACGGTGCTGGCTGCCGCCAAGGCGGACCCTGCTGGGTTTCTCGCGGCGCTCCCCACGCCGTTGGTGCTGGACGAGGTGCAGCGGGCCCCCGAGCTTTTCCCGGCGCTCAAGGCCGCGGTGGACCGAGCCCGCCGGCCGGGCTCCTACCTGCTCACGGGCTCCGCGGACGTGATGCTGCTGCCCCAGCTTGCCCGGGAGCTCGTGGGACGTTTGGGGATCCTCACGCTTTGGCCTTTTTCCCAAGGGGAGCTCCTGGGTCAGCGGGAAGGTTTCATCGAGGCAGCTTTCGCTGAAAAGCTGCCCGCTTTTATTCTCGAACCCGAAAAACGCTTTGCCGCGAGCTTGCTGGTGCGCGGGGGCTTCCCCGAGCCCTGTTTGTTGCTGCCACAAAACCGGCGCAGTGCTTGGTTTGCCGACTACCTGGAAACCGTGGTGCAGCGGGATGTCCGGGACCTTTCCGAGGTCACGAAGCTCGCGGAGCTGCCGCGCCTTATCGAGCTTGTCGCGGTGCACAGCACCGGGCTTTTGAACCACGCTGAGCTTTCCCGGCGCAGCGGCCTCCCACAGACCAGCCTCAAAAGGTACCTGGCTTTGCTGCTGGCCACGTTTCTCTTGCGGTTGCTCCCACCTTGGCACAGCAACCTGGGCAAGCGGCTGGTAAAATCTCCGAAGCTTTTGCTCGTGGATACCGGGCTTTTGACGCACCTTTTGGGTGTGGGCGAGGAACAGCTGCTGCTGCGGCGCGAGCTTTTCGGGCAAGTCCTGGAGAACTTCGTGGCCATGGAGTTGGAAAAGCAAGTAAGCTGCAGCGCCGATCCCCCTGCGCTGTTTTTCTTCCGAACCCACCAGGGGGAGGAGGTGGACCTGGTGCTGCAGCGTCGGGATGGGAAGCTGGTGGGGGTGGAGGTGAAGGCGGCGGCAACGGTTGGCGCCGCGGACTTTCGCGGCTTGCGCAGCTTGGCGGCCGCTTGCGGCGCGGCGTTCCATCGCGGCTTGCTCCTGTACCTGGGAAGCGAGCTGGTGCCTTTCGGGGAAAAGCTCTTTGCGGTGCCTCTCGAAGCGCTCTGGTCCTGGGGAGCAGCGCCGTCCCCTTTGGCTCCCGGGTCTTGACACGCCCAGCGGTGCGATGGTAAAAGACCGCCAGCAAGAGGAAGCGGCTATGGAAAGCAGCGTTCGGTCAGTCAGTCAGTCAGTCAGTAAGCTTCTTCCCAGCTGAAGGTTTGGCTTGGTTGGGCGCTGGGGTTGCTGGCCTCGTTGGCCTCGGCCCAGGGGCTCCCGGATCCTGAAGTTTACGCGGTGATGCCCGACCGCCCGGCTCCCGGGGACGAGGTGGAGCTCGTGGGTCGCAACCTCACGTTCCCCGGATGCACCGTGAAGGTGCGTTTTTCGCCCGGGGTGGAGGTGGATCCCAGCAGCGCCAGCGAGACCAGCGTGCGGGCGGTGGTGCCCCAGCAAGCCAGAAACGGCGAGGTGCAGGTGCTGCGCACCTGCGGGGACCGGACCCTGAGCAGCAACCCCCTGCCCATCTTGGTCATTTGGCGGGAGTACCTTCCCGACCCGGCCTCGTTCCCGCAGGGGTTTTCGTTGGTTGGAAACTGGCCACGCCCGGGCGGCATCGTGGTTTCCAGCGCCGCGGATAACTGGCAGTTTTACACCGACGGAACTCCCCTTCCATCCTACTACTTGTTTACCCTCGCTGTTGACGGTCCGGCGGCACCGCCTGTTCCTTTCGCCGAGCTTTACACCGGCTGGTCAAGGTCGGTACAACCGAAAGGCTGGACGGCCCTGGGTGATCGTGGCGTGTGGCTTTCGTACTCCTTCACTTATGGCGCCGCCATATTTGACAGCAAGTTTGGCGTGCTTTTGGCCGCGGTCCCTTATTACGCCGACTGCCCTGGAACTTTGGCCGTGGCTGCGGTGGGACTCGACCGCAACGGAAACCTTTTGGTAGGTGCTGCGCAATACTGCTCCAGCCGACCGTATCAGCTGGCCGTCTGGCGATTCCCTCCCGGCGTGCCCGTGGTTTTGGACGTGAACTCCGAGTACTGCGAAACCCCGGGTGGCGTGGAAGCGCCCCCGTTTGGTTGGCTGCTCAAGCGAATCTTTACCGACGCCGAGGACCGCGTTCTCTGGGAGTTCGCGGAATGGGTGGGTGGCTCGCGCGGGTGGTACGAGCCGCGTTTGCTTGTGGCCAAGCGCGGGCAGCCACCGCAAATTTGGCCGCTGCCTTTTGGGGAGCCCGACGAACCCTGCGAACGGGCCTATGGTAACGGCTTTCTCTGGAACCTGGCCGTTGACTGCGCAGGAAGGTTACTCGGGGTTCCTGCTAACATTTCTAGCGAATGCTGGAGCCATCCCCCATACTGGCCGCGCTGGTCGGGAAAGGTTTGGGAGCTGCCCGAGGGTCGTCTAGTGGCCAGTGTGAACGACCCCTGGACCCAACTTCCCTATCCAGAGCCGCGAGGACTGGCGGTCGACGTGTGGGGTAATATTTACCTGGGTGTAGCCGCTCGGGGTCAGTCCGGGGAGTTTTTGGGACAGAAGATCCGCCGGGTGATGCCGGAGGAGATGGTGAGCAGTTGCCCGGTGGGCCTTCCGCTGGCGGCTGGGGCTTTTGCTGCTTCCGCCTGGTGCGAGTGCGTGGAGGAAAAGCTTTTCCTCAAGGCCACGCTCTGGCCCGAAGACCCTGAAAGCCAGGTGCTGTGGTCCAGGGAAGGGGAAACGCTGGAGCTCCCCTTGGGCACGGCACCCAAGCTGGAGGTGCTGGTGTGTGAGGACGCCAACCGCAATTGCCGGGACGTGGAGGCGGTGCGCCGCTGGGAACTTTTTGCCCCTTGGGTGCAGCCGGTGGCGGAGCAGGCGGTGTTTCCCCAGCGGCCGGCGTTTTTCTACGGCGCCGATTTGGACACGGTGAGCGAGAGCCGCAGCGCGTTGCTACAGACCGTGCACCTGGGGGAGCAGTCGCTGGCGGTGAAGGTGCAAGTAAATGAAAGCGGTGGCAGCCGGGAGGTCAGCAGGCAGTTCTTCCTTAAAGTGGTGGAGCCGTCGCGCCTTGGGCGCACCAACAACACCTACGACCCGCACATCGTTTACACGGCCCACGCTTACGGCATCCCACCCCAGGTGATCAAGGCCCAGGTGGAGCAGGAATCGCAGTTCAACGAGAGGAGCTATCGGTACGAGGCGAGGACGCAGGACTACGAGGGCTTCGAAATCCAAAAGTTTTTCACCGGCAGAAACCGAGCTTACAACGCGCTGCGGCCCTTTGCCATTACCCCCGACCCCCGCTGCACTTCAACCGACTGCGGCATTTGCAAGGACGTTCCCAGCTCTCCCGAGCTGTGGGAGTTCCGAGCCATCGAGTACCCATTTTTTCCGGGGGGGATCAGCGCTGGTATTGCAACTCCTGGCAGTGCCGGAGCATTACCTTTCGGGACGAGTACGAGTCCTTGTGGAAAGTGGTGGAGGGCAACGACGGCTGGGTACCCTGCTCCCCGCCCTGGTACCTCTGCAACCGCGGGTTACCGAACGTGGAAAAAATTTGCGAGCAAGCGAAGCTTAAACCGCCCGATGAGGTTCCTGGCGAGCAGGCAGGGCCGTGCTGGAAGCGACAACGCTGGTGGAGCAGACGGGAGGGCGGCTATCGCTCCTGGGACCCCGTGGACCGCGTAATTTGGTGCGGCTGGGGGAACAACGCCCACGACTGCAGCGCGGAAGGTGTAAGCGTGTATTTGCTGAACGAAGCGCCGTTCCGCAAGGCCCAACGCCTGTTGCCTTCCAGCTACGGGTTGCTGCAGATCCTCTACGCCACGGCGATCACCGAAATGCACTGGGCCGGTCGCGGCTCGGACGACTGCGGCAAGAACCCGGATTACCTCTTCGACCCTTGGGAAAACCTCAACTTGGGGGTGGGATACCTCACCGAGCTTTTGAGGACAAAAGCCATGGGGGGCAAGCAGGAGAAGCTCTTCGCCACGCAAGCCGAGCTGGAGCAGGCGCTCAAGCTAGCACTGGGGCATTACAACGGCGGCCCAGGGCTGAACAACCAAGACTACGCCACGGCAGTGTGGGAAAGAGTGGCAAAGTACAAGCCTTTCCTTCAGTAAGGGGGGTGACCCATGAAATGTGCTAAAAGCGTTTTGGCTTTGGTTTTGTTTGCCAGCAACGCAGGGGCGGAAGTGAGCCACGAGGAGGTGAGCCAGTTGGCCTTCCGCTTTTTCCCCAAGCAGTTCCGGGAGTGCAGCGAATACGCGGATTGGGAGGCGGCTGCCAAAGCTACGCTGGAGGACGTGAATTCTTGGGAGCAGTTTCCCGTAGCAATTGTTCGCGGGAACTGGTGGTGGGATTTCGAAAATGGGGTGCCGGAGGACTGGGCTAAAGATTCCGTCGCCAATCGGTTTTTCGGTGGGTCGCGCTACGTGGTTTACCTTCCCATGCGCTTTCCCGGGGATCCCAACGAGTACTTGATGCTTTGCTACAACAACTTCGGGAAAAGCTTTTGGCTTTGGCTGCGCCGCGCTCCCGGCAAGGATTGGGAGCAGGTGCAGTCTTCGGGGATGTTCCTCGAGTATCTGGCTGGTGAAGGATACGGAGGCGTGCTGTTTGCCGAGCCGCTTTACCCCTGGCCTGCGGATATCGATGGCGACAACTTCCCCGAGATCCTGCTCTGCGTGGATGGCCACTGCTCCGATTCCCACTGGCTTTCCGGCCGGGTAATCCGCGAGCCTCGCGGCCTGATGGTTTACAAGTTCAAAAACGGCAAGCTCGAGGCCATTACCCCCATTTGCACCGGGGAAACGATTTGTCCCCCGGGAAACCCTTCGGGAGATACGGGCCGGAACATCCCGGATCCTGACCACCCCACGGTATGTGGTTGGGAGATTCACTCGCCGGAAATCGGCACGAGAGGGGACTCGCTGATGATCCGCGATTTGGACGGGGACGGCGTGGCGGAAATTATTGCCCCTCATCACCTCCGCAACTGGGACGAGGAGATTGATGGCTCTTGGCAAGCCCAAGGGGGGGGCCCCAACGAAGCCCCCTGCCGCGACTGCGTGGAAGTGGGCACGATCCGGGTTTACAAGCTGATCAAAGGCCGCTACACGCTTTGGCGGGAGTTTCAGCACACGTGGCAGTTCGAGGAGGCGCTAGCGCCGAAGGTGGCGTTGGCGGTCACCGAGCCTGCCTCGTTCACCACCAAGGAGCTGGAGAGCGCATCCGGGCAGGGGATGCTGCGAGTGTTTGTGAGCATGCCTTCCATTGGGGAAACGCTCACTGGCGAGGTGAAAACCGTGGACGACTACGAGACCGACAGTTTTCGCGAGCAGGTGGGCAACACCCGGTTGGTTTTCGTCAAGCGCTGGCAAAACAAGAAGTACCCGGCGGTGCTGGAGGCGAACGACGTGGTGGATGGGGTTTGGGTGAGCCTGGAGGGGCGGCAGCAGTGCGGTATCTGGCAGGTGAACCCCAGCGAGCCGGGCTATCCGCACCCGGAGCAGTGCGTGCAGTACGCCTTCGTGGGGGACTACCTGGAGTTCCGCTTGCCGCTTTCGGCAGTGCGGGAGTACCTCTTGACCCAGGCGAAAAAGCTTTTGGGGGAAAAGCCCGGCCAAAAAGGGCCGGAGTTGGAGCGGGATCGGGTGTTCGTGCGCATTCCCATGGTGGGGAAGATGAAGGACGGGAAGCAAGTGGAGGTGCACGCGCTGGTGGAGGTGCGCAAGGTCCCCGTGGGGATGTGAGCGCTCGTCCGGCAGCTTGCCGCTTAGCTTGGCGCCAAGCCCGCGCTTCGACCTCGCGCCGCGTTTTTTCCTCGAGCCGCGGGCTCTTCCGCCGTCGGTGCGGGGGTTTTCTCGCCGAAAGCCGCGCTTCCGTCTCTCCCTGCCTACACCCCCGGGGGTTTGACAAGGGCGGGGGTGCGTGCTAGGCTTCGATCGTGATGGCGGATCGCCTCTGCGTTTGCTGCTGGCACTGGTACCACATGCCATAGCGGCGCAGGGGGAACCCCCGCTCGCGCCGCTTGGCCGGGCGGGGACGGAAAGGCGAACGAGCTTGCGCCTCCCCGCCGGCAGCGGCGGGGAGGTTGGTTTATGGAGATCGTGGCAAGCTTCGCGCCGCAGCCCTTCGCGGACCCCCTGGCCCAGCTAGCGGCCCCACCGGCGGGCGCCACCATGGTGGAGCTGCGGGCCGATCTTTTCCCCCCCGACTTTCCCCTCTACCAAGCAGTGCAGGCCTGCAAACTGCCAGTGGTGCTGACGTTGCGCTCCCGGGCCGAGGGAGGGCAAGGGCCCGACGACCCCGGCGAGCGGGAGCGCTTTTTCCGGGAAAAAGCCGCATGGCCCGTGGCGCTTTTCGACCTGGAGGCGGAGCGGGACCTGCCGCTTTTGGGCAAGCTCGTTCCCAAGGAAAAGGCCATTGTTTCCCGCCACCTCCAAGAGAGCCCCGGGGATATCGAGCAGCTCATGGCTTCGCTGTTGGGCCTGGGCACCCGCTACGCCAAGCTGGTGACCCGGGCTTCGTCGCTTGCGGATGTGCTGGCGGTGCTGCGGCTGGCGGATGCCCTGGCCCGGGGGGCCAACGGGCAGCGCCGGGGGGTGGTGTTCGCCCAAGGGGAGCAAGGGGTTGCCACCAGGCTCCTGAGCCCGCTTCTGGCAGCGCCTTTGGCCTACGCCAGCTGGGGCCCCCAGGGTGCGGTGGCCCCGGGGCAGCTGCCGCCGGGGGAGCTGCTTTCGCTGGTGGGGCATCTCCAGGGCCGGCCGAAGCGGGTGTACGCGGTGCTCTCGGATCGGGCGCACCTTTCGCTTTCCCCACGGATGCACGCCGCCGGGTTCCGGGCGTTGGGGTTGCCCTACGCGTTCGTGCCGCTCACGGTGCGCTCGGCCCAGGAGCTGGAGGCGCTGCTGCGGCCGTTGGGGGAGGGGCCTTTGGACGCGCTGGGGCTTGCCACCGGCGGGTTCGCGGTGACCATGCCTTGGAAGGAGCAGGCCAGCGCTTGCTGCACGCTCCTCGCCCCCAGGGCCCAGCGGGCCAGGGCGGTGAACACCGTGCTGCCCCGCCTGGGGAAGGTGATCGGGGACCTCACCGACGCGGATGGCATCAACCGGGTTTTCCTGGAGGCGGGGGTGGCGCTCCAGGGGGCGCGGGTGGCGGTGCTGGGGACCGGCGGGGCGGCCCGGGCGGCGCTGGTGGCGTTGCAGCTGGCGGGGGCCAGGGCGGTGGTGGTGGGGCGGGATCCGGCTAAAGCAGAGAAACTTGCCCGGGAGTTCCAGGCCAAGGCGGCCAGGGCGGAGGAGCTGGGCCCGGTGCAGGCGCTGATCAACGCCACCCCGGCGGGAGGGGACGGGTCCGCGGATCCGCTGCTGGAGGCGCTGGATCTGCCGCAGGGGTGCCTGGTGGTGGACCTGCCTTACGGCGAGGGTCCCACCTTCCTAGAGAAGCTCGCGGCACAGCGGGGGTGGGACTACGTTTCGGGGCGGGAGGTGCTGCTCTTCCAAGGGGTGTCGCAGTTCGCGGCGATGAACGGCGTGGCTCCCCCGGTGCGCGCCATGGCGGCGGCCCTGGGGCTTCCCGAGGTGCAAGGGTGACCCCGCCCTGGCTTCCCAGCGTGGCGGACGGGGAGGCGCTCTACGCGGCCCAGTACCGGGGGTTGCAGTTCCTCGCCTCCCGGGGGTTCGCCCCGAAGGTGCTTCCCCTGGTTTACCCCGCCCCGGGGGGGAGGTCCGGGGATTTTCGCTTCCTGGACGGGGATGGGCAGCTCTGGGCGGTGCGGGCGGATTTCACCCCGTTGGCGGCCAGGGCCCTGGCCCGGGAGCTGGCCCACGCCCAGGCGCCTTTACGGGTGTGCTACGCCGGGGAGGTGGCGCGTCGCCCCCAGGCGCGGCTTTCGGGGGTGGCGGCGTTTTTCCAGCTGGGCTTCGAGTCGTTCGCGGTGGAGGGGGAAGCGGTGCAAACCGTGGAGCTACTTTTGGAGCTGGTGCGCTCCTTGGGGGTGGCTGGGGAGCAGCTGCAGCTTTCCATAAGCCACGCGGGGGTGGCCGAGGGGATGCTGGCGCAGCTCCTGGAGGACGCCCCCGACCAGGAGCTCCTGGGGCTCATGGTGGCCAAGGACACCGCCACGCTGGCAGAGCGGCTGGGGCTGGTTCCCGAGGCCAGCACCATGCTCCGGGAGGCGCTGTGGGGGGAAGGGGAGCGCTGGGTGCGGTTTTTCGGGTTGGAGCTGGCCTGGGAACGGTTCACGGCGATCCGTCAGCGGGCGGCTTCCCTGGGGGTCGCCGCCAGCTTCGAGGTGGCGCCCCCGCTGCCCAGCGGCTACTACAGCGGCGTGGTTTTTTCCCTACTGGGGCAAGGGAACCAGGAGCTTGCTGGCTTCCGGGGGGGAGTACGCAGTGGTTTGGGAGCTGGCCCGCATCCCGGCGGTGGGGAGCACGCTTTCCCTGGACCGGCTGGTGGAGGAGGCGGCATGCTGACCCTGGCTTTGCCGAAAGGCAGGCTGCTCGCCCCAACCCTGGAGCTTCTTTCCCAGGCGGGGGTGGGGCTTGCCGCCCAAGTGGAGAAAAACCCCCGGCGGCTGGTGTTCCAGGACCACGAGCTGCGGTTGGTGGTGGTGAAGGACGCGGACGTGCCGGCGTACGTGGAGCAGGGGGTGGCGGATGCGGGGATCGCGGGGCTCGACCAGCTCCTGGAGCACGGCGGCGATCTTTTGCGCTTGGTGCGGTTGCCCTTCGGCCATTGCCGGCTCTGTCTGCTTGCCCTCCAGGGCCGCCCGCTCCCGGACCCGGCGAGGCGCTGGCGGGTGGCTAGCAAGTACCCGACCCTGGCCCGCAAGCTGTTCGCCCAGCGGGGGCTGTGGGCCGAGGTGGTGCCGTTGGCTGGCTCGGTGGAGCTGGCGGCCACGCTGGGGCTCGCGGATTACGTCCTGGACTTGGTGGAAACCGGGCGGACGGTGCGGGAGAACGGCCTGGCGATCCTCGAGAGCTGGCTCGGGGTGGCGCCGTACTTGGTGGTGGGGCGCGGGGTGTGGGAAACTGCTGGCGAAAAGGTGAAGGCGGTGGCGAGCCGCTTGGGAGGTGTGACATGAAAATCGTGCACAGTGCGGAGGCAAAGGGCGAAAAGCTCCTGCTGGAGCTGGAGCGCCGCATGACCCGGGTGCTGGACCCGAAGCTCGAAGAGGAGGTGCGGGGGATCGTGGTAGCGGTGGCCAAGAAGGGGGACAAGGCCCTCTCGGCGTTCGTACGCCGCTTCGACCTGAAGGGGATGGCCCCAGCCCAGCTGAAGCTGGCCCCGGAAGCTCCCACCGAGGCGGAGGTGGGGGAGGAGTTCGTGGAGGCGGTGGAGCTGGCCTTGGCCAACCTCCAGGCGTTCCACGAGCCCCAGAAGCCCAAGGGGTACACCTTGGAGCTCCAGGGGGACGAGCTGGGGATCCGCGTGCGCCCCTTGGATTCGGTGGGGGTTTACGTCCCGGGCGGGCACGCGGTGTACATTTCCAGCTTGCTCATGGCGGTGGTGCCGGCCCGGGTGGCGGGGGTGGAGCGCATCGCCGTGGCCTGTCCCCCCAGGGCGTACCTGGGCTCCCCCCACCTGCGCTACGTGCTCAAGCGGCTGGACCTCCGGGAGGTGTACCTCATGGGCGGTGCCCACGCCTTGGCGGCGCTGGCGCTGGGCACCGAGTCGGTCACCCCGGTGGACAAGATTGTGGGCCCCGGCGGGCGCTGGGTCACCGCGGCGAAGCGGGCGCTTTACGGCTTGGTGGATGTGGATCTCATCGCCGGGCCCTCGGAGGTGGTGGTGCTGGCGGACGGGCACGCCGACCCGGCGGTGGTGGCCGCGGATCTCCTGGCCCAGGCGGAGCACGACGAAGACGCCCTGGCGGTGCTGGTGACGCCGGCTGCGGGGCTTTCGGAGAAGGTGGCGCAGCGGCTGCGGGCCAAGCTGCGTACGCTGCCCGCGGGCTCGAAAGCGCGCACCGCCCTGAAGCGCTGGGGGGCCATCGTGCTCACCGCGGATCTGGAAGAAGCCTGCGAGGTGGTGAACCGCATCGCCCCGGAGCACGTGGAGCTTCTGGTGGCGGAGCCGCGTCAGTGGCTGGAGCGGCTTGTGGCGGTGGGGGCGGTGTACCTGGGGCCGTTTTCCCCGGTGGTGCTTGGGGATTACGTGGTGGGGAGCAACCACGTGCTTCCCACCGCCCGAGCGGCGCGTTTCGCCTCCCCCTTGGGGGTGTGGGACTTCGTGCACCGCACCGCGGTGGTGCAGGTGGCGCCCCACCGCTACCCCAAGCTGGCCCGGGCGGCGGCCACCTTGGCGGAGCTGGAAGGGCTGCCGCTGCACGCCGCGTCGCTTTCGGCAGGGGAGCGGGGACGGCTGTGAGCGAGGCTTACCTGCGCCCTCCCACCTTGGGCGGCAGCCTGCGGCTGGACCTGAACGAGGCCCCCTGGGATGCCCCCGCGGCGTTCCGGGAGGCGTTCCTGGCGTTTCTGGGAAGCCGCGAGCTGCGACGCTACCCCCCCATGGACGCGGCGCCGGTCCGGGAGGCGGCGGCCTCGCTGTACGGCTGGGAGCCGGCGGGGACCTTGGTGGGCAACGGCTCCAACGAGCTGCTAGCGGCAGCGCTGGCGGTGCTAGCCCAGGGGAAGACGGTCCTGGCCTTTTCCCCCAGCTTTTCCGTCTACCCCTGGCTGGTGCGCCGGGCCGGGGGCAAGCTGCGCCCGTTCCCCCTTTCCCCGCCGCTTTTCGCCTTCCCCGGGCAGGCTCTGCTGGAGGCCGCTGCCGCCGCGGAGGTGCTGCTTCTCTGTTGCCCCAACAACCCCACCGGGGGGGAGCTGCCCCCGTCTCTGTGGCACCGGCTGTTGGCTTTGGGGAAGCCCACGATCTGGGACGGGGCTTACTGGGAGTTCGGCAGCGGGGGCGAGGTGCGGCCGTGGCTTGCGGCTTACCCCAACCTCATCGTCACCAGGACGCTTTCCAAGGTTTGGGGGGTGGCGGGGGTGCGGGCGGGGTGCCTGCTGGCTGCCCCGGCCATGGCCGAGCGCATCCGCCGCTGGCAGCTGCCGTTTTCCCCTGGGGTGGCGGTGTGGGCGGCTTTCGCCGCCGCAGCTTCCATGCCGCAGCTGGCCCAGGAGCGGGCAGCAGCGGTGGTGGCGGAGCGAGAGCGGCAGCTGGCGGCGCTCGCGAAGATCCCCGGGGTGGAGACGGTGCCTTCCCAGGGAAACTTCTACCTGCTCCGCGTTCCCGGGCTTTCCGGCCCGCAGCTCGCCCAGCTCCTCGGGGAAAAGGGGGTGGTGGTGCGGGAGGTGGAGGAGCTCGCGGCGGCGGGGTACGTGCGGGTCACCGTGGGTACCCCGGCGGAGGGGGACGTGTTGCTTGCCGCATGCCAGGAGGTTTGTTATGACATCGCGCACCGGGCAAGTTGAGCGGCTCACGGGAGAGACCGCGGTGGTGGTGGAGCTGGACCTCTCCGGGGGTGGCTACGCCATCACCACCGGGATCGGGTTTTTCGACCACATGCTGGCCACGCTGGCGCACCACGGGGGGCTGGGGCTCACGGTGCGGGCGGAGGGGGACCTGCTGGTGGACGCCCACCACACGGTGGAGGACGTGGGGCTGGCCCTGGGCCAAGCCCTGGACCAGGCGCTGGGGGAGCGGCGAGGGGTAGCCCGGTTCGGGTTCGCTTACGCCCCGTTGGACGAGGCCCTGGCCCGGGCGGTGCTGGACCTTTCCGGCCGGCCGTTCGCCGCGGTGAGCTTTCCCCCGCAGCTGGAGCTGGCGCTGGTGACCAACACCTTCCCGCTCACGCTGGTGGGGGAGTTCTTCCGGGCCATGGCCACCAGGGGGCTTTTCACGTTGCACCTGGACGTGGAGCGGGGGCGGGACCCGCACCACGCCGCCGAAGCGGCGTTCAAGGCGTTTGCCCTGGCGCTGCGCCAGGCGGTGCGCTTGGTGTCCGAGGACATCCCCTCCACCAAGGGCAGCTTGCGGGTATGAAGGTGACCGTGGTGGATCTGGGCGTGGGGAACATCCCCAACGTGGTGCGGGCGTTCCGCCGGCTGGGGGCGGAGGTGACGCTCACCGCCTCCCCCGAAGAGGTGGCCCGGGGCAAGGTGCTGGTGCTCCCCGGGGTGGGGGCGGCCCCCCCGGCGGTGCGGGCCCTGGAGGAGCGGGGGCTCGCTGGCGCGCTGGGAGAGGCGGTGGCCCAGGGGGGGTGGGTTTTGGGCATTTGCCTCGGCCACCAGCTGCTCTTCGAGGAGCTGCGGGAGTTCGGCCAGCACCGGGGGTTGGGGTTGGTGCCCGGGGTGGTGGCGCCCATGCCCACCGACCGGCTCCCCCACATGGGGTGGGCGCGGGTGCAGGCGGTGCAGCCGGGCTTTTCCTCGCTGGACGGGCGGTGGTTTTACTTCGTGCACTCCTTCGCTGGCACCCCCCGGGAGGAGCATCTCCTGGCCACCGCGGAGCACCAGGGGCACCGCTTTTGCGCCGCGGTGCGCCGGGGCCGGGTGGTGGGGGTGCAGTTCCACCCGGAAAAAAGCGGGCCGGCGGGGGCAGCTTTCCTGCGGGAGTTCTTGGAGATGGCAGCATGAAGCTCGTCTACGGTCCCGAAGACATCACGACACACTTCCGGGTTTGGCCTGCCATAGACCTGGCCGGAGGGAAAGCGGTGCGGCTGCGGCAAGGGGCGCCGGAAACCGCTTGGGTGGTGAGCGACGACCCCCTGGCCTTGGCCCAGCGCCTCTGGGAGGCGGGGGTGTACGGGCTCCACGTGGTGGACCTGGACGCGGCGTTGGGACAGGGGAACAACAACGCGCTGGTGGAAAAGCTTTGCCACGCCGGCGGGGGCCCGGTGCAGGTGGCGGGAGGGGTTCGGGGGCAGAGCAGGTACTGGGAGCTGCGGCAGCTGGGGGCGTACCGGGTGGTGGTGGGGTCCTGGGCGGTGCAGTGCCCGGAGGACGTGG
>Ga0209162_1000486_pt1 | contig 43212 bp, 41 predicted proteins | sample YNPNPMetaG_FD_187121 | JGI IMG/M metagenome (GOLD analysis project Ga0209162, IMG submission 187121) | Anoxygenic and chlorotrophic microbial mat microbial communities from Yellowstone National Park, USA - YNP NP MetaG (SPAdes) (version 2) ...
CAGCTTGACCGCTTGGGGATTGCTTCGTCGCAAAGAACGCTCCTCGCAATGACATATCCAACAGTTTTGATGCAAGACTGAACAGTTACGCATAATCAAAACAAGAAAGGAGCAGACCTATGACTACGGTACACGATCCCGTTTGCGGCATGGAGATTGACTCCGCCACCGCGGCGGGCAAGTCCGAGTACAAGGGGCAGACGTATTACTTCTGCGCGCCGGGCTGCAAGAAGGCGTTCGACGCCGACCCGGAGAAGTACGTGGGCAAAACAGGCGGTGAACATCACGAGCATCACGAACACCACAGCCACCACTAAACCCAACAAGCTCTCCCAAAGCCGGGAGGGCTTTTTGGTCGGCAAGAGAATCTTTACGTTCTTTTCGTTTTATCTTTACAAAATCTTCAAGATAGCGCGATAGGATAACAGGTAGAAATGTATCTGATGATAGGAGAATTATGTGCGGATGTATGCTTTTGCACGCGGCGATGAATCATGAGTGGCACCAACATTCCGCTCCCCAAAGCGGTGCCTCCCCTTCTGCGCCTGCGGCGGTCTCTTCCACGGGGCGGACGTGCGCGCACTGCGGCTTCCCTCTGCAGGAGGGCTTTGCGTTCTGTCCCAATTGCGGCGTGAGTTTGCAAGCCAGATGTCCCGCCTGCGGGCAGAAGGTCAGGGTTGAATGGCACGCCTGCGCCTATTGCGGGTATCCGCTGGGAGAAACGGCAAAGGCATAACGCCAAATTTCCTTACAGATCATCCACTCAACAAGGAAGGTAACCATGAAAAAAACTCTCTTCTGGATTCTCGGTGTTCTCGCTGTTGTGTTCGTTCTGGGCTTCGCCTTTGGCGGCTGGGGCGGCTATGGCCGCTACGGTGGCTGGGGCATGGGTCCCGGCATGATGGGATGGGGTTTCGCGCCCTTCGGCTGGATCGGTATGCTTTTCATGGCGCTCATCCCGCTCGGCTTTCTGGCGCTGACCGTGCTGGGAATCGTCTGGCTGGTGCGCGCCGTGAGCGGCAACCTGCCCGCGCCGGGCGCTTCCCGCACCTGCCCGAACTGCGGCAAGGCGGTGCAGGCCGACTGGCAGAACTGTCCCTACTGCGGGGCGGCGCTGAAATAGAGGCACATTTCTTTCCCGTGAAGAATCGGCTGGCAGAGATGTCAGCCGATTTTTTATCATCCATGACTTCGCTGTACACTACCGGACAGTTTCGTGGAAAGTTACCTCACACCATAGCCCGATTTTCCGTTATACTTACCTACGTGCGACGGCCCGCCCGGCGTACCCAAAGCCTCATGAGGCAGTGAGGCCCCAGGAGAAGGATCAGGCCGCAGGTCCCGTAAGGATGGCGCAGTTTTCTGCGCTGCATGTTAGGGAAATTTCATTTCATTCAACTAAGGCGTGCCATTATTGATCCATTTCATGAGTTTTCTATGAGTGAAAACCCGACAAACCTTTCTCTTGCCAAGAAAATCAAAGCATTTGCCCAGCATTTGATGTACCTGGCCCAAAACAGACCGAAAGATTGGGAAAATACCTGCCGTCAGTTGGCTGAGGGTCTGGAGGCCTTTGCCGGCGAGGTCAGGAAGTTCGAGAACAGTTATCATAATTTGCAGGAGCTGGCACGGCTGGGAGAGGTGATCAACTCCTCTCTCGATATTCAAACGGTGCTGGAAACGGCGATGGATACCATCATCCGCATTACCGGCGCCGAACGCGGCTTTTTGATGTTGCGCGAGACAAACGGGGAAATGCGCATTCAGATCGCCCGTAACTGGGAACAGGCCTCCCTGCAACCTTCAGAGTTTGCCCTGAGCAGCACCGTGATCCGGCGAGTGGTGGAGCATGGGGAAGCAGTCCTGACCACCAATGCCCAGGAAGACCCACGCTTTGGCAGCCAGGACAGCATCATCGCCTATAACCTGCGCTCCATCCTTTGCGTGCCGTTGAAGGTCAAACATGACCTGATCGGGGTGATCTACACCGATAACCGCATCCAGAGCGGGATTTTCACCGAGGCGCATCGGGAATTGCTGGTTAGCTTTGCCAATCAGGCAGCGATCGCGATTGAGAATGCCCGCCTGTTCTCTTCCCTGCGTCACACGCTGGCAGAGGTCACCGAGCTAAAGAACCTGATGGATAACGTGTTTGCTTCGATCACCAGCGGAGTGATCACCACCGATGTGCGCGAACAGATCACCCTGTGCAATCGGGCGGCGGAGCGCATCCTGGGACGGGCTTCGACGGAGCTCCTGGGACGCTCCCTGCACGAGGTACTCTCGCCGCTCGTTCCCGCCCTCTATCCCTATCTGGAGCTTGTCCGCCAGCGCGATCAGGCCATCTCCGAGCTGGAAGTCTCACCTCACCTGCCGGATCGCGGCCCTGTCAACTGGCGCCTGAGCCTGGCGCCTTTGAAAGATGAGAACAACCGCGTGCAGGGGATGACCATTGTATTGGACGATTTGACCGAACGCAAACGGCTCGAAGCCCAGCGGCGATTGCTCGAGCGCATGGTTTCCCCAGCGGTACTGGAGCAGATGGATTTGAATTCGCTCAGCATTGGCGGCAAGGCGGTGGAATTGACGATCCTCTTTGCAGATATTCGCGGCTTCACCCGCTTCGGCGAACAGCACACGCCTCAGGAACTGGTGCAGGTGCTCAATGAATATCTCGCGACGGCCGCCGAAGCCGTTTTGAGCGAAGAGGGTACGGTGGATAAGTTCCTGGGGGATGCGGTGATGGCCTGGTTTAACGCCCCATTGCCCCAGCCGGATCATGCCCTGCGAGCGGTGCGCGCTGCCTTGCGCCTGCGCCGCGCCGTCATGGAGCTACATCAACGCCTGCCACCGGAAGCCCATCTCTCCTTTGGGGTGGGCATCCACAGCGGCCTTGCCGTGTTGGGCTGGATCGGGAACGAGAAGCGACTGGAATACACCGCCCTGGGAGATAGCGTGAACACGGCCAAGCGCGTTCAGGAAAGCGCAGGAATGAATCAAATCCTGATTACCCGTGAAGTCTATGAACAGGTCAAACATCGCATCCGAGCTGTGCCGCTCCCGGTCTTGCGATTGCGGGGGAAAATGCAACCTGTAGAGATCTGGGAAGTGCTGGATGTGATAGAATAGACGGCAGACGGCGGACCGCAGACGGCGGACGGTGGAGTGGACGGTGAATAGTAGAGCGTGGACGGTAGTAGTAGGTCAGGCTTTCCGACCTGCTGGGGGAAGGTCGTCAGCCGAGGGAGCGTGCATTCGTTTATTCGTTAAAAATTCGTTGACGGTATGGCTTCGTGATACATTCATGAAAAGTAACTGTTCAGTCTTGCATCAAAACTGTTGTGTTTGTCATTGCGAGGAGCGTTCTTTGCGACGAAGCAATCTCCAGGCGGTCAATATGGCCTGATAAATGGGGAGATTGCTTCGCCAAAAAACGGCTCGCAATGACAGGGGACAGGTAATCTAACATTGTCGAGGTAGTTACACAAGTTCTAAGATATTCTGTGAGAAAGAGTAAACATGGAGGTACTTTCGCGTGACCACCGAAACGCTCAAATACGATGCAAGTAGCATCCAGGTACTGGAAGGCCTGGAAGCTGTGCGCCGGCGCCCAGGCATGTATGTCGGCGGCACAGATATTAAGGCGTTGCACCATTTAGTGTATGAAGTCGTAGATAATTCGATTGACGAGGCTCTGGCCGGCGCCTGTACGCAGATCGAGGTGATCATCCACCCCGATCAGAGCGTCACCGTGGAAGACAACGGCCGCGGGATACCGGTGGATATTCACCCTCAGGTGAAGAAATCCGCCCTGGAAGTGGTCATGACCACCCTGCACGCCGGCGGCAAGTTCGGCGGGGGCGGCTATAAAGTCTCCGGGGGCTTGCACGGTGTAGGCGTCAGCGCAGTGAACGCGCTCTCCGAATGGTGTGAAGTGGAAGTCAAGCGGAACGGGCAACGCTACTTCCAGCGCTATGAACGCGGTTATCCCGTCACCCCGGTCCAGGTGATCGGCAAAGTCAAGGAGGGGGAGACCGGCACCAAAACCACCTTCAAGTTCGACCCCGAAATCTTCAAGGACGTCGAATATCGCTTTGAAACGCTGGCGCAACGCTTCCGGGAGATGGCCTTCGTCACGCGCGGGGTGAAAATCCATTTCCTGGATCGGCGTTCAGGGCGCGAGGTGACGTTCTACTTTGAGGGGGGCATCACCTCCTTCGTGCGCTTCTTAAACCGCAATCGTCAGGTGCTGCACCCGGTCGTTTATGTCGAAAAGCAGGTTGAAGGGATCGGGATCGAGGCTGCCATCCAGTACACGGACGCCTACACCGAGTCGGTCTATTCCTTTGCGAACACCATCAACACGGTGGATGGTGGCACCCATCTGACCGGCTTGCGAACGGCGATCACGCGCGTGATCAACGATTATGCGCGCAAAAACGGGCTGCTCAAGGAAAGCGATCCGAATTTCACCGGCGACGACACGCGGGAAGGGCTGACCGCCATTGTGAGCATCAAGCATCCTGACCCGCAGTTTGAATCCCAGACCAAAGTCAAGCTGATGAACGCCGAAGTGCAGACCTATGTGCAGCAGGTGGTCGGCGAGGCATTTGCAACCTTTCTGGAGGAGAATCCGAGCGCGGCGCGTGCCATCGTGCAGAAATGCCTGACCTCCGCTCGCGCTCGCGATGCCGCTCGCAAAGCGCGCGATCTGGTGATCCGCAAGTCGGCGCTGGAGAGCCTGACGCTGCCGGGGAAACTGGCCGACTGCTCCGAACGCGATCCGAGCAAGACCGAGCTTTTCATCGTCGAGGGCGATTCGGCGGGCGGCTCCGCCAAACAAGGCCGCGACCGTCACTTCCAGGCTATCCTCCCCCTGCGCGGCAAAATCCTGAACACGGAACGTTCGCGCCTGGACAAAATTCTGAACAACAACGAGGTCAAGGCAATCATCTCGGCGCTGGGCACCGGCATCGGAGATAATTTCGATCTCAAAGGATTGCGCTATGGGCGCGTCATCATCATGACGGATGCCGACGTGGACGGCAGCCACATCCGCACCCTCCTGCTCACCTTTTTCTTCCGCTATATGCAGCCGCTGATCGAGGAAGGGCATCTTTATATTGCACAGCCCCCTCTGTATCGCCTGGCCTGGAAAAATCAGGTACGCTATGCCTACAGCGACGCAGAAAAGGACGAAATCCTGAAATCCCTCAACGGTGAGAAGGTCACCGTGCAACGATACAAGGGATTGGGCGAAATGAATCCCCAGCAGCTTTGGGAGACGACGATGAACCCGCAGACCCGCACTCTGCTGCTGGTGACCATCGAAGACGCCGCCGAGGCAGACCGCACTTTTGATATGCTGATGGGCGATGCGGTGGACCCGCGTCGCCGCTTCATTCAGACCCATGCCAAAGCCGTGCGCAATCTGGATATTTAGGCCTGAGGACGAGGCAGTCGGCGCATAACAAGATCATAACAGGCGAAAGAGCACCTGCTGCTGAAACAAGAAGAGGTCATAAAATGAGAATAGCCACCCGAACCATGAATGGGAGAATTCTCGACCAGCCATTTTCTGTTGAGCATTTGCTCCAGGTGGGAGTGCTTGTTTATCAGGGCGTGGCCGCCATCGCGCTGATCGCCGCCCTCTTCCTGGCAAACCACTGGCTGGAGTTCCCTTTCCTGGGCGCCTTCTTTGACCCCACGCTGGTCTTCGACGGAGTAGGGCCCTCCCCTTCCAGTGCGAATCACTGGCCGCTGAACTCTCTGCTTTCTCCCAAAGGGGATCGGTTGCTGGCAATCCAGGGGGAGGAAATCCATAACACTCAGGAGATGGAACAGGCGCTACGGAAATACTTCCCCGGCGAAACGGTTGAGGTAAAAATCCTTCAACGCAATGGAACAGTTGCTGCTTACACGGTAACATTGCAGATATTCCCCAACGAGGATCGTGTCAAGTACATCTTCATCCCCTTCCTCATAGCCTTTCTGTTCTTTGGCATGAGCCTGTGGATTTTTGGCCTGCGACGCGCTGAATCTGCCGGTCGCGCCTTTGCCCTTTTTGCCACCTCGCTTGCCATCATCAGCGGATTACTTTTTGATGTTTATACCACCCATCGCCTGGTGTTTTTGTGGGTTTTGGGGGCTGCTTTGAGTGGCGGCGCGCTCTTTGACCTGGTCCTGACCTTTCCACGCCCGGCGCGTTTTACCCAGTCTCGGCCTTACCTTCGCGGGATTGGATACCTGATTGCCCTGCTCTTGAGCCTGAACGCCTGGAGGGTCAGCTACGCCTATGAGCGACCCTACGACTATGTCATCGCCTGGCGTTTCATTTATCTCTTCGGCGGCGCGATGTTCCTTGCCCTTTTGGGGTTAAGCCTTTATCACTGGTTGCGCTCCCCCTCCCCTGTGGTGAAATCACAGGCGCGGATGGTATTTTTGGGAGGCCTGGCAGGTTTAGGGCCTATCGGCATTTGGGCGATCTTCTCCCCTTTAAACTTGCCGTTTTCACCCTATTTGTTCCTTCCCACCCTTCTCTACCCGCTCGCCCTGGGATATTCCATCCTGCGCTTTCGCGCCCAGCCCCTTGACCGCTGGCTGCGCGAGGGCCTCGTTTACACGTTGCTGGGCGCGATGATCGTGTTGGGATACGTTTTGCTGGTAAGCGGGGCGAGTTTGATCTTCAGCAGCGCCTTGAATATCCGTCAACCTTTGCTTGTGGGATTGATTGTCTTCCTCCTGGCCCTCGCGCTCGACCCCCTGCGCGAAAGTGTGCGGGATGTGGTGGACAGAACGTTCTTCCGCAGCCAGATAGCCTCTGAAAAAGCGCTGTTATCCATTGAATCCGAACTTACCCAGGCCTTGACACTGCAGGAGGTGTATCGCCTGGTGCGAAAAACGGTGCAGCAAGTTCTCAATCCCTCTCGGTTTCACCTCTTCCTGTATGACCCGCTGACAGAACAGTACACAGCCCTTGCCGATGAAAGTGGACGCCCCACCACCGAGGTACGGTTTCCCTCCAACAGTGCACTGGCCGCTCATTTCCGACGTGAGCATTTGCCTCTTTACCTGGAAATGAAAGAACTCCCGCCTTCGCTGGCGCCAGAACGTAATTCTCTGCTCCTGCTGGGCGCTTCTTTGTTCGTTGGCTTGAAGGTGAGGGATCGCCTTTCCGGTTGGCTGGCTTTGGGCCCTCGTCAGGATGGAGGGCCTTACCTGCCACGAGATTTGAGCTTCCTGGAACGGCTCTCGGATCTGGCGGCAGCCGCGATGGATCGGGTACAGACCGTCGCCGATCTCGAACGCCGTATGCAAGAACTGAATATCCTGATGCGCGTTTCTCAGGGCGTGAACGTCACTTTGACGTTTGACGACGTGCTGGAGCTGATCTACGCTCAAACCATGCAAGTCATCCCGGCCACGGATATGCACATCATGCTCTATCATCCAACCGGGCAATATTACTACTACGCTTTCTATGTGGAGAACAATGAACGCCTGCGAGAACGCGAGAATGTGCCCATGGCCAGCGGCCTTGGCCTGAGCCCGCTGGTGATCCAACGCGGGCGCGCCTTTCAGACCCAGGACTATGTTGCGGAGTGCCAGGCGCGCAATGTAACGCCATCCAGTCGTGCTGTCCGTGCCTGGATGGGTGTGCCCCTCAATGCAGGTCCACGGACCATCGGCGCAATCAGCGTGGCCCATCGGGCAGAAGGGATCATCTATACTCCTCAGCAAATGGAATTCTTCCAGGCGATTGCCGATCAAACGGCTGGCGCCATCGTGAAGGCTCAATTGCTTGAGGAGGCTCAACGCCGCGCCCAACAATTGAGCACCCTGAACGAATTGACCCGCCAGCTAACTTCCACGCTCGATCTGGAATTGCTGCTGCAGAAAATCCTGGAAAGCGCCGTCAACATCCTGAACGCCGAGGCCGGCACCTTCTTCCTGATAGATGAGGCGACAGAAGAACTGGTCTTCCGCGTGGTCATTGGCCCTGCCTCCCAATCCCTCATCGGTCAACGCCTGCCACGCGGGAGCGGCATCGCCGGGAAGGCCGCGCTGGAGCGCCGGGCGATGATCGAAAACAATGTGGAACAAGTCGCCTCATGGGATGCTTCCACCGATCAGCGCAGCGGGTTTCGTACACAGAGCGTCCTGGCCGTACCGCTGGAGCTAAAAGATCGGGTGATTGGAGTGCTGGAAGTGATCAACCGCCGTGACCGATTGCCTTTCCGAGAAGAGGATACCAGTCTGCTCACGGCCTTTGCCGCACAGGCCGCCATTGCCATCGAGAACGCCCGGCTCTATACCCTGACAGACCAGGAACTGAACGCACGTCTGGAAGAGCTATCCGTGCTGCAGCGCATTGACCGCGAGCTAAACGCCACCCTGGATGTCCAGCGGGCAATGCGCATTACGCTGGACTGGGCCATGCGCCAGAGCGGCGCAGATGCCGGCTTCATTGCGCGCCTGGATGAGGATGGATTACACATCATGGCTCAGGAGGGCTTCGGGGAGCGACTGAGCGCTTATGAGCAGACGCCCGTTCCAGCCGATCTGCCGCCTATTCGCGAGGTGATCGAAAGCGGACAGGCCCTGCGCTTTTCGCTCGAACCAGAGCTTGGCCGCACCGGATTCCTGCCCACCGCGCGCAGCCAGTTCATCGTCCCCATCCGCCGCGAAGCCAGGGTGATCGGCATTTTGCTCATCGAATATCAGAGCGAAAAGCCGAAAGAAGAAACCCTGATCTTCCTCTCCCGCCTCGCCGATCACGCAGCCATTGCGATTGCCAACGCCCAGCTCTATGCCGAAGTGCAGGCCGCAAACCTGGCAAAAAGCGAGTTCGTCTCCCTCGTCGCTCACGAGCTAAAAAACCCCATGAGTTCGATCAAAGGATATGCCGACCTCCTGGCAATGGGCGCAGCCGGACCGATCACAGAAATGCAGGCCAATTTCCTCCAGACCATCCGCGCCAACGTCGAACGCATGGCAACCCTGGTATCCGACCTCAACGATCAGTCGAAAATCGAGGCCGGGCGCTTGCGCCTGGAATTCCGAGCCGTGCCCCTTTCAGACGCCATCAGCGAGGTGGTGCGTTCTGCCCAACGACAGATTGATGAGAAGAAACAAAAACTCGAATTGCGCATCCCATCCAATCTGCCGCCGGTTTGGGCTGACCGCACACGCCTGGTGCAAATTCTGGTCAACCTTGTCAGCAATGCCATCAAGTACACTCCAGAAGAGGGACAGATTGTGGTGGGCGCAGAACTGACAGAAAACCGCTGGGACCCTCAGGGTGCGCCACAAGTGGTGCACGTCTGGGTGCAGGATAACGGCATCGGCATCAGCCCAGAAGATCAGCGAAAGATCTTCCAGAAGTTCTTCCGCTCTGACGATCCGAAGGCTCGCGAGGCCCCTGGCACCGGTTTGGGATTGAACATCACCAAGAGCCTGGTAGAAATGCAAGGCGGTCGCATCTGGTTCCAGAGCGAATATCGCAAAGGGACGACGTTCCACTTCACCATTCCAGTCGCAGAAAGGTGAGCCATGACGTTAACCGCAGCCATTGGAATTGCCACCGGGATTGATGGACGGGAGAGCGCGCTGCAGGCGACCCATCAGGCGCTGCAGAAACTGGGGAATCTCTCCCCCATTCTGGGCATCGTCTTCGCCACCCAGGAATACGGGCTGCGTGAGGTGGCCAATGGGGTGGGCAGTTTGCTCGGTCAGACACCATTCGTCGGGATGAGCACAACCGCTCTCCTCAGCCCCGATGGGCTGCATTCCTATTCCGTGCTGGTCGCGCTGCTGGTCTCTACTACAGCGCAGGCTGAAGCTATCTGGATGCCAGGATATGCCCAATCGGCCCAGGAGACGGCGCAACGACTGAACGCCATTGTCGAACGCACCTTCTCACCCCAGGCCCTGTTGCTCTTCACCGATGGTTTCAGCGGAAACATCGAACAACTCTGCAACGCTTTGAGCCTGCCCCATCTCGCAATTGCCGGCGGGCTTTCTTCGGGGAACCCGAACACGCTGATCGGACCTGTGCTGGCGAACCTGTTTCAGGGCAGCGGGGCATTGAGCGCCGCCCTGTTGCGTGGAAATCTCCACACAGGGATAGGATATGCCCATGGCTGGCAGTCAGTAGGAAAGCAATTCCGCATTACGCGCTCGCGAGGTTTCTGGCTGCGGACTCTCGACGGCAGGCCGGCTTCCGAGGCGTATGCCCAACTTTTCGGCTATGCGGCGCGCGAATGGGCTTTTCCGCCGCTCAATACGATGGCGCGCCTTTACCCGCTGGGCATGCTACAGGGTGAAAAGACGCTGGTGCGTTCACCGATCCGCGTCGAAGCCGATGGCAGTTTCCGCTTGAATCTTTCTATAGAAGAGGGCAGCGATGCCCTGCTCCTGGTGGGCAGTCAGGACGCCTGCCGTCAGGCGCTCCTGGATGCCTCCCTGCAGGCCCGCCAGGCATTGGGAAACTCCAGACCTGCTTTCGTTCTGCTCCTTGTGGATCAGGCCTGGAACCTGCTCCTGCGCGCCTTCCCTGGATTTGAGGTGAAGGTCGTTCAAGAGGTCTTCGGCAAAGACATCCCCATCGCCGGCGCCTACACATTGGGGCAAATCGTTCCCTCAGAAGAAACGCCCTCGCATCCGCAAGCCCTTAACCAGCACGTTGTCGTGATGGCCTTTGGGGAATGAATCCCTGATGCGGGAGCAGCCCCACCCTTTGCAGACACTCTGCGACCGTTTTTCCACCCTCCCCCTGCCTTAACCAACACAAGAATTCGCTGTTCTCGGAAGCAACCGGGGAGCGCAGAAGCCCTCCAGGGGCAAAACCTGCCTCCTGGGCAAACGAGAGTACCCCCTCCAACACCTGGCGGTGGATTTCAGGATCGCGAATCACCCCCTGACCGCGAGCCACGATTTCCCGCCCCGCCTCAAACTGCGGCTTGATCAATGCGATCACTTCTCCCCCCGGCGCCAGCCATCCTTTGACCACCGGCAGCAACAGGCGCAGCGAGATGAAGGAGACGTCTATGGTCACCAGCGAAACCGGTTCCGGCAAGGCTTCGAGGTAGCGGGCATTGACGCCCTCCATGACCCTCACCCGCGCATCCTTTCGCAAGCGGGGATGGAGCAGGTCGCGACCGGCATCAATGGCATAGACGCGTTGAGCACCCGATTGGAGCAGACAATCGGTAAATCCCCCGGTAGAAGCACCGACATCCGCGCACACGCGCCCTGCGACGCGAATTCCAAACGTCTGCAGCGCGGCCTCCAGTTTTTCGCCGGCGCGCGAGACAAAACGCACTCCCTCCTCCAGCGTGACCTGAGCGCCCGGCGGCACCCGCTGCGCGGCCCTGGAAACGATCTGTCCATTCAGCCGCACTTTCCCGCTCGCGATCAGGGCCTGCGCCTTTGTCCGTGATTCGCACAATCCCTGTTGCACCAGATAAACATCCAGGCGTACCATTCCCCCTACTCCCCATCCCGTGGCTCACGTTCACGCGACAATTCTTCCAGGTAGTTCCGCGCACATGCCAGGGCCTGCTCGCGCGTGTGGACTTCGCCACAGGCCTGCGCCTCGCGAATCGCTTCCAGAAGCTGGCCAATCACAGGCCCCTGGGAAAGATGGAGCGCCTCCATGAGCATATGACCATCTACCAGACGGGGCGGATCCACGCTCTCCTGGGGATGCTCCAGGCGATGTTCCAGCAGATAGCGACAAACGTCCAGGGCCGCCGCCCAAACCTCCTGGGGCAAGGTGTGGCCATAGACGGCGCGCAGATCGGCCAGGGTGAGCAGGATCAGGTCAATTCCTGCCTCGCCCGTGTCACGGAAGAAGCGGTAAACGGTACGGCGGGAGGGCAACTGGCCGCGTGCGCGATAGGCCTGAGTCTGATGATGGATGCGCATGTGATGGCGCACCAGCGTTTCCAGATAGGCAATCTCGTCCATGCTCAGGCGCAAGGCAGTGGCGCGGGCTCGCAGAAGGGGCAGCGCCCGCACTTCGTGATCCCAGAAGCGGATACGTCCGTCTTCTCCCGTTTGCGCGGTGAGCGGTTTGGCAACATCATGATACAGGGCGGCGAAAAACAGCAAACTGCGCCGGCTGCGCTCCGGGACCGGCTGCGCTTCCATGCGCGCCTGAAAGGTACGGCGATAGCGCCCCAGCCGCAGGACGAGCAGCCCGTTCAGCAGGTCTGCGGCGCGCTCCTCGTCATGTTCCTGGGTGAGCAGATTCAGGAGGCCTTCTAAATGCTGTAGCGTTGTCAAGGTGTGCGTCCAGACATCGTAAATATGTGGCGGAGATTGTCGAGTATTCTTGAGCGGGATTAATTCAGGGAGAAGAAGCTCGATCAGGCCCAGCCAGTCCAGGGCGCGCAACGAAGTGGCAACCTGGGGACCTTCCAGGATGCGGAAAAGTTCATCCCGCTGGCGCTCCGGGGAGACACGTTTCAGAAGCGGCGCAGCTTTTCGCAGTTCGGCGCGCGTTTCGGGCAGGATATGAAAGCCGAGATGCGCTGCCAGCCGGATGGCGCGCAGTACGCGCAGCGGGTCACGTTGGAGCGCGTCGGGCCGGCAGAGCCGCAAGCGCTTCTCACGCACGTCCTCCGCACCGTGCAACGGGTCATAGAGCTGATTGCGATGAACATCGAAGGCGATGGCGTTGATGGTGAAATCGCGATCTTGCAGGTCTTCTTCCAGCGAAGGAGCGCGGAAAGCCGCAATATCGAGCACATGACGGCGCCCCTCGCGTACCAGGATCAGGCGCGCGGTATCCCGTTCTGCATCCAGGGGGAAAAAGGCCGCATCCAGGCGCGCCGCAAGCTCCCGGCCGATCTTCAACCCATCGGAAGGCACGATGAAATCCAGGTCATGGGTGGTGTGACCCATGAGCGCATCTCGCACCGCCCCTCCGACCAGGTAGATTTCCTGCCCGGAAGTGAGCTTGCGGATCGTTTCCAGGATGGGAGGAAAGGGTAATGGAGTGGCAAAAGGCATAAACTCGATGAGCGGCTTTTCCTTCGCGCGATGATGTTGGGCCATGGAAAGCGCCTGCTGCGGTGTGCCACCATGCCCAACGATTTGCTCTCCAATGCGAGCAATCCAGCGACCGGCATAGGGAGAAACATCATCGGAGAGCATCGCCTATTCTGTCGGCTGGTATTTTTCCAGGTTGACGACCCCGATGAAAGGCAGATTGCGATAGTATTCGTCCAGGTCTAACCCGTAACCGAAGACGAATTGGTTTGGGATTTCAAAACCGCGATAGTGAATGGGCACGACGACCTCGCGCCGTTCGCTTTTATCCAGCAGGGCGCAAACGCGCAGGGAACGCGGCTGACGGGCATTCAGCAGTTCCAGCACGGAAGCGATGGTGTGGCCGCTATCAATAATATCCTCCACCAGGAGCACATCCCGATCGCGGATGCTGCTTTGCAGGTCGAAAGCCAGGCGCACATCGCCCCGGCTCTGTCGAACGCCCCTTCCATACGAAGAGACGGCCAGGAAATCAATGGTGTGCGGAACGGTGATGTGGCGCATCAGGTCCACGAGGAAGGGAACTGCGCCGCGCAGAATGCAGACGAGCATCAGCGCATCGCTATCGGCATAGTCACGGCTGATCTCCGCCCCCAGTTCGGCAATTCGCCGCTGCAGGCTCTCCTCGTCAATCAGGATTTCCTCCAGCACTTCCCAATACGGTTGCATCGGGCCCTCCTTTCGGAATAGCGGTCTTTTTCCCCGGCACCTGGTGGTGCAGACGACAACGCGCTTCATAGAGTTCAGAGGCTCCGACGATCACCACCGGGTCGTCATAATGGGCCGGCTGGCCATTTACCAGGCGTTGGGTGCGCGAGGCCGGCTCGCCGCACACCATACAGATCGCCTGGAGTTTATCCACACGCTCCGCTTTTGCCATTAACAGAGGCATCGGGCCAAAGGGTTCGCCGCGAAAATCCATATCCAACCCGGCAATGATCACCCGCAGGCCGCGCTCCGCAAGCATTTCGACAACCGTGACGATCTCGGTATCGAAGAACTGCGCCTCGTCAATGCCGATGACGGTTGTATCCGGCTGAAGGTGCTGGAGGATCTCAGAGGCCGCAGCGATAGGAGTCGCATCAAAATGCGAACCGTTATGGGAGGTGACTTTCTCGACCGCGTAGCGCACATCTATCGCAGGCTTGAAAACCTGTACCTTCTGGCGGGCGATACGCGCGCGAATCAGGCGACGGATCAGTTCATCCGTCTTGCCGCTGAACATGGAACCAGTGATTACTTCGATAGTACCGTGAGCAGGAGGCATCGTTTATACACCCAGGTCAGCAGGTAATTACTGAGCCACGTCATTGCGAGCCGTTTTTGGGCAAAGCAATCTGCCATTTATCAGGCCAGAAAACCGCTTGAGGATTGCTTTTTCGCCAGGAACGCTCTTTGCAATGACATGTACAGTAACTGCCTACCCTAAGCGATGAAGAACTCTCTAACTCTTGTCATTGCGAGCGTAGCGAAGCAATCTCCTGGCCGATATGGGGATTGCTTCGCCGCCTGCGGCGGCTCGCAATGACAAAGTATGGATGGTTGGTGGGCAGTTGGTAGGTAATTACCAACGCGCCCTTATGCAACCCACCGCAGATACCTGACCGAATTATACCCCAGCTTCTGAGAATATCCACATAGCGAAGAAACGAGATGAATACGGAGTATAATCAGGGTATGAGCGTCAACCTTCTTATCTGGTTTGCCTTTATCGGCGCCTTCCTGGTGATCGTGCTCTTGCATGAAGCAGGACACTTTCTCCTCGCGCGCCTTTCGGGGATTGAAGTAGAGGAATTCGGCATCGGCTTTCCGCCTCGCGTGTTACGCTTCTGGCGCAGTCGCGGCTGGTTGAGGGTGGGTCGCTACCGCGTGGAAGTTCCACCGAATACCGATCTCCCCTTCAACGTTCGCCAGGCATTGGGGAAACAGGTGCTGGTGCGCATGCGTCGGGAGGGTGAAACATGGCATCTGCTCACCATCCGCGAGCCTGATTCGGAAAATGTCATTGAGAGCGCAGCCCCCCGTCCCCAGGAAGGGGATCAATGGGAACTCATTGCACCGCTCCACGAGGCACATCTGGGCACAGAATACACCCTTAACGCCCTCCCACTGGGTGGATTCGTGCGCCTTGCGGGAGAAAACGATCCAACCATCCCCGGAAGTTTTGCGGCTGCCTCCCCCTGGAAGCGCCTGGGGGTGCTGGCGGCAGGCGGCATGATGAACCTGATCCTGGGAGTGCTGGTTTACACGCTGATTTTCCTCCAGAGTGGCATCCCGCTGCCTCAGGTCTATATTGAGGAAGTAATGCCGAATTCCCCCGCCGCCCAAAGTGGTTTGCAGGTTGGAGATCGGATCGTGCGCATCAACGGGCAGGAGATAAAAAGCACCACCGACGCCCGCAATCTGATTTACGCCAACCTGGATCGCCCGGTCGAGATCGTCGTGGATCGGGGAGGCGCCCTGATCTCATTGAGCGCCATCCCAGGCAGTCAACGCGCCGGACAGGGAGCGTTGGGGATTCTGATGCGCCAGCCCACGACGCGCATTTCGACAGCCGAGGCCCTGCTCTTCGGTACAGCAGCAACGGGGTATTTCATTTACCGTATGGCGACCCTGCCCTCCCTCTGGATTCAGGGTCAAGTGACCGCCAGCGAGGCACGTCCGGTGGGGATACGGGGCATTTTCGACATCTTCTCCCAGGCAGTGGAAAAGGATGTGGCGGAAGGAGCATTTTCTGCGCCGGCTTCGCCTGACGAATCGCTGCCGCCGCCCAGCTATACCCTGTCGCTGATCGCGGCCCTGACCATCTCCATTGGGCTTTTCAACCTGCTCCCCATTCCGGCGCTGGATGGCGGGCGTATGCTCTTCGCCATCTCCGAGATCGTGCTGCGCCGCCGGGTTCCGCCAGAGCTGGAAAGCAAAATCCACCTGGCAGGATTCCTGTTGCTTTTGATCTTCATCGCTTATATCAACCTGATGGATTTTATCAACCCGATTCAGTTACAACCATGAGTTTCTCAACCTTCGATAAAGCCCTGATGTTGCTGGGCAGGGCGGAACGTCCGCTATCCCAGGTCTGGTTACGGGAATTCTCCGATCTTTCCTCTCAACAGGTGCGCCGCCTCCTGGAGGTGTGGCCACAGATTCCGCAGACTCGAAAATATGCCTTCCTGGACGCTCTACGCGCCCTGTTTGACGAGGATACCCTGGTCTCTTTCGAGGGGATCGGCCGCGCACTGCTGACCGATGCAGATGCCGGCGTGCGTTCGCGGGCTCTTCGCCTGCTTCAGGAATCGCTGGATGCGCATCTTGTGCCGCAACTGCTTGAAATGTTGATGCACGATGGCGATGGGAGCGTGCGCGCCGAAGCAGCCGATTTACTGGGCGCCTTCGTCTACGAGGGAGAGGTGGATAAACTGGCTGCGCCGGTCTTGTCTCGGATTGAAGAAGCGCTGATCTACGCCGCGGAGCACGATGCAGAGGCGCGGGTGCGTCAGATCGCCCTGACCTCGCTCGGTTACTCCTCGCGCCCGGAGGTCGAAGGGCTGATCCGCCGCGCCTACGAGCAGGAGGACCCCGAATGGATCGCCAGTGCGCTGACGGCCATGGGGCGCTCGGCAAATCCCGAAACATGGCAGGATTACGTCTTGCCGATGCTCGCCCACGAACATACCGCCGTCCGTCGTTCGGCGGTACAGGCGGCAGGGGAGCTGAGCCTGAGAGAGGCGCGTCCCATGCTGATCCAGATGCTACGAGGGGAGCCGGAAGAGGAAGTTTATAAGAGCGCCATCTGGGCACTTTCTCAGATCGGCGGTCAGAATGTGCGCCTGTACCTGGAAACCCTGCTCGAAGGCGCCGACGAGAAGATGGCTCGCTGGATCGAAGATGCCCTGGATAACCTTGACTTCACGGAAGACCTGTCCTCCTTTGACCTGTTTCGTTTTGACGAAGATGAGGAGCTACCTTTCGAGGAGGATGAGTTCCCTCTGGACGAGTAACCCCTATGCTCTTCACGGCCTTGCTGAACACCTTCGCCATGAATCTCCTCCCCATCCTGTTGCTCAGCGGGGCCGGTTTTATTTTGGGGAAGACCCTGCAGGTAGAGCCCCGTCCGTTGGGGCAGGTCATTTTTTACCTTTTCAGTCCCATCCTGGTATTTAACCTGCTTTGGAACAATCGCCTTTCCTGGCGAGAAGCGGGCGGCGTAGTCCTGTATGCCCTCCTTCTATGCCTGCTCCTGGCCTCGTTGATGGCGCTGGCCCTGGCGCGCACGAAGCTCCCCACCCCCACACGTCTGGGGTTAATCCTGAGCGTGGCTTTTGCCAACACCGGCAATTACGGTCTGCCGCTGGTGGCGTTTGCTTTTGGGAAGGAAGCGCTGGCTTATGCCACCATTTACTTTGTGACCAACTCCCTGATGTTCAACACCTTTGGGGTCATGGTGGCTTCCCTGGGGCATCTGAACGTGAGCCAGGCAATACGCAATCTGCTGCGGGTGCCGACGATCTACGCCCTGCTGGCCGCGGTGCTGGCGATCCATTTTCGCCTTCCGATGCCGGCCCCGCTGCAACGCGCCCTCGATCTGGGGGCAAGCGGCGCCATTCCCCTGATGCTGGTCTTGTTAGGGCTTGAGCTACAAAAGGTGAGCTGGAGCAACCATCGCAGGTTGATCGGGAGCACCGTGCTGGCGCGCCTGCTGGGCGCGCCGTTGCTGGCCTTCCTCTTGAATCTGCCGTTTGGTTTTCAGGGAAAGGCGCTTCAGGCTATCCTGATTGAATCCTCCATGCCAACAGCCATCACCACGACCGTCCTGGCCAGTGAATATCGCCTGGATACCCCGGCGGTAACAGCGGTGGTCTTCCTGAGCACCCTGCTCAGCCCCTTGACGCTGACCCCGTTGATCTTCTTTTTGCAGTGATTCCTGACCTCCCATGCGCAAGATTCCGATCTTCCTGGCCCTCGCCCTTTCCTTGTGGTACCTCGCCTGTCCTCGCGCCATCCAGGCCCAGGAGGCGCTGGAGGTGAGCAAGGTGGCCGTGGATTACGATTTTGCCCGCCAGATACATTTCGAGTTTGAACTTCCCCATTCGGCGGAGCTGGAAAACGCGCGCCTGCTGTTTCAGGTCGAAGGAGAACCATTCACCCAGGTCGTACCCTGCCAGTCGCTCGGAGGAGGGCGTTTCGCGGTCACCTATACCCTGCTCGATACCATTCCAGCGTTTAGCTCCCTGACCTTCTGGATGGAGGGAGAACATGCTGGGGTGACGCTGGCCAGTCCGCGCTACCGTTTTCGCTACCTGGATGATCGCTTCCCCTGGCAATCGCGTCAGGAAGGAAATATCCACCTGTTCTGGTACGAAGGGGATGCCCGCTTCGCGCAGATGGTGCTGGATACTGCGCTGCGTGGGCTTCAGACCATCGAAAGCAAAAGTGGGTTGCGCTTGAAGGCGCCCCTCGAACTTTACGTTTACGCCAGCGGCGCCGACCTGCAGAGCGCACTGGGAAATGGGGCAAGCGGTTGGGAAAGTGGTCATGCCAGTCCGCGACTCGGCGTGGCGCTGGCGGCGATCACCCCCGGCCCTAACCAGAGCCTGGTCGCTGAGCGATTGATTCCGCACGAACTGATGCACATCCTGCTGTATCGGGAGCTGGGGCGGGGCTACGACGCTCTGCCCGTCTGGCTACGCGAGGGGCTGGCCAAATGGGTGGAACTCAGCCCGGATGCGGATGCGGAGCGCGTGGTCAAACAAGCGATTGCCGATAACACCTTCATCCCCTTTCAGGAGCTATGCCCCTCGTTCCCGCTGGAGGCCGGTCGGGCATATCTGAGCTATGCCCAGGCGTTCACCTTCGTCCGCTATCTGAGCGAAACCTATGGGCAGGAGGCGCTGAATCGGCTTTTGCACGCCTACGCCGATGGGCTGGGATGTGAGCAGGGTGTGCTCAAAGTGTATGGGAAATCGCTGGCCACGCTGGAATATGAATGGCGAGTTTCGCTGAGCGGCGGCGTATTCTGGCATGGCGTTTTACGCAACCTTTCCCCTTACCTTCTATTCCTGGCACTCTTTCTGGGATACCCGCTGATTCTACTGTTCAGGAGGAGAATCGGATGAGCGAGGAGATGGCACGCGTTCACATCCGGGTACGCGGCCGCGTGCAGGGCGTGGGCTTTCGCGCCTTTGTCGCTACCGAAGCGCAACAAATGGGGCTGCGCGGCTGGGTGCGCAATGTCGGCTGGGACCAGGTGGAAGCAGTAGCAGAAGGGCCGCGGCCGCTGCTGGAGCGCCTGGTCGAGCAAATGCGCACCGGGCCTCTGGGGGCACGCGTCGAGGAACAGCAGGTGGAATGGGAAACCTGGGAGGGAAACTTCCAGGGCTTTGAAATTCGCCGTAGCTGGGGATGATCAACGCCGGGAGCGGCAGACCTCGCACGGGCACAAGGCTCTCAGATAGTGCCAGTTATAGATGCCGTAATCGTGCCCATCTTCCCAGACAATCGTCAACCCATAGCTGCCAACCTGCTTGACGGCACTGATACGGGTGGCCGGAGAATCCCCAAGATGCATTTCAAAGACCTGTTCCTTCGGCTCTCTGGACATGTTTTCGTGTCCACCCTGGCAGGAGGCGCAGGGACAGGCCGCACGCAGTAGCTCGAAAGGATAGACGCTGCGATGTCCATCGTTCCATTCGACGATGAACTCGGAAGTGCGTTTGTTGACAGTGATATTTACCGGTCGTTCGTTGCTCATAGGACTCCAGATATTTCAGGGTTGAGGCGTGGAAAGCACGCTTAAAAAGTCGGCGGCCGCCCAGCCGGCGCGTCCTTCGTCGTATGGGGCGACCAGGTACCACCAGGTATATCCGTCCGCCTGACGCGGCCCATCGCGCACCTGGTAGACTTCCGCATCGTAGCCCAGGAAGAGCAGCGCAGCATCCAGCCCCGGCGCAGCTCGCAGGCGCAATCCCTGCCCCCCCGTGCCGCTGATCTGGACATAGGCGCCGATGGCGATCCCCTGCCCCGGAGCCGCCGGCGAAGGCGTGGCAGCCAGGGCAGGCGTTGGGGTCGGGCTGGGAGTGCTCGTGGGCGCAGGCAGAATCGTCAGAGCCGCTACAGGCGGCTCAGAAGGGATAGCAGAAGAAGCGGAGAATCCCCAAAGTCCTGCTCCGCTGACCAGGCACAGGCACAGGGTAACCAGAAAACTGCCGGCCACCATCCCTGGGGTGAGCCGAAACGGTTTGCGCACAAATCGCCCGCTCAACCGATCACTCCTCGCTCCTTGAGTGAGACGAAGCGCCCCTGCCCGATGATCAGATGATCGAGGACGAGAATATCCAGCAACTTGCCGGCCTGGACCAGCGCGCGCGTCAGGGCAATATCCTCCGGGCTGGGCGTGGGATCGCCGCTGGGATGGTTATGGGCGACCACGATCGCCGTGGCGTTGCGTCGCACTGCATCGCGGAACACTTCGGCAATCCGCACCTGGGCGCTGTTCACCGATCCCCGATAGACCTCGCGAATCTCCAGGACATGGTTGCGAGTATCCAGCAGGATTACGCGCAGATGTTCCTGTTCCAGGCCGCTCATTTCATAGCTAAGGAGCGCCGCGGCATCGGCGGGGCTGGAGATGACCGGGCGCGCATCGCTCTCCAGGCTCAGGCGGCGCCCAAGCTCAATGGCTGCCTTGATCTGGGCCGCTTTGGCCTCACCCACCCCGTGCTGCGCGCAGAGTTCATCGAACGAAACGCGATGCAAACCGCTCAGCCCGCCAAAGGTCTGCAGCAGGCGCTGTCCCAGTTGCACCACGTTCTCCCCCTGGACGCCCACGCGTAACAGGATCGCCAGCAGCTCGGCATTGCTCAACGCCTGCGCTCCCAGGGCCTTCAACCGTTCACGAGGCCGTTCGCTCTCGTGCAAATCCGTGATACGATAGAAAGGAGTCTCTCTTTCGGCCATGTCGTTGCTCTCGTTCCTGCTGCTTTTGCTTTCGGCTGCCTTTCACGCCATCTGGAATTTACTCCTCAAGCGCTCCCAGGAGAAGCAGATCGCTTCCTGGTGGATGGTGATGCTGGGAGGAATTCTATCCTTTCCCTTGTTGATCTGGCAAGGAGGCCCTCCCTGGGGCGTGACAGGGTTGCTCCTTTTGAGCATTCTCCTGGAGTGCTTTTATTTTCTTTTGCTCTCGTATGCATACACCCTGTCCGATTTCTCCCTCGTTTATCCGCTGGCTCGTGGAGCAGCGCCGCTTCTGCTGACCCTCTGGGCCTGGCTCGGCCTGGGGGAGCGTCCCACCCTCTGGGGATGGGCAGGGTTAATACTGCTCCTGAGCGGCCTGCTCTTGCTGAGCGATGTGCGCCATTTCGCCTGGGGAGATCAACGGCGCGGCATACTGGCCGCGCTGGGCGTCGCACTGTTGATCTCGCTCTACACCCTGGTAGACGGGATGGCGGTACGCAAAGTATCACCTTTGCCCTATGCGCTGAGCATTTTCGCTTTTCTGCCGCTCTCCCTGGCGCCTTTCGCCTGGAAATGGTACGGCTGGGAAAAACTATACCAGGAGTGGAAGGCGCAACCCTGGCAATTGCTTTTGAGCGCCCTGCTGGGAACATCCTCGTATTTCCTGGCGCTGCTGGCCTACCGCCTGGCGCCACTGGCCTATGCCGGCGCTGTGCGCGAAGTCAGCGTGGTCTTTGCCGCCTGGCTGGGATGGAAAAACCTGGGAGAAGCGCAGGGCAAACAGCGCATCCTGGCGGCTACGCTCATTTTCCTGGGGATTTTCCTGATAGGGGCGTGGGGATAAGCGGCGGGGAAGGTTGCGTACGCAGTGCACTGGCCGCGGGCAGGGGTTCTTTTTCAAATTCCACCTTCGCCAGGTGGTGGATGAGCAGGGCCTGTCTGGAGAGAAAGCGGGCGCCGACCTGCTCCAGGGCGCTTTCCAGCCAGGATTGATAAGAGGGCAGGCGAAGATACAGCGCCCGATGGTAGCGCGCTTGCAGCAGGCTGGCGAGATGGCGCAACGCATCCACGGGTTCAGGCATATCCGGGTGAAACAGCGGCGTCACGACCGTCCCATGCGCGCCGGCGCTCACCAGGGCATATCCCCACGCGTTCAAGGCATAAATGCGCTGACGACGCTTGCCGGGATGTTCGATCCCCTGAAGCAGGGGGGGCACAAGCTGGTGGTAGAGCGAAAAGAAGTTCCCTCTTTGAACGCCGCCGCGAATCGCTTCCCACGAAGTATCTTTCGGCTGGGTTTCAGGAAGCTCCCAAAAAGTTTCCCAGAGCGCAACCGAGAAGCGCAGGCGACGAAAGGCATCCAGCAGGGGATGGGAGGCCTCCACCTCGGCCAGGACGTACAGCGCGCCCCATTCCAGTGCCTGCTCCAGGAGCGCTTCGAGCACCAGAGAGAGCGCCGGAGTATCCAGGTGTGAGAGGGGAGCCAGGTAGAGTAAATGCGCCAGCTCCCCCTCTCCGTTGCAGGAAATGCCTCCCAGGATCGGTCGTTCGCCATAAGCGATCACGCTGCACACCTGGTGAAAGGGCGACCAGTGCCTGACCAGCCCAGGCCCATCAAGCGGATTGCCGCCGGTGAGAAGTCGTGTGGTATCCAGCCCCAACACCTCGTTCCGCAGGCGCAGGGCCTCAGGAATATCCCACCAGGCGAAGCGACGAATGAGCACGGTGACCTCAATCGGCGAGAGAAAGGAAATATTCGTGGAAACGGGTGTCGTCTGTGAGTTCCGGGTGGAAGGAGGTGGCCAGGAGATGCCCCTGTTGGGCAGCCACAATGCGCCCATCCGGCAAGGCGGCTAACACACGCGCGCTGCCGGAAACAGATTCAATGATCGGGGCGCGGATGAAGATGGCGTGATAGGGTCGGGGTTGCTCTCCAAAGCGGTAGAGTTCAGGAATGTCAAGATCGGCCTCGAAGGAATTCACCTGACGGCCAAAGGCGTTGCGCTGCACGGTGATGTCCATCAACTCCAGGAGCGGCTGCGGGCGGTGGATGTCTTTGGAGAGTAAAATCGCCCCAGCGCAGGTGCCCCAGATGGCATGGGTCTGGCCAAACTGGCGCAGCGGGTCAAGCAAGCCAAAGTCCACGGCCAGTTTGCCGATCGTGGTAGACTCGCCGCCGGGGATGATCAGCCCATCCAGGCCATCTAAGTGCTTTGGCAGGCGCACCTCCACAGCCTCCACCCCCAGACGTTGTAGCATCTGGATATGTTCGAGGAAATCGCCTTGTAAGGCCAGTACACCGATCTTCATAGCTTACCAGCCTCGTCCGGCAATGCGTTCGCTCTCAGGCATTTGGGAGATGTTGCGCCCAACCATCGGTTCGCCCAGATTGCGGCTGACTTCAGCCAGGATGGCCGGATCGTTATAATGCGTGACTGCCTTGACAATCGCCGCGGCGCGCTTAGCCGGGTTGCCGCTCTTGAAAATACCGGAACCGACAAACACGCCATCCATGCCGAGCTGCATCATCAAGGCCGCATCGGCCGGGGTGGCAATACCTCCGGCTGCGAAGTTAACCACGGGCAATCGCCCCAGGCGTTTGGTCTCCACGACCCGCTCATAGGGGGCGCCGATGCTTTTGGCATAGGCCATCAGCTCCTCATCCGGCATGTTTTGCAGGCGGCGAATTTCGCCCAAAACGGCGCGCGCGTGACGCACCGCCTCCACCACATCCCCTGTGCCGGCCTCGCCTTTGGTGCGGATCATGGCTGCGCCCTCGCCAATGCGCCGCAAGGCCTCGCCCAGATTGCGCGCACCACAGACAAATGGCACCTTGAAAAGGTGCTTGTTAATGTGGTGTTCTTCATCAGCCGGGGTGAGCACCTCGGATTCATCTATGTAATCCACGCCAATGGCTTCGAGGATTTGAGCTTCCACAAAGTGGCCAATACGACACTTGGCCATGACCGGTATGGTGACCGCATCCATAATCTTGAGGATTAGCTCCGGGTCTGACATACGAGCGACGCCGCCCTGGGCGCGAATATCGGCTGGGACGCGCTCCAGCGCCATCACCGCCACAGCCCCAGCATCCTCCGCAATGCGCGCCTGCTCTGGCGTGACCACGTCCATGATCACGCCCCCTTTCAGCATTTGCGCCAGCCCCTTTTTGACGGCGAACGTAGCAACTTGCTGTTCCATACTGCCTCCTTTCAACGGATAAATGCCTGTTATCTCAGGGTTGTTACTATTCTACCATTATTCAGACCGCAGACCGCGGACCGCAGACCGCGGATTGTAGGACGGGCTTTCCAGCTCGTCAGACGATGGACGGTGGACAGATGACAGACTGCAGATCGCAGACGGCAGACCGCAGTGGAACGGGCTTTCCTGGTTGTCAGATACGATGCGTCAGGGGGTTGGAGTGATGGGGAGAACTTGAATGCTCAGGTAGAGTACATCGCCAAATTGCTGACCCTGGGGATTGAAGGCGTGCCATTCGGTGCGATAGTCCCCCGGCTCCTGGGGCGCGGTGAAGAGGATGCGCAACACGACTTGCGCTCCGGGCATGGCCGGATAGAGCGGCTGCTGCTCTGCCGCTCCCCAGGCACTGCCACCCGTCAGGCGCAGGGTGTATCCGTTCCCCCACGGACAGGTGCCGTTGTTTTCAACCCGCCACTGTTTGTCTATGATCTGGCCGGGAGCAACGGCTACTTTCTCACCGGCGAAGGTCACATCCTCCAGATAGCGCAGGTTATCCTGGCAGGGAGTGGGAGACGGAACAGGCGTAGGGGTGCGGGTGGGGATGGGCCGCGTCGGAGGCAGGGTGGGAGTGAGGGAGGGCGTCGGGCTGGGGGGCTGGAGCGGCGCGTGAAAAAAAGTGGGCGTCGGCGAGCCGGGCAAGGGCGCGCACCCCACCAGGAGAACAATCCAAACAAAACAGCCAGCCCCACTGAGCAGGATCCGCAACACAGCCGGTTAGATTTCTTCCAACCCCTCATCGTCAGCACTGGCCAAAGGAACCACGATCTCACCCCCCAGGGCTTTTTCGCGAATGATGGATTCGATGGCCGCCATCAGATCGGGATTCTGTCGCAGGTATTCTTTGGCGTTTTCACGTCCCTGGCCCAGGCGAATATCGCCATAGGAGAAGAAAGCGCCGCGCTTTTCGACAATGCCAAGCTGGGTCGCCAGGTCCAGAACGTCACCGGCTTTGGAGATGCCCTCGTTGTACATGATGTCGAATTCAGCGGTTTTGAAAGGCGGCGCCACCTTGTTCTTGACCACGCGCACACGCGTGCGATTGCCGATGATCTCCGCGCCGAGCTTGATGGCCTGCACGCGGCGCACGTCCAGGCGCACCGAAGCGTAGAACTTCAACGCCTGGCCGCCGGTGGTCGTTTCAGGATTGCCGAACATCACGCCGATTTTCTGACGTAGCTGATTGGTAAAGATGACCGCGGTCTTGGTCTGACTGATGGCCCCGGCGAGTTTGCGCAGCGCCTGCGACATCAGGCGGGCCTGAATGCCCATGGTTGGCTCTCCCATATCGCCTTCGATCTCGGCCCGCGGCACGAGCGCTGCCACCGAGTCAATGACAACCACGTCCACAGCGCCGGAGCGCACCAGGGTTTCGGCGATCTCCAGCGCCTGCTCCCCGGTATCCGGCTGGGAGATGAGCAGATTTTCAATATCCACCCCACACCGCGCCGCGTAGGAGGGGTCAAGCGCGTGCTCCATGTCAATATACGCTGCCACGCCGCCCATGCGTTGCGCCTCAGCCACGATGTGCTGACAGAGGGTTGTCTTCCCCGAAGATTCCGGGCCGAAAATCTCTGTAATGCGGCCGCGCGGGATTCCCCCTACCCCCAGGGCAATATCCAGAGAAAGCGACCCCGTAGGGATGACTTCAGTTTGCATACTATGGGCTTCCCCCAGGCGCATGATGGCGCCATCCCCATAGCGTTTGGTGATCTCGCTCAGCGCCTTCTCCAAAACCGCGCGCCGCGCTTCATCTACAGAAGGCCGCGCCGGCTGGGAGAACAAATCGGAAGAGGTAGATTTTCGTGGCATGAGGAACTCCTGTGTTCAAATGAACTTCGCCCTGGAGTATAGCACAAATGTTCAAAAAGTCAAGCATCGCCTCAGCTCAGGCGACCTCCGGCATGTCTTTGCGCTGTTCCCGACGATTGCGCCAGACTTCGATGACCATCGGCAGCACCGAGATCAGGATGATCGCCAGGATGACAAACGAAAAATTGTGCTTGATGACCGGAATGTTGCCGAAGAAATATCCCGCAAAGGTGAACAGGCTCACCCAGACGATACCGCCAAAGACGTTATAGGACAGGAAATATCCATACGACATGCGCCCCACGCCGGCCACAAAGGGGGCAAACGTGCGCACGATGGGGACAAAGCGCGCCAGAAAGATGGTCTTGCCGCCGTGTTTTTCAAAAAAGGCATGGGTGCGATCCAGGTACTCTTTCTTGATCCAGCGGCTATGGTAGGCGCGTTCGCCCAGATGGTGGCCGATCCAGTAATTTGCCGTATCCCCCAGGATGGCCGCAGCCATCAGCAAGCCAGCCACATAGGAAATATTGAGAGAACCCAAAGCGGCGAACGTGCCGGCCGCAAAGAGGAGCGAATCGCCAGGCAGGAAAGGCGTGACGACGAACCCGGTCTCCATGAAGATTACCAGGAAGAGCAGGCCATAGGTCCACGTTCCATATGTAGCGATAATCTCAGCCAGATGTTTATCAAGGTGCAGGAAAAGATCCAGCGCAAAGTTGAACCAAGCCATCAAAGCCTCCATTTCCGAATTTGAGAAAGATTATACCATGAGGGGAGAGGAAGGATGGCGGATGAAATGCTTCGGGCGGCTGCAGGGCCGCGGGCGCGGCCGGCGGCTCCAGGTCGTCGGAGAAGGCGTGCGGGATTCTGTCGGCCAGGGATATTCCCAAAGCGTGAGAAGGATTGACAGCAGACGCTTTTTTGCTATACTCAAATCACAAAGCATGAGAAGAACTCCTGTTACGAGGCTTCTGTTGCCAGCGGCCTGTTTATCCTCTCGATCTTCGCCTGCCTGGCCTGCTACATTGCAGGGAACCTTACCTGTCTCACATTCGCTGAGCTGGCCGGGAAATGGTCGTTGCGGAACCGTTGTTCTGAAGAAAGTGAAGGAGCTGTGAAAACTTCTCGCCTCTTTCTCTCTCTACCGCCGTTATTGCAGGAAAAACTGCGTCCCCTGGTGCGGATGCGCCACTTCCAGGCTGGAGAAATGATCTTCCTGCAAGAAGATCCCAGCGAAGCGATTTACTTTGTGGAGGAGGGACGGGTGAAGATCGCGCGGGTATCTCCAGAAGGCGAGGAAACGATCCTTTGCATTCGCCATCCTGGGGAATACTTCTGCCCTGTGCCCTTGCTGGATGGGAAGGGGCAGCTCGGTACCGCCTTTGCATTGACCCCGGTGACCATTCTCTCCATCGAGCGCCAGGTTTTTCTGGAACTTGCCCGAGAGCATCCGGAATTGCTTGCCATCGTGCAGGCAGACTGTCTGAAAGAAGTGCGCTATCTCTTACATCGGCTCGAAGCCTTCTCCCGCTTTTCGGTACGAGAGCGGGTAATTAGCGGCCTGCTTGACGCGCTTCAATCGGCAAGCGAAAACCGCGCCATCGTCTGGCTCACCCATCAAGAGCTGGCGAATCTGATCGGCGCCTCACGCGAGAATGTCTCCAGAACCCTGAAGGAACTGGAGAACGAAGGGTTGATAAGGTTGTGCCGCGGGAAGATCGAAATCCTGAACGTTCCCCAATTGAGCGCGCGCCTCTCTGTACCACGCGAACCACTTCCGATGCTGTGCATGAGAAATGAACGCACGCGTCTCGCCGTAGCGGATCGTTGAGGCCCCAGGCGGTTTGTCTTTGCGCCCTGCCGCTCATCCTTCCTTGAATCCCGAAACCATCCATCCCGCCCGGCCTCTATTCCCCCCTCCACCGTCCATCCTCCGACGGGCTGGAAAGTCCGTCCTGCAGCGGTCTGCCGTCCTCTCGCCGTCTGCGGTCCGCGGTCTGATTCGTTGATTCGTTCCCCCATTCGTTGACGGTTCGCCCTCTGCCCGAAAGACAGGCTGGAAAGCCCGTCCTGCAAATTGCGGTCTTATGCCGTCCATCGTCCAGCCCGCCATCCGCCGTCTGCATTCGTTGATTCGTTCCCTATTCGTTGACGGTTCGCCCTCTGCCCGAAAGACAGGCTGGGAAGCCCATCCTGCAAATTGTGGTCTTACGCCGTCCATCGTCCAGCCCAACCATCCGCCGTCTGCATTTGTTGATTCGTTCCCCCATTCGTTGACGGTTCACCCTCCCCCGACCGGCTCAAAACGGCTGTCCGCGCCCCCTCCACCGTCCATCCTCCGACGGGCTGGAAAGTCCGTCCTGCAGCGGTCTGCCGCCCGCCGTCTGTCATCTGCAAAAATCAAAAATGATCAAAAACTCGCCATTCCAGGAAAATATTTTTATATATCCGCCTTTAGCTAAAAAATACTCGCAAACCCTTGACTTTGGTTGCAAAACATGGTAAACTGTAGCCATGCCCAAACGAATTGCCAACCTTGAAAACCCCGATCCCATAGACGAAGCCATCCTCGAAACGCTGCGCAAAGATGGCCGCACGCCGTTCCTGCAGCTTGCCCAACAGCTTGGAGTCTCCCCCGGCATGATCCGTCATCGCTATCAAAAGTTGCAGGAAACGGGGGCACTGAAAGTGGTGGCAGTGACCAACCCCTTACGGCTCGGCCTGAAAACCATGGCGCTGATCGGTGTACGCACCGATGGCACACGCATGCTGGAAGTCGCTCAAAAAATCTCCGCCCTGGAGGAGGTGATCTACCTGGTCGTGGTCAGCGGACGTTACGACCTGCTCGTCGAAGTCTTCTGCCGTGATCACGAAGAACTGCTACGCTTCATCAGCGAAAAGTTATACGCTATCGAGGGGGTACGCGAAAGCGAAACATTCATGTATCTCAAAATCGTCAAGGAAATCTACGTCTAAACCCTGAATTTTCTTCCTCCCATTCTGAAAGGAGAATTTTATGAAAGTCCTGATGATTGGCATCGGCGGCGTTGGCGAAGCCATTGCCGCCATTGCCCGCGAACAGGCATGGGTCGAAAAACTGGTGCTCGCCGATTACGACGTCGAACGCGCCCGCCGCGTTCAAAAGAAACTGGGCGATGAACAACGCTTCCCGGTCGAATTTGTGGACGCCCGCAAACAGGAAATGATCGAAGCCCTGGCACGCAAGCACAGGGTGGACCTGATCATGAACGCAGTGGACCCGGTCTTCAACATCCCGATCTTTGAAGCCGCCTATCGCACCGGAGTCCACTACATGGATATGGCCATGAGCCTTTCCCAGCCCCATCCCGAACGACCTTACGAGCTGCCAGGGGTCAAACTGGGAGATGACCAGTTCCAGCGCGCCGAACTCTGGGAGCGTAAGGGCCTGCTGGCGCTGGTCGGAATGGGCATAGAACCCGGCGTGGTGGATGTCTTCGCCCGCTATGCCCAGGATTATCTCTTCGACGAAATCGAAGAGATCGGCATTCGCGATGGGAACAACCTGGTCATTGAAGGCTATCCCTTCGCCCCCACCTTCTCCATCTGGACTACCATCGAAGAGTGCCTGAACCCGCCCCTCATCTGGGAAGCCTCCCGAGGCTGGTACACCACCGAACCCTTCTCGGAGCCCGAAGTATTCAACTTCCCGGAGGGGATCGGCCCCGTGGAGGTGGTCAACGTAGAACATGAGGAAGTCCTGCTCATCCCGCGCTGGATTCGCGCCCGGCGCGTCACCTTCAAATATGGGTTGGGGCGCCAGTTCATAGAAATTTTGAAAACACTTCACCTGCTGGGGCTGGATCGCAAAGAACCCATCAACGTCAAAGGAGTGATGGTCGCCCCGCGGGATGTGGTCGCGGCCTGTCTCCCGAACCCTGCGGAACTGGGGCACAAGATGCATGGCAAAACCTGCGCTGGCACCTGGGTCAAAGGCTTCAAAGATGGCTATCCCTACCAGGTTTACATCTACCAGGTCTTAGACAATCAGGAATCCATGCAGCGCTGGGGGACTCAGGCCGTCGTCACCCAGACGGCATTTGGCCCGGTGATCGCCTGGGAAATGCTGGAGCGCGGCCTGTGGAAAGGCGCCGGCGTGCTCGGCCCGGAGGCCTTCGACCCCATCCCCTTCCTGGAACGCATGGCGGATTACGGCTTCCCCTACAAAATTCAGGAGCTACAGCCACTCCCTCAGGCAATCCGCTGACCCCCTTCCCCAAAAATGAAGCAGGTATCCTCGCGATACCTGCTTCATCTTTCAGGGGCTGATCACTTCGGCAAAGCATTGCTCACACGGCTGAAGAGATTCCCAACCGTCGGACCGAGAATGGTCAAAACAGCGATTACGACAACAGCAACAAGGACCAGGATCCATCCATATTCGACCAGCCCCTGCCCGCGCTCTTTCAGGCTGTTCAACATACGTCTCACCTCCTTTCCAGCCTGGCGGGATAGGGTGCACTCCTATTATACATCCGGACAAAAGTTCTCCAAATGATGAAATCGTGACAAGGCGCCTCTCGTGCTGGCCAGCATTCCTTAGCGCGCCAGCCTTCTGGCCGCAGCGCCTCCCTGTGCGCCATCGAACCCGGCCTGGGGCCATTTGCACGGCGCCCCGGCATCGCTGCCGACCCCGGCGCGGCCCAAACGCGCCTCCCCCCGATGTCACAGGCTCAGATCATTGGAGGCCCCAGCCCTGCCCGAATGCGTATTGCCCCCCTTCTCCACCATCCACCACCCTCCAGGCCTGTTCCACCATGGCGGTCTGTCGCCCGCCGTCTGCGGTCTTCCACTATCCATTTTGCCATCTGCTGTCTGCGGTCGGCAGTCTACCGTCCACCTGCGGTCTGCCGTCTGCGGTCTGATTCGTTGATTCGTTCCCCCATTCGTTGACAGTCTTTCTCAATCTTTGTGTCTTCGTGCCTTAGTGGTTAAATAACAATAAACCACAAAGTCACAAAGACACGAAGGGTATTTTCTCTCGACACGCTGGAAAGCCTGTCCTACCACCGTCCACGGTCTACCGTCCATCGTCCCATCCGCGGTCTGCCGTCCGCGGTCTGCGGTCGAAAAAAAAGGGCACAGCATCCAGGGGCCTCCCTGTCACTGTGCCCTGACGAACGGCCATGCCGCACGCAACGTCGCGTTCAGAACATCATCGCATTCACTCGATCTATCGTCTCCGGCGCCGGGCGAAGCTCTGCCTCGGTCAGGCGATTGAGCGGCTTATCCACCAGGTTATACAGGTCGGTGAGCGTGGGGCGACCGGTTTCGATGTAAATCAGCCCGGTCAGCAACCAGTTGTTGCGTTGGGCCTCCTCTAACACGCGCATCGCCTGCCAGCGATCCGTGGGATCGTAATCATGCTCCAGCTTCTTCAGGAGCACAATCGAACCGTCATGCATCGTCACCTCGCGCACCGTACCTTCCTCAAAATCCTCGACGGTAATCTCCTCACGGGCCGGGATGAACGTGATGTCATGGAGCGGCGCTTCGTGATCCTTGCCCCAGGTATAGGAGTGATAGCCGTTCTCCTGGTTGTTAAACGTGACGCATGGGCTGATAATGTCCAGCACCGCGATCCCTCGATGATTGATGGCGGCCTTGAGCAATTCCTTGAGCTGCTTGGGATCGCCGGCGAAAGAGCGGGCGACGAAAGTCGCGTTGGATGCCAGCGCCTCCATGCAGATGTCAACCGGCATATACGGGTTCGTCCCCTGCTTCCTCAAAGTCAGCCCGACCTCAGCCGTAGCCGAAAACTGCCCCTTGGTCAGGCCATAAACGCCGTTGTTCTCCACGATATAGACCATGTTGACGTTACGGCGCATCACGTGTTTGAACTGCCCCATGCCGATACTGGCAGTATCGCCATCCCCGCTGACGCCCAGGCCACGCAGCGTCGTATCGGCGAAGAGCGCGCCTGTCGCCACCGAGGGCATGCGTCCATGCAAACCGTTAAAGCCAAACGAACGATTCAGAAAGTAAGTGGGTGACTTGCTGGAGCATCCGATTCCGCTGAACTTTACCACCGTCTCCGGAAGGATGCTCATCTCGTAAAGCGCGGCGATAATCTGGCTGGCGATGGAATTGTGGCCACACCCCTGGCAAAGGGTACTGGGCATGCCACGGTAATCGTTCTTCGTCAGCCCCACCAGGTTCACCTGAACATTTGCACCACTAACGGGCAATGGTTGACTCATGTTTGACCTCCTGTTCAATCAGGCTATCCACGATCCAGCGTGCCGTAGGTGGCAGGCCATCCACGCAGGCGATAGAGCGCAAACGGGCTGCCAGTTCCGGATATTCCACGCTGAGCAATTGTTTCATCTGACCATCGCGATTCACATCCACCACATAGACCACTTCATGGCGGGCAATGAATTCGCCCACTTCTCGATAGAACGGGATGGCGCGCAGGCGCAGGAAATCGGTGGCCAGTTGATGCTCCACCTGAAGCAGATGACGCGCCTCTCGCACCGCCGGCTCACTCGATCCATATGCCACAATCCCGATGCGATTCCCATGCTCTTCGATCTGTGGCAAAGGCAGATACTGGCGCGCCGTTTCGTACTTCTTCTTCAGGCGATTGACCATGCGCTCCCAAACCTGAGGCTCTTCGCTATAGCGGGCGTACTCATCGTGCCCGGTGCCGCGCAGGAAGTAAGCGCTGGCCGGGTGACGGTTGCCCGGCACCGTCCGCCACGGGATGCCATCCCCATCTACATCCAGGTAGCGCCCCCAGTTCCCCTTGAGCTTCTCCAGGTCCTCTTCCCACAGGATTTTGCCGCGATCCATCGGCACATCCGGATAGCGGAAAGGCTCCCCCATCCATTGATTCATCCCCAAATCCAGATCGCTGAGCACGAAGACCGGGGTCTGGAGGCGTTCCGCAATATCGAAAGCGCGCCAGCCAAACTCAAAGCACTCGTTGATGGAGGCCGGCAGCAGGATGATGGATTGCGTATCCCCGTGGCCAATAAAGTTGACGAAGGTCAGATCGCCCTGCATGGTACGGGTGGGCAGGCCGGTACTGGGGCCAACACGCTGCACATCCCAGATCACCACCGGCACCTCCGTATAGTAGGCCAGGCCGGCGAATTCGGTCATCAGGCTCAGGCCAGGGCCAGAAGTCGAGGTCATAGCGCGCAGCCCGGCCCAGCCGGCGCCAATGGCCATGCCAATCGCAGCCAGCTCATCTTCCGCCTGAACGACGGCATAGGTTTGCCTGCCATCCGCTGTTTTGCGCAGCATGGGCAGGTATTCATTCAATGCTTCCGCCAGGCTGGAAGCAGGCGTGATCGGATACCAGGCAGCGAACTGCACGCCGCCGTAAATCGCTCCCAACGCCGCGGCCGTGTTACCATCTGCCATGATCAGCCCGTTTGTCTTATCCATCGGCTCGACGAAGTAGGGGTCTTTCTTCTCCAGGCTGGCTGCCGCCCATTCGGCCGCGGCCTTCACCGTGTTGAAATTCATGTCAATCGGCTTCTGCTTCCCTTTGAAGTGAAAGCTCAGCGCCTGGTAAATTTTATCCAGCTCGATGCCGAGCATTTGCGCCAGCACCCCCACATAGACCATGTTGGCGATCAAATCGCGCAGATTGCTCGGAATGCTGGGGTCTTTGCGCACAATCTCTTTGACCGGCATCGGGTAAGCAACGATGTCGTCCCGCGTGATCGGCTGGCGAATGCCCTCATCGTAAAAAAGCACCCCCCCAGGGGAAACGCTGGCCTGGTCACGGGCGAAGGAGGCCGGGTTCATCGCCACGACAATCTCCTGTTCGGCGCGCCGCGCGGTGAAACCATCCTTGTTCAGGCGGATGGTGTACCACGTCGGTAATCCCTGAATGTTCGAGGGAAACAGATTCTTCCCCGAAACCGGGATGCCCATCTTGAAAAGGGCGCGTAGAATCGTCGTGTTCGCCGTTGAACTGCCCGACCCATTGACCGTTCCGACGGTGATCGAAAAATCATTGACAATACGTTGTGACATACTTCTCTCCTTCAGGCTCCTGAAATCTCAGGTTGTGGGCGATGAGAAAGTAAATCGGTATGTTCGATGAGCGCGCGGTATCCCGCTTCGTAGTCGCCGCGCACAATTGCCTCCACCATGCGCCGGTGGTAGCTCCATACCTCGCGCAAATACTCCAGGCTGATCACCACGTTCAACCCCACCGTTTCATAGGCCTCCCAATAGGCTTCCAGCAAGCCGCTCACGAAGGGATTTTCCAGGCGGCTGTAGATCAAAAGATGCAGGCGACGGTGTTCAGGGTGGGGAATTTCGGCAGGCACACGCTGGAGCTTCGCCTCGGCGCGTTCGACGATCTCCAGAAGTGCCTGATGATCTTCGGGTTGCAGACGTTGAACCGCTTCGTACCAGTAGGCGGCCTCAATATGGTTGCGCAGCGAAGCGAAAGCCTCAAAGAGATGCTTATCGCGCGCCAGGGCATATTGCAGGCTGAGATGCACCGCCGGGAAGAAAGAATAAGGCAGGCGGCGAATGCCAGTCCGCGGCCGCACCTCCACCAGCCCCAGGGCGCGGGCCACCTCCAGTTGTTCGCGCACGAGCGCAACGCTCATGCCCAGTTCCTGGCTCAACTCCATCAGGGAAGGCAACGACTCTTCCTGACCATCATGCTGAGCCAGATAGACCAGCAACTCTGAGAGAACGGGTGAAGTGCGATTAAACATATTCATCAGATTATTCAAATTATTCTGATGGTTGCAGTATATCCAATCCTTTCGAAAATGTCAAGAGAAAAATGAAATGTGCACTCACACACCCCTGAATCAGGTATAATAAGAAACGACGAACTATTGAAACGCTCACGGCGCTGGGAGATGCAAAATCGCCTGCCCCATCACAGAAACAGCATCGCCCGCCCCCCTATGAGCGGGCTTCCTGGCGCATCCTCTCCCTGGAAGGAGCACCATGATTTCTACGGCAGTCACCGATCCTCACAAGCTATTTACCTTCGGCCCGGCCGAGATCGAATATCTTCAAAACTATCTCTTTGAAGTCGAAGAACCCCTTACGACGCGCGAGCTGCTTCAGGCGTTGATCGCTCACCTGCTGGAGGCGCGCCAGCGTCAGGCGCAACCGGATAATCACCAGGGTAAAATTTACTATCCTGGCGAACGCTATCAGCCAGGCGACAGGTTGCTCTTTCCCCTGTTCAACTGGGCCAGCGGCACGGTGCAGCAGGTACGGCCTGGGAACAATCCGGCGCTGGGCGCGTTTGAGGTCATCCATGTCAAAATGGAAAACGATCAGGAGCGCCTGTTTGCGGCTGCCCTGTCCTCTCATCCGCTGAACCAGCGCACCTTCGAGCTTCCTACCATCGAAGCATCGCTGACCGTCGAAGGGATTTTGCAACGCGATGGGGATGCGCTGGAAAAAGAACTGGAACAGGCCCTGCTCAAGGATAAAAGCCTGGTGCGCATCGCCGGGCGCTGGTTCCCGCGCGCGCTGCTGATTGACATCCACAAAGGACAGCTCAATCTCGCCGAGGCCGTCCTGGATATGGCCGGCGGCGAACCCTTACCGACCTCCGCCCTGATGAAAGATATTGAACTGCCTCAAGGCGTGAACCCACGCCTGGCTGAGTTCTCACTGAATTATGCGCTGCAGGAAGATGAACGCTTCGACGAGGTCGGGCCGGCCGGGAAAGTCTTATGGTGTCTCCGACGGCTGGAACCACCCCAGGTACAGCATCCCCCTCGCTTCCTTGAGTACACCCCTGTCTCCACAGACACCTCGCGCCTGAGCCAGGAGATGTTGCTTCTGGAGCGGGAAGTAGATGACGAATGGAGCGACCTGGAGGTACCGCCGGCGGTGGAGGAGGCTGCCATCTCGCTCATCTTCCCGCACTGGCGCGCCGGCACGCTCCCCATCTCCCGCCGGGTGGAGAAGTTATTCCCCACCGCCTACGAATCCCAGCGCGTGCGCTTTACGCTGGTAGATGGGCGCAGTGGACGCAAAATGCCCGCCTGGGTGGTGCGCCCCTATCGCTACGTGTTCGGCCTGGGAGACTGGTACAAAGAATACAGCCTGATGCCGGGTAGCATTGTGTACCTGCGCCGGGGGAAAGAGCCCGAAGAAGTGATCCTCGAAGCTCGCCCCCGCCGCGTGACCCGCGACTGGGTGCGCACGGCGATGGTCGGCCGCGATGGCGGTATCCTCTTCGCCACCCTGAAACAAATTGTGCCCGTCGAATTCAACGAACGGATGATCATCGCCATCCCGGAAGCCTCTGCGATAGACAACCTTTGGGAAAACGGCCCCTACCGTCGCATGTCCCTGGAGCAGTTAATCCTGCAAATGATGCGTGAGCTGATCAAGATCAACCCCCAGGGACATGTGCACGCTCAGGAAATATACGCAGCCGTGAATCTGGTGCGTCGCTGTCCGCCGGCGCCGATCCTGGCCATCCTGACCAGCCACCCGAAGATCGTCTACGTGGGCGATCTCTACTTCCGCCTGGATGTCTCTTTGCTGGAGGAACTATGAGCGCCGCCGCTCCAAAACCTGCTTTTCTCCTCCGCCCGACGGCCAACACTCCCTTCCACATTGACTTCAACTGGTGGCAGCAAAACGATCACAGCTGGAGGATATATCTGCTTTCCCTGCTTTGCGAGGAACATCGCCAGCAGATAGAGGCCATGCCCGAGGGGCAACTGCTGGATTGGGTGGACAACGAGACCGGAGAAGTCCACCCGGTGGATGGCGTTCAGCATTTGCTGATGACCCACTGCGCCTTGCAGCCGAACTTCATCAACGCCCACACCGCGCTGGTGGAAGCCATCTTCCGCACCCTGCTCGCCAATGGCAACCGGCCAATGACCCCGGAAGAACTGGCGCAGCGTCTGAATCGCCCGGCCACCACCATCCTGCAAACGCTGAGCGGCCCCAGGGCCTATAAGGGCATCCGCCCGATCTTTCCCTCGTAGCGCCACTGCCCCTGTAGCTCAACAGGACAGAGCAGCTGCCTTCTAAGCAGTTGGTTGTGGGTTCGAGTCCCGCCAGGGGCGCTGAGCAGGCAAAATCTTTCACAGGAGTCTCGTTTATGGTAGAGCGAACAGGCCTCTTGAAGATTGGCGATCAAGACGTCACCATTATCGGTGAAGATATGCAGGTGGGCCAGATGGCGCCCGATTTCCTCGTCCATTCCCTGGAATGGAAGCTGGTGCATGGCCTCAGCGATACTGCCGGGAAGGTGCGCATTCTGGCCGCCGTGCCCTCCCTGGATACACCCGTTTGCGATCGTGAGACGCGACGCTTCAACCAGGAAGCCGCCGCCCTCGATAAAGACATCGTGATCGAGGTGATCAGCACCGACCTCCCCTTCGCACAAAAGCGCTGGTGTGGCGCCGCCGGTGTTGACCAGGTCATGGTACTCTCGGATCACCTCTCTACCGACTTCGGCCAGAAATATGGGTGCCTGATCAAAGAACGGCGCATCCTTCGACGCGCCGTTTTCGTCGTCAACCGTCAGGGGATCGTCACCTACGTCGCCTACATGCCGGCCCTGGGCGTCGAACCGAACTACGAGGAAGTGCTCCAGGCCGCCCGCGACGCCTTGCGTGCATGATCCCCCCATGAACAGGGACAGGAGAGAAAGCCATGACCGGATACCGTAAAACCAGTGAATTGAGCGAAGTGTTCCAGCTCTTCGGCTGGCAGATTCAGACCAGACCCATGCTCTGGAGCCCGCCTACCGATGTTTATGAGACCGATGAAGCCTACATCGTGCGGGTGGAAATCGCCGGAATGCGCGAAGAAGATTTTGAGATTACGCTGCAGGATAACTATCTTTTCATCCAGGGCATCCGAACCGATACTCCAGAGCGACGCGCCTATCACCAGATGGAAATCCGCTTCGGTCGTTTCGCCACCATCGTCGAGCTGCCGCCGGGGGTAGACACCCAGCATATTGAGGCTGAATACCATAATGGCTTTCTCTTCGTCACCCTGCCCAAAGCCAAACCCGCTTTCCTGAACATCCAGGATTGAACCGATATGAGCGCAGAACGCTGGTTGCAAATGGCTGAATTCCTCGAATGGCAAAGACAGGAAGAAGAACAAGCATTTCAGGCACTGCTTCCCTCCCTCTTTTCGCGCCTCTCCCAGAAAAAGGAGGAGCCGGCTGCGGAACAGGCAGGGGAAAAGAAGGAGGAAACCCCTGCGCCGCCCTCGCTGATCCCCATCCTGCCCTTGCGCGGCGTGGTGGTATATCCCCAGACTGCCGTTCCACTCACCATCGGGCAGCCGCGCTCCATCCGCCTGATGGATGACGTCGTCGCCGGCGACAGGCTGGTGGGCCTGGTGGCGGCGAAAAATCCAGAACTGGAGACGCCCGGCCCCAACGATCTCTATGCGGTTGGGACACTCTCCATCGTCCACCGCCTGTTGCGAGCCCCGGATGGAACGCTGCGCATTCTGGTCCAGGGATTGGAGCGCTTCCGCCTGGTCGAGTTCGTCCAGGAAGAACCCTATCTCAAGGCGCGGGTCGAATACATCCCGGAAACGCGGGAGGAGGGGCTGGAAATCGAAGCCCTGGTGCACAATGCCCGCACGCAATTCCAGCAGATCGTGCAAATGCTCCCCTCCTTCCCCGAAGAACTGCTCTCCTCCATCTTGAGCATCGAAGACCCCTTGCAACTGGTATATAACATCGCCAACTTCCAGCGCATGGACCTGGCGGACGCCCAGGAAATCCTGGAACTGGATAGCGTCGGGCAAAAGCTACGCAAACTGCTGAGCATTCTGGTCCACGAAGCGGAAGTGCTTGCGCTGGGGCAAAAGATCCAAAACCAGGCGCGCGAAGAGATCGAAAAAATGCAGCGCGAGTACTTCCTGCGTGAGCAGATGAAAGCCATTCAGCGCGAACTGGGGGAAAAAGACGAACAGGCGATGGAGGTGGAAGAATTCCGCCGCCGCATCGAGGAAGCTCACATGCCGGAAGAGGCCGAAAAACAGGCGCGCCGCGAACTGGACCGCCTCTCGCGCCTGCCCACCGCCGCCGCCGAATACGGCGTGATCCGCACCTACCTCGACTGGCTGGTCTCCCTCCCCTGGTCAAAAACCACCGAAGACAACCTGGATATTCAGCACGCGCGCCAGGTGCTCGATCAGGATCACTACGGTCTGGAAGATGTCAAAGAGCGCATCCTGGAATTCCTGGCGGTGCGTAAGCTACGCCTGGAGCGCAAAGGAGAACAAACCGCCTCCACCGATGTCATCCGCAGGGAACGGGAAGGCGTCATCCTGTGCTTTGTTGGGCCGCCCGGCGTGGGAAAGACTTCCCTCGGGCAGTCCATCGCCCGCGCCATGGGGCGCAAATTCGTGCGCATCTCCCTGGGTGGTATGCGCGATGAGGCCGAAATCCGCGGCCATCGCCGCACCTACATCGGCGCCATGCCGGGGCGCATCCTGCAGGCGCTGCGCCGCATCGAATCGCGTAACCCCGTCTTCATGCTCGACGAGGTGGACAAACTGGTTTTCGATTTCCACGGCGATCCGGCCTCGGCCCTGCTGGAAGTGCTCGACCCGGAGCAGAACTCCGAATTCCGCGACCATTACCTCGAAGTCGCCTTCGACCTCTCCCAAGTCTTCTTCATCACCACGGCCAACACCTTAGAGACCATCCCCGGGCCACTGCTCGACCGCATGGAGGTGATCTACATCTCCGGTTACACCGAGCACGAGAAGATCGCCATCGCCCGCGGCTACCTGATCCCGCGACAGATACGCGAAAACAGCCTGCGCCCGGAGGAGATCGAATTCACCGAGGAAGCGCTGCAAAAGATCATCCGTCAGTACACCCGTGAGGCAGGCGTGCGCAACCTGGAACGCAAGATCGGCGCCATCTGCCGCAAGGTCGGCACGCGCATCGCCGAAGGCAAACCCGGTCCCTACCGCATCACCCCCGAACTCGTCGAAGAATTCCTGGATCACCCGCCCTTCCTGGGGGAAGAAGAGATCTTCCTGCGCACCTCCGTCCCCGGCGTGGTGCCAGGGCTGGCCTGGACTCCCTTCGGGGGCGACGTGCTCTTCGTGGAAGCTATCTCCATGCCCGGCTCCAAAGGCTTCCAGGTCACCGGCTCCATCGGGAATGTGATGCAGGAATCGGCGCGCGCCGCCCTTTCGTATGTCCGTTCACGGGCCACCGAACTCGGCATTGAGCCGGATTTCTTCGAGAAGCACGACATCCACCTGCACGTTCCGGCCGGCGCCCAGCCCAAAGATGGCCCCTCGGCCGGGATCACCATGGCCACTGCGCTGGTTTCCCTGCTCACCCGCCGACGTGTCAAACCGTTCCTCGGCATGACCGGCGAAATCACACTCACCGGGCTGGTGCTTCCCGTCGGTGGAATCAAGGAAAAGGTGCTCGCCGCCCACCGCAACGGCCTGAAGACGGTCATCCTGCCCCGTCGCAACGCTCCCGATCTGGACGACGTGCCTGAAGAAGTGCGCAAAGAGATGAACTTCATCTTCGTGGAAACCGTGGACGAAGTCTTCCGCGCCGCCCTCGAAGAGCATCCGGTAGAATCCCCGCCGGAGCCAGCGCCTGCTCCCTCCCAGGAAGCGGTGGCGGCGGTCGCAGCCCCACCACCCCCAAAATCCCGCAAGAGGAAACCACGCACCCATGACGAAAGTGCTGCTGGCTGAAGATGACGCAACCATGATCCTGCTCCTGAAAACCCTCCTGGAGATGGAGGGTTTTCAAGTGACAGGAACGGAAACCAGACCCGAAGCCATTGTGCAAACCGTTCAGGAGGAAAGGCCAGATGTTCTCGTGCTGGATGCCCACCTGAGCGGTGGCAGCGGCCTGGATGTGCTACGGCAACTGCGCGCCCATTCCACCAACGGCCCGCGGATCGTGATGATTTCGGGGATGGACCTGCGCGAGGCATCCCTGCAAGCCGGCGCGGATGCCTTCCTGCTCAAGCCATTCATGCCGGATGACTTGATCGCCACCATTCGCCGCCTGGCCATCCCCTCCAGCTAAACATCGGGCGATTCGGCGAACTGCGCCCCCAGCGCCGACCTGGGGCCGCGCCCCGCGCCCGCGGCGCTGCTGCCGGCCCGGAGCAGCACAAGCCCCCATCGCCCGCGCCTGCTCCATGTCGTCTGCGGTTCGCCATCTGGAACGAAAGGAGTACCATGAGCCTGCGTATTGCCATCCTGATCGCTTCGGATCGCTCTGCGCGCGGCGAACGCGCCGATGCCACCGGCCCGGCCCTGAAAGCATGGGTGGAAGAACAGGGCTGGGTACTCACCGAGCTGGCGGTGCTCCCCGATGACTATGTGACCCTGCGGAACTGGCTGATGTCGCGCAGTGACAGGGGAAACGTGGATGTCATCCTGACCAGCGGGGGAACAGGGGTGGCGCCGCGGGATGTCACGCCGGAGGCCACCCGTGCGGTGATGGATCGCGAGGTGCCCGGCCTGGCGGAGGCGATCCGCGCCGCTTCGCTGAGCAAAACACCCCACGCCATGCTCTCGCGCGGCGTGGCAGGCATTCGCAAGCGCACCCTGATCGTCAACCTGCCTGGCAGCCCGAAAGGCGCCCTGGAGGCGGTGCAGGTGATCGCGCCGGCCCTGCCGCACGCTGTCGAGCTGCTGCAGGAATCTCCCCACGCCGAAGCCGGGCATCGCCTGTAACTCCACAAGCCCTCAACCCCGTAGACGGGGCAAGGGGTTCAGGCCAGAACGTGGCGGGCGATCACCAGGCGCTGAATTTCGCTGGTTCCCTCCCCGATAGTCATCAGGCGCGCGTCGCGATAGATGCGCTCGACGGGATACTCGCGGCTGTAACCATAGCCGCCGAAAATCTGAATGGCATTACGGCAGACGCGTTCCGCCATTTCCGTCGCGAAGAGCTTGGCCATGGCGGCCTCTTTGGTGTAAGGGCGCCCCTGATCTTTCAGCCAGGCGGCGCGATAGACCAGTGTTCGTGCCGCTTCGATCTCGGTGGCCGCGTCGGCCAGCATCCATTGAATGGCCTCAAAGTCGGCAATGCGCTGACCAAAGGCATGGCGCTCCCTGGCATAATCGCGCGCATATTCAAAAGCCGCCTGCGCCAGGCCGACCGCCAGCGCGCCGATGCTGATTCGACCGCCATCCAGCGTCGCCAGGGCCTGCTGCAGGCCGCGCCCCTCTTCGCCGACCAGGTTATCCAGGGGCACATGCACGTTCTCATAAGTCACGGCATGGGTGGGGGACCCGTGTAGCCCCATCTTCTTCTCCGGAGGCCCGATGCGCAGACCGGGGGTATCGGTTGGCACAAGGATCATGCTCAGCGAGCGGGAGCCGCCGCGTGGATCGGTGCGCACCAGGGTAATGATGTATTCGGCGATCCCGGCATTGGTGCACCACATCTTGCTGCCGTTGATCACCCATTCATTGCCCACCTTCTCGGCGCGCGTGCGCACCCCGCCCTGAATATCGGAGCCGGCGCCCGGCTCGGTCAGCGCCAGCGCTGCCAGGCGACCGCGCCCATCAGCGACTCGGGGCAACCAGGTGCGCTTCAAGGACTCGCTCCCATAGGCGACCAGGGGCATGGTGCCCAGCCCGTTATGGGCGGCAAACGCCAGGGCGGTGGAACCGCAGCCCCAGCCCAGCTCCTCGATAGCGATGGCGGCGCTGATCGCATCCACCCCTGCCCCGCCATACGCCTCCGGAATGTTCAACCCCAGCAGGCCCAGCGGCCCTCCTTTGCGCACCGCCTCCCAGTTAAACTCCCCCGTCTCGTCCACCTCGCGTGCCTTTGGACGCACCACATCCGCCACAAACTGATGCACGCTACGCTGCCACAAGCGTTGCTCTTCGGTCAAATCGAAATCCATGGTCGCTCTCCTGAGGAATGGGATGGTGAATCTATTTTACACCAGAGGCAGAAACCTTCCGAGACCCCTGCGCCGAGAGTACTGTATCATTCGTTCAGGAAATTCGCAGCGAGTTGCCCGAAAGCCATGAAAAAACCTCTGTCTCCTGTCATTGCGAGCGTAGCGCATGTCCCGAGCGCAGCGTGGGGAAAGCAATCTCCTGGCCGATAGGGGGATTGCTTCGCCGCCTGCGGCGGCTCGC
>Ga0209162_1000489_pt1 | contig 43178 bp, 32 predicted proteins | sample YNPNPMetaG_FD_187121 | JGI IMG/M metagenome (GOLD analysis project Ga0209162, IMG submission 187121) | Anoxygenic and chlorotrophic microbial mat microbial communities from Yellowstone National Park, USA - YNP NP MetaG (SPAdes) (version 2) ...
CGGCCGTTCCGGGTGCGCGGAATCCTGCACTGGGGCTACTATCCCGAGCGGCCTGCGCCCTGGCCGGACGAGGACCAGATGCGGAGGGAGATCCGGGACATGCAGTCCCTGGGCTTCAACCTCATCAAGTTCTGCCTGTGGATCCCGCCGGAGCGATACTATCAGCTGTGCGACGAGATGGGGATGTTCGTGTGGCAGGAATACCCGGTGTGGGATGCGCCTCTGACGGACCGGAGCGTCGTGGACGAGTTCCGGGAGTTCTTCCGGCACGACGCTCCGTATCCGTGCGTGATCCTGCGGACGCTGACATGCGAAAACGACCGCGTGGCGCCGGAGATCGCGCGGGAGCTGGTGGACCTGTGCCACGAGATGATCCCCGGTGCGGTCGTGCTCGATAACAGCGGCTGGCTCTGCGCGGAGCGATACGGCGACTTCCACGACGAGCACATCTACCTCAACAACCAGCAGATCCGGTATTACGGGCGGCGGATGCGAGGCAAGCTGACCAAGCCGCTGCTGATCGGCGAGGGATTCAAGGCGGACTGCCTGGGCGACTGCTCGTGCCGGACGGCCGTGAAGGTCGTGCGGTACCAGGTGGAGACGCTGGCCCGGGACATCCCGGACGCAGGCTACGTGATCAATGCGATCCGGGATACGCAGCACTACCCCACGGGGCTTTACAGCGTCAGCGGTCGACTCAAGCATGACCCAGCGGATTGGGCCTGGCAGCGCGATGAGCCGGCGCCGCCCCGGGAGATCCCGGAACCCACCGAGCCGATCATCGGTCCGCGCAAAGGGCAGTGGAAGTGCCCGGATCACACGTGGTGGAGTCCGATTGTGCGGGTACTCGACCCCACGCTGCCGGCGCGTCTGATCGAAGAGGAATGCGTGTTCGAGCTCTTTACGGGGCGTGTGCTCGAGCGGTGCGAAGGCACGCGCGTGCTGGTGGAGCTGTGGGACCTCTCGCGCGGCACGATCCGAAGGCTGCCGCTGGTCATCGAGTTCACGACGGAGGGCCGGCGGCGGGTGGTGTCAGCCTTCCGGCACGATACGCCCGCCGGGCGGCGACTCTGGGAGGCCCTGGCGGCCCGCCGCGGGCCGGCGCCGGAAATCGGCCCTCTCGTGGGGACCTCGATCGTTCTGGAAGACTGGGAGATGTCGATCGACGGACAGGAACCGGTGGCCGTCAAGTGCGACGAGCCGCTGGTCAACCACGGCCGGAACGTCTTCGAGGGGTGGGCAACGTTCCGCACGTGGTTCGACTATCCCGGGGGGCGTCGGATCCTGCGGTGCGAAGCCGTGGGCGACTACTACGAGTTTTCGATCGACGGCCGGCGGATCGGCGAGGCGGGCCCGCGCGAGGGGACGTGGGATGGAACCCGGGACATTCCGCGGGAGTTCGAGGTGGACCTGGAACCGGGACGACATGAGATCGTCTTCCGCGTGCGGGACTGGCGCGGCGCGGGGGGCATGGTGGGGCCGGTATACTTCGCAACGGATCTGACGGAGCGGGTGTTCTGAACCCCGGGCCCGGCCGCAGCGTCCGCCCGACGGAGGGCGCGCCGCCGCGCCGCGATTCGGGACGCGTCCCCCGGGCGTTCGGCCCCCGCTGTGGTGCGACATGATCGGCGGTGAGTTCCACTACTGGCGTGTGCAAAAGTCCTACTGGGAGGCAATCCTCGACGCAGCCGAATCGCTCGGCATCGAGGTCATCGGCACGTACATCCCGTGGGAGTTCCACGAGGTCCGGGAAGGGAGCTACGACTTCTCGCTCCTGGAGGAGTTCCTCGCCGTGCTGCGGCGGCGGCGATTCAAGCTCTTCGCGCGTCCGGGTCCGTACATCTACGCCGAGTGGCGGAACATGGGGATTCCGGACCACGCCGTATCCCGGCACAAGCTCGACCCCGAGTTCCGCCGCAAGGCCGCTCGCTGGATCGCGGCGGTGATGCGCGTCCTGCAACCCCACCTGGGCGAACTCATCACGGCGGTCCAGGCCGACAACGAGATTGACCCCATGCCGCATTTCTACGGAGAAGACCTCGGCTTTGCCGACTGGCTCCGCCGGCGCTACGGCACGGTTGACGACCTCAATGCGGCCTGGGGCACGGCCTACGCGGACTTCACGGAGGCGGTACCCAGCCTGGCGCCGCTGTTCGACGACCGCCGCTTCCGCGACAGTTGCCAGTATCGCTACGACCTGGCCACCAGCTACGCGCGCTGGGTCGTCGGCGAATACCGCAAGTACACGGGCCGGACGCCCATTGTGCTGAACAGTTGGCCGGGCGTCGACGCACAGAACTGGCGCGACCTGGCACAGCTCTGCGACCTCTACGGCATCGATCCCTACCCGCCCAATGAGTGCCGCGAGGGATTCCGCTATTTCCGCGAGCGGCTGCGGCTGCTTCGCAGCGTAACGCGATTCCCCTACATCGCCGAGTTCGGCAGCGGCATCTGGCACGGCATGCCCGGACGCGACTACAGCGCCGATCACTATCGGCTGACGGCGGCGACCGCTCTGGCCAGCGGCGTCCGCGGGTGGAACTGGTACATGCTGGTTGGGCGCGACAACTGGTACAACGCGCCCATCAACGAGCGGGGCGTGATCCATCCCGAGCTCGGCGAGGCCTTCGCGGAGGCCGTCGGCTGGTTCAGGGAGTTGCGCGACGCGCCGCCGCCGGAGACGTCGTGCGCGGTGACGTGGTCCTGGCGATACCACCAGATCGCCCAGATCCGCAAGACCGACCCCGACGATCCGCTCCTGGCGGTCCTGCACGACATGGGCATCGAATACGACTTCGTGGACGTCGATCGGGAGTTCGATCCGCCCCCGTTACTGCTGGTCGCCGGCGAGATCGAGCAGGCCGACCGGCTCTGGCAATACGTGGAGCACGGCGGCAGGTTGGTGATCTTTCAGCGCCTGATCGAGGGCGTGCCCCGCCCGGACGGGACAAGCCATCCGTACCCGGAGAGTCTCGAAGTCTCGCTCGGTTTTGTCACGAACAAAGCGGTCTTTCATTACCGTCGCGTTCCCGGCGTCCCCATCACCGCCCGCCAACTTCCGTGGCGGGTCGACGAAGATCAGCGCCGGTTCATGGAACTGGCCGTGGGACGCACGTACACCACAGGCTACGTGGAGAACCGGGGGGCCGGGACGCTGCTGGTACTCGGCTGCGCACCCAGCGCCGAAGCCGTACTGGCCGTGCATCGCTACTTCGGCATCGAAATCCCCGTTCGCCCGGTGACCCGCGGCATCCATGCGAGTCGGCGGGGGGATCGGATCGTGGTCGTGAATCCCGGACCGGCCTGCACGGCGAAGATCGAGGTCGCCGGACACACCCTGCACGTCGACGTGCCCAGGTGCTCCGGGGTGATCGTCCCCTGCACCGCAGGGTAGGGCCGAACGAGCGGGGACGGCGGTCAGGCACGATCGGCCGTCCCCCGGACGGACCGACAGCGGCCGCCGGCAGATCGCGGCTACGGTTCCTGCTTGAATTCCGCCCCCCGATTCACGATGCTGGTCGTGATGCAGAGCGTGCCTACGAGCGCCGGTGTGGACCTGTCGGTCCGGCTGGGGAAGATCACACTGGCCAATCCCGTCATGACGGCCTCCGGGACCTGCGGGTACGGCCCCGAATATGCGCCGTATATGGACCTCAATCGCCTCGGGGCATTCGTCACAAAGAGCATCACGGTCGACGAGCGACCGGGAAACCCACCCCCGCGGGTCGTCGAGACCCCTTCCGGCATGCTCAACGCCATCGGCCTGGCCAACGTGGGGCTGGAGCGCTTCGTGGCCGAGAAGGTACCGCAGCTCCGGTCCCTGCGTATTCCGATCTTCGTAAACGTGGCCGGGCACCGCATTGAGGACTACGTCGCCGTCTGCCGCCGTCTCGATGCGCTGGCCGAGATCGCCGGCTTCGAACTGAACGTGAGCTGCCCCAACGTGGCCGACGGGCTCACATTCGGGACGGATCCGCGGCGGCTTGGCGCCCTCGTGACGGCCGTGCGGCAGGAAGTGAAGCGAGGGCTGCTCATCGTGAAGCTCTCGCCGAACGTTACGGACATTCGCGTGACCGCCCGTGCGGCCATCGAGGGGGGCGCCGATGCCCTGTCGCTGGTCAACACCTTCGTGGGCATGGCGGTGGACATCGAACGCCGGAGGCCGGCGCTGGCCAACGTGACGGGCGGGCTCTCGGGTCCGGCTATCAAGCCGCTGGCCCTGGCGATGGTCCACACGGTCTACCGGGATGTCGCCGGGCCGGCAGGCGTGCCGCTCATCGGAATGGGCGGGATCGAAACCTGGGAGGACGCCGTGGAATACCTGCTGGCCGGAGCGACGGCCGTATCGGTCGGGACCGCGTTGTTCATCGACCCCTCCTGCCCCGTGGCTATCGCGGAGGGAATCAGCGGGTATCTGGTCCGCCACGGGCTGGGATCCGTGAGCCAGATCATCGGCGGCCTTCGGGCGGCGTAGCACTACTCGATGATCGCGCATCGCGCTGAGGAACGGCAAGGGGAAATGACCGAGACGTTTCCGGAAACCGCCGCACATGTCCCGGGGCCGCGCTACGCGTTGGCGGCGCTGCTGATCGTTGCGCTGGCGGCCGTCGTGGCGTTTGCAGGGCTGGACCGCATGGGAGCGCTCTCAGAGCACGAAGCCCTGGTGGCCCAGACCACGCGGGAGATGTCGCAGCGGGGCGAGTGGATCGTTCCCTGGTACGGCGGTTCCCCCCGGGTCCGCAAAAGTCCCCTGGCCTACTGGCTCGTGGGGCTGAGCAGCTCGCTGCACGGACAGCTGGATGAGCGAGCGGTCCGCGTGCCGAGCGCCCTGGCCGGTATCGCCACGGTCGCGACGACGCTCTGGTTCGGCACGATGCTGCTCGGGCGTCGCGGAGGACTTGCGGCAGGGTTCGTCGCCGCCACCGCCGCGTGGCTCTTCTGGTTCTCGCACGCCGGCACGGCCGAGATTCACCTGACGTTCTGGTGCACGCTGACCCTGGCGCTCGTCTGGCGGGCCTGGCACTCCCAAACGCCCGCCGGCCGATGGACTGCGGCGATCGCGGCCGCGCTGGCCTGCGGACTGGCATGGTACGCGAAGGCCCCGATGCCGCTTCTGTTCATAGGGCTGCCCGCCGGCCTGTACCCGCTCCTGCGGCGTCCGGAAGGCTGGCGGCGACGGCACGTGCCCATCGCGGCGGGCGTCATGCTCACAGGATTGCTTCTGTTCCTTCCATGGGCCATGGCCGTATACGTCCGCGTACCGGAGGCGGCACCCGTCTGGCAGGCCGAGATCGTCGGGCGCATGGCCGGGACGCTCCGCGACTCGGACGCCGAACCCTGGTACTACTACCTGCCGTTCCTGCTCCTGTTCCCCGTGCCGTGGGCACTCTCCGTGTTCGAGGGGTTGGCCGCGCCGTTTCTCGGCCGCTACCGCGGCCGGAGGGCGGACCTGCTGTACGCGTGGCTCGCCGTAGTCGGCGTTACGATCGTGCTCAGTGCCAGCGCGGGAAAGAAGTCGCACTACCTCGGCCCGGTGCTCCCGGCGCTCTCGATCCTCGTGGCGGCCACTGTGGATCGCCTGTTCCTCACGGATCACCGGATCCGTCGGGGCGCTGTGCTCCTGACTGTGGGGCTCGTGCTGTGCGGCCTGGCGGGCGGGTCGCTGGTCGGCTTTTTTTACCTTCCGGGACCCTACAGGGCGCTCTGGCCGGTATACCTGCTGGCGTACGGCATTGCCGTGGGGGGAGTAGCGCTGGCGGGCGCCCTCTTCCTCGTGCGGCGGCGTCGGCTCTCCATGGCCGCCGTGGGCGTGACATCTGTGCTGGCGTGCCTGGCGGCGGTCCCCTCGTTCGCCCACGAGTACGCCGAGACGCAATACGTTCGGGCGGTCGCCGAAGGCATCCGGGAGGTGATTCCTCCGGAAGCAGAGGCTTACTGGCTGCTCCGGCAGGACGCGCCGGTGATGTTCTACTCGGATCGCATCCTGCCGCGATTCGAAACGACGGTGGTGCACCTGGCCGAGGATGAGTCGCCGAGGATCCTGGCCGCCCAGCCGCGGCGCGTAGGCCGCCCGCTCGACGCGCGACTGCGGGAGCGGCAACCCGTCTATGTAGTGATGAGACAGCAGCACCTTTCGCTGCTTACGCATTACTACGGTACGCCCGCGCGGGTGCTGTTCCGCCTCGGCCGCGATCCTGAGGAGCCGGGCGATGACCTCGTGGTCGTGACCAACGCGTACGCCACAGCCGATGCGCCCGCGAGCCGTCCGGCGATGCATCAGGCCCAAGCCGGGCTTCCGAACACCCGCCCGGGCAAGGGATGATCGAAGCGCCGGGGCAGCGTATAATGGACGCGGTTCGGGTCGATTGTCGCACCCGGGCGCAGGCCGTTCCAGGAGCAACGAGCAAGCCCTCTCGGCCTTCCGTGGAACCGGAGTCCGACCGGGCCACAGCTGCTCGGGCGGGGAAAGGCAGCGGTGGCGGGTACCCGACTCGACAGACCGCCCGCGTTCGATGCATAATAGGAAGGTGAGCGCAGGAGGGCGCTGGGACCGGAGAATCGCGGCCTGAGCGGATGCCCGACGCCGGACTCATCGTTATTCCATACGTTATCATCCGGAACCGCTCATGCTTTCGTTCTCCGTTTACCGAACCGCCGGCGCTTTATCGAGGGTTGACCTGGCCGGGGCGTACCTCGTCGGCAGCGACGGCGTGCCTCTCCGGGCCGAAATCGAGTTCCGTGACGGGCGGGTGATGTGCACGAAGCGGGCGGCCGGCCCGGCCGGTCTGGCTCTGCTCTGGCCGGCCGGCCCCACGGGACGGATCCTCGTCGAGACGGCGCGTCTTCCCGAACGCGATAAGCCGTACAACCTGCACGTGGAACTGGCCCGCGGGCGACTCATGCGGCTGGATCACAAGCGGGAGGAATGGGGTCTTTTCGACTTTCCCGGGACCGACGAACTGCACGAAGCCATCCGGCGATCGCGCGAGCTGTTCGTCGCCGCCTTGCAGGCCGATGACGGCGCGCAGTCGGCGGCCCTGGCCGATCAGGCCCTCCAGACATCGATGCAGATCGGCGAGCGGCTGAGCCTCTTCCACGCGGACATCTTCCTGAGCCGCCGTCGCCAGACGCACGCGTTCAACCGCCGCCCCTTCGGAGTCATGATCGATCCCTCGAACGCCTCCGAGGCATACCGCCGCCGGATCCGGGAGGCGTTCGACTTCGTGTACCTCCCCATGTGCTGGCGGGAGATCGAGCCGAAGGAGCAGGAGATTACCTGGCGGCTCCTCGACATGTGGGTCGAGTGGCTGACGAAACACCGCATCCCCATCATGGCGGGCCCCCTCGTCTCGTTCCAGGAGGGCCACGTCCCCGATTGGCTCTTCATCTACGAGCACGACTACGACGCCATCCGATCGCTGATCTTCGAACACGTCCGAAGAGTGGTCGAGCGCTACGGCAAGCACGTCCAGCGGTGGACGGTGGTCAGCGGCGTTCACGCCACGAACGCCCTGCACTTCAACTTCGAGCAGCTCATGGAACTGACTCGCGTGGCGGCGACACTCGTCAAGCAACTGGCACCGCGGGCCACGTCCCTGATCGACCTGACCTGCCCGTGGGGCGAGTACTACTCAAGGAACCAGCGGACCATCCCCCCCATGCTGTATGCCGACATGGTCATCCAGAGCGGCATCGGATTCGACGCCTTCGGGCTCCAGTTCCACTTCGGCCCGCCCATCGACGGGATGTTCGTCCGGGACATGTTCCAGATCTCAAGCATGATCGACCGCGTCGGAAACCTCGGCAAGCCCGTCCACATCACCAGTGCTCAGGTTCCCAGCAGTCTGACGCTCGGGGGCGGCTCCTCGGTGACCGCAGACGGAGGAATCTGGCACGAGCCCTGGACCGAAGACGTTCAGGCCCGCTGGCTCAACGAGTTCTACCACACGAGCCTGAGCAAGCCCTTTGTCGAAACCGTGACCTGGCGCGACCTGGCCGACGAAGCCCCCCTGGCGATCATGCCGAACGGTGGGCTGCTCCGCGCCGACGGTACCCCGAAGGCCGCTTACAACATGATCTTGAGGCTCCGCGCCGACATCCTCGGCGCCGCCCGCAAACCGCCGCGGACCGTGGAGAGTGCGTAGTCGATCCGCCCTCTGACATCGCCGCGCGATCACCCGCCCGCCGCCCGGTACGCCACCTGGATCAGCGAGCAGCCGTTCGCAAGTCCGTGCAGGACCATCGCCAGGATCGTGGAGCCGGTCCGGTGGCGCACGTACGCCAGATACAGCCCCTGCACGAAGATCAGCCCGACGAAAAACCCGTCGTACTGCTGATGAAGAAGGGCCCACCACACGGTCGGAAGCACGATCGCGCCGATCGCCCCGAGGGGAGAGGCCGCGTACCCGGCATACAGGAAGCCCCGGAAGAACAGCTCCTCGATGAACGGAGCCCCCACCACCAGGGCGAAAACCAACACCGGAACGAAGCCCGCCGTGCGATACATCCGGTCTACGAACTCCGGGATCACGTCTCGACCGGCCCACTTGGTGATCGCGTCGGACCCGAGCAACAGAACGATGAACAGAGCCGCCCAGAAGCCGGCCGAACGCAACCCGGGCCACCGCAGGCCGAGGTACTCCCCTACGGGCAGCCGCCGCAACAGCACGATCCCGAGAATCGCCGCCCCGCAGAAATATGCGGTCGGTATCTGGATCAACGAAAGGACCAGCCCCGTGGCGGCCCACTCCTCGGCCGCTTCGACCGGCTCTCCGGCAATAGCCGCAAGAGCCACAAGGAGCCCCCCGGCTGTCACTTCGATCGCCAGTCCCAGCGCGGAGACGGCCACCCCGAAGCCGGTCGTCGCCCAGAAGCCCCAGGGCCGCCCTGGGTGGTCAGCCGGCCGGAATCCCGAACAAGCCGGCCCGGCTTGGATCGATCCTTCCACCGAAGGCACGGGCGTCTGCACCGGTCGTGCCACGGTGGATCGCACCTCCATCATGTCATGCGGCGGCTGACCCGGGTCCATGCCCATAAGCGTCACCCGCCGGCCGGGGTTTTTCAACGCAGCCGCCCACGCGTACCATGCCGGCACGAGGGCAGAACCGTGCGATGGCTTACGTTTGCCATTCTGGCGGCCATCATGCTCGTGCTTCAGACAGCAGCGGCTCCCCATCTGGCCCTTGCCGGCATCCAGCCGGACTGGATGTTCATACTCGCAACGTTCTACGCCCTGCTGGGCCCCTGGCCGGACGTGGGGATTGCGGCCTGGACGCTGGGTCTGCTCGTCGATCTCCAGACGGCCGGCGGGACCGATCGGGGACAGGTCGGACTGCTGGCATTCGCCTACGGCGGCGCTGTCTGGCTGGTACATCTGTTCCGGGAGCTGGTCTTTCGCGAGCACTGGCTGGCGCACCTGGTCGCCACGCTGATCGGCGCGCTGCTGGTGCAGTCGGTTGTCGCCGTGTATCGCACGGTCACCGCCCCGCCGGGCCCCGGCCCGGCTACGGGATACTGGTCCTTCGCGCTCTGGACGGCGCTGTACACGGCCTTCTGGTCGCCGTACTTCCACTTTGTTCTCATCCGCCTGGGGCGCGCCACGGGGTTCCGTCCAGTGGGAAGCCGCCGACGTCAATCCGCATGAACACGAGCCGTCGGCTCTTCGCAAGGGACCTCTCCGGACCGAAAACACCGGTGGGACGAAGCAGCCGATAGCTCCTCAGCCTCAGCAGCAACGGCCGGCGCGCATAGAATCATGGGATGCCCGGCACTTTGCGGCTTGCTGCCCTGCTCGGTGTTCTGCTGCACACGGAGGTCCCCGCCTCCCCTCCACAGGCCGGGACGGACGTCCGTGCGCTCACGGTCGTCACGGTGACCGACACAGAGGCGATCTTCACCTGGGAGACGACGGAACCATCCGACGCCGCCGTCTGGTGTCTCGGACCGGGCGACGAGCGCCCCCGCGCGGCCGAGCACCCTGCCGGACCCCGGCGCTACCACTACGCCCGCATCGGCGATCTGCGTCCGGGAACCTCGTACAAGTACGGCTGCGGCTCGGCCGGCGGGGCCGGCACCCCGGACCCGGGCCACGGGCGGTTCACCACGCTGGTTCCGCCCCCGGGGAGGCTGCTCTTTTCGTTCGCGACGATGACCGATACGCACATCGGACAGGACTCGCTCGGACAGGTAGTGATCGGAGGCCGTCGGATGGGCGAGTCGCTCCGCTGGCGGGACCCGGGGCTGCCCTTCTGGCAACTGGCAATGCAGGCTTCGGTCGCCGAGATCAATCGCCACCGGCCGGCCTTCACGATCATCAAGGGCGACCTGACCGAGAGCGGCCGATCTGCCGAATATGATCTGGCTCGACGGCTGCTCGACGGTCTGAGCAGGCCGTACAAGGTCGTGCGGGGCAACCACGACGCGCTGGCACCGTTGCTGCGGACGTTCGGGCTCGAGTCGCCGTGGTACAGCTTTGATCATGAGGGGTTCCACTTCGTGGTGCTCGATACGGAACCGTTCGCTTCACCCGGCGACCCCGCGTTATCGCGACAGCTCGCCTGGCTCGACTCAGACCTGGACGCGCACCGGGCGCAATGGACGTTCGTGTTCGTCCACCGCCCCGTTCCGCCCCGGCTCGACCGAGGGCGGCATGAGCCACTCTCGGAAACGTTCCTGCTGCTCGGTCGCGACCTGCTGCACAGGCACCTTCCACCCGAGGCGGCCCGGGCGGTGGACCGTGCCACCGGACACGCCCCATGCATCGCACCAACGGCAGCCCGCGAGCTTGCCGAGCGGCTCGCACGGCACGGCCGCGTGGCCGGCGTGTTCGCCGGCCACCTGCATCGCAACTACGTCGGCCGGTGGCCCGAGCAAACCGGAAACCTGCCCTACGTCGAGACGGCCTCAACGAAGGAATACCCATGCGGGTACGCCATTACGCGGGTCTATGAAGGCGGCTACATGCACAGCTACTACACGCCGGCTGATGAGCGGTGCCTCGAGTGGTCGGCCACAACACGGGAGCGATTCGAGTCGCTCGGCCTTCGGAGCAAGGATGGAACCCTGGCGGATCGAAGCTTCGTCATACGCTTCGGCGAACTCGACCTGAGGCCCTCGCGCGGGTAACGTGCTCCCCGCGTGCGATCCCCCCGGTCGAACCGGCGGTTCCCGCGCGAGGACGCGGCCGTCGGACCTCCGGGGGCAGCCCGGGAGATGTCGCAAACGGCCGTGGACCGACCCAATGACGATGGGAGAAACGCGAATGAACTTTCCTAAAGGGCGACTGATCCTCGTCTTCGTGTGCGCCGGCAGTGCAGTCCTGCCCGGGATGGCCGCAGGCCCCGCTTCCAGGCAGACCCTCGCGACGACGCCCGCCCCCGCGCTGGCCGTCGCTACGGGTGCGAGGATCGACCCGGATGATCCGCCGAAAGGCGTGTTTCTCGACGACTGGTACGTCGTCACGCTCGCAGGCAAGCGTTGCGGGCACATGCACTCGACCGCCAGACGCTTCAGAGACAGGACCCTGGGCAGAGACGTCGTGGAGTCGGTGACGAAGCTGGAGATCACCGTCGGCCGCGACGACCAGACGGTCCGGATCGGCACAACGGAGCAGTCCGTCGAGACGCTCGACGGCCGGCCGGTGAGCTTCCTGAGTCGTACGGACATGTCGCTGATGTCGATGGAGGTCACGGGCCGGGTGGTCGGGGAGGACGAAGTCGCCGTCACGACCAGGCAGTTGGGCCAGACGCGAACCCAGAGGTACCGCCTCCCGAAGGGGGCCGTGATGACCTGGGGCTCATATCGGGAGCAGGTCCGGCGCGGGCTTGCGGTCGGCACGCGCTACACGATTCCGTGCTACGCGCCGGCCATGGCCGCCGACCGGACGATCCCCACTACCTTCGAAGTCCTCGCCGAGGAGGACATCGACCTGTACGGACGGGTCGTGCGAACGCGAAAGACACGCCAGACCATGCAGGCCGACACGATGCTCGGGCCGATGAAAGTGGAGACCATCGCGTGGGTGGACGAAGCCCACAAGCCGCTGAAACTCGAGATGGAGGTCGCCCGCCAGCGCGTCAGCGTCATCCACTGCGACAAGGCGATCGCCCTCCAGGAGATCGACCCGCCGGAACTGATGGCCGAAACGCTTATCCCGGCGCAGCTTCCCGCCGGGGCCGCGCGGGCCGAATCCGTGACCTATCGCATTACCCGCCGCGAACCCGGCGACGTTCCGCTCGTCCTTCCGGAGACCCCCATGCAGAAGGTCGAGCGGAACAGGAACGAGCTGATCGTGACCGTCACTCGGGGCGGCATCAAGGCCGGCCCCGCCCCGTCCACCAGCCGTCCCGGCCCGGAGGACCTGAAGGAACTCCGTGCCGCGACCCCCTGGGTCAATACGGACGATCCTGCAATCCGCAGGCTCGCCGAAGAGGCCGCCGGCGGCGAAACGGACCCGGTCAGGCTGGTGCCCAGGCTGCGGGCGTTCGTCACCGATTACGTCAAGAGCAAGGACATGAGCGTCGGGTTCGGTTCGGCCAGCGAAGTCGCCCGCAGTCGCCAGGGAGACTGTAGCGAGCACGCCGTGCTGCTGGCGGCGCTGGCGCGGGCCTGCGGCCTCCCGTCGCGAGGGGTCAGCGGCGTCGTCCACTCCGCTGAATTCGCAGGACGGCGGAACGTTTTTGTCTGGCACATGTGGACGCAGGTATACGTCGCCGGCCGCTGGGTCGATACGGACCCCGCCCTCGGTCAGGACGACGTTGACCCGACGCATATCGCCATGGGCATCGTGAACTTCGGCGACGCCGGTCTGGCGGAGATGACCCTGCCGATCTGGCACCTGATCGGCCAGATCCGAATCGAAGTGGTCCGGGTCGGTTCGTAAGCCCCCCCACGGAACGGCCCGTCATCGCCAAGAACGCCGGCCGTGGGCCGGGCCCCCGCACACCCCTGGGCCGCCGCGCCTCATCCGGTCGCGGCGAGTTGCGGGTCACGAGCGGCCGTAGCGGATTCCTCGGCCCAGGCCAGCAGCGACGGTTGCGCCCTGAGCAGATAACGCAGCACCAAGGCAACCATCAGGCCTTCGACGAACATGATCGGGGTATGGGCCAGAAAGGCAAATCGGGCAATCTGTGCGAAGGTCTCGCGTTCGCCCAGTCGTCCCAGCGGCGCGAACGCCAGCACCGCAAACAACGTCGCCCCCGAAAGCAGAACGGCCAACGCCCCCCCCGCCATTCCCCAGCGGAACACGGGGCCGGCCCGCAGGAGTGCCTCGAGCACCATCAACGCCCCTGCCGCTGCCGCCCCGACCCCGATGGCCGCCGGCCAGCCGAGTGTCACCCGCAGCCAGCCGACCTCAACAAGAGCATCCGCCAGCATCCTGGGCATGACGGCCCCGATGACCAGTACGACGGCCGCAAACGGCCAGCGACCCGACCACCCCCGGCGCAGCCCCCACCGAACGCACTGCCCCGCCAGGTACCCGGGCACGGCCATCATGACGAGGTTTACGCCCAGCGTGGTCACGCCCCCCTGATGCAGCAACAGGGCCTGAAGCAGCAGCGCTACCAGCATCGCCGGGAAGCATCGCACCCCCAATACGACCCCCAGCAGGCTGTTGAGCGTCAGATGCACGCTGGTCGGCGGTACCGGCACGCGGAGCAGTCCGGCCACGAAGAACGCGGCCGTCATAACGCCCACCAGCGGGTAGTCGCGATCGCGGATGTGCCATAGCCCGACGCACGCCAGCGCCCCCCCGGCCGCATAGCCGGCGACGAGCACGCTCGGGGCCAGAACGCCGTCGGAGATGTGCATGGCGTCACTTCGCTCCGCTCGCCCCGACAACGTGGATCCAGAACGTGGCCCGCTCGACGAGCCGCCCCTTGTGCCCGTCGTGCTCGACCTGGCGATCGGTCGGGTGCGTGGCCGTCAATGCGAACCACCCCTCATCGTGCATCCCGAACACGACGACGCCGACCGAGTCGCTGACGGCTTCAAAGGTAATGAACTCCTCGCCGGGCAATTCGCTCTCCGCAGGAGGAGTGGCGTTGAGCTTCTCGATCTCGACCGCGCAGCCGGGCAGCGGCTTACCATCCCGGAGCACAAGCACCCGCACGACCTGGCCCGGCAGCAGTCCGTACGGACGGTTCAGGGGCACCAGCTCAAGCGGGTGGCCGACGCGTCGGTCCCAGCCGAGCTTGTCCTGTACGTGCAGAACGCTCTTGGCGTAATCCTGAAGGAAGACCTCCTCCTCTTCGTCCCACAGCAGGGGGGCCCGCATCGCCAGGATATGGTCGCCCCGTTCCGCGGGCCGGTACGTGAACCCGAAGGCCGACCGTTCTTTGCCGTCCGCCGACCTGACCGTAGCCGGCTTGATCGCGTCGATCAGGTTCGTGACTTTTCCGGTCGGCGAAATCGCGACAAGTTCGGCCGGGCGCCGGGCATCCAGCCAGGCGTGCTCGTAACCGTGTCCCCAGAGCAGACGCAAGGGCACCTCCTGGCCGCGCGACGCCCGCCACTGCTCGTACCGCGCGGGCAGCAGGACATTGAAGTGGGCCCGGACCGCAGCCGGCCCGGAGAGGACAGCCGCCAGGAGGATCAGGCTTCCAGAAACGGATTTCATTCGACAGCCTCCACGATGTCGAGCGGGCATGGTAACACGAATCCGGAGAATGTGCTACCGCGCCCGCCCCGGAGGCGGCCGCTGGCACACAGGGCGGCTTGGGGGGCGGCCCCGGGGGGGATAGACTATCATGTGTGCGGTGGCGTACGCTGGGGCCTCCGACACCCGCATCGGCGCCGCCGGGCGCCGGGTGCACGAAGCACCGCACGCGCACAGCGTTCCCCCGGGGAGGCGGGAGTAGCACGTGTCGGTATTCCAGCTCGTCAGTCCGTATGAACCGCGGGGCGACCAGCCCCAGGCGATCGAGAAGCTCACGACCGCGTTCCGGAACGGGGCCAGGCGGCAGTGCCTGCTCGGCGTGACCGGCAGCGGCAAGACGTTCACGATGGCCCACGTGATCGCGAACCTCGGACGTCCGACGCTGGTGATCTCGCACAACAAGACCCTGGCGGCACAGCTCTATGAGGAATTCCGGGAGCTGTTTCCGTACAACGCAGTCGAATACTTCGTCAGCTACTATGACTATTACCAGCCCGAGGCGTACATCCCGCAGCGCGACATCTACATCGAAAAGGACTCGTCGAGGAATGACGACCTCGACCGGCTCCGACTCTCCGCGACCAGCTCTCTGATCTCCCGGCGCGATGTCATCATCGTCGCCAGCGTCTCCTGTATCTTCGGACTCGGCTCGCCCGAGGACTACAAGAGCAGCGTCATCTCGCTCCGTGTGGGCGAGCAGGTCGAGCGCGACACGCTTCTCCGCCGGTTCGTCGACCTCCAGTACCAGCGGAACGACGTCGCGTTCAAGCGGGGGGTCTTCCGCGTCCGCGGCGACGTCATCGAACTCTACCCGGCCTATGAGGAGTTCGCCTATCGGATCGAGCTGTTCGGCGACGAGATCGAACGCATCGAGTTCATCGACCCCACCACCGGCCGGACCCTCGCGAGCCAGCCGCACCTCTTCATCTATCCCGCCGTGCACTACGTGATGCCCGAGGACCGCATCCAGCGGGCGGTCCAGTCGATCCGCGAGGAGCTGGACCAGCGCCTCATGGAGCTGCGGCGGCACGGCAAACTCCTGGAGGCCCAGCGACTGGCGGCCCGAACCCGCTACGACATCGAGATGCTCCTGGAAGTCGGCTATTGCAGCGGGATCGAGAACTACTCGCGGCATCTAGCCGGCACGCCCCCGGGGGCCAAACCCTATACGCTCGTCGACTACTTCCCCAAGGACTTCTTCCTGATCCTCGACGAGTCCCATCAGACCGTGCCGCAGCTCCACGCCATGTATGCCGGCGACCGCAGCCGAAAGGAAGTGCTCGTCGAGCATGGCTTCCGCCTCCCCTCCTGCCTCGACAACCGACCGATGCGGTTCGACGAGTTCGAGGCCATGTGGAATCAGGTGCTCTTCGTCTCCGCCACTCCCGGACCCTACGAGCTCGAGCAGTGCGGCGGCGAGGTCGTCGAGCAGATCATCCGGCCGACGGGGCTGGTCGACCCGCGGATCGAGGTCCGCCCCGCCCGCGGTCAGGTACCCGACCTGCTCCAGCGGATCCACGAACGGGTGGCCGCCGGCGAGCGCGTGCTCGTCACGACGCTCACGAAACGCCTCGCCGAAGACCTCTCCAACTACCTCCAGCAGGAAGGGCTCCGTTGCCGGTACCTCCACAGCGAAATCGATACGCTGGAGCGCGTGGAGATCCTCAAGGACCTGCGCCTCGGACAGTTCGACGTGCTGGTCGGCGTGAACCTCCTCCGCGAAGGGCTTGACCTGCCCGAGGTCTCGCTCGTGGCCATCCTCGACGCGGACAAGGAAGGTTTCCTCCGCAGCGAAACCTCGCTGATCCAGACGATCGGCCGGACCGCCCGGAACGTCAACGCGGAAGTGATCCTCTACGCAGACACCGTCACGCCCAGCATGCAGCGGGCCATCGACGAAACGAACCGGCGACGGGAGATCCAGACCCGCTACAACGAGGAACACGGCATCACGCCTGAAACCATCCGCAAGGAGATCCGCGCCGGCCTCGAAACGGAGATCTCGGCACGCCGTACCGCCCGCGAGGCCGTCCGCGCCAGCGAAGAGGAGTTCGAGCGAGACGAGCTCATCGCGATGCTCGAACAGGAAATGCTCGAGGCCGCCGAGGCGCTCGAGTTCGAAAAGGCCGCGGCGCTGCGGGATCGGATCAAACAGCTCAAGGAAATGCCCGAGCTGACGAGCACATCGCCCCGACCCGCAGGGGCTGCCGTGACCCGCCGCACCGATGCCGGCGACGGCCGCCCCCGAGGAAGCGCTTCCGCCCGGTCGACCCCCAGGCCGAACGACCCCTGGAAACCCAGACGCCAGCACCGGCGCAAGAGCTGACGGTGATGCCCGGCCTCGGGCCTCCGCTCATGCAGGAGGCGCCGAAAGCAGGCCGGCTCAGCCCGGGCGGAGGGATCGTTGCGCCAGAGACGTGCCGCGCGGCGAGGGCCCTTCCGGAAGCCCCCGGGATCAGTCCTCGTCCTCGTCGCCCGCCTCGGACTCGAACGGACGATGGGAGATCAGACGCTGGCCCCGGGCGTCGCGCAGGTCATCGAGGCCCACCCACACCGCCTCGCCGCAGTGCTCACAAGCGTACTCCGCCGGATCGTACATCTTGAGCGACACGCGCAGCGACGTCTGCTTGTGACACTTCGAGCAGCGGAAGTACGCTTGGGTGGTAGGCAGGTACATGGCCACCTCGCTTTCCCCTCGATGGTATGGGATTGGGGCTCCGGATACCAGCCCCCGAATACCCCCGAAGTGGACTGGCGCACCGCGCGGCCCGGCAGGCGCGCATGAATCCGCCCGGAAAGGCGCGCCCGTGTTCGCTGGGGCGCTACGCGATCGCTCCCCGCAAAGCCCGGTCGCCCCTCCCCCGCCTGTCGGCATACCTGGCAAGGTCGGTCCGGATCGTCTCCTATCCCTCCCCGAAATGCACCCCCGTCGCCCGTGCCACGGCCAGTAGCGGGTGATCCGACGGAACGAGCCTCTGCCGCCCGGCTACGGCCGCCAGCGGCACCGACGTGAGCTGACCCTTCTGCACGGCCACCATCCGGTTGAACTGCCCGCTGACGGCCAGCCGTATCGCTTCGGCCCCGAAGTGCGTTGCGAGGACGCGATCATAGGCGCACGGGGTGCCCCCTCGCTGAACGTGCCCCAGGATCGTGGCCCGCGTCTCGAGCCCCGTTCGTTCAGCGATCTGATGCGCGATCTGCCCGCTGATGCCACCCAGTCGCAGCGGCTCGACGGGATCATCCGTGATCACGCCGACCTGCCCGCCGGACCGCGGCGCCGCCCCTTCGCTGACCGCGATGATGGTGAACCTCTTGTGGCGCTCCCGCCGGGCCAGACACGCCCGGCAGACCGCCTCGATGTCGTACGGAATCTCCGGGATCAGAATGATGTCCGCCCCGCCAGCCAGGCCCGCGTGCAGCGCCAGCCACCCCGCGTTGCGCCCCATGACCTCGACGAGCATGACCCGATGGTGGCTGCTGGCGGTCGTGTGAATGCGATCCAGCGCCTCGGTCGCCGTCTGGACCGCCGTCGTGAAGCCGAACGTCACCTCCGTGCAGAGCAGATCGTTGTCGATCGTCTTCGGGACACCGATCACAGGCACGCCCCGCTCGGCGATGCCCTGCGAAGCGGCCATCGTCCCGTCGCCCCCGATGCAGACCAGCAGATCGATCTCGCGCCGCCGGATCGTTGCCACCACGCGATCCGACACGTCCTCGACGATCGGACGGCCCGCCGAGTCCGTCCCCGTACGGAACTTCATCGGATTGGCCTTGTTCGTCGTCCCCAGGATGGTCCCCCCGAGCGTGAGGATGTTCGAAACGTCCTCCAGAGAAAGCGGACGGACCCGGTCTTCGATCAGCCCGAGGTAGGCGTCTTCGATCCCGAACACCTCAAGGTGATGCTCAAGAATGGCCGTCTTGGTAACAGCCCGAATGACGGCGTTGAGGCCCGGACAATCGCCGCCGCCCGTCATCACGCCCACACGTCGAATCTCACCTTGCGCCATCCGAGATCTCCGCAGCAACCCCCTGTTACCATCGGTATTGCGCAGACGTCGGAGCACCTTCGCCTTTCCGCGCACACGCGTGGACGCTCACACGGACCTGGGCCTGCGACCCCGGCTCGAAGATCCTGGAGCCGGCCCCTCATTCGGGATGGGCCGCCGCAGAATCCCCGGCAGCGTCGCCCTCACTGACGCCTGACCGGCCGGCACCGCGCCCCCGCCGTCCCGCTTGCCGCCCCGGGGGGCGGCGGCCGGCGGCCACATCCTGCTCGAACGTCCGTCTGCGGCGAAGGATATGGTGATAGTGCTGCGCGAAACGGTGTGCCTCATCGCGCACCTGCTGGAGCAGCCGAAGGGCCTCGTTGTTCCGCGGCAGGCGAATCGGACGCTGTCGGGCCTGGATATACAGTTCCTCCTCCCGCTTGGCCAGCGAAACCACCATCGGCGGCCGCACGTCCATAGCGGCAAACGCCTCCAAGGCGGCATGGAGCTGCCCCAGTCCGCCATCGATCAGGATCACGTCCGGATAAAGCTCTTCCCCGCCGGCCGCGTGACGATACCGACGTGTAACCACCTCGCGGATCATCGCGTAGTCGTCCATGCCCTCGACGGACTTGATGCGGAACCGTCGATAACCGCCCTTGAACGGCTTGCCGTCAATGAAGCACACAAGCGAGCCGCAGGACTCCTCGCCGTGGAGGTTGGCAATGTCGATCCCCTCGATCGTTCGGGGCGCGGATTCCAGGCCGAGGATCTCGGCGAGCTTCTCGAGGCCCTTGCGGGGATCGATGAAGAACACCTCCGGCTGCACGTCCTCGTCCGGGTTGCCGGACAGCGAAAGCGCTTCGATGGCTTTGATGCGGTCACGGAGCCGGGCCGCCTCTTCATAGTTGCGGGCAGCCGACGCCTCGGCCATCTCCTTGCGCATCTGGCGCAGCACCACGCTCCTCTTGCTGGCCAGCAGCTTGCGCAGACGGGCGATATCCTTAAGATAATCCTCACGGCTGATCCGCGCTGCGCACGGGGCCGTGCACTGGCCGATGGCGTGCAGCAGGCACGGACGGAAGTGGCGGCGCGTCTCATCGTCCTCGCGGATCTCCAGCTCGCACGTCCGGAAGCGGAAGACCTTCTGAAGCGCGTTCACGGCGTCGCGCAGGCCTGCCGCACTGGTGAACGGCCCGTAGAGCTTGCTCCCCGAGAGCCGCGGCTTGCGGGTGACCCAGACGGCGGGGAAGTCGTCGCCGGTGGTGATCTCAAGATACGGGAAAGTCTTGTCGTCGCGCAGCCGTTCGTTGTACGGAGGCTGGATGTCCTTGATCAGCCGGTTCTCCAACAGCAGCGCATCCACCTCCGTCTCGCAGTCGAGGAAGTCGAAGTCCACCACCAGCCCGACCATCCGTGCGATCTCCGGGCCCCTCGACCGCAGAAGGTCGGCCGAGTCCTGGAAGTAGCTGGCGACCCGGCTGCGGAGGTCCCGCGCCTTGCCCACGTACAGCACCCGGCCGCGGCTGTCCTTGAAGAGGTACACGCCGGGCGCCTTGGGCAGGTGACGGATCTTCTCCCGGAGGCGATTCAGCCCGTGCTCGTCCGGCCGGTCATCGCTCATCGAATGTATTGTACGCGCGGGCCGTACGGTTCTCCCCCGAGGGCACAACCCCGTTACTGCCCGGGGATCGCCGGCGCCAGCCGACCGCCGCCGAAGTTCTCAAGCTTGCGGATCGGCCGATCCGGCAGATAGGCGGCCAGCACCTCAGCCGCAAAGATCGTGTGGTCGCCCGTGGCCAGCGTCCCGACAACGCGGCACTCCAGGTTGAAGGCCGCCTGCGTCAGCAGCGGGCAACCCGTCAGCGGGCCGGGCTCATGCGGAATCTGAAAGGCGGCAAACTTGTCGGTCTCGCGGCCACTGCACGCCCCGGCGCGGCGGACCAGCTCCGCCTGGCCCGCACCGGCAAACGCCAGCACGAACCGCGGTTCCGCACAGAGCAACTCCTTGCTGTATCGGCTGTTGCCGATGGCCACGGCGATCATCGGCGGTTCGAACGAGCAGCACATGATCCAGCCGATGGGCATGAGGTTTGGACGCGCCTCCGGCCCCGGGCCGCGGGTAACCAGCAGCCCGACCCACTCCGGAAACTTACGGTTCATCGCCTCGCCGATCGCAATCTGCTTCATCATCTGCCTCCGTCGCCCCGTCGCCGGCGCAACCCCATTTCACCGCGAGCCGAGCCGCGCCCCCGCCGCGGCCGGCTCAGCCTGCTCCAGGTAATGAACGGTCTCAGCGACGGTTCTGTACGGATCGGCCGCCTCGACCGTCGCCGCGGCGAGCCGCTCCAGGCCCACCGACTCCGCGGCTGCCTCGTCGTCCGTCCGGTGGGGCGCTGCGGCCGCTTCCTCTCTGGCGTAGCGCCAGGCCCGCGACGTCCGGTCCAGGAAGTCGACGAACCGCGGTACAACCCGGCCGCGGCGGGCGTAGTAGTGCTGAATCCCGCGCCAACAGGCCAGGTTGGCCACCCACGCACGGGTCCGAAGCGGCCACACCCCCAGCCGTTGCACCGCCGACCGGAACGTATAGAACTCCGCGAACGCCGCCATCTGGGCGTGCCGCAGCTCGGCGGGCGTCATCCTCTGCGGCTGGTACACGACGCTCGCCCCGTTGTAGCGGTCCCAGTCGCGACAGAGGATGCGACCCTCGCGGTTGAACCGCTCCCAGATGCCCGTGCCCGGATAGGGCGTGAGGATCGGATAGCAGCTCATCGCCAGGTTCATCCGCTGGGCGAACCGGCACGCCCGCATGCAGTCGCGCCAGTCATCATGATCGAATCCGAAGATGAACGCGCCCCACAGGCTGATGCCCGCCGCCTGGATCCGCCGGATCCTCCACTCGTAAGTGCCGGCCTGAACGTAACGCTTTCCGGCCTCCGCGAGCGTCTCGGCCCTAGGACTTTCCAGCCCGAGGATCAGGCCCACGCAGCCGCTGCGACGCATCGCCTCGAGCAGTCGTTCGTTGCGCGAGATGAGGATGTCGCACTGGCTCGCCCATGCGATCTTCAACGGCTCCAGCGCCGCGCACAGCTCCAGCGCCCAGGCATGATCGCCGCCGAAGTTGTCGTCGGCGAAGATGAAGCACCAGCTCCGGTGCCGCTCTTTGGCCTCGCGGATCTCCTCGACGATATCGCGGATCTCCCGCTGCCGGAATTTCCGCCCGAACACGCCTGGGGTCGTACAGAACGTGCACGTATGCGGGCAGCCGCGTGTCGTCTGGATCGGGTTGAAGACGAGGTAGTCGCGCGGGTCCAGGAGATCCTTCCGGGGCGTCGCGATCGGGGCCGGAGGGTACGCCGCCCAGTCGTACACCCGCTTCAGACGCCCGCGCTGCCAGTCGGCCAGGATGTGTGGCAACGTGCTCTCGGCATCGCCCCGCGCCACGGCGTCCGCGTGCGCCGCGGCCTCCTCCGGCATCGCACTGGGGTGGATTCCCCCCAGGATGACCGTCACGCCCAGGCGCCGGTACTCGTCGGCGATTTCGTACGCCCGGTTGGCCTGCGTGGTCATGGCCGTGATCCCCACAAGATCCACGTCCGCCTTCGGGCGGTGCGGCCGTTCGAGCGTGCACTCATCCACGATCTCGACAATCCAGTCCTCGGGCACGAGGCGGGCGCAGATGCTCAGACCCGTGGGATGGAAGATCGCCTTGCGCAAGAAGGTCATGTGCCGGATCAGCTCCGGCATCGTAATCGTCGAGAGCCGCGAGTTCGGGTTGATGAACCGGATCCGACGCCGGGTGCGGGGTTCGGCGGGCATGACCACCGTGCGACGCAAGTCATCTCCTCCAGGAGTCCGAGCGTACGACCGGGCACCTGCGGCGTCAATCGACGCCCCGCCGCACCACACTCACCTATCACTGTGCGCACCCCCCCACCCCGGCTCAGAGCGCCCCGACCACCCGGGCCAGGGACCGCGCACCGGCCCACCGGACAGGGCCGCTTGCTCCCACGAGATGCTGGGGGAACTCTGAGTTGCACGAGCTCGACATGTCATTTCCGCGCTGGCGGGAACCCGGAACGACAACCCCCTGGATCCGCCGCTTGCGCGGCGGCAACGATATTGCCGGAACCCCGCCTGCGCCTCCTACAATCCGCCCACCAGGTTCAGCGTCACGATCTCCACCGCCTGGCCGACGAGGAGACTTACGAGGTTCGTCAACTCGAACACGACGGCGTCCGTCAGCGCGCAACCGGTCGCCTGGAGCAGCGGGACGGCCGCAACGAGCAACATCAGCTTCCGCACCACGGAACCCATACGCGATCTAGTCATCGTTCATCCCCCTTGCCGGCAACACGCGAACAGGGCATTCAGGAAGTTGAGCAGCGTCGCCCGCGTAGCGACAACCGCCGAAAAAGCCACGTTCTCCGCAAAGACCTGCTGTACCGTGGTTCCGTCCATGCACGCACTGCTGGCCGACAGCAGACCTGCCGCAGCCACGACCGCCCAACGCAGCGCCCTGGCGGCTGCCCCACGCATGATCAGCTCCTCTTGCCCACGGAAACCGGACAGGAACTCAGGCCTCAGGCCGGTCGGATCGCGCCCGTCGGCCGGGCCACCGCGCCGTCGCCCCTGAGTCTACCCGCCCCACCCCAGCGCAAGCAACCGGCCGAGCCACCTGAACCCTCAGGCGGCGCGGCCGCTTGAACTCCATCGCCAGCCGGTGAGTCGACCCGGATCAGGTCAACATCCGGACGACGTCCTCGATCACCCGGATGCTCGCCTGGGTCGCATCATCCTCGGCCAGCTTGAGGAACAGGGCGTTGATGAAGGTATTTGCCAGCCCGTTCGCCGCGCTCTGTACGCCGCTGAGAACGGTAGACCGGACCTCGGGGTCGCAACTGTCAAGCACGAACAGGCCCCCGCCCCCCAGAAACACAGCCGCCACCCGCCACAAGCGATGCATCCGAGTCATGGATCTTCTCCTCGCGTACAGAGCCGCTGGGCCCGCGCTCGGACGGACCAGCGGCAGCATCACAGGCTGCTCGATAGAGAGCCTACGGACCGGGGCACTCGCCCCCCCGGCACCCCCGCCCTCGATTTTATACCCCTCTGAATCTCCATCGGTTACGCCTCGTCGCAGGTTTAGGCGATTCCGATATCCTCGCGTCCACCCCGGGCTTTCCACCTGCCTGCCGGCCCGGACCACCCGCCCCAAGGCTGGCAGGCCGGTCCGGATCAGAGCCTGCGCTTCAATTCGGCCAGACTGAAGCGCGACCCGGGGCACCGGGTCTGGTCCACATCTCCATGCAGAAAGATACGGGACTCGGGGATGTTACATCGCTCCATCAGGAACCGAACCAGCCGCGCCAGCGCGTCCATCTGCCGTTCGGTGGGGGCAGTCTGGTCAAAGTTCCCCACCAAGACGATGCCGATCCCGTGCTCGTTGTAATAGCCTTCGGCGGTGCCGCGCCGGCGGGCATGGGCCGGGCTCAGCCGACAATGAGCACCCTGCTCTTGACGAATCCACCGGTAGCCCACCTCGACCTCCCCATCCCCGGAGTGGGTCCCGTTCCCGATCACGAAATGGTAGCCCAGCCCCTCCCAGCCCTTCTCCCGGTGCCATCGATCGATCATCGCAGCAGACCCCGCTGCCGTGGCGGTGTGGTGGATCACGATGCAGTTCCAGCGGCGGGATATACCCCGATCCGGGATCCAGCCCCACCCCGGACGGCCCTCGCCGGCGGACGGCGGCGAAGGCGGCGGCCGGTCTTCCCTCTCGCGCTGCCCGAGGGGTGCCACCGGCTCCATAAGCGGCGGCGGCAGTGGCTCGATCACACGTACGCCGGCCCGTGGACATCCGGCCAAGGCGATCAGCGCCAGCGACGGCAGCATCCGCCACATACGTCCACTCGTACGCATGCGACCCCCGCAGGTCGGGACGGTCGGTGCGGATCGGCATCCCCACGGGCCCTGCGTGGTTGTCCCCGGGCCGATGCCGTCATGCTCCGCCGGGCCTGATCCCGATGGGCACGGTCTCGAACCGCCCCCATCTGCGGCCCGCTGCCGCCGCGACGCCCCGTCTGCCGCGCTCAGACCTCGTTTTCGGGCACGGAGTCGGAGGCAGGGTCGAACCAGGCCGGTTTGAACTCGATCCGCTTCTTCTTGGCCATGGCCAGATTCGCCGTAAGGGCCACCACGGCATCCGCCAGGGCCACCCGCCCGTCGCACCGCGGTTTCTGGCCGCTGTCGGGGTTGCGGATGATCCAGGCCATATGCTCCTGTTCCTCGCGGTAGCCGCGGCTGGCGAGCGTATCGGGAACATCCGTACCCGTGGCCCACTGGGCCGTCGACCCGGAAGTGGTGGTCGGACGGCTCATCCGGGTTTCGGCCCAGGTGATCCGCGTGTCCTTGTCGGCCGGTGTGATCACCCGCTCGAGCTCCTCGCCCGTGAGGCGCTTGTCCAGGAGCGCCGGTTCACGGAAGAGATACGCATCCCTCTCCTGAAGGACCACGAGCGTGCCGCGAGTTCCCATGACCTGCTCGCCATACCCGTCGAACGTGTTCGTGCAGATCGAGGAGTATGTGACGATGATCTCCGTCTCCTTGCCGTCCTTGCGCTTGCCCGGAAACTCGAACGTCAGGAAGATGTGATCGTTCACCTCGCGACCGTCGGTGAAGAACGACGTCGTCCCGACCCCCTGCACGCTCCGCGGGTGGACCTTCCCGAGAAAGATGCTCACGGCGTCGAGCTGGTGGCTGCCCAGCTCGACCATCAGCCCCCCTCCGGTCTTGGCGCTCAACCGCCACCGGACCAGTTCCTCGAGGGAGCTGTATCCGTACTTCCGGCAGTCGACCTTCTCGTCCTCCGGCGGAATCGCGCGATGCCAGCCGTCGAACAGTCCCGTCTCGGCCCCGGGGGCCCCGCCGCCGGTCTGATTGCGGTGCCAGAAGGCCCGGATGTGCCGGATATCGCCGAGGATGTCCGGCTGCTCGACGAGCGCCAGCGCGTTGGCATACAGATAGCTGTAGTGCCGCTGATGCCCGATCGCCAGGAGTCGGCCCGTCCGGTCCGCCGTCCGGACCATCTGCTTGCACTCCATGACCGTCTTGGCCATGAGCTTCTCGCAGAGCACGTGCTTGCCGGCCTCCATCGCCGCAATCGACGCCTCCGCGTGCAGGTGCAGGGGCAGCGCAATGATGACCATCTCGACGGCCGGGTCGGCCAGAAGCTGCCGGTAATCCTCGTACAGGCGGATCCGGTCGGCGGTCCCGGGGAACTTCTCGTTCAGCAGGGTCCGCGCGCTTCTCTGGTTCGACGGTCGGATGTCCGAGTAGGCGACGACCTGGCAGTACTCGGGGTTCATCGAGCTGATGTGCGCCTTGCCCTGGTCGCCCGTCCCGATCACCCCCACCCGGACCGGATCGCCGCGGAGCTTATCGTAGCCCCAATACAGAGCGGCGGCGCTGGGCAGGGCGACCGCCCCCGTCAGGAACTGGCGGCGGGTCACGCGAGAAGCGTCCTCGAAGTTGTCCTTCCCGATCTGACGTTGCATGCTGTTGAGCACCATTCGTTCTACCGTCCGTTCATGGGTCCTTCCCGAACCGGTCCCGTCGCACCCGGTGCCTTCCTCGTCCGGAACCGATCCGTTCCCGACCGGCGTCCTTCACTGGCTCCGGCCCACCTGTGCGGGGGCTTCCTCGCCCGGGGCAACCGGCGGCCGCGGACACTTGCGGCGCCGGCACAGTGCACTCAGAAACGCGTCCAACCCCGCCCAGCACCCGATCCGCGTCGTGGCGATCATCAGCACCGCCACCAGCTCGATCAGGTTCTTATTGACGATCAGGTAGTGCCCCTCGGCGTCCGGCGCCTGCGGCAGGCCCGGCCAGGGCGGCATGGCCAGATAGTACATCGCCAGCAGGCCGGCCGCGCCGAGGCACGCCAATCTCGTGAACAACCCCAGCATCAGGCAGGCCCCTACGGCGGTCAGGGCGATCATGTTCGCCCAGTCGATCCACTCGGTCTGGCTGGCGTCGGGCCGGGGCTTGCCCCGGGACAGTTGGGTCTTCGGATCGAGCACTGCGTTGACCTGGGCGTCGATGGCCCGGAGCGGCGCTTCCACTCTCGCCAGGAGATCCGCCCGCGCCTGTGCTTTCTTGCGCTGCGCGGCCTGCCACCGCTCGAGGTCATACGGGGGCCAGTTCCCGGAGGCCTCCATCGCGCGAACCTCGCCGAGGAACTTTTCATAGTCCGCCTTCTGTCGGAGGAAGTCCGGATCCTCGAAGATCTTGGCCGCTTCCGCCTTTCGGGCCTCCACGAACGCATCGAGCCCCGGCACGGTCTTGCCCCCCTCGGTCCGGTCCCTGCGCTGCTCGTCCGTAATGCCGTAATGCCGGACCAGCTTCGCATACCGTTCGTCGATCCGACGCAGGATCGATTCGCGCGTCATCCGCTCAAGGCCGTCCGGATCCTTGACCATCCCGGTGAAGATCGGCCGCAGCGGACCGGCGGACGCCACCAGGTACCCCGTGGCCGTCCAGTCCGGTTCCATGAGCTTCCACAGCCCCTCATAGAAGAAGTGCCAGCCGATCGCAATCCGCAGCCCCACCATGAACAGGACGGTCCACGCGGTGAACGTGCGGAAGCCCGGCCCGCGTACGGCAAGATTCGGTGTGGTCTCAGGCATGGTCCTCTCTACCATTGGCGGCGCCGCCGCCCGACGGAGAAGAGCGCTTCGGCTCATCGCCGCCGTGTTGTACTTCCACGTCCGATCGAGACAGATTGAATGTTACCACGCGCGGCCCGCCGCCCACGTCCCCGGCTGGAGAGACTTTCCGCACGAGTACGGCGCCGACGTCGGGGTGATCCTGACAGAAAGCCGCCGTTTTGTCCAGCCCCATCACGAAGAACGCCGTGGCCAGCGCGTCCGCCGTCGCGGCGTCCCCGGCCAGAGCCGAGGCGCTCGCGAGCTCCTCGGCCGGCATCCCCGACCGGGGATCCAGGATGTGGCCATATCGCCGTCCGCCGACCTCGAAGTACTGGTTGGAAATGCTGGACGTTCCCAGCGCCCGGTCCCGGAGCCACACGGTCGCGACGCAGCGACGACGATCGTACGGGTCCTGGATCCCGATCATCCATCCGCGTCCGTCACCGGCCGGCGAACCCAGCCCGTACAGACTGCTGGAGCCGCCCTGGATCAGGGCCGCCTCGATACGAAATGCGTCCCGCATTCGCGCCACGGCACGATCGATCGCGTATCCCTTGCCGATGCTCCCGAGGTTGATCTCCAGTCCCCGCACGTCGAACCGCACGGTCAGGCCGTCCTTCTCCAGCCGCACGTGCTGCATTCCGCATCGGGAGAGGGCCTCGGCCCGTTCGGTCTCCGACGGCACCCGCCGGGGCCCTCGCAGAAAGCCCCACGCCCGGATCAACGCCCCCGTCGCCACATCGAAGGCCCCCTGTGTCTGCCGCGTCAGCTCTGCCGCCCGGACCAGCAGCGCGTGCAGGCGGGGGTCGGTCCGCACCGGTTCGTCCGCTGCGTTCCGATTCAACTGGCTCAGCGCACTGCTCTCCCGATAAACCGAGAGCAGCCCCTCCATCTCCTCGATCTCGGACAACGCCCCCTCGGCCGCCGCCGCCGGGTTCGGCGCGGTTCCGGGCAGATACACGCTGAACTCGCACGCCATCGCCCTTCGGGCAAAGCACCAGTGCGACAGCGTGCGGTCGTCCTCGGCCGGTCCAGACTCGTCCGGGAACAGCGCCCCCAGAAGCCCCCCCGCCGCCGCGCCCAGAGCGCGGGCACTGAATACGTTGCGTCGGGACCAGCGCAGCTCCTGGCACATCTGCATCGGGGGCTCCCATCCGGCTCGCCGCCCACGGGCACGCGCCGACAACCCCTCCTACCGGGCTTGCGACACGACCGATCTGCCCGCGGGCCGACGCAAGCAGGACCGCGCCGCGGCAGCCGGGGAACCGCTTCTGATTATCGCGTACGGGCCGCCCGCCGGCAAAACCTCCGTGCGGCCGTGGCCCGTGGATTCATACGGACAGATCCGTGCTCCGCCAGAGCTCTTCACGATACCGCCGTGTGATCGGCGCCACGTACCGCTTGAGGAACTCGTCCGTCTGCCGGACGCTCAGGCCCGTGTACCGGCGGGCGTCCAGCGCTCTGGACCAGTCCACGTCGGCGAACGCCGGGTCTGCCTGGAGCCGTTCGATCAGGTCGTTCGGCCGCCCGTGCATCTTGACCTGCTCGGCGGCCGCCCGTGAATGCCTCCGGATCTTCTCGTGAAGCGCCTGACGGTCGGCCCGCCGGCGATCGCCGCGCCGCAGACCCGCGGATACAGCCGCCATCAGGATCTCTTCGGTGGCCATGAAGGGCAGTTCCGCGCGGATATGGGCCTCGATGGTCTTCGGATAGACGACCATCCCGCGGGCCACGTGGGTGACGATCCGAAGGATCCCATCGGTGGCCAGAAAGGCCTCCGGTATGCTCAGCCGCTTGTTCGCCGAATCGTCGAGCGTCCGCTCCAGCCATTGTTCGGCCGCCGTCTGAAGGGGCGAGGTCACCAGCGAAAGCACGTAGCGCGCCAGCCCCGTCGCCCGTTCGCACAGCATCGGGTTGCGCTTGTAGGCCATCGCGCTGGACCCGACCTGGCCGGGCTCGAACGGTTCCTCCATCTCCTTGAGATTGGCCAGGAGCCTCAGGTCGTTCGCGAACTTGTGAGCGCTCACGGCAATGCCGGCCAGCGCGCACGCGATCTGGGCATCCACCTTCCGCGAGTACGTCTGCCCTGTGATCGGCTCGACGCTCTGGAAGCCGAGCCGCCGGGCCACGAGCTGCTCGAGACGGCGGACCTTCGTCGGGCTGCCCAGGAGCGACAGAAAACTCGCCTGGGTCCCCGTGGCCCCCCGGATCCCCCGAAAACGCAGTTGCGCCAGCCGCCGCTCGACTTCCTCGAGATCGCGGACGAAGTCGTAGCACCACAGACACGCCCGGCGGCCCACGGTTGTGAGCTGGGCCGGCTGGTAGTGCGTAAACCCCAGCGCCGGCAGATCGCGCCACTCCTTCGCAAACCGGCCGAAGGCGTCGATCACGTTCGCCAGCCAGCCCGCCACGTGCCGCAGGGCATCCCTCATGATCAGCAGGTCGGCGTTGTCGACGATGTCCATGCTGGTCGCGCCCAGATGAAGAATGCCGCGGGCGGCCGGGGCCACGTCGCCAAACGCGTGAAGGTGGGCCATCACGTCGTGGCGGGTCTGCCGCTCATACTCGGCGGCCTTCTCGAAGTCGATCTTCTCGGCCGCCCTCCTGAGTTGGGTGATCTGCCGGGCCGTGATGGGCAACCCCAGCTCCCGTTGGGCTTCGGCCAGCGCGATCCAGATCCGACGCCACGTGAGAATCCGTCGCCGGGGCGAGAAGATCTCGCACATCTCGCGTGAGGCGTTGCGGGTCACCAGCGGGTTTTCGTAGGTGTTGCCATCGGCTGCGATCATGCCGCAGAGTGTAACCCCGCAAGCAGCCTGCGCGAAACCGCCCGAAACGCAACCACGCCCCTTGTCCTCGATTCAGCCGGCCACAGGCGCTCCCATGGGCCCTGCGGCACGGTCTTGCCCTTCCCCACGATCTTCCGATAATCCCGTCCCGCGCCGGCCAAGGCCCCTCTCCAGGAACGGCGCCGCGTCCCCGCGTCGAAATCGACTTGACTGCCGGGCCGCTTATTCGTATTGGCACTGTCAGGGGACCGGCCAGGGATGCTGCGCGGACCATACCTTCCCCCACCGAGGTGCCGCATTGTCGAATAACTTCACGATCCGGATCATGCTGGCCTGGCTGGCCGAGCGGGACCTTGGTCTGGGGTTGCTCCTCATCGCCGCCGGCATGCTCTTCATCTTCTACGGCTGGCGCCTTACGCAGGTCCTGATCATCTTGTCGGCCGCAGTCTCGGCGGCCGCGCTGGCCGCGTACGCAGCACCAAGCGGGGTGGCCGCGGTCATCCTCTCTCCATGTGCCGCCCTGGTGGGCGGCTTCGCGGCTATCCGGTGGCCCAAAGCGGCCACCTCGGTGCTGGCGGGAGGCTGGGCGGCCGCGTTGGTGGCTGCGGTACTCGGCCCGTTAGGGCTGGCGGGTGCCACTCTCTGTGCGGCCTCCGCGGTCGCCTTCGGCTTGGCGGCCTCCATCACCTTCTCGTCCTACCGCTCCTGCGTGGCGTTCGTCACCAGTGCGGAAGGCACTCTCATGATTATCACCGGCGCAATGAACATCATGGCCGATATGTCGGCCTGGTGGGTCCATATGCGCTGGGTGATCGCCGAGAACCCGGTCTTCCTGCCCTTCTGCCTGCTGGCCGGAACGGTGATCGGCTACCTCGTACAGACCGCCGACATCCAGGAAAGACAAGTGGGCGTCGCGCGGATGTGACCGCCTCCCCCCGGTCCGCCTGCCGCTCGACTCGACAGCGAACCGCCGAACCGCCGCCCCGAAAACGGGCATCATGTCCCGGCAGGGGCGTTCTTCGACTCCGAACCCCCACGGCCACCGACCTGTCGAAACTCGCCGGCCCCGACGGCCTGCGGCCCTTCCCAAGCCGATAGCACTGCGCACCCCCGCACCCGCCGAAGCCCGGCGATGCGTTGACACGTCCCGCCACATGGGGCTACATTCATGTCCAAGCAGGCAAAACGTCTGAGCCGTCGGATGGTCGCCCCACCGGTGACCCACGGGAGGGCGGCAAGCGCCGCGGTTCCCGCACCGGGGGAGTTGTCGCCGACGCCGGCCGTTGTACCTGGCCCGTCAGCGCACAGCCGAGCGACGAGCTGAGCGAGGGCGTCCAAGTTGAATTCGGCCTCACGGACCGGGGCCGAAGGGTCTGCCAGACCGGGCGCGATGGGGTCCAACCCGTTGCCGAGCCCCGGCAGCGCACGTATCCGACGGCAGCGGCAGACCCACACCGCCCTTTCCGGAACGGATTTCGGGACGGCGATCAAGGTGGTTGTGCCTGCGGCACACAGGCGCGGCAACCGCGGGCGCGACCCGGCATAATGGCCGGCAAACCGGCCAGGTGTTTTCATACGACGCGAAAACGATCCGGACTCCCCGGGGGCCCGTCCAGCCGGCCTGGATCACGCCCCCGTAAGCCGAGGCCACTACCGTGCGTTCCGCCACCGAATGGTTCGTGATCACACTCTTCCTGACATGCAGCCTGATGCTGGCCGTCTATGGCCTGCATCTTTACGTGCTCGTCTTCCTCTTCCGGCGCCGCTCAAAGGACAAGATCGCCGAGCAGGAAGCCACCGTGAGCCGATACCGCCGTGAAACCCCGGATGACGCCTGGCCCATCGTGACGAGCCAGATCCCGATCTACAACGAGGCGGACGTAGCCGTTCGCGTGATCAACGCCGTCGCCGCCATGGAGTACCCGCAGGGGCGTCACGAGATCCAGGTTCTTGACGACAGCACAGACGAAACGCGCGCCCTCGTTGACCACGCCGTCCGCCGGTTGACGCTCCAGGGCGTGGACATCTGCGTGATCCGCCGTCCGAACCGCGAGGGGTTCAAGGCGGGCGCGCTGGCCGAGGGGCTTCGCCGCTGCCGGGGCGAATTCGCGGCCGTCTTCGACGCGGATTTCGTCCCGCCCAGGGACTTCCTCCGCCGCGCCATCCCGCTGATCGTCACCGACCCCAGGCTCGCATGCATCCAGGGACGCTGGGACCACCTTAACGCGGAGGAATCGTGGCTGACCAGGGCACAGTCGCTCGGCATCGACGGCCACTTCGCCATCGAACAGGGCGCCCGCGCCTGGAACAACCTCATGATGAACTTCAACGGCACCGCCGGCATCTGGCGGATCGCTGCCATCCATGATCCCGCCGTCGGCGGCTGGCAGGGAGATACGCTCACCGAGGACCTGGATCTCTCCTACCGCGCCCAACTGGCCGGCTGGAAGATGGGCTACTGCCTCAACCTGGCCTGCCCCGCCGAACTGCCCAACGACATGAACGCCCTCAAGAGCCAGCAGCGTCGATGGGCCAAGGGGTCGATCCAGACGGCCGTCAAGCTCCTCCCCCGCATCTGGCGGGCCCCCGTGGGCCTGGGGCAGAAACTCGAGGCCACCCTCCACCTGACCCACTACTCCATCGCAATCTGGATGGTGCTGGTCGCTCTCCTCGCCAGACCCATGATCGGCATGGTGGATCCGGCCGCCTGCTGGCGATGGCTCGCCGCCGGATGGATCGTCATCGCAGCCAGCGCGGTGGCCCCGCCTCTGTGCTATGGATACGCCCGTTACAGCCTCGGCGGCGGCTTCAGCGGTCTCCGGATCATCCCCGTGCTGATGGTTCTGGGAACCGGGCTGTGCGTGAATAACATGATCGCCGTCCTTCAGGGCCTGTTCCGCCGAGGCGGCGTCTTCGAACGCACACCCAAGTCCGGCAGCACCGGCCGGAAGACCGCTCCGAGCCGCTACAAGGCCATCCACAGCCAGTTGTGGTACGTCGAGATGATGCTCGGTGCGTATTGCATGGCCTACTGGGCAATCTACTTCACGGCAGGTCGGTACGCCTATAGCTTTTTCCTGCTCGTTTACGCGATCGGGTTCCTGGTGGTCGGCTGGCTGTCACGCCCCGTCATGACAGGCGGCCTGGCCCGCCCGGCCCTCCCTCAGCCGGTCGAAGAGCCGGGCGAGCCTTTCGCCAGCGCCGCCCGGCAACCCGTGATGCCATAGGCAGCACCGGCGTCCAAAGGAGCTGGGGCCGTGGGAGAGTCGATAGACCACCCGGTTCCGGATGTCGGGCGACCCGACCGGCGACGCGGCCGGCGGCTTCCCGTAACGCTCGCCCTGGCGCTGCTCGTGCTGGCGCGTCTGGCCATCGCGGCCGCCCTCTACGACCCACGTTGGATGTGGCTGTGCCAGGACGATTTCTGCCGCGCCGTCCTCTCGCTGAACTGGGTGCACCAGCCTTATGTGTTCCCGGCAGACCTCCACTGGCTGCCGTTGCAGACGTACGTGTACGGAGCCGCGGCGCTATGGGGCGCCCCAGAGGCCATTGCGCTCTTTGCCGCGGTGAGCCTGGCTCTCTCGACGGGCACGCTCCTGGCGCTTTACGGCCTGGGCCGCACCTTTTTCCAGCCGGCCGCGGCCCTGGCGGCCTGCTTCCTCTACGCTTTTGGAAGCTGGCCGCTGGTCATCGGCTGCTCCGCGATGGCCGAGCCGCTTTTCCATTTCCTGGCGATCACCTCGCTGACGTGCTTCGCCCGCTGGTGGCGGGGCGCCGGCCGCCGTTGGCTGGGCGGAATGGCCGTGGCCACGGGCCTCGCGGCCTGGACGCGCTATGAGGCGTGGGTTCTGGCAGGTCTCCTGCTCGCCTTGGGGATGGTCCGCCTCTGCCGTGAGGGCGGAACTCGCCGATCCGCCGCGATTCGCGAGTTCGCTTGGCTGCTGGCGCCCTGGCTGCTTCCGGTGGCATGGATCGTCCAGAACCTTCGGGTCGAGGGTGTGCCGCTGGTGTTCTATGAGGCCAACCGGCAGGCATTCGACGCCTCGCTCTGGTGGCTGCCGGCCCAACGGCGCGGCCTCGTTTATCCGCAGGCCTTCGCCTGTCTGTCCCTGCCGGTGACCGGGCTCCTTGTCGCGGCGATCTTCCGCCCGCGCAGCTGGCGCCCAACGGGCGCGTCGCTGCTCTGGACGGTCGCGGCCGCACATTTTGCCATCCTGACGGCTCTGTACTGTCTTGGCACGGGACCACGGTTCGTGGAGCGGATCGTGCTCTTCCACTGGCTCATCCTGCTCCCGCTGGCCGGCCGGATCCTGGCGCGTTGGATCGGCTCGCCGAGACGCATCCTGCGGGCCGGGGCTGTCCTCTGCCTGGCCGCGGTAGCGGTCTGGGAGCCCCACCGGGCCCGCGCCATCCTCCGCGGCCGCACGTACGCCGAGTATCATGACACGGCGGGCGCGTACCTGGAGCTCGGCCGGTACATCCGCGCGTCGTTGCCGGACCTGCGGGCCGACGTGGCCGTCTGGTGCCACGACTCCGCTCTGTTCGTCCGGACCGTCTCGCGGGCCCCTTGGCGTGTGAAAAACGTCGAGCCCGAGCGGGCCGACTCCATACTGGCCCACGGGGAGATCGAGATGCTGTGCGTTCCCCGGCGCCCGGTGGGACCGCTTCGACCCGACCCGCGGCTCGAGGCGGCCTTCCGGCGGGTCTACTGGTCCTATCCAATCGAGATCCGGGAGTTCGGCGACTGGCGGGTGCTGCGCATCTGGACGGCGGGCCGTGTCACTTCCGCGGGCGCCGGATCAGCATCTCCATGATCAGCCGGATGGTCTGGTCGACGAACTCCGGCGTGCCGTGGTCCGGCACATCCAGCAGCCGCGCCATCGCGAAGCCGATCGCCGCATGCACGATCTGCCAGGCGAGGGTCTCCGCGTCCACGTCGTTGCGGACCTCGCCCGCCTTCTGCGCCCGCCGGGTGATCCTGGAGAGGAACCGCACGTACTTGGCATAGTGATCCCGGATCGCCTGCTGAATCTGCGGCTCCGTGAACTCCGTCGAGGCATGAAAAACCACGCGGTAAACATCGGCCGTGGCAGGGTCGAACGTGGCAGGATTGCGGTGGAGAATCTCTCGGAGCTGCTCCAGCGGCGAGTCGATCCCGCGAACGGCCGCCTGCCATCCCGAGAACACTTCCTCCCCGACGGACTCCACCAGCGCGATGAACAGATCGTGCTTGTTCGCGAAGTGCCGATAGAGGATCGGCTCGCTGATCCCGGCTTCCTTGGCCAGCATCGCCGTCGTGGTCCCCCGATATCCGTGCCGCGCAAAACAGCGCGCCGCCGTCTCCAGAAGCTGTAGACGGCGGGCGGGCGCCTTCATTCGGGGCGGCATCGCTTTCCCGTTCCGCGGCACCGGCCGCTCATGCCATGATCTGTTCCACGGTCACGGCCAGGTGCCGTTGCCGGTGGCCGCGGGTCCGGTTCACGTTCTTGCGGCGGCGGAATACCACGCCGACGACCTTCCGGCCTTTCACTTCGCCATCGATGCGGGCGACTACCTTCGCCCCGTCGACGAAGGGGGTACCCACCTTCACCTCGGCACCCTCTCCTACCAGCAGGACCTGGTTGAACTCGATACGGTCCTGCCCATCCGCCAGGTCCCGCAGGTCCACGCGGAGGGTGTCTCCCTCCTGGACCCGGTACTGTCGGCCGCCATCCTCGATAATCGCGTACACCTTAAGGCTCCAATCCTGTAGTCTGCCAGACCCGCCATTCTGCGCCAGCCCGTATCCGAGGTCAAGCCGCCCCCCACGCGCCAGCGCCGGGGGCTCCCCCACACGCTCCGGCCTGCACGCCCCGCCCGGCGCCGGCCGCCGGTGGGGCCCCGCTGCGGCTCCCGCGTCGCCTCCGCAGGCATGCGGCCGCCCCCCCCACGAGGGCCTCCCCAGGCATGCGGCCGCCCCCCCACGAGGGCAACAGGCCGCCGCAGGCCCGCCTCGCCCGGATCGCCTTTGCCGTTTCCCCCCCGCGGCCGGACCGGAACGGCCTCAGATCCCGGCCGCCGGCGGCCCGGCAGCGATCCGATCTCCGAAGGACCGCGGTGACGAAAAAAACGCTTGACTTTCGCGGCGCGTGGGCTATATTGAAATAGGCGTTGGATATCAGCGAAATGAACCGAACCATCAACCACATCTGCGGCCTTTACCAGACGCGACCGACGAGCACGTCGTGCGCCTGCCGCATGGTCTGCTCGTGGGCTGGTAAGAACTTTGATCCGAGCGGGCCGTAGGGTTGATGGATGAAACGGAGTGTCCAAAAGCCCTGCGGCCCACAAAAGCCGCAGGGCTTTTTGTTTGCGGAGTCTGTGCAGGGAAAACTGCCCGAGCCAAGTGTGTCATTCAGGTTTTCGCGGGGTCGGCGGGTGCCGCACAGAACCGGCCGTGTGCCGGGCCGTTGTGGCCCCCGCCGCCCCGGAGGAGGAGTTCGGCTGCCGCTCAGAGGCTGGTGAGCGCAGCACCACGGCGGGTCCACAACGAGCGTTTCCGTGAGTCTCAGGCATCGACGTTCGCGCGACCCGGCCGCAAACGAGGAAAAGGAAGGCCGCCCTATCACCTAGGCGGCGACGAACGAACGTGTATGAGTGTAGGCGCCGGAGGAAGGCGCCGGAAGCCGTTGGAAACCTTCAATGGAGAGTGGTGCCTAGGGTCGAAGAACCTCCGGCGCTTACAGTCGTTGGGCTTCCGGCGCCTTTTTTGTGCAGAGTTCATCCGACTTTCGCAACCGCCCTCCCCGGGCGCGCCCGGTATGTACCTCGCCGAGGATGATCGCCCGCCGGCCGCGACGCCAATCGGTGCGGAGGGCGCAGGCCTGACAGAGAAGAAGGCGATACCGACGAGGGCCACACGCGGGAATCCAAGGCCCCCTAACCCCGCAAACCCCGTCATTCCCGCGCAAGCGGGAATCCACGGCTGTGCAGCCACGCCGCCACCCGCTTTCAGAAGGGTGACAAGAACGGCAACGAGGCCGGCTCGACGTTCCATCCGTCGACAGACAGACCGGGGACCGCGCCATGCAGGTCCTCCGCTGCAAACCGGACCCGGACCTCGCGCCGCTCGCCCGGCGGCACGGTAAAGTAGTTCTCATCCCAGTAGGCGGGCCAGACCTCCGGCCCTCGCTGCCCCTTGGTCACCGCCAGATGAACCAGGAACGCCGGATGCCGTGTTTCATTCTCAAGGACGGCCCGCCCGACCATCTGGCCGGACACCTCTTCCACCCGCCAGCTCGCCTTCAGCGTCACCCGGGGCAGCTCGTTCAGATCCGTGTGATCCGCCAGCGACTTCGGAGCATAGATGAAGTCGTCCCCTGCCTCCTCGGCCTTGCCGTCAACGTCCGGCACAGTAGACAGCCAGTAGAGATTGTCCGTGATCCGGCCGCCATCGGCTCCGAACAGCTCCAGTCTCAGGAAGTGGGATCGACTCAGGCCTTTCGGCCACTCGACAATCATCACCTGCGTCTTGCCGTCCGGGGCGACCGACACCTCCGCGGTTCGCGCCCACAGCTCCCGCCATGCCAGGTCATGCACCCTGGCCGTCACCCGCAGCCGGTCGAAGCCCCGGTAGAAGCTGTTGACCACCCAGACGGAGTGGTCGTCGTAGGAGTACTGCACGTGAAGCGGCTCGCACGCCTTCTTCGCTCCGTAGTAGGCCCCGCCCGGAATCAGGTACCAGTCCACGTACTGCCACGTGGGCGAGGCCGGCCAGGCGGCGTTGAACTTCCACGCGGTGATCCCCGTGGCCGCGTACTTGTTCCTGGCGTACGCCTCGAACATCCCCCGCGCGCTCTCATAGTTGAGCGCCTGTCCCTTGCGGCAGAACTCCTCGATCGCCCGCGGCTCTCCGTATCGGGCCGCCAGCGCCCGGCGCATCGCGTTGAAGTATCGCCCGCCCTGGATCACCGTATGGAGCGACCAAGTCGGCGTCCATGGCGGCCAGAGGGCCTCCGCCGGCATCATCCGCCGCATGCTCTCGATCGGGGCAATGACGCCCCCGATCCCGCCCGACTGGGCGAACCCCCACGCGCCGTCCTCCTTGTGCGTGTAGTAGTGACCGGGCGTCGCATAGGTCCACAACTCCCGGGTGCCCGTCCGGGTCCCCCCGGTCCGGAACCGATCCCGCACGTCGAAGGCGCCCGAGTTGGGCTGATACGTCCGGTCCGGCGTCAGTCGCGCAATCAGATCCCGGTACGCCCGGTCGAGCCGCGGCGCAGGGAACGTCTCATCGTGGCCGATCCAGTGCACGAGACTCGGGTGGTTGCGGATGCGCAGGATGGAGTCCTCCACGCACGCAAGGGCCAGATCCGCGTCCGGGATGTTCCGTCCGAAGAGCTGTTGCGCCACCATGACCCCGTGTCGATCGCACAGATCGTAGAACTCGTCCGTCTCGCGGATCGTGAACCCCTCGAGCCGCAGCATATTCAGATTCGCCTCGCGGGCGTACCGGATCAGCGCGTCATATCGTCCCGGCGTCAGCCGCAGGAGCATGTCGCAGTTCATCCAGGCCCCGCCTCGGATCAGGATGTCCCGCCCGTTGATCCGATAGCCCCGCCAGCCCTCCTCGTTGATGTACGTCGTCGCCTGACGCACGCCGAACCGCACCGTGTCCCCATCGCTGGTCCTCCCGCCGACCCGCACCGCCAGTTCCAGCGCGTACATCTCCTGCGGGCCCACGGGATGCGGCCACCACACCCGAGGATTCCTCAGGTTCAGCGCGGGATACTCCTCCGGCCGGAACGTCACCGTCCTCGTCTGACCCGGCCCGAGATCCACACGCTGCGAAAACTCGGCCCCCTCGATCCGCCCCGTCACCTCACTGGAAACCGGCTCGGCCGACCGGTTCGTCACATGCGCTGAGACCGTCAGCCGCGCCGACTCCAGCGACGGTACGGCGAGGTCCACGCCAACATAGGGATGGCGCAGGACAACCGGCCCGCTCGCCGTAACGTACACGTCCCGCCAGATCCCCATGTTCATGTCCGGCGGATACGGATTGTGGTCATCCCACCCCGTCGTAGCCTCCAACTGCTTCGTGGGGTAGGGCACGTCCGGAAGCTGCCCCGGCGGAACGGTCTCGATCGCCAGCACGTTAGTGGCCCCGCAGGCCGCCGCATCCGTGATGTCGAACTCGAACCGGCGGAACATCCCTTTGACGTGCCCGGCATCCGCGAGTCGACGACCGTTCAGCCAGACGTTGGCCCGGTAGTTGATCCCGTCGAGGTGAAGCGTCAGATGACGATGGGCGTACTCCTGGGGCAACTCGAACTCGCAGCGCCACCACCACGAGACACGAAACGGGCTGTCCTTCGGCATGACCAGCCACCGGCCCTCGCGGTAGCCGGGAATCTTCGTGATGTTGTCGCCGAAATACGGGTCGGGAAAGACCCCCGCCTCAACCAGGGCGGCCAGAACCGTCGTCGGCACGCGCGCTCGATACCAACCGCTCGGCGCATACTCGCGCCTTGAGAGGCTCTCGCCCGTCTCCGCCACCTGGGCCGAGGACTGAAGCCTCCAGCCCTCCCGCAGAACAAGCCGGTCTCGCGCCTGGCCGGGCCCGACCAGCCCCAGGCCCGACAACCCCGCCACGACCCACACGACCCCAGAGACCCTCATGCCTGCACCCCACCGCGCTCCGCGGCGACAGGAGGATATGTGGTTGCCGCCCCAGCCCGGCGAGCCCCGCCAGTACACACGACCAAACCGCCCGACGGCCCGGCCCGCCCCCCTCAGATCGGCGCAACGCTGCACCGGCAAGCCGAGTGCGGGCGTCGCTTCAGGTCGTCCCCAGGTAATTGTGTTCCCTCAGGAAGTCCAGCAACTGTTTCACGCTGGCCGTCGCAAGGCAGACGCACGTATCCGCCGCCCCGTAGTACACGTACAGGGTATCCTCATCTTCTCCGAGTACGGCCCCCGTCGGAAACACCACGTCCTGAACGTCGCCGATGCGTTCATACGCGCAGACCGGTCCGAAGATCCACATGTCGCCCCGGCGGAGCACCCGGACCGGATCTTCCCGATCCAGTAACGCCAGGCCGATCCGATAGATGCACCCCGAAGCCGTCGTCCGAACACCGTGATAGAGAATCAGCCATCCCTCCGCCGTCTCAATCGGTGGCGGCGACAGACCGATCTTGCGGGCGTCCCACCAGCCGCCCCGACGCGCCGGCAGGAGGATGCGATGGCTGCCCCAGTGCCGCAGGTCCGGCGAAAACGAGATCCAGATGTGAGCCGACCCCGAAGCGGGCACGGGACGATGGATCATAGCCCAGTGATTCCCGAACCGCCGCGGGAACAGGGCCGCGTCCTTATCCTCCGGGGGGAGGATCAGCCCGTAGTAGTCGAACTCCTTGAAATCGCGCGTCAGGGCCAGCGAAACCCCCGGCCCGCCCTCGGAAAACGACGTGTACACCACGCCGTAGCGCTCCAGCTCGGGAATCCAGGTGATCCGCGGATCCTCGATGCCCCATAGCTCTTCCGGCCGCCGCTCGCGATCCGGCAGCATCGTAGGCTGTCGATCGATTTCCCACGGCCCGATGCCGTTTGCCGAACGTGCCGCACACAGATGCGAGAGCCCCCGGCGGTCCTCAACCCGCACGAGGAGCAACACCTTCCCGTTCTCCACGAGCCGGATGGCCCCCGGGTTGAACACCGAGTTGACCGGATACGGCCAGTCCTCCGGCTTGAGGATCGGGTTGCCCTCATATCGCCGGAGGAGCTGCTGCCCCTCCTGGTACGCCGTAGAACTCAACGGATCCTGGCGCATGGCCCTTTCATCCGGGTGAGAAGCTGAGTTGTGCCTCAACGGTCACTTCCTCCTGCAATTCGTACATGAGCAACAGGCTCAGGAGCCAGCAGATCGTCGACTCCGCCCCCTGATTTCGGTTGACCCGATCCGGGTGAAGCCCGTCAAAGCATGCCCCGGTCGCATAATCATACAGGGGCACGCCCAGGTCGTTTTCACCCAGGAACCACTGGAATGCGCGCCGTCCGGCGGCCGCCCATCGCGGCTCGTGGGTCACCCGGTAGGCCGCCAGACACGCATCCAGCATCGTAAACGCCTCGATCGGCTGCTGGTCGAATCGCGCCATGGAGCCCCCTCGCGGGTACCAGCCGTTGGACCCCACCGGCGCAAACCAGCCCCGGTCCGACCGCTGAATCGTCTCCAGCCAGCCCAGCGCCTTCAGGCCCCACTCCACCATGGCCGGGTTGGCTAACGCCTGTCCCGCCTCGATCAGCCCGTGCGGGATCCGCGCGTTTGCATAGGTCAGCGAATCCTCCAGCCACGGCCAGTCCTCCCCGGCGTTCTGCTCGAACTGCAAGAGAAGTCGCCGGGCCAGAACGTCCAGCATCCCCCGCACCTGCGACGCACCGGTGTATCGCCGCAGGTAGAGCTGCGCCGCCAGCGCCGAAAACGCGATCGCTCGCGGCGACGAAAAAGCCGTGGTCGGCGGCAGCCCCCGCTCCAGAAGATGCGCCGCCAGATCGCGATGACCCGGGTGATTCGACAGGTTGACAACGTGCGCCAGCGCCCACAGGGCCTGCCCGTGAACGTCCTCCGTGGCCACGGGCTTGGCCCAGGTCCGCTGGTAGGTCAGGAAATTCCCGAAGCGACGGCTCTCCCCATCGAACGCGTACAGCAGGAACGCCAGATACCGCCCCGCCAGCTCGCTCCAGACGGTCTGCTCCGTCTGCACGCGAGCGGCCTTGACGGCGACGACCAGGGCCCGTGCCTGGTCATCCGTACTGTACCCGTGCCGGTAATCGGGAACCGAGAACTGTGCATGTTGCACAACGCCCGTACTATCGGTCAGGGTCACGAGATGACTCGGGTTCACGTCGGGCAGGTCCTCGAAGCGGTGCTCCTCCGAGTTCACCGCCCCGATCCGCATCGGCGCCCGGCTCCGCTCCGCCCGCACCTCCTCGAACAGACGAAGGTATTCCTCGGCCACGCGCGGCCACGTCATCGACCGGCCCAGGGCGTACGCCCGCTTGCGCATGGCGTGCAGCGCCACGTCATCCCGCAGCAACTCGATCAGGATCCCCGCCAGCGCCCGGCTGTCTCCGAACGGGAACAGCCGGCCCCGACCTTCCGCCAGCAGCTCCTGCGCATACCAATAGGGCGTGGAAATCACCGCCTTGCCCATCCCCATCGCGTACGCCAGCGTCCCGGATGTGATCTGCGCCTCGCTCCGGTACGGCGTCACATAGATGTCCGCCCCGCCGAGGTACTCGCACAACTCCTCCGTGTCCACGAAACGGTCCACGAACTGGACGTGACCTGTGAGGCCGGCCTCCCTCACCTTCCGCACCAGGCTGTGCCGGTACTGCTCCCCCTCGGAGCGCTTCACGTGCGGATGTGTCGCTCCGAGAACAAGGTAGAGCACCTTGGGGAATACCCGGACCACCTCCGCGATGGCGTCGATGGCCACCTCGATCCCCTTGTTCGGACTCAGAAGCCCGAAGGTCAGTACGACCGGCCGCCCCTCGGCACGAAACCGATCCTTGAAGTAGTTCGGATCGACGAACGGCGTATCTGGGATCCCGTGGTGAATGAAGTGGATCTTCTCACGCGGCACTCCGTACACGCTCTGCAGGAACTCCTCCGCGCGGTGGCTCATGACCACCAGACGGTCCGACACCGCAGCCAACCCGCAGAGCACCTTCTTCTGGTCCGGGTCCGGCTCCCGCAGCACGGTATGAAGCGTCGTCACGATCGGTGCCTGAAGCTGGTGGAGCATGGGAAGCAGGTACCGGCCGCACTTGCCCCCGAAGATGCCGTATTCGTGCTGCACGCACACCACGTCCGGCCTATGGAGATTGATGAAATCCGCCGCGATGTCGTACTCGTGCCGACGCCCGTCGGCGATCTCGAAACATACCCGCTCCGGATACGGATACCCGTCCTCCCGGTCGTTCATCACTACCGCATCGAACCGGACGCTGGGCGCCGCCGCGGCCAGGTGCTCGCAGAGGTCCGTGGTAAAGGTCGCAA
>Ga0209162_1000491_pt1 | contig 43086 bp, 43 predicted proteins | sample YNPNPMetaG_FD_187121 | JGI IMG/M metagenome (GOLD analysis project Ga0209162, IMG submission 187121) | Anoxygenic and chlorotrophic microbial mat microbial communities from Yellowstone National Park, USA - YNP NP MetaG (SPAdes) (version 2) ...
CACCCCAACCGCTGCCGCACCACCGCAAGCTCCCTGGCCGCCACGTGGGGGGGCAGGCGGGAGAAAAGCGCCACCGCCTCGAACCCCTCCACCTGCCCCCGGGAGGTGAGCACCACCGGCCGCAAGGTGCGGGCGGGCTCCACCTCCACCACCACGCGCCCACCCCCCGCGGGGTAAAAGCCGTACCGCTCCAAGCGGACCCGCACCCCCGCCCCCATCTCCCGCAGCACCGGCAAAAGCACCCGCTCCAGGAACTCGAAGGGCGGGGCCTGGGGGTTGTGGGTGCCCCCGGAAAGCTCCACCCTGCTGCCCTGGGGGGCCAGCACCAGCGCGGGAAGCACCGCCTGGAGCACCAAGCTCACCGAGCCCGCGGTCCCCACATCCCAGCGGTACACTCCCCCGGCCACCCGCCGCGGCCAGAACGTGAGCTCCTGGGACCCCAGCTCCGCCCCCGCCACCTCCGCCGCCCCCACCTCCGCGGCCGCCCGCACCGCCGCCAGGTGCTGGTGCCGCAGGCCAGCTTTGGGGCGGCGGGCGCGGATGCGGGTGATGCGCAACGGCTCCCTGGTGAGCAGCGCCAGGGCCAGGGCGGTGCGCAGCACCTGCCCACCTCCCTCCCCCAGGCTCCCATCGATCACCCGCATCCCCACCCAAGCATACCCCGACGCCATCCCCCGCGCCGCCCCGGGAACCTGTCCGGGCGGCGCGCCGTTGAATCGGGTGATGAGGAACTCGGGCCTTGCCGAAATACCAACGCTGCGCCAACGCCTCGTGGCGCGTTTGGCGGAACACCTCGGCTCCACCTGGCAACCCCAGTTCGAGATGGCACTCCTCGTGGCGCTGGCGGGGCTGGCAGGTTTCGTAGCCAGCAGCGTGCTGTTGCGGATGATGGCGTATCACATGGGGTTCCGCTATGCCGTGGCAGCCCTGGTGGCTTACGCGTTTTTCATCGCGCTGCTGCGGCTCTGGGTCGCACTCCACCGCCAGCGCATTGACATGACCGGCGACCTCGCGGAAGCCCTGCTTCGCGGCCTGGAAGGCCCGCGTCTCGGCGCACCGCCGTTCCAAGGCGGTGGCGGGGAGTTCGGTGGTGGCGGCGCTCAGAGCTCTTTCGCCGACGCCGACACTGCCAGGATCGTCGTCCACACTGTGCACTCCCAACAGCGCGCCTTCGCCGAGGGCGCTTCGAAGGGTGGGGCAGTGGGAGACTTTTCCTTGGACGACCTGCTGGCCGTCGCCGCCCTGGGGGCCCTGGTGGCGGCGGGGCTGGTGGCGGCGGGTTACCTGGTGAGCGCTGCTCCCGAAACCTTGGCGGAGTTGCTTTTGGACGGTGGACTTTCCGCTGGCCTCTACCGGAAACTTCGAACGGCAGCGGCCCGCAACTTCCTGGACACAGCGGTAAATCGCACGGCGGTCCCCTTCCTGGTGGTTTTCTTTTTCTTCGTGGTGGGTGGGACCTTGCTCCAGGGCCTCTACCCCTCCTGCCACACACTGGGGGCGGTGCTGCGTGCGGTATTCGGTGGAAAGCCGTGAACGCCCAAAGAAAAAGGGCCGGGAGAGCCCGGCCCCGGTTTGCCCTGCGCTTTTCCCTCACGCTGCCGCTGGCTGCGGGGCTGGCTTGAGCGTGAGCAGGTGCTTGATGATGAGGAACACCCCAGCCACCACCACCAAGCCGTGGACGAAAGCGATGAACATCCAAAAGCGGATGGGTTGGGCCGCTAGCATGTAGGGCTGACCCTGCACCCGCTCCAGGTAGGTCTGCAACACCCCGGCCACGGCGAACGCCAAGCTCATCCCCAGCACACCCAGGGAGGTGAGCCAGAACGCGGTATGCCCGGTCTTTTCGTCGTAGGCGAAGCCGGGGAACCCCTTGATGCGGGGGATCGCGAAGTAGTAGAAGGTGAGGTTGAGCAGCACGTAAGCCCCGTAGAACGCCAGGTGCCCGTGGGAAACCGTCACCTGGGAGCCGTGGGTGTAGTAGTTGATTTGCGGCAGGGTGTGGGCGAAGCCGAAAAGCCCAGCGCCCAAGAAGTGGAGGACCACCCCACCCACCAGGTAGACCCAGGTGAGCTTGGGGAGCATGGGTTCCTTACGGTGCTTGATGTCCCGCCAGGTGTCGTAAACCATCAGCAGGATCGGGAACGGCTCCAGGGCGGAAAAGATGCCCCCCACCGCGAGCCAGTACTTAGGCGCCCCCAGCCAGTAGTAGTGGTGCCCGGTGCCGGCAATGCCGGTGAAAAGGAACAACCCCAGCTCCACGTAAAGCCACTTCTCCACGATGGACCGCTCCACGCCGGTGAGCTTCATGAGCATGTAAGCGGTCATGGCCGCGGCGATGAGCTCCCAGGCCCCCTCCACCCAGAGGTGCACCACCCACCACCAGTAGTACCAGTCCACCGAGAGGTTGCGGTAGAAGGGGATGCCGAAAAGGTAGAGGATCGCCAGGAAGAAAAGCCCAGCGAGCAGCGAGCCTTGGGTCATGGTCCAACGCCGGGCCCGGATGATCGTCATGCCCACGTTGAACAGGAAGATGAGCGCGCCTATCACCACCAGCAGGTCCAAGGGCCGGGGGATTTCCAGAAGCGGCCGCCCCTGGGTCCAGCCGAAGACGAACCCCGAAAGCGCCGCCACGCCCGTGGCAGAAAGCAGCACCAGCTGGAAGATCGCGAGCTTCGGCGAATAAATTTCCGAGTTGGTTTCCTCGGGTACCAGGTAGTAGGTGGCCCCCATGAACCCCAAGAGCAGCCAGAGGACCAGGAGGTTGGTGTGGAAGGCCCGGGCGGTGGAGAAGGGGAAGGCGTCCACGATGGACTGGGGGATCGTCACGAAGTAGTTGGTGGCGAGCCAAAGGCCCACCAGCACCTGAAGACCGAAGAGCAACAGCGAAACCACGAAGTAGGGGTAGGCGATGCTTTGCGTTTTGTGGGTCATGCTTCACCTCCTGTGCGAGGCAGCCAAGCTCACCACGAACTCGCCGATGAGCCGGCGCTGCTCCGGGGAAAGGTGGTCGTAGGCGGGCATGGCGGCCCCGGGTGCCAGCTTTTCCGGGTTTGCCAGGTAATCGGCGATGTACGCCGCATCCCTGCGGGCGCCGATCCACTCCAAACGGGGCCCCTTCTTCTCGCCCAACTCGCCCAAGCTGTGGCAGCTCAAGCAGTCTTCTTGCTTCACCAGCGCCGCCCCCGGGGAAAGCGTGGCGGACGCTATGAGGTTCTGGGTGCTCCGCTTCCACCTGGCCACCGAGTCCTGGGGCGGCCAATCGTGGTTCTCGATGGCCGAAACCCACTTGAGGAACGCCACCAGGTCGGCGATTTCCTCCGGGCGCAGGTGCTGCTGGGGCATCTTCCGGTAGGAGTCGGCGAACGCCACCTCCGGATGCTCCAGCCGCCGCACGATGGCATCCTCCCCCTGGCGGCTGTAGGCCCGGGTCAGATCCGGCGCGTAGTACCCGCCAAAGCCGAGGATCGTGTGGCAGTCGTTGCAGTTGTACTTCTCGAAGACCTTCTTCCCCGCCACCACCCGCTGGTCGAGCTGATCGGCGTGGGTAAGCGCGTGGAACTGCCGGTGGGTGTCCACGGTGAGCGCCAGGAACAGGGCCAGGGAAGACAGGGTGCCACCCCAAAAGATGAGTTTCGCGAGCTTCTCGCTCATACCCCCTCCTTTCCGGGGGATCTTCACCCCCCAGTGGCAGGATGGGGGCGCTGGAGCCAAGCGTCTTTGCGCTAGCGCAAACAGCTACAGCAGCACCAGCTCCTCTTGGATGGGCCCGAACACCCGGGGAACCCCGTCGTGGCCGATGGCCACGTTGATTTCCGTGCGCACCGCCATGGATCCAGGGAGGTAGATCCCCGGCTCGATGGAAAAGCAAAGCCCGGGGACCAAAGGCCGGTCGTCCCGGGTTTCCAGGTTGTCCAGGTTGGCGCCGTTGCCGTGCACCTCCACGCCGATGTTGTGCCCGGTACGGTGCACGAAGTAGGGGCCGTACCCCGCCTCTTCCACCACCCTCCGGGCGGCGTCGTCCACCTCGTACCCGGCAAGCGGCTGTCCCTGGGCGAAGCGTTCCCGCACCAAGGCCAGGGCCGCGTCCCTGGCCCGGACCACCACCTGGAAGATCTCGGCGTACTGGGCAGGGGGGTGCTGGCCCACGTAAGCGCACCAGGTGATGTCGTAAAACACCGCCCCAGGTCGGTCGAGCTTCGCCCAAAGGTCTACGAGCAAAGTGTCGCCTTCCTTGATGGGGCGGGCGTTTTCCGGGGTGGGCTCGAAGTGGGGGTCCGCGGGTTGCTCGTTGGTCCCCACGATGGGGTACTCCCCGGAGCAGGTGAGCCCCTCCTCGCTGAAGCGCCGCACGATGAACTGCTGCACGTCGTACGGGGTGAGCACGGCCCCTGCCCGCACCCGCTGGCGCACCAGCTCGAAAGCCTCGTCCTTGATGCGCTGCACTTTTTCACCGGCCGCCCGGTGCGTTTCCAGCTGCTCCGGGGTGAGCACCGCCTCGAAGGTTTGCACCAAGGCCGCGGAGGAGACCACCTCCACGCCGGTGCCGCGCACCAGCTCCACGGTGCCCGCATCCACGATGGAAACGTATGGCACGTCGGCCCGGGGGGAGTACTGCATCGCCACCGTGGAAAACCCGTCCAGCATCGCGGCCAGGTGCTCCGCCAGCTCCCGCCAGGAGCGGTAGACCTTCTTCTCCCCCGGCAAGCTATCCAGCTTGCCCGCCTCTACCGCCGAGACCAGCTTCACCGGGGTGCCTACCTTGGGCACCAGGTAGAACCACCGCCGGGAGGTGAACTTGCCGAACTCCAGACCGAGGATGCGGTAGGCGATGGGGTCCCGGTTGTGGAAATCGAAGAACAACCACCCGTCAATGTTGGCCTTGCTGAGCTCTTCCTGGATGCGCCGCAGCTTTTCCATGCTCGCCTCCCGCCCTGCGCGCTCCAGTCTACCCCACCCCGCCACCGGCGGGATGCCGTTACAATGCTCGGGGAGGTGGCATGGCCAGCTGGTACTTCCTCTACGGCGAAAAGCGCATCGGCCCCATGGACGACGCCCAAGCCCGGGCCCAAGCCGCGGCGGACCCCCGGGGGTTGGCCTGGCGGGAAGGGCTTGCGGACTGGGTCCCCATCCGCTCGCTCCCCGAGCTCGCCGCCTCGCCCACCGCAGCACCGCCGCCAGCACCCCGCATCCGCAAGGCCGACGAGATTGACTACCGCATCTTCGGGCACGAGATGCAGTTCGTGGAGGTGGAGCTGGACCCCGGGGAATCGGCCATCGCCGAGGCGGGGGCCATGATGTACAAGGACCCGGCCGTGGTCATGGAAACCGTGTTCGGCGACGCTTCCCGGGAAGCGGGGCTTGTGGACAAGCTGCTTTCCGCCGGCAAGCGCTTGCTCACCGGGGAGAGCCTGTTCATCACGCTGTTCACCAACCGCGGTGCCGGCAAAGCTAAGGTCGCCTTCGCCGCCCCCTTCCCCGGCACGATCCTCCCGGTGAGCCTGCCGGACGTGGGCGGGGAGCTGGTTTGCCAGAAGGACTCGTTCCTCGCCGCAGCCCGCGGGGTGAGCATCGGCGTGTATTTCCAGCGGCGCATCCTCACCGGGCTTTTCGGCGGGGAAGGGTTCGTGATGGAAAAGCTTTCCGGGGACGGGGTGGTGTTCGTGCACGCGGGAGGCACGGTGGTGGAGCGCACCCTGGCCCCCGGGGAAGCGCTGCACGTGGACACCGGGTGCGTGGTGGCGTTCCAGGTGGGGGTGGACTTCGACATCGAGCGGGTAGGGGGCGTGAAGTCCATGCTCTTCGGCGGGGAAGGGGTGTTTTTCGCCAAGCTGGTGGGTCCGGGCAAGGTGTGGCTGCAGTCGCTGCCGTTCTCCCGCCTGGCCGGGCGCATGCTGCAAGCGGCGCTTCCCGGGGGCAAGCGCGAGGAAGGCTCGATCCTCGGCCCCGTGGGGGGCATCCTGGACGGGGACAACTCCTTCTGAAGCACGGCCGATATACTCCTGCCGTGGAGCGAGTGGTGGTCACCGGGGTAGGTTTGGTCTCGGCCCTGGGGGAAAACCGCCACCGCACCTGGGAGCGCCTTTCCGCCGGGGAAACCGGCATCCGGCCACTGACGCTGTTCCCCACCGCGGGGTACCGGAGCCGCACCGCAGCCCAGGTGGAGGAGCACCGCCTGGACCTCACCGGCATCCCTTCCCAGGCGCTGGCCCACGCCAGCCGGGCCAGCCGCTTCGCCCTGGCGGCGGCCCGGGAGGCGCTGGAGGCGGCCGGGCTCGCCCCTGTGAACGGGGCGGACTGGGCGGTGGTGTTCGGCGGGGGGGCCGCGGGGCTGTTCGAAGCGGAGGCTTTCGTGGCGCATCGCCTCGCCCGAGGGCCGAAAGCCAAGGGCGTCGTGGCGTTTTGCGAGGTGCCCCAGGACACCCCCGCCGACCGGGTGGCCCTGGCTTGGCAGCTTTCCGGGGAGCGCATCACCGTGACCACCGCCTGCTCCTCCTCCACCATCGCCGTGGGGCTGGGAGCGGAGCTCATCCGCCAAGGGCGGGCGGAGGTGGTGCTCGCGGGGGGAGCCGACGCCCTCTGCCAGCTCACCTTCGCGGGGTTCAACTCGCTTCGGGCGGTGGATCCGCAAAGGGCCAGGCCGTTCGATCGCCGGCGCCAAGGGCTTTCCATCGGCGAGGGCGCGGCGGTGCTGGTGCTGGAGCGGGAAGCGGCTGCCCGCAAACGGGGGGCCAAACCGCTTGCCGTGGTGCTGGGTTACGGCGTCACCAACGACGCCTACCACATGACCCAGCCGGAGCCCTCCGGCGAGCCCTGGGCGCGCACGCTCCGGGCTGCCCTGGCCGACGCGGGGCTTTCCCCCGAGGACGTGGGGTACATCAACGCCCACGGCACCGCCACCGAGCAGAACGACCCCGCGGAGTGCGCCGCCTACTGCAAGGTTTTCGGGAATGCCTTGGCCCGCATCCCGGTGTCCTCGGTGAAGGGGGCCATCGGCCACTGCCTCTGCGCCGCGGGGGGAATGGAAGCCGCGATCACCGTGCTGGCGCTGACAAGCGGCGTTCTGCCCCCCACCGTGGGGTGCGAGGAGCTGGACCCCGCCTGTCCCGTGGACCCGATCCCCGGCAAAGCCCGGGAAAAGCGGGTGGAGGTGGCCCTCTCCTGCTCCTTCGCTTTCGGGGGGAACTCCGCGGTGCTGGCCCTGGGGAGGGCAGCTTGAGGGTGGGGGTGCACGCCTGGGGTGCGGTCACCGCCGCGGGGATGGGGGTGCCCCGGCTGCTCCAGGCGCTGGCCGACCCGAGCTTCGCCCCGCGGCTGGAGCTGCCCCGCCCCGACGCCCCGCCCCTGCCGGTGGCGGTGTGCGCGGATTTCGACCCCAAAGGCGTGCTCCCTCCGCTGGTGGCCCGGCGCTTGGACCGGGCCTCGCGGCTTCTGGCGGTGGCAGCGAAGGAGGCGCTGCAGCAGGCGGGATCGCTCCCCTGGCCCAAGGAGCAGGTGGGGGTGGCCATGGGCACCTGGAACGCCGGCACCTCCCCGCTTTTGGAGATCCTCCAAGCGGTGTTCACCCAGGGGCCGGAGCAAGCCCCGCCCATGCACTTCCCCAACAGCGTGGCCAACGCTCCCGCAAGCCAAGTGGGGATCCTGGAAACCCTGGGGGGTGCCAACCTCACGTTTTTCGAAAAGCAAGCGGGGGGGCTGCGCGCCATTGCCGAGGCCTGGCGCCTGGTGGCCCGGGGGCGGGTAGCGGCGATGCTCGCGGGAGGGGTGGACGAGGCCCAGTGGCTCAACGCCGAGGCGTTCCACCGACTCGGGGCCCTGGCCCGGCCCGGACGGCCGGGGTTCACCCTGGGGGAAGGGGCGGTGGCGCTGCTGCTCGCCCCCGGAGGGGCGGTGACGCTGGCGGGGGCAGGGGCCGCCAGCCTCCCCTGCCCACCCCACCTGTACCCTCCCCGGCCCGACGCGCTGCTTTTGGCCTGCCAGAAGGCTTTGCGAGAAGCGGGGCTCGCGCCGCAAGAGGTGGAGCTGTGGGTGAGCCTGGCCAACGGTCACCCGCAGCTCGCGAGCCTGGAGCTTCAACTCCTCGAGGCTTTGTTCCCCCGGCACCGCCCCCAGGTGCTGGCACCCTTGACCACCCGCCTGGGGGAGGGGGCGTTCGCCTCGGCGCTGCGGGTGGGGGTTGCGGCGGCGGTGCTCGCCTCCCAGGTGCTCCCCGCCTGGCCGTTGCCGCCGCACCTGGAGACGGCGGGGTACGAGCCGGCGCGCGGTGCGGTGCGCACCGCGTTGCTGGCCGCCCAGGCGGGGGGAGGTTCGGCGGTGGCGCTGGTGTTGGTGCGGCAGCAAACCGCTTGAGCTCTCAACCCTCGTGGGGGAGGGGATCGGCAAAAAGCCTGCGCAGCGTGGCCTCGATACGGGGCAGGTGCGAGCCGGGCCAGTAAACCCGCCCGCACCCCCGGCAGCGCACGAAACGCGGCGCGTGGGCGGCCACGTAAGGGGGAACCTCCCCCGCCACCTCCTGCGCCGCCACCTCCGCCAAGACCCCGTTGCACCGGGAGCAGCGGGTGAAAAACCGCTGCGGATCCGCCGCGACCCCCAGCCGCTGCCGCAGCTCCGCCACCTGCTGGGAAACGCTTGCCCCCCGCAGCAACAGCACCCGGGGACCCGCAGCCGCGGCCAGCTCCCGGTCCTGGGTGAGCAACCAACGCCCCTCGCTGCGGGCGCGCTGGGCCAGCTGCGCATCGGCAAGGTGCGGGGCGAAAAACACGTCGAACCCGGCGAAGCGAAGCCAGCGGGCCAAGGTTCCCAGCATCGCGTCGCAGGCGAAGCGCCACTCCTCCATGGGTCCGGGGCATTCTACCGCCCGCCTCCCCGTGGTAGCATGGAGGCGATGCTCGGAGCTGCTGCGAGCGGGAGGTGACCATGAGCTACCCGGAGGAGCTGCGCGCCAAGCTGGCCCAAGAGGACCCGGAGTTCCGCGAGCTCTACGAGGCCCACCAGGCCAAGGAGCGACGCCTGGCCGAGCTTTCCCGCAAAGGGCTGCTCACCCCCGAGGAAGAGCAGGAGGAAAAGCTGCTGAAGAAGGAAAAGCTGCAACTCAAGGACAAGATGGAAGCGATGCTGCGAAAGCGGACGAGCCGCTGAACACCATGGGCTGGCTCGATCGGGAGGGGGTCCCCTACTTGGCGTGGTCTGCCGTGGCGGCGGTGGGAAGCGCCCTTTTGGGGCTTCCGGCGCTTTCGGCCCTCTTCGCCTTGCTGGCCCTGGCCTTCGCCGCGTTTTTCCGCAACCCTCCCAGGCACAGCGATGCCCCTGCCCACGTGGTGGTGGCCCCCGCTGACGGCAAGGTGGTGGAGGTGGGCGCGCCTCCGGCCTGGGTCCAGGACCGGGGGTTCACCCAGGCTCTGGCCATCTTCATGTCCCCGGCCAACGTCCACGTGAACCGCGCGCCGCTGGCGGGGGAGGTGCTGGAGGCCAGCTGGCGGGCCGGCAAGAAGTGGCCCGCGTTTCGCCCCAAGGCTTCCGAGCTCAACGAGGCAAGCTTCGTGCTGCTGCAAACCCCTTACGGACCCGTGGCGTACCGGCAGATCGCCGGCGCCTTGGCCCGCCGGGTGGTGTGCGACGTGGCTCCCGGCATGCGCCTCGCCCGGGGGGAGCGGGTGGGGATCATCAAGTTTTCCTCCCGGGTGGAGCTCTACCTGCCCCCGCAAGCCCAGCTCCTGGTGCGCCCCGGGGACCGGACCAGGGCCGGGGAAACCCCGGTGGCGGTTTTTCCTGAGGGCAACCCATGAAGCTGCGCCGCCCCCGCCGCGCCACCAGGGAGTCGTTCCGCCGGGGGATCTACCTGCTGCCCTCGCTTTTCACCGTGGGCAACATGCTGGCGGGGTTCGCCTCGATCCTTCACGCGATTTCCGGGCGGCTGGAGCTGGCGGGGTGGCTCATCTTCCTGGCGGGGATCCTGGACGGGCTGGACGGCCGCATCGCCCGCCTCACCAAGTCCACCTCGGAGTTCGGCAAGGAGTACGACTCCCTGGCGGACGTGGTGAGCTTCGGCGTGGCCCCCGCGGTGCTGGCGTTCCAGTGGGGGCTTTGGGGGATGGGGAAGCTGGGGTGGGCCGCGGCGTTTCTCTTCGTGGTGGCGGGATCGGTGCGCCTGGCGCGCTTCAACGTCAAGGCGGACCACACCGATCGGCGCTACTTCGTGGGGCTGCCCATCCCCGCAGGGGCCGGGGCGGTGACGCTCATGGTGCTCATCGCCCCGGAGCCGGTGGTGACCCCCACCGGCAGCGTGCTGGTTTGCCTGTTCGTGCTGGCGGTGGCGTTCCTCATGGTTTCCACGATCCGCTACCGCTCCTTCAAGGACCTGGACCTGCGGCAGCGCTGGCCCGCCAAGGCGTTTTTCTTCCTGGCGGCGGTGGTGGCGGTGGTGGCGTTCTCGCCGCTGCCCGCCATGGGGGTGGCGCTGGGCTGCTACCTGCTTTCGGGGCCCGTTGGTTGGCTTCGCGGCAGGCTGGTGCGCACCCCGGCAGCACCTGCTCCCCAGGAAAAGGAGGCACCCCTTGGCCCGTAAGCTGGTGGTGCTGGACCCCGGCTCGCTTTTGGGGGAGGAGCTGGTGCCGCTGCTTTCTTCCCAGTTCCCCCAACTGCCCCGAGCTTACCTGCACACGCGCCCGGAGGAGGACCACCTGATCCTCCAAGTTGCCGGGGAGGCGGCGGTGGTGGCGCCGCTGGGGGGGCTCGAAGAGCTGGAAGATGCTGCTGCCATCGTGCTCACCGCCCGCCCCGCCCCGCAGGCAAGGGAAAGGCTCGCGGCTTTTTTCCAAGCCAACCCGCACCTCCCCTGCCTGGATGCCAGCGGCGCGGGGGTGTTGCCCGGCCCCCCGTCCCTGGTGCCTTCCCCGGAAAAGCCCCAGCTCCGCTTCCCCGACCCGCTGCTGCTGCTGCCCTCCCTGCTGCTCCAAGCCTTGGCGCCGCTCGAACCACGAGAAGCGTTCTTCACGGTGCTCGCCCCGGTTTCCAGCGTGGGTGGGGAGGCCCTGGACGAGCTGGCGGCCCAAGCGGTGGCGCGGCTTTCCGGGGAAAAGCCCCGGGCCGAGCTGCTCCCCGCGGTGCTGGCCTTCGACGCGATCCCCTACCCGGAGAAAACCCCTGGCACGCTGCAGCAGGAGCTCCAAGCGCTGTTTCCCGCCACCCGCATCGCCCTGCATCCGCTGCTTGCCGGGGTGTTCCACGCCCACAGCGTGCTCGCCACGTTCCGGCTCGCAGGGGCCAAGGCGGAGGCCAAGGAGCTGCTTTCCGCCGCTTCCTTCGTGGCGCACCGGGGGAAAACACCCCTGGCCCCCTCCCGGGGCGCCGGGGAACCCCAGGCCGCCTTCCAGCTCCTGGGCTCCGGCCCGGAAACCCTCACCCTCTGGGCGGTGGGGGACCACTTGCTGCTTTCTGCCCAGGCCGCAGCCCAGGCGCTGGAAGAGCTCCTCAGGGCGTTCCCTCCAGCATAGCGGCGGGGCCGCTCACCTCCCGGCCATCCCCCAACCGGGCGGTGAAGAACGCCGCAAGCCCCTTGGGTCGGGACACGAACTGCACCTCCCCGGCCTCCACCGGCAGCTGCGGTGGGAAAGCCCGCAGGAACAGACGCACCGCGGTGGCGGCTCCCTGAGGTGTGCGCACGAACCCCCCCTCCCGGCGGCCGAAATCGGCGCCCACCGCGCCGTTTCCCGCCAGCTGCACGTCCTTGACCTCGGTGCCGGAAAACACCAGCTCCACGGCGTTGCCGGTGGTGGCGAAGGCGCTGGCGAAAGGCGCTTGGTTCTCCACCACCACCTTCACCACCGTGGGGGAAACCCAGGCGAGCCGCACCGCCACCTTGGGCTCCGGGGTCGCGCCCTGGAAGTAGGCGGCGAACCCCTCCAGGCTCAACCCCACCGCCGGGGAGGCCGGGGGGATCCCCAGGCTGTCCCACCCCAAAAGCCTGTGGCGCACCGGCCGCAGCAGCAGCCCCAGGTCGCGGTGCAGCCTGGCCCCGTCCGCCAGGCTGGCGAGGATCTTCTGCCCGCCCCCCCGGGGGAGGAACGTATCCCCCTCGGGGCCAGGCTGGTAATCCAGCTCCCCGCGCATGAGCCAAGCCCAGGGGTTCTCCCCAGGGGGGGCAGGCGGCAACAGCTGCGAGCCCACGCCGATCCCCCCGCGCCAACGGATGCCCCGGGCGTCCAAGGTTTCCAGGGCCGCGGCGGCGTCCTGGGGGGAAGGCTCGGGAACACCCAAAAGGCGCAGGTTGCCCAACGCCAGCGCCACCACCGCCACCTCCGGAGGGCGCTTTTCCGGCAACTGCGCCACGAGCTGCTCCACTGGCGCCGCCACCTCCACCGGGAGCTGGCTCGCCTTGGCCACTGCCGCCGCCAGCTCCCAAACCCCGCTGACCCAGCTGCGGGTGGCCAGCACCAGCCCGCGCACTTCCCCCGGGATCCCCCGGACCAGCGGCCCCACCTGGCTCCACAAGCTTGCCGCTGCTTGCTCCTTCGCCTCCCCCTCCAACCACACCAGCCCCCACAGACGCTGCCCCCGAAGCAACTCCGCGTCCCCCAAAGGCACCGCCTTCACCGTGGCACTGGTATTAGCCACCGCGGCTTCCGCCACCGGGAGCACCCAGGCATCCACCCCCGCCCGCTGGAGCTGGGCAAGCTGCTGCGCAGTGGGCGGCGGCCCCCCCACCAGCCAGAGGCGATGCTCCAGCTGCGCCGCCGATGTGGCAACCGCCAGCGCCATCGAGCCGAAGCAAAGCGCGTACCTCATTGCCCCCATGCTACCAGCCTCGCCGCCCCCCGCCAAGGCTTTGCTACACTTGCCGGCGTGCGCGCTCGCACGCTCATGCTCCTGAGCTTCGTGGCGCTCGCTTGCGAGCGCCGCCCCAAACCCCTGGCCGAGGTGGCGGGCCGAGCCATCACCATGACCGAGCTGGAACGAGCGGTGCAGGAGGTAGCCGGCAGACCTGCCAGCCAGGTGGCGCCGGAGCTGGTAGCCCAGGTTTTCAGCGACCTTCTGGAAGAGGAGGTGCTGCTGGCCGCCGGCGCCCCCGAGGACCGCACCCTCCAAGGATCTCAGCGCACCCGCCGCGCCCGGGAGCTCCTGGCCAAGCTCTGCCCCCCTCCCCCGCCCCCCAGCGAAGAGGAGATTTCCCAGGCGCTCGCCCAGGAAGGCGACAGCGACGGCCAGGAGCACCTGTTCCTGCGCCAGTTGATCCTCCCCAGCGAGGGGCAAGCCAGGGAGGTGCGGGAGCGGCTTTTAAAAGGCGAGGATTTCTTCGCCCTCTCCCGGGAGCTCTCCCGGGCTCCCAACGCGGCCAACGGCGGGGCCCTGGGATGGGTGCAGCGGGGGCAGTTGCCCCCGGAGTTCGAGGGAGCCCTGGCGGGGGTGCCTGCCGGGGGGGTTTCCCAGCCGGTGAAGTCCTCTGCCGGGTGGCACGTGTTCTTCGTGGAAAAAAAGCAGCAGGGCAGCGACCCTTCCCGCCGCCAGCAAGTCGCCCAGAAGCTTTCCTCCGAGCGGGTGGAGGCAGCGCGGCACCGCTGCCTTTTGGAGCTGGCACGCCGGGTGGAGGTGCGCTTGCACTGCGAAAAGGCGCCGTTCCCTTGCCGCAACCCCTTCCAGGAGGCCCCATGAAGCGGCTGGTGTTGGCGATGCTGCTGCTGGCCGCCCCGGCAGCAGCGGAGCGCAAGTTGGTGGAAGCGATCGTGGTGCGGGTGAACGAGCGCATCCTCACCGTGGCGGATCTGCGGCAGCGGGCGGTGGTGCGCGCAGCGGAAACCGGCAAGCCCCTCACCGCCGAGGAGATCCCCCAGTTCCTCCAGGAGGCGGTGGACGAGCTCTGCCTGCTGGAGCGGGCGGCCGAGCTGAAGATCGAGGTGGATCGGGCCGACGTGGATGCCGCGGTGGCTTCGCTCAAAGAGCAAAACCGCATCACCGACGACCAGGCCTTCGAGCAGCTTCTGGCCAACCTCGGCCTCACCCGGGCGCAGCTTGCGGAAAGGCTTTCCGCCACCATCACCATCAACCGCACGCTGCAGAAGGAGGTGGGCCAGCTGCCGATCACCGAGGAGGAGCTGCGCAAGCGCTACGAGCAGGAAAAGGAGCGCTTCGCGATCCCCGAGAAGGTGCACCTGGAGCACGTCCTGTTCCCCACCAAGCCCGACGGGTCCGACGGGAAGGCGCAGTGGGAGCGGGCCCAGAGGTTCGTGGCCGCGGTGCGCGGCGGCGCCGATTTCGCGAAGCTCTTGGCGGAGGAACTGGCCCGGGGGGATGCCACCGGCGGGGATCTCGGGGAAATCTCGGTTCCGGACCTGCGGGAAGAGGTGGCCCGGGCCATCGCTGGCCTGCAGCCCTCCCAGGTGAGCGACCCCTTTGCCATCCCCGCGGGGGTGCACGTGGTGCGCTTGGTGGCCAAGATCCCCCGCAGCTACAAGCCGTTCTCCGAGGTGCTGGAGCAGCTGCGCAACGAGGAGCTGGACCGGCGCTACCGGCAGCGGCTGCGCTCGGTGGTGGACAGCCTCAAGACCCGCTACGTGGTGGAGGTGCACCCCGAGTACTTCTCCCTGGAAGACCGCTGATCGGGCAAGCACGGGCCCGGCCTGGCGGTTTCCCGACATGTGCTAAGCTATTTGGCAAGGAGGCTTCACGATGCAGCGAACCCTGACATTCTTCACCGCTTGTTGCTTGGCTCTTTGCGCCCCGGCCCTCATGGCCCAAGCGCAGGCCCCCGAGCCGACACCAGCCACAGCGCCAGCCCCCACCCCTGCCCCGGTGCAGCCGGACGACGCGCGGTTGGTGAAGCTCGTGGAGCTGGTGAAGGCGGGGCTTTCGGAAAACCTCATCATCGAGCAGATCCGCCGCTCCCAGCCCGCCTTCAACCTCACGGTGAACGACCTGCTCTACCTCAAGCGCAACGATGTGCCGGAGAACATCATCGCCGCGCTCCTGAACGCTTCCTCCCAGTCCCCCTTCGCCGCCCCCACCCCGCAAGCCACCCCCACCCCCACCCCCACGCCTACCCCGCCGGCGGAGCTCACCGTGGACGGGCTCATCCTCGACCGCGGGTTCGGGCGGGTGGACTACGCAGGAAAGCTGATCTTCAGCCAGGACACGATCCGCTGGGTGCCCCGGAAGCAGCCCTCCGCGGGGTTCGAGCTGCACCCCAAAGGCATCCGCGAGGTGAGCGTCACCTGCCGCACGGTCTCCCAGGGGAAGTTCTGCTACCAGCTCGTGGTGAAGATCGCCGCCGGGGACTCCTTCGAGTTCGAGGACGAGCAGCGGGAGCGGGGCGGCAACGCCGCCATCGAGCAAGCGGTGAAGGCGTTCCGGGAGCTTCTCCCCGAGGTCACCGTGGTGGAGAAGATCAAGTAGCCCCAACGCAGCCCGCAACACCCACGCCCCGCCAGCTGGCGGGGCTTCGTTTTCCAGGGCTTGACAAACGAGAACGGTCGCCCCAAGATGGGAGTGGACAAAAGTGGAGCGAAGTGGACCAAGGTGGGCCACTCGCCGGCGGTGAGCGGGATGAACGGGGCGACAGGGTTTTTCCGGGGCAGCTTCCAGGCCAGCATTGACGACAAGGGTCGCCTCAAGCTTCCGGCTCGCCTGCGGCAACAGCTGGAAACCTGGTACGGCAACCTGGTGTTCATCACCTCCTTCGATCCCGCGGAGCTGCGGCTGTACCCGCTCCCGGTGTGGGAGGAGTTCGAGCGCGCGTTCCTCGCCCAGCCCTCCCTCAACCCCCTGGTGCAGCGGCTTTTGGAGCACGCCAACTACGGGCAGGAGGAGGAGGTGGACGCCCAGGGGCGGGTGCTGGTGCCGGCGCTGCTGCGGGAGGTGGTGGGGATCGCCGGGGAGGTGGTGGTTTCCGGTCGGGGGAAGTTCCTCGGGGTGGTGGCCCGGGAGCGGGCCAAGCTGGAGCTCTCCCGGGCTTTCACGCCGGAAGAGCTGCAGGCGCTTTCGGCCTTGGAGCGATGAGGACCCATGTCCGAACCCCGTCACCTGCCGGTGCTCGTGGGCGCGGTGGTGGCGCTCTTCCGCCCGGTGGGGGAAGGGACCATCGTGGACTGCACGGTGGGTCTCGGCGGCCACGCCGCGGCGCTTTTGACAGCGCTTCCCGGCGTGCAGCTTCTTGGGCTGGACGTGGACGCGCAAGCGCTGGAGATCGCCCGCTCGCGCCTTGCGGCTTTCGGCTCCCGGGCAAAGCTCTTGCACGCCTCCTACACGGCGCTCCCGGGGATTTTGGACGAGCACCGCTTGGAGCCGGCTGGGGTGCTGTTCGATTTAGGGGTCTCCTCGCTGCAGCTGGACACCCCGGAACGGGGCTTTTCCTTCCGCCTGGAGGGGCCGCTTGACATGCGTTTCGGCCAACAAGGACCCCGCCTCGCCGATATCCTCGCCCGGGCCCAGGAAGCGGAGCTCGCTTCGTGGCTTGCCACCTACGGGGAGGAGAAGAAGGCCCGGGCCATCGCCCGCGCCATCCTCCAAGCGAAAAACCGCGGGGAGCTGGCTACCACCACGGACCTGCGCCGGGCGGTTTGGTCGGTCACCGGCCCACCCCGAGGGCGCACCGACCCCGCCACCCGCACCTTCCAGGCGCTGCGCATCGTCACCAACCGGGAGCTCGCGGGGCTCGCCCCTGCCCTGGAAGCCGCTGCCCGCCGGCTGCGTCCCGGGGGAAGGCTGGTGGTGCTGGCGTACCACTCCCTGGAGGACCGCATCGTGAAGACCACGCTGCGGCGTCTGGCCGGCCGCTGCGTTTGCCCCCCGGGGACCGCACCCTGCAGCTGCGGCCGCACCGAGCTGCTGCGCCTTCTCACCAAGCACCCCCTCACCCCGGATGCTGCGGAGCTCGCCGCCAACCCCCGCTCGCGCTCGGCGAAGCTCCGGGCCGCGGAGCGCAGGCCATGACGATCCTGAGCTTCCGCCCGCCCAACGCCTGGCTGCGCCCCAAGCTGGACGGGAGCTGGCGGCGCTGGCTCGTGGCCGCTTTGCTCTACGGCGGGGCCCTGGCAGCCCTGCTGGTCGCCACCGCTGCGCCCCGCCAGGAGCGGGTGCGCCTCGCCTACGAGATCGCCCGCCTGCGGGAGGAGGTGGCGGAGCTGGAGCGCAAGGCCCAGGAGCTAGAGCTGGCCAAGCACCGGCTGGTGGCCCCGCACGTGCTGGCCCGCTCCCTGGAGGAGCTTTCGCTGGCTCCCCCCACACCCTCCCAGCTCTGGTACCTCACCCCCCAGGGGGAGCTCCGGGGCACCCCCACCGCTCCCCGGAGGCCTGCCCCATGACCGTAAACCGCAGCCGCGTCTGGGTGCTCGCGGGGATCCTGGGGTTTTTGGCCCTGGGCGTGGTGTTGCGGCTTTTTGCCGTGCAGGTGCTGGAGCACCGGCGCTTTTTGGTGGAGGCGGAAAAGCAGCAGGAAGCGCTGGTACCCCTGGAGCCCCCCCGGGGAACCATCCTCACCCGGGACGGCTTGCTCTTGGCAGGATCGGTGGAAAAGGTGGCGGTGTACGCCAACCCCAAGCGCATCCCCCGGGAGCGGTGGAGCTGGGTGGCGGAGCGGCTCGCGCCCCTGGTGGGCAGGTCAGCTCAGGAGATCCTCCAGGAGCTGCAAAGCCGGGACGGGTTCTTCTACCTCGCGAAAAACCTCGATCCCGCGGTGGCCACGCCCGTAGCTCAGCTGGGGCTCAAGGGGGTGGGAACGCTCCCCTCCCAGCAGCGCATCTACCCCCAAGGGCCGTTCGCCGCCGCGGTGGTGGGGTTCGTGAACCGCGAAGGCCAGGGGCAAGCGGGGGTGGAAGCGGCCTGCCAGCAGCTGCTGGCGGGGGAGGAAGGGCTGGCCCGCCTCGTCCGGGACGGCAAGCGGGTACCCACCCGCTTGGCCTACAAGCTGGAAAAGCCCGGGCGCCCCGGCTTTCAGCTGGTCTTGACCCTGGATGCCAGGGTGCAGTGGGTGTTGGAGGAGGAGCTGGCCCGAACCCTGGAGGAGGTGGGGGGCCGAGGGGCTGCGGCGGTGGCGCTGGACCCGCTCACCGGGGAGGTCCGCGGCATGGCCTCGCTGCCCTCCTACGACCCCCAGGACCTGGGGCGTTTCCCCCAGGAGCATTGGCACAACCGCGCGGTGGAAACTGTGCTGGAGCCGGGATCCACCTTCAAGCCGTTCGTGGTGGCAGCGGCGCTCACCGCCGGGGTGGTGGGCAGCGAGAGCTTGGTGGACTGCTCCGGGGGCGGAGTGGAGGTGGCAGGGTTCTTCATCCGCGACCACGCCCGCTACGGCGTGCTCCCCTTGCGCCAGGTGCTGGCGTTCTCCTCCAACGCCGGCACCATCCGCCTCGCGCTGCGGACCCCCGAGGAGCAGCTGGACCAGACGATCTGGGCTTTGGGGTTCGGCCAGCCTACCCGGGTGGAGCTGCCCGCGGAATCCCCGGGGCTGTACCGCCGCTGGGGGAAGGGAAGCTGGTCGGCGCTCACCCCGGCGGGGCTCGCCATCGGCCAGGAGATCAGCGTGACCGCGCTCCAGCTGGCCCGGGCTTACGCTGCCCTGGCCAACGGTGGCCTTTTGGTGCAGCCCACGCTGCTCGCCGAGGTGCGCGACCGGGACGGGAACCCCGTGGCGGTGCGCCGCAGCGCAGCCACCAAGCGGGTGCTGCCGGAGCCGGTGGCCCGGGCGGTGGCGGGGATGCTGGAGGCGGTGGTGGAGGAGGGAACCGGGAAGGCGGCGGCGGTGGCGGGGTTCCGGGTGGCGGGCAAGACCGGCACTGCCCAGAAGGCCGTGGGGGGGAGCTACAAGGCCGGGCGGCATGCGGCGTGGTTCGCCGGGTTTTTCCCCATGCCCGACCCCAAGCTGGTGCTGGTGGTTTGCGTGGACGAACCCCAGGCCAGCTACTGGGCTGCGGAGGTGGCGGCCCCCACCTTCGGGCGCATCGCCGCCAGGCTCTTGCCGCTTCTCGGGGTGCTCCCCCAGGAAAGGAGCGCGGCATGACGTTGGGGGAGCTCGCGCGCCTTTGCGGAGGGAAGCTTTCCGGGGATCCCTCGCTGCTGGTGACCGGGATCACCCACGTGGCCCAGCAGGTGCAGCCGGGGTACGTGTTCGCGGCGCTGCCCGGGCTGCGGCACCACGGCTTGGAGTTCCTCCCCGAGGCCCAGGCCCGGGGGGCGGTGGCGGTGCTGGCGGACCGCAAACCCTCCTCGCCGCTTCCCTGGATCGCCACCCCGGAACCCAGGAAAGCCATGGCCCTGGCGGCTTGGGCCTTGGCCGGGGACCCCGGCAAGCAGCTTTTGCTGGTGGGTGTCACCGGCACCAACGGCAAGAGCACGGTGTGCGACCTCACCGCCCGCATCCTGGAACGAGCGGGCAAGCGCGTGGGGGTGTTCGGCACCCTGGGCTACCGCCTCCCCCAGCGCACGGTGCCTGCCCCCCGCACCACCCCGGAAGCCACGGACCTGGCACCGCTGCTCGCCGAGCTCGTGGCGGCGGGGGGGCACGCCGCGGTGATGGAGGTTTCCTCCCACGCATTGGCGTTGGAGCGGGTGGCGGGGCTTGCGTTCCAGGTGGCGGTTTGGACCAACTTCACCCAGGACCACCTGGACTTCCACGGCACCATGGAGGGCTACTTCGCGGCCAAGCGCAAGCTCTTCCAGCTCCTGGCCCCCGGAGGGGTGCGGGTGGTGAACGCCGACGATCCAGCGCTGCAGCCACTGCTGGCCAAGCTCACCCCGGGAGACCTCACCTTCGGGTTCGGGGAGCTCGCCCAGGTGCGGGCCACGGAGCTGGCCTGCACCCTGGAGGGGAGCCGCTTCACCTTGACCACCCCCCGGGGGAGCTGCCCGGTGACGCTTCCGCTCCTGGGGCGGCACAACGTGGCCAACGCCCTGGCCGCCGCTGCTGCCGCCCTGGCGCTGGGGTGCGACCTGGCCACGGTGGCGGCGGGGCTTGCCAGCGCCCGCCCGCTCCCCGGCCGCCTGGAGCGGGTACCGCTAGATGCCCCGTTCGCGGTGTTCGTGGACTACGCCCACACCCCGGACGCGCTAGAAAAAGTGCTCACCACGCTCCGCTCCCTCACCCCGGGGCGGCTGGTGGTGGTGTTCGGCTGCGGCGGGGACCGGGATCCCAGCAAGCGGCCGCGCATGGGGGAGGTGGTGGCGCGCCTGGCCGACGTGCCCATCGTCACCTCGGACAACCCCCGCAGCGAGGACCCCGGGGCGATCATCGCCCAGATCCTCCAGGGGATGGAGGCCACCCCCAACCCCCGCACCTTGGTGCTCCCCGATCGCCGGGACGCCATTGCCGCCGCCCTCAGGCTAGCGGAGCCCGGCTCGGTGGTGCTTTTGGCGGGCAAGGGGCACGAGGAGGTGCAGATCTTCGCCGACCGCACGGTGCCGTTTTCCGACCGGGAGGAGGCGATCAAAGCTTGGCAGCGGAGGAAGGGATGATGCGCGCGACGCTCGCCGAGCTGGCGGCGATCCTCGGCTGCCAGGTGCCCGCCGGCGCTTCCCAGGTGGTGGTGACGGGGGTGGCGTTCGACTCCCGGGAGGTGGCGCCGGGAAACCTGTTCGTGGCCATCCCCGGGGAAAAAACCGACGGGCACCTGTTCCTGGAGGAGGCCCGGCGGCGGGGGGCCGCCGCGGCGCTGGTCCTGCGCCCCCAGCCTGCGGCGCTGCCGCAGCTTTCGGTGCCGGACACCGTGGCGGCGCTGCAGCGCTTGGCGGCAGCCGAGCGCGAGAAGCGGCAGCTGGCGGTGGCCGCGGTCACCGGCAGCGTGGGAAAGACCACCACCAAGGCCATGCTCGCGGCGCTTTTGCGCAGACGCTTCCCGGTGGCGGAGACCCGCCTCTCCCGCAACTCCCAGGTGGGGCTCCCGGCGGAGCTCTTGAACCTTCCGGAGCACGCCAGCTGGTTCGTGGCGGAGGCGGGCATGAGCCACGCCGGGGAGCTGGACCGCCTGGGCCGCGTCCTCGCCCCCGACGCGCTGCTGTACACCCGCATCGCTCCCGTGCACCTGGAGTTCTTCCCTTCCCTCGCCGCCATCGCCGAGGCCAAGGCCGAGCTCATCCCCCACCTGAAAGCGGAAGGGGTGCTGGTGGTGAACGCCGCGGACCCTTGGCAGGAAAGCTTCCCTTCCCGCTTTTCCGGCCGCCTGCGGCGCTACGGCGCAGCGGGTTGCGACCTGTGGCTTGCAAGCTACCGCAGCCGAGGGCTCTTGGGCTCGCAGCTTTCGCTCCAAGGGCCGGGGCTCCGCTTCCAGGCCACGTTGCCGCTCCCAGGAAAGCACCAGGCGGAGAACTTCCTGGCAGCGGCGTGCCTCGCCCTGGAGCTGGGGGTGGACCCGGAGAGCATCGCCGCCGCCGCGGCTACCCTCGCCCCCCAACCCCACCGGGGGGAGGTGCACCAGCTTGCCAACGGGGCAATCCTCGTGGACGACAGCTACAACGCCTCCCCGGCAGCGGTGGCTGCGATGCTGGAGCTTCTGGCGGAAACCCCGGGCCGCAAGGTGGCGGTGCTGGGGGAGATGCTGGAGCTGGGGGAGCAGGCGGAGCAGTTCCACCGGGAAACCGGCAAGCAGGCGCGGCAGGCTTGCGAGCAGCTGCTCGCGGTAGGGGGCGAGAACGCCCGGGCTTTGGCGGAAGCGTTCGGGCCCGGTGCCCAATGGGTGGAGGACGTGGCCGCCGCCATCCCCCGCTGCCGCACCTTGCTGGAAGGTGGGGAGGTGGTGCTGGTGAAGGGGTCCCGGGGGATCGGGCTGGACCGCCTGGTGGCGGCGCTTTTGGAGGAGGGACGGTAATGCTCTACCTTCTGGCATGGCACCTCCGGGAGCTCTGGGGCCCGCTCAACGTTTTCCGCTACATTACCTTCCGCGCCGCCCTGGCGGTGGTGGCCGCCTTGGCCCTGGGGCTTTGGCTCGGCCCCAAGCTCATCGCCGCCCTGCAGCGCTTGGCCGTGCGGCAGGTGGTGCGGGAGGAAGGGCCTGCCAGCCACCGGTCCAAAAGCGGCACCCCCACCATGGGAGGGCTTTTGATCCTCGCGGCGCTTTCCCTGCCGGTGCTGCTTTTTGCCGACATCACCGAGCCCTGGGTGTGGGTGGCCTGCGGCACCACCTACGCCTTCGGGGCCATCGGCTTCTGGGACGATTTCCTCAAGGTGAAGCGGGGCAAGAACCTAGGGCTGCGGGCCTGGGAGAAGCTGGGCCTGCAGCTTCTGGCCGGGGCCACCGCGGGGGTCCTGGTGCGCCTGGTGGCCGGGCACGCCCCCCACGCCGGGGTGCTCTACGTGCCGTTCTTCAAGAACGTGCAGCTGGACCTGGGGTGGGCTTACATCCCGTTCGTGACGCTGGTGCTGGTGGGGGCTTCCAACGCGGTGAACCTCACCGACGGTTTGGACGGCCTGGCCATCGGCTCGGCGATCCTCGCCTCGGGGACGTTCGCGGTGTTTTCCTACGTGGCTGGGCACGCCAAGATCGCCCAGTACCTCCAGGTCCCGGCGGTGGCGGGGGCCGGGGAGGTGGCGGTGTTTTGCGCTGCGCTGGTGGGAGCAGCGCTGGCGTTTTTGTGGTTCAACTGCCACCCGGCCCAGGTGTTCATGGGGGACGTGGGATCCCTGGCCCTGGGGGCGGCCATCGGTATCACCGCGGTGGTGGCGAAGCAGGAGCTGGCGCTGGCCATCGTCGGCGGGCTTTTCGTGGCAGAAGCAGCTTCGGTGATCCTCCAGGTGGCGAGCTTCCAGCTTCGGGGCAAGCGCATCTTCCGCATGTCCCCGCTGCACCACCACTTCGAGCTTTCGGGGTGGGCGGAAACCCAGGTGGTGGTGCGGTTCTGGATCATCGCTGCCATGTGTGCCTTGGCCGGCTTGGCCACCTTGAAACTGCGATGAGGCAAGCGCGCTGGCAACGGGCTTTGGTGGTGGGTCTCGGGGTTTCCGGGGTGGATGCCTGTCGGCTGCTCCGCGCCGCGGGGGTGGAGGTGCGCGCCGTGGACCGGCAAAGCGCACAAGAGCTGGCGTTCCGTCTGGCGGAGCTGCCGGAGGGGGTGGAGGTGCGCCTGGGGGAGGTGGGCGAGGAGGTGCTGGAAGGGGTGGATGTGGTGGTGCTCTCCCCCGGCGTACCGCCTACGGCCCCGTTGGTGCTGGCGGCCCAAGCCCGGGGGATCCCGGTGCTTCCCGAGGTGGAGCTGGCGTTCCGCTTTGCAGGCGAGACCCCCATCGTGGGGATCACCGGCTCCAACGGCAAGAGCACGGTCACCGAGCTCGTAGGCCACATCCTCAAGACCGCGGGGCGCCGGGTGGCGGTGGGGGCCAACCTGGGTCCTGCCGCCAGCGGCTTGGTGCTCCGGGGGGGCTGGGACGTGATGGTGTGGGAGCTTTCCTCGTTCCAGCTGGAGCTGGTGCAAACGCTGCGCCCCGCGGTGGCGGTGTTTCTCAACCTCTCCCCGGATCACCTGGACCGCCACCCCACCCTGGAGGCGTACCTGGCGGCCAAAGCCAAGATCTTCGCGTTCCAGAGACCCCAGGACCACGCGGTGCTCAACGCCGACGATCCGCTGGTAGCAGCGCTGGAGGTTTTCAGCCTGCGCCACACCTTTTCCTTGCGGGACAAGGCAGCGGAAGCCCACCTGGACGGGGCGCATCTGATGCTCCAGGGCAAGGTGCTCCTGGCTCGCCAAGCCTTGCCCCTCCCTGGGGAGCACAACGTGGCCAACGCCCTGGCGGCGGCCCTGGCCTGCCGCCTCCTGGGGCTTTCCCGGGAAGAAATCGTGGCAGGGTTGCGCACCGCCCGCCCCCTGCCCCACCGTCACGAGCTGGTAGCGGAGCTGGATGGCGTGCGCTACGTGGACGACTCCAAGGGCACCAACGTGGGGGCCGTGGTGGCGGGGCTTTCCGGCTACCCCGCCAAGCGGGTGCACCTCATCCTCGGAGGGCTCGGCAAAGGGCAGGACTTCCGCCCGCTGCGGGAGGCAGTGGCGGCAAAGGCGGTGCGGGTGTACCTCATCGGCCAAGCTGCCGAGGCCATCGCCGCGGCGCTGGGCGATGCGGTGCCGGTGGAGATGTGCGGTACCTTGGAGGAAGCGGTGCGCCGCGCCAGAAAGTGCGCGCTGCCGGGGGATGTGGTGCTGCTGTCCCCTGCCTGCGCTTCCTTCGACCAGTTCCGGGACTACGCCCACCGCGGGCACGAGTTCGCCCGTCTGGTGACCGGGAGCAAGCACCATGCCGAAGCGTAAGCAGCTGGATGGCCTCCTGCTTTTCGCCACGCTGGTGAGCGCGCTTTTGGGGATAGCGTTGGTGTGGTCCGCCTCGGCACCCCTGGCCCGGGACTACTACCGCCTGCCCAGCTGGGAGTTCGCCTACCGCCAGTTCCTCGCCTGGCTCCTGGGCACCGGGGCCATGCTAGGGGCGGCGATGCTGCCCCTGGACCGGCTGCTTTCCCGCACCGTGGCTTGGAGCGCGCTGGCGCTCACCTGGGTGTTGCTGCTGGTGCCGTACTTCCAGCCGGAGGTGGCGCAAACCCACCGCTGGCTGCGCCTCCCCTTCGGCTCGTTCCAGCCCTCGGGGCTCGCCAAGCTCACGCTCCCCCTGGCGCTCGCTGTGGTGCTGGCGGAGCTGCCGGAGGATGCCCGGGAGCAGCGCCGGCTGCTTGCCGTGGCGGCGCTGTTCGTGGGGGTCACCGTGGCGCTGGTGTACTTCGAGCCGGACCTGGGCACCGCGCTGCTGCTCGCCGGCACCTCCCTGGCGATGCTGTTCGTGGCCGGCACCAGCTTGCCGGTGCTCCTGGGGGCCGGGGGAGCGGTGGTGGTTTTGGGGGTGATGGGGGTGCTGGCGGAGCCGTACCGCTTGCAGCGCATCGCCAGCTTTTTCGCGGGGAACTCCTACCAGGTGCAGCAAGCGCTCATCGCCCTGGGCAGCGGTGGGCTTTTCGGCCGGGGGCCGGGGGCCAGCGTCCAGAAGCTCTTCTTCCTCCCCCAGCCGCACACCGACTTCATCTTTGCCGTGGCCGGGGAGGAGGTGGGGTTTTTGGGTGCCACGTTCCTGCTGGGAGTGCTGGGGTTTCTGGTGGCCCGGTGCTTCAAGGCAGCCCTGGCCTCGCCGCACCGCGCCGCAGCGCTTTTGGCGTTGGGGCTGGGGAGCCAGCTGGCACTGCAAGCGCTGCTCCACGTGGCGGTGTGCCTGGGGCTGGCTCCGGCCAAGGGGATGCCGTTGCCGCTGATTTCCGCGGGGGGTTCGGACCTCCTGGCCCACTTGGTGGGTTTGGGCTTGGTGCTGAACGTGGCCAAGGAGGGATCGTGAGGGTGCTGATCGCCGGCGGCGGCACCGGGGGCCACTTCTTCCCCGGCTTGGCGGTGGCGGAGGCGCTGCAACGCCGCGGGGGGGAGGTGTTCTGGCTCGGGGCCAAGGGAGGGATCGAGGCTCGGAAGCTCCCGGAGCTGGGGATCCCCCATCGCCTGCTCCCGGTGACCGGTGCCGTGGGGGTGAGCTTGGGGAAGAAGCTCGCGAGCTTCGCCCGGCTCCTCCCGGCCCTGGTGGCGGCCCGAGCCTACCTGGGGAAGGTGACCCCCCAGGTGGTGCTCTCGGTGGGGGGTTACGCCGCGTTCCCCGGAGGGGTGGCGGCGGGTACCGCCGGGGTGCCCCTGGTGCTCCAGGAGCAAAACGCCTTCCCCGGCCTGGTGCACCGCCTCTTGGCCCCCTGGGCCGCGGCCATCGCTTGCGGCTTGCCCCAAGCGGTGGAGGCTTTCCCCTCCTTGCCGGCGCGGTTTACCGGCAACCCGGTGCGCGCCGCGTTTTTCCAGGTTCCCCCCGCCCCGCCGCGACGCGCACTGGCGGTTTTCGGTGGCAGCCAAGGCTCCCAGGTGCTCAACCGGCTGCTCCCCGAAGCGCTGGCGCTGCTTTCCCCGGACAGCCGCCCAGAGGTGGTGCACCAGGCGGGGGAGCGCTGGGTTGCCGAGGTGCAGCAGCGCTACCGCTCCCTGGGGGTGGCTGCCCAGGTGGTGGGTTTTCTCCCTATGCCCTGGGAGGTGTTGGCCGAAGTGCCGCTGGTGGTGGCCCGGGCCGGGGCAGCCACGGTGGCGGAGCTGGCGGCAGCGGGCCGCGCTGCGGTGCTGGTCCCCTTCGGTCAAGCGGCGGAGGGGCACCAGCTGGCCAACGCCAGGGCCTTGGCTTCCACCGGGGCAGCTTGGGTGGTGGAGGAAACCGAAGCCACCCCGGCGACCCTCGCCCAGCTGCTGGCGACGCTTTTCGCGGATCCAGCGGCCACCGCGGCCCGGGGGGGCCAGGGCCGGAGCTTGGCGCGGGCCGATGCCGCCGAGGCGGTGGTGCAGCTGCTCTGTTCCGTGGCCAAGGCAAAGCTGGGGGAGGCGGCATGAACTTCGGACGGGTGCGGCACCTGCACTTCGTGGGGATCGGCGGTGCCGGCATGTGCGGCCTCGCCGAGCTCCTCCGGGGGGAGGGGTTCGTGGTCTCCGGCTGCGACGCCGCTACCAGCGAGACCACCCAGCGCCTGGCCTCCTTGGGCATCCCCTGCCAGCTCGGGCACAGCCCCGAGCACCTGGAGGGGGCGGACGTGCTGGTGGTTTCCTCGGCGGTGGCCCGGGACAACGCCGAGCTAGCCGCGGCCCGGGAGCGGGGGATCCCGGTGATCCGCCGGGCGGAGATGCTCGGGGAGGTTTCCCGCCTCAAGTGGACCGTGGCGGTGGCCGGCACCCACGGGAAGACCACCACCACCTCCCTCACCGGCTACATCCTCACCAAAGCGGGGTGGGACCCCACGGTGATCGTGGGGGGGCGGGTGCACTTCCTGGGGGCCCACGCCCGGCTGGGGCGGTCGGAGTACCTGGTGTGCGAGGCGGACGAGTTCGATCGCTCGTTCCTGGCACTGCACCCGGTGCTTGCGGTGATCACCACCGTGGAAGCCGAGCACCTGGACACCTACGGCACCTTGGAGGCCCTGGAAGAGGCGTTCGCCCGTTTTGCCAACGCGGTCCCGTTCTACGGCGCGGTGGTGGCCAACCTGGAGGACCCCGGGGTGCGGCGGCTCCTGCCCCACCTCACCCGGCGGGTGGTCACCTACGGCTTGGTTTCCCAGGCGGACCTCCACGCCCGGGTTTGGGAGCTGGCCACCACCGGGGCCACGGCCCGGGTGGTGTGGCAGGGAGAGGAGCGGGGGGAGCTCCAAGTCCCGCTCCTCGGTCGCCACGGTCTCGTCAACGCCCTGGCCGCCCTAGCCGCGAGCTTGGAGATGGGTGTGCCGTTCCCCACCGCGGTGGAAGCCATCGCCAGCTTTACCGGCGTGGCGCGCCGCTTCGAGATCAAAGGCAGCGTGGGTGGGGTGACCGTGGTGGACGACTACGCCCACCACCCCACCGAGGTGGCCGCGACCCTGGCTGCGGCGCGCCAGCGCTTTCCCGGACGGCGGCTGGTGGTGGCCTTCCAGCCGCACCTGTTCTCCCGCACCCAAGCGTTCGCCCGGCAGTTCGGGGAAGCGCTGCTGGCGGCGGACGTGGCTTACGTGCTGCCCATTTACCCGGCGAGGGAAGCGCCGCTGCCCGGGGTCTCGGCCAAGCTGGTGGTGGACGCTGCAAAATCCGCGGGACACCGGAGGGTGGAAGCCGTGGCGAGCCTCGCCGAAGCGCTGGGGGTGCTGCGGCGGGAGCTCCGGGAGGGGGACGTGCTGCTCACCTTGGGGGCGGGGAACGTGGTGGAGCTGGCCGAAGCGCTTTTGGCAGGAGGGACGCTGTGACTCGGGGGGGGCGCTGGACCAAGCTCGCTTTGCCAGCGGTGCCGCTGCTTGCAGCCCTGGCAGGGGTGGGGGTGGTGGGCCACGCCTGGGAAGTGCGCACCGTGGAGGTGGAAGGGGTGCGGCTGTTCGACCCCGCTCCGGTGCGAAAAGCCTTGGAGGAGGCGCTGGGAAGGCCCCCCGTGGCAGCTTCGGCCAGCGCTTTGCGGGAAAAGGTGCTGGCGATCCCCTGGGTGGAGGACGCCCAGGTGAGCGTGGAGCTTTCCGGAGCCGTGCGCTGCCTGGTACGGGAGCGCACGCCGGCCGCGCTGCTTGCCGACGGCAACCCGCCGCAGTTGCTGGACGCCACCGGGCGAGTCCTCGGCCCGGCCCGGGGCTCCGAGCCGCTGGTTTCCCTGGTGGGGTTCGCCCCTTACCCGGAGGAACGGCAGCTCGCCCTGGCGCTGCTGCCGCGCTTGGCGGAGGCATGGGGCAAGCCGGTGCGGCTGTGCCAGCGCCTCGCCGCCCGGGATTTGGCGGTATCGTTCGGGGAAGAGGACCCGTTGGTGCTCCTGGACCCCCAGCGCCCCGAAGCGCTGGTCCGGGCCAAGCAGGTCCTGGCCGCCTGGGAAGCTTCCGGCCAGGGGAAGCTCGCCCGGGTGGACGTGCGGGTCCCCGGAAAGGTGTTTTGCGAAAGGCGGGAGGAGAGCCAGTGATGGCTGCCGGCAACCCTGTGGCCAGCCTCGACGTGGGGAACTCCCGGGTCCTGGCGCTCGTGGGGGAGCTGGGGGAGTCCGGGGAGCTGGTGGTGCGCGGTGCTGGGGTGGCCCCGCTTGCCGAGGGGATGGAGGCAGGGCAAATCGTCAACCTCAAGAAGGTGGTGGCAGCCATCCGCGACGCGGTGCAAGAGGCGGAAACGCTGGCGGAAACGCTCATGGAAAAGGCTTGGGTGAGCGTGGGCAGTGCCGCGGTGGTGGGGCGCTACACCACCACCGCGTTGCAGCTGGGCAGCAAGAGCCGGCCAGTGCTTCCCAAGGATCTGGCCCGGCTCTGGGAAGCGGTGCGCTGGCAGAACCTCCCCTCCGGCCACCAGGTGCTCAACGTGCTGCCCCACGACTTCAGCTTGGACGACCAGGAGCACCTGGCCAACCCCGAGGGGATGGAAGGCACCCGGCTTTCCATGAACGCCTTGGTGCTTTCCTGCAAGGAGGGCCCGCTGCGCACCCTGGAAAAGGCGGTGAACCAGGCAGGGGTGGAGGTGCAGGGGTTCTTGTTCGCGCCGGTGGCCTCCTCCCTGGCGGTGCTCACCCCCGAGGAGCGGACCCTGGGCTCGCTTTTGGTGGACATGGGGCACAGCACCACCAGCTACGCCCTCTGGCACCAGGGGCACGTGGTGGCCGCCGGGAGCATCCCCTTCGGCTCCCGCATGGTGGAGCACGATTTGGTGCAGTTCTTCAACACCACCTTCGAAGCGGCCCAGGAGGCCAAGCTCCACAAGCTCACGCTGCTCTTGGATGCCGTGGACCCCGAGGAGGTGGTTTCGCTGCCCACCCTGGCGGGGGAAAAGCGCACGGTGAGCCGGCGGGAAGCGTGCAAGGTGGCCGCTGCCCGGGTGGCGGAGCTTTTCCAGCTCATCGGGCTGCACTACACCCGCCAGCTGCCCCGGGAGGTGCGCTTGCTCTCCGCGGCGCTGTGCGGGGGTGGCTCGCACCTGGAGGGGGTGGAGACCCAGGCCGCCTCGGTGTTCGGCTGCCCTGCCCGCTTGGGGGACCCGGGGGCGTTCACCGACGCCACCGGCTGCCTCACCCAGCCCCCGTTCCCGCTGCGCTCGGCAGCTTGTGCCCTGGGCCTGTTGCACTACGGCAGCCAAACCGCCCGCGGTGCGGTGGGCAGCGTGCCCACCCAGCGTTTCGGGAAAAAACAAGCGTTTTTGAGCCGGCTTTTCGGCCGGTGGAAGAAGGAGGGAGCCCATGATCACGTTTGACGACGCACAAGACCAAGTCCCTGCCATTCTCCCCGACGAGGCTTTCGCCCCTGCGGTGCTCAAGGTGGTGGGGGTGGGTGGCGGTGGTTGCAACGCCATCAACCGCATGATCCAAGCGGGGATCAAGGGGGTGGAGTTCATCGCCATCAACACCGACGCCCAGTCCCTCTCCCGATGCCTCGCCCCCACCAAGATCCAGCTCCTCACCTCCACATCCCGGGGGAGGGCGCTAGGAGCAGGGGGGAACCCCGCGGTGGCGCGGGAAGCAGCCCTGGACAAGACCGACGAGATCCTCGACGCCCTGGCGGGGGCCGACATGGTGTTCATCGCTGCGGGGATGGGGGGCGGCACCGGTACCGGCGCGGCACCCATCGTGGGTACGCTGGCCAAAGAGCAAGGGGCCTTGACCGTGGCGGTGGTGAACACCCCGTTCAGCTTCGAGGGCACCGAGCGGATGCGGGTGGCGCAAGCGGGGCTCGCGGAGCTCAAGGGGTGCGTGGACACGCTGCTGGTGGTGCCCAACGCCCGGCTGGAGGAGATGGTTTCCAGCCAGCTCACCATCAGCGAGGCGTTCCTCCTGGCGGACCAGGCGCTGCACCACGGCGTGCAGGGGATCTCGGAAATCATCAACGAAACCGGCATCATCAACCGGGACTTTGCCGACGTGAAGGCCGTGCTTTCCGGCGGGGGGATGGCGCTCATGGGGATCGGCGTTTCCTCCGGGGAGCATCGGGCCCTGGAAGCGGCGCAAAACGCCGTGGCTTCGCCGCTTCTGGACGATGTGGCGCTGCAAGGGGCGCAGCGGGTTCTGGTGAACTTCATCACCGGCCCCAACGCCACGCTGGGGGAGGTGCGGGAAGCGGCCCAGTGGATCAAGGAGCAGTGCGCCCCCAACTGCACGTTCCTCTTCGGCTACGTGCAGCGGGAGGACTTCGGGGAGGCGATCCAGGTCACGCTCATCGCCACGGGTTTCGGCCAAGCCGAAGCCCAGGAAGCCAAGCCCAGCGTACGCAGCGAGCAAGCGGTGCCCAAGGGGGAGGCGGTGCCCACCAGCCCGTTCCTCCCCAAGACCGACGTGGCCAACTTCGGGGTGGAGATCCGCCCCGACGACTTCCACCTGCCGGCGGTGCTGCGTCAGCAGCTGGACTGAGCTCCGACTGCTGGCCCCGCCCTCTGCGGGCGAGCAAGCTCCTCTGGAAGCTCCCCCTGGGGCTTCGTGCCTAGCTATTTCTTGCGGAAAAGCGCTTCGAAAGCCGCGCGGGGATCCTTGAGGGAAAGCTCCTCCCCCCCGAACTCCTGCACCAGCCGGGGGGCGAAAAGCTGGCAGGCGTTGGCCGCGTTCTTGTTGGCCACGCGGGTGAGCACGGGCTTGAGGCACTGGTTCGGGGCGGAGGTATCGAAGAACACGCAATGGGCGCAGGAGTGCAGCGCCGCGTGGCACTTGAAGCAGCTGGCCTCCAAGGGGACCTGGGAGGTGAACGGCTGCTTTTCCCCGCACACCCGGCAGCGGAACACCGACACCGTGGGGGCTCCCAACCCCCTCCCCTTGGGGGCCAGGCGCTCCTCGTCCCGGCGCACCCGCTCCCGCTCCCTCTGGCGTTCCCTCTCTTCCCACTCGCTGTCCTGGTAGCCCCTATGGCGGTACTTGCGGTCCGACATGCTCCCTTTATAGCACCGCTTCGGGCGGCACACAAAACCCTCACTGCGCTATACTGCGCCAGCAGGGAGGGGGTTCGGGGTTCATGGGTGAAACCGCGCTGCACAGGAAGGTCAAGGAGCTGATCATCAACAGGTTGCAGTTGGAGGGCATTACCCCCGACGACATTGACAACGCCGCGCCTCTGTTTGGCGATGGGCTGGGGCTGGACTCCATCGATGCCTTGGAGCTGGTGATCGGCATCGAGAAGGAGTTCGGCGTGCGTATCCAGGACGAAGAGGTGGGCACCAAAGCGTTCGCCTCGGTGAACGCCCTGGTGGAGTTCCTCAGGAGCAAGGGTGTCCCGGAGGCAGCCTGAGGGGTCCATCCCCCACGAGCGTCCTTTCCGCTTCGTCCAGGCCAGCGCCAGCGGGCCGGTGGTGCTGCCCACCGTGGCCGCTTCCGAGAGCTTTCCACCGAGCTTGCCGCTGCCCCTGGTGGCCGAGGCCATGGCCCAAGCGATCCTCCTGGCGGATCCTCCCCCCGCCGGGGCGCCGCTGCGCCTTCTCGGTTTGGACCAGGTGGTGCTCCGCCAGCCGGTGGAGGCGGGGCAGCGGCTTGAGGTGGAGGTGCATCGGGAAGCGCGGTTCGGCAAGCTGGCACGCTACACCTGCCGCATGCTGGCTGCGGGCAAGCTGGTGGCCGAAGGGCGAATCACCGTGGGGTTCTGAAGCCGGGAGGAAAGCATGGAGCTCAAAAGGTACGCGGAAGGCAACGTCACGGTCCTGGAGGTGGCGGGCAACGTGAAGCTGGGGGAATCCGCGAAGCAGCTCGCTGCGGAGATGGAGAGGATCTTCCAGGAGACCGCCGGGGGGCTACTTTTGGACGTGGCTCGCATTGATTACGTGGACTCCACGGGGATCGGCGAGTTGGTGGGGTACCTCCAAAAGTTCACCCAAGCCGGCCGGCGCATCGCGCTGCTGCGGCCCCACCAGCGCCTTGAGGCTCTGTTGAAGCTCACGCAGCTGGACAAGGTATTCCCGATCTTCTGGGAACGGGAACAAGCTCTGGGTTACGTGGCAGGCTCCTGAGGGGGGGCAATGCGGAGGAAGCGAGATGGTGCGAAAGGGGGGACTCGAACCCCCACGGCTGTGCAGCCACAAGATCCTGAATCTTGCGCGTCTACCAGTTCCGCCACTTTCGCACGCGCACCAGAGATGGTAAATACCACGGGCGCGCCTGTCAAGCGGACCCCCCCTTCCCCCGAGGTGGCGCTGGCGGCCAGCAAGCTAGCCGCGCTGCTCCGGGAGTTTGGCCCCCAAGGGGCGAGCACCGCGGTGCTCGCCGCCAAGCTGGGCCTTGCGGGAAAGGCTGACCTGGCCGAGGTGCTGGCCTTGGCCGAGGAGCGGGCGGTGGCGGTGCCGCTTCCCAACGGCCGCTGGGTGGCCCTGGAGCACTCCGGCTGCACCGCAGGGGTGATCCGCACCACCGCCAAGGGGTTCGGGGTGGTGCGGCCGGTGCGCGGGCAGGGGGAAGAGGTGGTGGTACCCCCGGAATCCTTGGGAAACGCCATGGACGGCGACCTGGTGCTGGTGCGCCGCCGCACCAAGCGGGTCCGCGGCCGCCTGGTCCCCCACCGCTTCGGGGAAGTGGTGCGGGTGCTGCGCCGCGCCCGGCAAACCATCGTGGGCCGCTTCATGCCCGACCCGGTGCAACCCTGGGTGGACCCGTACGCCAGGCGGCTTTCCATGAAGGTGCTGGTGCGGCAGCCGGAAATCCCCGTGCGGGAGGGGGAGTTCGTGGAGGTGGCGGTGGAAAGCTACGGGGAGCAGGGGCCCATTTCCGGCCGCATCCTCCGCAGCTTGGGCGTGGCAGGGGAGCCGGGGGTGGACGCGGAGGTGGTGCTCGCCGAGCTTGGAATCCCCGTGGAGTTCCCCCCCGAGGCGGAGGTGGAAGCCGCAGCGCTGCCCGAGGAGGTACGCCCGGAAGACCTGGCCGGCCGGCAGGACCTGCGCCACCAACCCGCGGTGACCATTGACGGGGAAACCGCCAAGGACTTCGACGACGCGGTGGTAGCGTTTCCCGGCCCTGGCGAGAGCATCGAGGTGTTCGTGCACATCGCCGACGTGTCCTACTACGTGCAGCCCGGCACGGCGTTGGATCTAGCCGCCCGGGAGCGGGGCACCAGCGTGTACCTCCCCGGCCGGTGCGTGCCCATGCTCCCCGAGAAGCTCTCCAACCACCTCTGCTCCCTGGTCCCGGGAAAGGATCGGCTGGCTTTTACCGTGCGTTTCCTGGTAACCCCTTCCGGGCGCATCGAGGGGTACTGGGCCACGCGCTCGGTGTTTCGCTCCCGCCGCCGCTGCACCTACACCGAGGTTTTTTCTTGGCTGGAGTCCGGGCAGTTTCCGCAAGAGCTGGAACCCGATGTGGTGGCGTCGCTGCGGCTTTTGGACATCGCCGCGGCGCGCCTGCGTGCCAACCGGCAAAAACGCGGCTCCATTGACTTCGACCTCCCGGAGCCGGAGATCCTCCTGGACCCCCAGGGGTTCATGACCGGCGTGCGCGCCGCGGAGCGCAACCGCGCCCACCGGCTCATCGAAGAGCTGATGATCGCCGCCAACGAGGCGGTGGCCCGCATGCTGGTGTTCGGCAAAACGCCGGGGATCTTCCGGGTGCACAGCCGCCCCTCCCCCGGCAAGCTCGCGGAGCTGCAAGCGGTGCTGGAGGAGTTCGGCGTGCCTCTTTCTGGCGATCTGCAAGATCTGCCTGCTTCGGAGCTCCAGAGGGTGCTGGCCGCTATCGAGGGCAAGCCCGAGGAGCGGTTCCTGCAAACCCTGGTGCTGCGCAGCTTGGCCAGAGCCGAATACCTCCCGGAATGCCGCGGCCATTATGCCCTCGCTACCGATTTCTACCTCCACTTCACCTCCCCCATCCGCCGCTACCCCGACCTGGTGGTGCACCGTTTTCTCGCCGATTTGCTTTCCGGAAAACGCCTGTCCCCCACCCAGCGGGAGCTGGTGGAAGCGGAGCTCGCGGAAATCGCGCTTTGGAGCTCGTTCACCGAGCGCCGCGCGGAAGAAGCGGAGCGGGAGGTGGTGCGCTGGAAACAGGCGGAGTTCATGAAAGACAAAATCGGCCAGGAGTTCACCGGCCACATCACCGGGGTGCTCGCCTTTGGCGTTTTCGTGCAGCTTTCCGAGTTTTTTGTGGAAGGCTTGGCGCATATCTCCACGCTCACCGACGATGTGTACCGCTACGAAGAGGAAGGCCACCGGCTCGTAGGGGAGAGAACCGGCAGGGTGCTGCGTTTGGGGGATGCGGTGCGGGTGCGGGTGGTGGGCGTGGACGAGGAAACCATGGGGGTGGATTTCGAGCTGCTGCTTCCCCCGCTGCCGTCGGGGAAAGCCGGAGCGCCTGCTCGCCCCTCCTCGGCGCTTGCCCGGGGCCAAGAGGGGCGCTCCCAGCACCCGCGAGGCCGACACAAAAAACCGCGGCCGCCGAAAGCCGAAAAGAAAACCGCACGCCAGCCGGCGAGCCGCCGTCGCGGCCGCTAGAGGCCGGCGATCTTGCTACACTTGCCCCCGGAGCGAAGAAGGAGCTGGTATGGGCAGTGCCTGGGAACGACCTTTTTGTGGCAGCTTGCGGCCCGCGCACATCGGCAGGCGGGTAGAGCTTTGCGGTTGGGTGCGTCGCCGCCGAGACCTGGGAGGCGTGGTGTTCGTGGACCTGCGCGATCGCGAAGGCATCGTGCAAGTGGTTTTCCGCGATGACCTCCGCGCGCAAGCCGAAACCCTCTCCCCTGAGGACGTGGTGCGCGTGGTGGGCACCGTGGTGGCGCGGGAAAACCCCAACCCCCAGCTCCCCACGGGGCTGGTGGAAATCGCCGCGGAGGAGCTTGCGATCCTCAACCGCGCGGAAACCCCTCCCTTCGTGGTGGAGGACAAGGTCAAGGCCAGCGAGGAGCTGCGGCTTCGCTACCGTTTCTTGGACCTGCGCCGCCCGGAAATGATGGCCAACCTGCTGCTGCGCGACCGCATTACCTTCGAAATCCGCCGCTATTTCCACGAGCTGGGTTTCGTGGAGGTGGAAACGCCGATCCTCACCCGCTCCACCCCCGAGGGTGCCCGAGATTTCCTGGTGCCCTCGCGCCTTTCCCCCGGCAAGTTCTACGCGCTGCCCCAGTCTCCGCAGCTGTTCAAGCAGCTCCTCCAGGTTGCTGGCCTGGGAAGGTACGTGCAAATCGCTCGCTGTTTTCGCGACGAGGATCTGCGGGCGGATCGGCAACCGGAGTTCACCCAGGTGGATGTGGAAGCCTCCTTCGTCACCGAGGAGGACATCTTCGCGCTCCTCGAAGGGCTTTTCGCGCGGATTTTCCCCTTGGTGGGGATCCAGCCCCCCAACCCGTTTCCGCGGCTTACCTACAAGCAAGCCATGGAACGGTTCGGCTCGGACCGGCCCGATTTGCGCTTTGGTTTGGAGCTCCTGGAGCTTGCCCCCGTGGCCGCGTCTTGCGGTTTTCCCCCGCTGCGGGAAGCGGCAGCCACCGGGCGAGTGAAGGGCATCGTGGTACCACAAGGCGCGCGCTTTTCCCGCAAAGAGCTGGACGAGCTCGGGGAGATGGCCCGCAGCTACGGTTTGCCGGGGTTGGTTTGGATGAAAAAAGCCCCGGAAGGGCTTGCGAGCTCGGCGAAAAAAGCGCTGGGCGAAGAGGGCATCGCTGCGTTCCTGGAGTGCTCCCATGCCCAGGAAGGGGACCTGTTGCTCGTGGCGGGAGGCGAGGAAAAGCCCGTGCTTGTCGCCCTGGGCCAACTGCGGCTGGCGTGCGCCGCCAAGTTGGGGCTTGTGGCAAAGGACCGGTACGCGTTCCTCTGGGTTACCGATTTCCCGCTGCTGGAGTGGGACCAGGAAAGTGAGCGCTTTTACGCCTGCCACCATCCCTTTACCGCGCCCAACCCCGATGACGTGGCGCTGCTCGCCACCGCCCCGGAAAAGGTCCGGGCCAGGGCCTACGACGTGGTGCTCAACGGCGTGGAGCTGGGAGGCGGGTCCATCCGCATTCACGACCAAAATCTGCAAAAACAGGTTTTCGCTTGCCTGGGGATCGGCGAGCAAGAGGCTCAGCAAAAGTTCGGCTTTCTCTTGGAAGCGTTCCGCTACGGTGCCCCACCCCACGGTGGCATCGCCCTGGGCTTGGACCGGTTGGTGATGATCATGGCGGGTCGAGAATCCATTCGGGATGTCATCGCGTTCCCGAAAACCACCGCAGGGAACTGCTTGCTCACCGATGCCCCGACCGTGGTGGATCAGCAGCAGCTGGACGAGCTGCACCTCGCCATCAAACCCGCCAGTTGAGCTGGCTTCACCGATCCTCGACCCGGGGCTTGCCAAATTGCGTTTGGCAACTTATGCTGATAGGCGAAAGGAGCGTACTATGCCGTTTGTCCAATTCATCCCGGAAGGCGAAGGCAAAAGCATTCAGGCATCCCTCACCCCCAAAGGCGTCTTGTTCCTCAGCAACGACCTCCTGCAACAGGCCGGTTTTGCCGACGCAACCCACGTGTTTTTGTTCTTCGACCCGGATCGGCGCGCCTTGGGTCTGCGTCCTGCTGGAAGCGATCAGCCGGGCGCGGTGAAGCTCGCCCGTCGCAAGCGGGGTGCTTCGGTGCAAGTTGGGCCGCTTTTGGAGTTCTACCGTCTGGTGGTGGACGGCAAGCTCCTCCTGGAGCCGGCGCGGGACGAGCAGGAGGACCTCTTGGTGCTGCCGCTTTTGGGTGCCCGCATGCGGCCGGGGCGGCGTCCGCTGCAGCCCAAGCCCGTCTCGCGCCCGGTTACCCGGGCCAGGAAAGCCGCAGCCCCAGCCCGGGTGGGGCGGAAGGCCCCGGCGGCGGAAACCCCGGCGCCAGCGCCCAGCCGTCGCGGCAGGCCAGCTAAGAAGGAAAAGGCAGCAGCCGCGGAAAAGCCGGCGCGGCGGCCTGGTCGTCCCCGCAAGGCAGCTGCCGAAGCACCGGCGGAAGCCCCCAAGCGCCGCGGCCGTCCGCGCAAGCGCTAGAAGCTGCCCTCAGCGCTGGCAGCGGGGGCAGAAGTACGCGCTGCGACCGCCCAGGCGTAGCCTGGCGATAGGGGTGCTGCAGCGGCGGCAGGGTTCGCCTTCCCGGCCGTACACTGCAAGCTCCAGGGCGAAGAACCCGGGCTCCCCCAGGGCGTCCCGGAAGCTGCCGTCCCGCAGCGTTGTGCCCCCGGCTGCCAGGGCGCTGGTCATGACCCGAGCCAGCGCTTCGGCGAGCTCTTGCAGTTTCCGCCTGCCGATGCGCGCCAGCGGCCTTCCGGGGTGGATCTTGGCAGCGAACAGCGCTTCGCACGCGTAGATGTTCCCTACCCCTGCCACCACCCGCTGGTCCAGCAGCACGTCGCGAACGCGCCGGGATGAGCTGCTCCGCTGGGCGAGGGCCGCGGTCACCTGGCGAACCGCGAACGGCTCGGGGCCCAGCTTGCCCAAAAGAAAGTGGCTTGCCACCTCGCTAGGCTCGAGCACCTGAAAAAAGCCGAAACGCCGGGGGTCCACGAACAGCAGCTGCCAGCGCTCGAAAGCAAAAACCCCGTGGGTGTGGGGTGGCAAAGGCGAGCCGGGGGGGCGCAACCAGAGCCTTCCGCTCATGCCCAGGTGGAAAAGCAGCACCGCGTCGCAAAACACGAAAACCAGCGCCTTCCCCCGCCGCTCCACCCGCAAAAGGCGCTGCCCGCAGAGGCGCTGCAAAGCCTGCTCCTCCACCGGAAAGCGCAGGCGCGCTGGTCCCCGCTTTACGGCAAGCAGCACCTGGCCGGCGAGCACCGGCTCCAAGGTGCGGCGCACGGTTTCCACTTCCGGCAGCTCCGGCATCGCCCAACGGGGGAAGGCCCGCTCCCGTACAACGGGGTGAGCCTGCTTCTCCTCCTCCTTTCGCCCGTCCCCCAGCAACGCGCCGGGGGACGGTGTTTTTTCACATGTACAGGCCGCCGGAGACGTTGATCACCTCGCCAGTGATGTACGAGGCGCCTTTGCCCGAAAGAAAAACCACCACCGCCGCCACATCCTCCGGCGTCCCCAGGCGGGGGATCGCCAAGCTGGCCAGGAGGCGCTGCCGCTGCTCCTCGGTGAGCGCTTCGGTCATGGCGGTTTGGATGTACCCGGGGGCCACGGCGTTCACCGTGATGTTGCGGGAGCCCAGCTCCCGCGCCAACGCCTTGGTGAACCCCACGATCCCCGCCTTGGCCGCGGCGTAGTTCGCCTGGCCGGGGTTGCCCGAAAGCCCCACCACCGAGGTGATGTTGATGATGCGCCCTTCCTTTTGCTTGAGCATCACCCTGGCCGCCGGCTGCGTCACGTGGAACACCCCGTCCAAGTTGGTGGCCAGCACCTTGCGCCAGGATTCGGGCTTCATGCGAACAAAAAGCTGATCGTCGGTGATTCCCGCGTTGTTCACCAGCACGTGCAGCCCGCCCAGGGTCCGCGCCACCTCCTCCACCACGGCTGCCGCCTGCTCCGGGTCGGTGACATCCAGCGCCCGGGCCACGGCGCTTCCCCCTTCCTCCACGATGCGCGCCGCCACCCCCTCCACCGCCGCCAGCCGCCGGGAAGTGCACACCACCGTGGCCCCGGCCCGCGCCAAGGCCAACGCGCAAGCCTCGCCGATCCCCTGGCTCGCCCCGGTCACCAACGCCACCTTGCCGGAAAGCTCCTTTTCCATGGCTCCCCCTAGGCAAAAAGCTTTTCGATTTGCTCCACCTTCCCCACGGGGATGGTTTGCACACCGGGGGCGATGCGCCGCACCAAGCCGGAAAGCACGTTCCCCGGCCCCACCTCGAAAAACGTGTCGAACCCGTCCGCCACCATGCGCTGCACCAGCTCCACCCAGCGCACCGGCGCGTCCACCTGGCGGATGAGCCCGTCCCGCACCTCCTGGGCCCGCTGCACCGGCTGGGCATCCACGTTGTTGTACAGCGGCACCGCCAGGTCCGCGAAGGGCAGCTCCCGGAGCACCGGCGCCAGCCCTTCCCGGGCCGGGGCCATGAGCGGCGAGTGGAAGGGAGCAGAAACCGCAAGCCGCACCAGCTTCCGCACACCCGCTCCCGCCAGCAGCGCCTCGGCCCGGGCCACCGCGGTGGCGTGGCCAGCGATCACCGTTTGCTCCGGGCTGTTGAAGTTGGCTGGCACCACCACCTCGCCCTCGGTGCTCGCCTGCTGGCACGCTTGCTCCACCTGCTCGCGGCTTCCGCCGAGCACCGCGGTCATCGCCCCCACCCCCACCGGGACCGCCTGCTGCATGAGCTCCCCCCGCAGCCGCACCACCCGCACCAGGTCAGCAAGCCCCAGCCCGGAGGCGGCACCCACCGCGGAGTACTCCCCCAGGGAGTGCCCGGCCACCGCCCCGAAGGCAAAACCCCTGGCTCGGAGCACCGCGAAAACCGCCAGCGACACCGTGAGGATCGCCGGTTGGGTGTTGCGGGTGAGGCGCAGCTCCTCCTCGGGGCCGGCGAAGCAAAGCGCCGACAGCTTCTCCCCCAAAGCCTCGTCCGCCGCGGCGAACACCGCCGCCGCCTCCGGGTAGCGGTCCGCCAGGTCCTGCCCCATCCCCACGTACTGCGAGCCCTGGCCAGGAAACAGCAGCGCTCCTTTCCCCATGGCTCACCACCGCAGCAGCGTGGCGGCCCAGGTGAGCCCACCACCGAAGGCGGCCAGCAGCACCAGGTCGCCGGGGTTCAGCTTCCCCTCGGCCCGGGCGTCCGCCAGGGCCAGGGGGATGGAAGCGGCGGAGGTGTTCCCCACCTTGTGGAGGTTCACGAACACCTTTTCCGGTGGCACCCCCAGACGGGAAGCCACCGCATCTATGATGCGGATGTTGGCCTGGTGCGGCACCAGCAGGTCAATGTCCTCCACCCGCACCCCGGCCGCTTGCAGCACCTCCTCGCACACCTCCGCCAGCGAGCGCACCGCCACCTTGAACGTCTCGTTGCCGCGCATCTTGATGAACGGCAGCCGCGCGTCAATGTACTCCTTGACGTTGGGGGGGAACCTGCTCCCGCCCCCGGGCATGCAGATGAAATCCGCCAGGCTCCCGTCGGTGTGCCAAGCGGTGCGCAGGATCCCCTGCCCGGGCTCCGCGGCCTTCAGCACCACCGCCCCCGCCCCGTCCCCGAAGAGCACGCAGGTGGCTCGGTCGGTGTAATCGGTGTAGCGGGACAGGGTTTCCGCGCCGATCACCAGGGCCGTGCTCACCTCCCCGGTGGAAAAGAACTGCCGCGCCACCTGCAGCGCGTAGAGGAACCCGGAACAAGCTGCGGAGATATCGAAGCATACCGCGTTTTTCACCCCCAGCTGCGGCTGGAGGATCGCTGCGGTGGCGGGGATCGGCTGCTCCGGGGTGGCGGTGGCGAGGATGCAGACCTCCACCTCCTCCGGCGCCACCTGGGCATCGGCCAACGCTTTCCTCCCCGCTTCCACCGCCAACGTCGCCAGGCTTTCCCCGGGGCCCACCACGTGGCGCTCGCGGATCCCGGTGCGCGTCACGATCCACTCGTCGGAGGTCTCCACCATGCGCTCGAAGTCGGCGTTGGTGAGCACCTTGGGAGGCAGCGCCGTTCCCAGCCCCACGATCCTCGCTGTCCGGCTATGGTTGTCGTGCACGTCAGGCTCCTTCGCTCAAACCCGGATCGTCCCGATCCGCTCCTCGATGGCCCCCACCACCCCCGAGGCGCCGTAGCGCTGGGCGAAGCGCAACGCGTTGCGGATGGCTTTGGGGCTGGAGCGACCGTGGCCGATGAGCACCGCACCCCGGACACCCAAAAGCGGCGCCCCGCCGTACTCGGCGTAATCCACGCGCTTCTTGAAAGCGGAAAACGCCCCCTTGGCCAGGAGGAACCCCACCGCGGAAAGCGGCATGCGTTTTGCCTCCTGGCGCAGGAGCGTCACCACCATCTCTCCCAAACCCTCGGCGGTCTTGAGGACCACGTTGCCTACGAACCCGTCGCAGGCCACCACGTCCACCGAGCCCGCGAAGATATCCCTCCCCTCCACGTTCCCCACGAACCCCACCTTGGCCTCAGCCAGAAGCTCGTAAGCCGCCACGGTCACCCGGTCCCCCTTGCCTTGCTCCTCGCCGTTGGACAAAAGCCCCACCCGGGGGTTGGCAACGCCGAAGACCAGCTGGGAGTACGCGTGGCCCATGATGGCGAAGTCCAAGAGGTGCCGTGGCTTGCAGTCCACGTTGGCCCCGGCATCCACCAGCAGCGTGTGGCTTTGGACGTTGGGCACCGGTGCTGCCAACGCCGGGCGCTCCACCCCGGCCAGGGTCCCCAGGATCAGCTTGGCTGCCACCATGGCTGCGCCGGTGTTGCCGGCGGTCACGAACGCGCCGGCCAGGCCGTCCCGCACCAGCCTTAACGCCACGGCCATGGAGGATTCCCGCTTGCCCCGCACCGGGGCCGTGGGCGGGTCGTCCATGCCCACCACCTCGGGGGCATCCACCACGTGGACCCCCTTGGGGGTGCCGTAGCGGGCCAGCTCTTTCTTGAGCAGCTGCTGCGGGCCCACGAGGAAGACCTCGAGCCCGTGCTGCAGGCAGGCCTCCACCGCTCCCCGCACCGTAGCTTGGGGAGCGTGGTCACCCCCCATGGCGTCCAGGGCAACGGGCAGCCTTTTCACGGAAGCCGCGCCTTAAATCTCCTCGACCTTCAGCACCTGCCGCCCCTCGTACATCCCGCAGTGCGGGCAAACCCGGTGGGGCAGCTTCGGCTGGAAGCAGTGGGGGCACAACGACTGCGGCGGCTGCGCCAGGTGATCGTGGGCGCGCCGGCGGTCCCGGCGGGCTTTGGAATGACGGTGTTTCGGGTTAGGCATGGTTTTCCCTCCTTCGCATCACCACGCTAGGCGCCCTCCCCAGGGTGGAAGTGGGCAAGCGCTTGCCACCGTTCGTCCACCTCCCGAGGGCACCCGCAATCCCCGAGGTTACGGTCGGCACCGCACCGGGGGCAGAGGCCGCGGCAATCCTCGCGGCACAGGGGCTTGGCGGGCAAGAGCAGCTCCACCTGCTCCGCCGCCAGCTCCACCAGGTCCAGCACCGCCTCGGTGTAAAAACGCACGTCCAGATCCTTGCGGGAAAGCCGCAGCTCCTCCTCGGTGGGCGCGAGCTCCACGGGCAGAAGCCTCACGGAAAAACGCTCCTCGAAGGCAAAAGCGAACTCCCCGAGGCAGCGCACGCACCGCAACCGCCCTTCCCCCGCCACCGATCCCCGGACCGTGTACCCGGTCCCGCTCTTGACGAGCCTGCCGGCAAAGCGCACCGGGGCAAACGACACCGCGTCCTCCCCCCCCACGCCCTCGGGCAGGGCTACAAGCTCGGCAAACTCCACCGGCTCGGTATCCGCAAGGCTCAACGCAAGACGCACACCTTCCCCCTCCAAGGGGAGCATGCACTATACCGGAAGCTTGCCTTGCCGTCAAACGGGACCGGAAGTACCGCTGGCGGAAAGCTCGGAAGCCCCGGGTAGCCACGTGGGTACCAGCTGGGCCAGCAGAACCCGGGCCACAGCCCCGAGCCCCAGGAGGTTCGCCAAAACCCAAACCCCTTCCCCCACCACCGGCAGCAGCGAGAAAGCCACCAACAGCACCGCACCCACCCAGGTGCGGGGGAACTCCCCCCGCAGCGGCGTCGGCAACGCCGGCCGCAGCGCTTTCCCGCAACTCCACGCCGCTCCCACCACCCCCACTGCCTTCAACCCCAAAAGCCCCACCG
>Ga0209162_1000492_pt1 | contig 43060 bp, 30 predicted proteins | sample YNPNPMetaG_FD_187121 | JGI IMG/M metagenome (GOLD analysis project Ga0209162, IMG submission 187121) | Anoxygenic and chlorotrophic microbial mat microbial communities from Yellowstone National Park, USA - YNP NP MetaG (SPAdes) (version 2) ...
GCACGCTATGGTGCAAAAGCGCGTGACAAGGGTGGAAGCGAGGCGCCAGGAGCATCGTCATGAACTGGATCGGGTATCGCGTTGTTTTTCGTTTGCGCTCACCGTTGCACATCGGCTGGCGCAAGGTCGGCAATGTGCAGGTGACGCGCCCCTACCTTACCGGTCGCTCCTTTTGGGGGGCGCTGACCGAACGCCTGGTGCGTGATGCGGCGGCAACAACCGGGCAGACAGCCACCGACTCGAACGGTTATCAAGAAGTCGGTGAGCAGGTGAACGAGATGCTGGCGTTCACCTACTTTTACCCGGCGCTGCAATCGGGCAATGACTATCAAGTGTTCTGGCCGTGGGATGATGAACGCGCCTTTCGCCGGCGTTTCCTGAGCAGTTATCAATCCACTGCGCTGGTCTATCCGGCGCATTCAGCCGCCGAAGGGTCGCTGCACGAGATTGAGTTCCTCTCGCCCCACACGCTTGATAGCGCCGATCCGGTTTACCTGGTCGGGTATGTGTTTGCGCATCAAGATTGTGCCCTTCCATGGCGCGACGCGCTGACACGCCTGCAATTCGGCGGTGAACGCGGCTATGGTTGGGGCAAGGTGGAACTGGTGAGTCTTGAGAACACCGACGGTGCTTTCAGTTATACCGTTGATTGTAGTGGTCATCGCCCTGTCATCATCGTTCTGCAAGACAAACGTCTGCTTGCCCACACCCTGCCGGGTCAGGCGACGATGGTGGGCGAGGTCGAGCCGCTGGTGGGGCGCGAGTGGAAAACACCCGCGGGCGCCGGCCAACACGTGAGCTTCAGCGCGATAGGCTATGCGCCTGGAAGCGCCGCGCAAGCGGCGCGACGGTTCAGGATGAAGGCGTTCGGCTTATGGCAAGAAGAACCCCCGGCCGCGAGCGGCGAACCGGCGACGCAATGCCTACTCATTTAACCGTAAGCTCATTATCCCTTAACAACTTCATGGTACCCTTGGGCCAACAATGCACCTGACGTTTCAGCACTCCCGGAGGGCCGCCGTGTATCCAGACTTCTTCGAGCATACCCTGGTTCAGGCAGGATTTCAAAAACGGACGCCGCTTGAAGCGCTGAGCGGAGACATTTACGAATACAAATTACAGAAGGCCGGTCGGAGATATTATGTTAGACGCACCGATCTAAAGCCTGATAATGGGCCATATCTCCGCGCTATCGAAGTCACTATAACCATACCCCACTACGGCAATTTCCTGATCCACACCCCCGATCTTCAGCAGGGTACCGCCAGGAGCTTGCTCTACGATACCAGTTGGTCGGAGCAGGAGCTAGATGTGCTGCAACCCTTCGGCCTGACGGTGATCTGCGATCCCAGGCATAGCGATGAGCTTCAGCGTCGCCTGCAACAGCCGGAGGTTCAGCAAACTGTTGGCGAGCTAGCGCAGGCCGGTGAGAGCTTCTATCTGTTCTCTGCTTCAAGCAGTTCTATTATACTTTGCGTTGCCATGCGCCGGGCGCTCCCGGAACGCCTCAGGGTCTGGCTGCGCACCGCGGATCAGTTCGCCGATGCGCTGATGACGTCTGATTATCTCGCGCCTCCCTCCGCCACCGTCGAGCAGGTCAACCAGTTCCGCCTGATGATCATGCTGAGCTTTATTGCTATGCTTTTGCTTCCCTGTATTGTGATCCTGCTCCTGCTGCGATAACCGAATGCTCCTGCGGGCCAGAGGATGGGGCAAGCCGGCTTGCCCCATCCCCCTCCAGCCATGCTCCGCCGCCGCGGACCAACAGGAATGCACATACGGTTGTTCCTGGGAAGGCTACGCCCGCCCACACCCGCCCCCTGGGTGAGGGTATGGGGAAACCGGGTTTCCCCATATCCCTGCGCGCGAGCGGCGCCTGCCCACACCCACCCTCTGGACAGGGTATGGGGAAACTGGGTTTCCCCCTGCGCGCGAGCGGCGCCCGCCCACACCCTCCCGCGGGCAGGGGTATGGGGGAACCCGGTTCCCCCATGTTCACGTTAGTGTCTGAAACAATCGGGCGTACACGCCGCCGGCGGCGAGCAGTTCCTCGTGGGTGCCGGTTTCGGCCAGGCGGCCTTGATCCAACACATAGATCCGATCGGCGGCCATCAGGGTTGCCGGCCGGTGAGCTGAGATGATCACGGTTTTGTGGCAGGCGAGTTGACGCAACACGGTGGCAAGCTCGGCTTCGGCGGCGGCGTCCAGGGCCGCATTGGCTTCGTCGAGGATCAGAATGGGCGGGTCGGCCGCAAGGGCGCGCGCCAGGGCAATTAGTTGGCGCTGCCCGCCCGAGAGCTTGCCTCCCCCCGCGCCGACGTGGGTGTCCCATCCATCTGGCAGGCGCGCGACCAGCGCGTCGACCCCGGTCAACCTGGCAGCCTGGAGGATGTGTTCCTCCGGGATGCCCCCGCGCACGCCATAGAGGATGTTGTCGGCGATGCTGCCTTCCAGCAACGGCGCATCCTGAGGGACAAAGCCGATTGCCGCGCGCAGCGTATTCAGGGCGACCTGATGAATGTCCTGGCCGTCAAGCATGATGCTTCCTCTGGTGGGCACGCGAAAGCCGACCAGGAGTTCGATGAGCGTGCTCTTCCCGGCCCCGTTCGGTCCGGTAATGGCGATCAATTCGCCGCGGGTCGCGCGCAGGCTTATCCGATCCAGCACCAGGCCCCGCTCGGGATGGCGATAGCGCAGCCCTTCTACGCTCAGGACGCCGGCACTGACCCGCAAGGCCGGGCGGGTGTCGCGCAAGGGTTGTTCGGGGGCGATATTCAGGGTCTGCTGAAGGCGTTCCAGGGAGATGTACGCTTCCTGGAAGGTGCGGTTGGCCGTGGCGATATGCTGGAAGATCGGCATCACCAGCCCCAATAGGATGTAAAACATCATCAGCGCGCCAACGCTGAGCCGTCCGGCGGTCAATTCGATGATTGCCAGCGCCAGGACAACGACGCCACTGAGCGCGACGGTGCTTGCGGCGCAGCCCTGGAGCAGACCGCTCTGCCTGGCCCGACGGCTGCCGCTGCGCGCAAGGCGTCGGGTGAGACGGGCCAGGCGTGCCTCTTCAATCGGTTGGCGGACACAGGCTTTGATCACCGTCATCGCGTGCAGCCGGTCGTGCAGATAGGCGGCCAGGCGGCTGCGCGCGCGGCGGGTCGCCCGGCTGGCTTTGCGCAGAGGCGGATTGAGGCGTCGGAAGATCACGAGATAGGCGGGGAGCACCAGGGCCACCCCTATGGCCATACGCCAACTGATCAGGAGCATGGCGATCAGAATACCGCTCAGGAGCAGCAGATCCTGACTCAACTGCACGATCCCCTGGGTCACCACGCGCTGCACCATCCGCGTATCGGCGACAAAGCGCAGTGAAAGACGTCCAGGCCCGCGGCGCTGCAGGTAGTCGAGTGACACATACTGCAGGTGCCCCCAGAGCTGGTCGCGGATGCGCGCGGTGGTTTGCTCGCCCAGCGTGCCGGCCAGGGTCTGTTGACGCGCTAGCAGCCAGCCCCGCGCCAGACCGGTCGCCGCGAGCAGGGTGAGCAGCAGGATGGCCGGCACGGCCACGGTCGCGGCTGCCGGCGCGTCAAGGAGGACATCGAGGAAGGCGCCAACCAGCAGGGGCGTGCCGATCTCGACCATCGTCAGCGCCAACGACAGCGCAGCCAGACCCAGCAGCACGCGGCGGTCAGGCCGCAGGAAGGGCCAGAGCCAGATCAGGGTCTTCACCAGACGACTGGTGAGCGCCTTCCTGCGGAGTTGCCCGAACAGCTCGTGTTCGGGCAACCCTCTGGACATATGGCGGACTTTACGCAGCATAGCCCGACCGATCCGCCGCGCCGAGCGCCAGCGCTTCAGAACGCAACACGGCAAACAACTGCCCGTTCAGGATGGCGTCAATACTGAGACAGGGCAGGTCAACTTCTTGCTCCACCTCCCGGATGGCCAGCGGGCTGGCAGTGACCGTGCCGGTGACGGCCCGCAGCGGCCAGCCGGCGTTCCACAACCGGCGCGTGCCGCTCTCGGCCCCCAGGCTGTCGTTCGCGGCGAAGAACACATGATCCACCGTGGCGCGCACGGTCATGCTCTCAAGGAGCATCCGCGTCTCGCGCTGGAAGATGCCGTCGGCAATCTCGATGATGCAATAATCAGGATTGGTGGCTGCCAGACGGTTGAGCAGGGTATGGTAGATCGCCAGCAGTTCATAACGTTCCAGCATCGCCGTCGAAGGCACGCCACAGTGGGTGAAGTCGAGCACCGGGTCGGCGCCGCAACTGGCAAAGAAGCGGCCATCTTTGCCGGCGGCCGTTCCGGTCACCTTGGCGGCCGCAACCCGGAATCCGGCCCGGCTCAGGGCGCGCGCCAGGGTGCCGACGGTGGTGGTTTTGCCCGCGTTCATGGTGGCGCCGACCACGAGGATAACCTCGCCGGGCATCGGGATCTTCGGCGCGGGGCGGGCAAACGAGCGCAGGTTGATGGGCTGGCCTTCGTCGTTGCAAACCGCTCCCAGGATGCGCAGGCGCGTCGGCGCGCCCATCGAGCTGTGAGCGGAACGGACCTCGCCACACACACCGCCGACCGAGAGCAGATCGCATGTATCCTCCCATGTTGCCGGAACGACGCCCTCGTACTGATCGGTTGCATAGCGATAACCAAACGCGCCGATCAGCCGATCACCGGGAAAGATGTTGAGCATGACCCCCTCCGGCGTTTCGATCATCGCATGCTTGCCCAGGCTGATCACTTCGGCAGCAAGCACATCGCCGATCCGGGGGGGCGCCACCGGCGCGGTATAGCTGACAATCGCCCTGTCGGGAGCGATGTGGGTGGCAAAGGTGCGTTTCCATTGACCGGGTTGGATGGGGTGCATAGGTGTGCTCCTTGGGTGTACACTGCACGGGCACTTCCCGTGTCGTAGCCGTATACTCATGATAACAGAGCAGATTTATTGTCCAAAAATACATTTGAAATAAATAAGAAAAATGCCTCGTTCAACCTGTCAGGTGCGGCGCCAGGAACGTCCCCGGCGCTGAGCGCGGTCCGGCGCCACACCTGACAGATCTGGGTCTTCACGACACACGGGAGGATTGCTTCAATCACCAGGACGTTCGCGATGGAGGGGTGCGGGGAGGCTGCGCCTCCCCACATTTCCCGCTTCCCCGCCCGCGGCGGGCAGGAGGCCTGGCGAAACACCCGCAGCCTGACGGGGATCGCGGCTAGCTTCTCGACCCTACCAGCGGGATCTGGATCTGGGCGGCGCAGACGCCCGGGGCGCCTGGTAAGCCGAGAGCGGCAGCGCTGTCGAGCCGGGGCGGGCCGTCAGCGCAGAGAGGGGCGGCGGCGCTGACCAGCCGCGCGGCCACCTCCGGCGCCCGCAAGCCAGGATCGGTGGCGCGCACCAGGGCCGCAGCGCCGGCCACCAGCGGCGCTGCCATTGAGGTGCCGCTCCACGTCGCGTAGCCCCCTTCCGGCACTGTGCTGATGATCGCGACTCCCGGCGCGGCGATGTCTACCCACGATCCGTAGGAGGAAAACGCTGCCAGCCGGTTGTCTTGCCCGCTTGCGGCCACCGCCAGCAGGCCGGCCACACCCTCGGCGGCTGGATAGTGGGGGCGGATTGAGCCTTCGTTGCCCGCCGCCGCGGTTACTACGGCCCCGCCGGTGCGCGCGCAGCGGTCGTTGTCATCATCATCATCGTCGTCGTCATCATCGTCGTCATCGTCGTCACGGGACGCGCAACTGACCTCGGCGACAATCTCATCGAGCAGGTTCGTCCGGCGTAGCGTGCCCAGGCTCAGGTTGATCACATGGGCCTCATCGCCGCTGAGCGGTTGGCCGTCGGCCCCGCGCTCCACCGCGTACAGCAACCCTTCCGCCAGGACCCAGATGTTGCCCTCGCCGTTGGGGGTCAGGACCCGGACAGGCAGAATCCGCGCCTCCGGAGCGCTCAGGGCGATGAGGCCGGCCACGTGCGTGCCGTGTCCGAAGCCCGGGTTCACTCCATACCTGCCTTCCTCACGCGGGTCGTTATCAAAATCCACGAAGTCGAACCCCGGCAAGAGCCGGCTGCGGAGCGCCGGATGGTTCGGGTCAATGCCGGTATCAAGCACCGCGATGACGATTCCCGCTCCACGGCTGATCGTATGGGCTGCCGGCAAGCTGATGGCCGCCGGCGCCCATTGCGTCGCATAGCCGCCAACGTCCTCGCCGATCACCCACGATGTGCGCCCGCGCCGCGCTTCGGGCGTCTGCGTCAGGTAATTCGGCTCCGCATACTGGACGCGAGCATCGCCCCCGGAACCGCTCGCCGGGCGCAGCGCGCTTGCTTTGGCCCGGGGATCGCTTCCATCGAGGATGCGCAGGCGGAAGATGGGGCGCGAGCCAAACTGGCCCACAGGGTTCGGATCAAGGCCGTTTGCGCGCGCGACGGCGCCGAGGTCGCTGGCATTGAAGAGCTTGACCACGACCTCGTCGGGCACATACGGATCGTCACTCGCTGCCGCGCCGGTCCGCGCCGTCAGGGCGGCCGGCCAGAGCAGCGCGGTCAACATCAGCAGATAGGCGCCAATGCGCAACCAGACTGGCGTTCGGCGGAGGTTCGGCATAATTGTTCCTTTCCTGAGCATGGGCAACGGGTTACAGGCGCAGCGCCACAATGCGGCAGGGCGGTGAGGGATGGGCAGGAACGGCCTGGCGCAGAGACTATTCAGCACTCGCAAGAACAGAGGGCGCGGGGTGACAGAAAATACGTGCCGTGGTTGGAGGCAGGGGAAACAAACAGGGCTACCATCGGCCCATCAGCGTGAAAGCGGCCCAGAAGAAAGGATGGGAATGTTCCCGCAGCAGGGCGCATTGAGCGGAGCGCAAAGCGGTCGCCGGTCTCGCGCCGGCGCGCAGGTGGCGATACATATGGGTCATCATCCTGGCAGTGATGGCATCATCAACCGTCCAGAGGCTGACCAGCAGGCTCGGCGCACCGGCAGCAAAGAAGCCCCGTGACAGGCCGAACAGTTCATCGCCGGCCATGACCATGGTCACACCGGTTTCGCAGGCGCTGAGGGTCACCAACTCGCACTGGAGGCTCAGACGGTAGGCATCACGGGTAGTAAACCGGCCATCGGCCAGGTGGAGGGCCGAAAAGAGCGGGTTGTCGGGGCGGAAGAGACCATGGCACGCCAGATGCAGCACATCGGCGGTGGGGGCATAGCGGTACACCTCAGCGGTGCGAGCTGCATCGTCCAGAAGGACGACGCTCTCAGGGAACAATGCGGCGAGAGCCTGCACCTCGTCGCGCACCATTGGCGCCCGCGGGTCGGGGACGCCAACCAGGACGGCGCGCTGGCAGCGCCGACGCGGGCGCATCAGACAGTGCTGGAGCACCGCAGCGCTTGGCACCGTGCACACCTCACGGCGCTCAATCACATAGTGCGCGCCGTCGTAGAGGGCATGGAACGGCAGGTAGTGCAGCGCCCGATGCGGCGCAACGACCAGGCGGCGCTGGTCAAGGCGGCGCTCAAGGGGCGCGAGCAGCAGCGTATACAGTTGTCTCAGATAGTGTTGCGTCCGGCGGAGCGCCTGACGGCCATAGGTGGTATCAGGGTCGATCCCTCGGCGCGGGGCTTCGATCTGGAAGCGAAGCTGATCGACCAGGGTGGCGACCTCGCGTTCAGGGCCGAGGGCCTGCGCAACCTCGACGCTCGTATCGGTCACAATGAAGGCGAGGATCGTGCCGTCGAGACTGTAGTACTCAACCAGGGCGGTATCGGCCCCCAGGGACCGTTGCAGCGTGGGCAGGTCGAAGGGGGACAGCGCGCCCGGCGCGTTCCCCCCCCGCAGATGCAACTGGCGGCTAAGATCGAGGATACTCTGTTCACGCGCCTGAGCCGCCGCTTCGAGGCGGGCCTGGAGCGCGGGATCAGGCTCACTGGCGGCCAGAAGGCGGTTGAGGCACGTATACAACCAGTTCAACTCCTCGCGCAGTTCATTGATCTGCCCAACCAGGCGCGCTTCGAAGGCATCATGCGGCTGGACCGGAGTCTGCACGGCCTGGCCGAGCATCTCTGCCAGGGCGCGCGCGCGCGCCCCTTCGGCGCAGGCGAGCGCCTCGGCAAGGCGAGGCGGCGTGTGCGCGAGGTAGAGCCGGATCAGAGCGTCATACGGGCCAAGCTTGTCCCGCACGAAGGCAGCGCGAAACTCTTCCGAGGGCAGCGGCGCGCGCAGGGTTTCGATCACCGCGACCGCATGGCGCAAGGCGTTCTCGGCCCCGGTCAGATCACCCAGCTCGGCGGCGAGGAGCCCCAGACTTGTCTGCGCCCGCTGCGCAATCTGGGGCAGGTTGCGCAGCGCAGCTTCCTGAACGACCGACTGTAGCACGGCCCGGGCCTCGGCGTGATGGCCGAGGGCGCGGAGCGCATCACCTTGCAACCAGCGGGCCTGAAGCGCTCGTCCATGGCTGTTGGCCTGCTCGAAAGCGGCGGCGCATGCGCGAGCCGTGTCGAGGCTGGTGGCATACTCTCCGCGCTTATGGGCAAGTTGGGCCTCAAACAGCATTACCAGCGCGGCGCTAAGGGTATTCTGTTCCTCCAGAAAGAGCTTGCGCGCGGTCGCGAAGCGGGCCTGGGCCTGGTGATCGTCGCCGAGAAGCATCGCCGCCTGACCATAATGCGCCAGTGCCCAGGCTTGCTCGGCGCGCATTCCCAGGCTGGCGAACACCGGCGTCACCCGAGCATAGATGACCGACGCCTCGGCAGCCATGTTCAGATCGAGATAGGCTTCGGCCAGTTCCTGCTCAGCATAGGCCGCCTCATGGGGCATCCCCAGGGTAGCATAGCGCCGGCGCGAGCGTTCCAGGTACGCGAGGGCCTGGTCGTAGCGTCCCTGGGCCAGAGCCAGGTTGCCGAGGTTGCCTTCGATCTCGGCCTGCCGGAGTTCAAGCCCGGCCGCTTCGGCTTGCTCGAGGGCGTCGCGATAGCGTTCTGCGGCTTCCTGGAGACGGAATTGGGAGGCCAGATCCATCGCCAGCGCGTTCTCGGCCGCAACCAGCAATTCTACGTCACCAACGCGGGCGAACCGCTCCCGGGCCAGACGATGAAACTGTTCCGCTTCCTGGTAGCGCTCGCGACGCCAGGCGACGCCGCCGAGGTTGTGCTCCACTTTGCCGGCAGCCAGATCGTCGCCAAGATGCAGGAACGTATCCCGGGCCTGGGTGCCGCAGGTCACCGCTTCCTCATAGCGCCCGAGCATCGCCAGGGCGATCACTTTGCTCACCTGGGTGCTGGCGGCGGCATGGGGATCGTTGAGGCGCACGAACGCCTCAGCCGCCTCATCAAGCTGGTCGAGCGCCGTTTCCATAGCGCCCTGGATCAACGCGGCAATGCCGGCGGCCCATCGGGACAGGGCGCAAACTTCGGGATCAGGGCGCAGCGCGGCCAGATCGGCCAGAGCGCCTGCCGCGCCAACCGCGCAGGGCGGATCACTGGCCCAAGTGGCGTAGCACATGGCCTTCAAGGCGCGGGCGAGGGGTCGATCCAACGACGGGGCGACGGCCCCGAGCATTGCTGCCCGTTCCGCAGGAGCGGCGCGAGCCAGACGCGCGGCCAGAGGCTGAATTGCCGTTTCTTGAAGCGGTAATCCGTCCGTCTCTGTCAGATACCAACCTCTTTCGGCGAAGTCAGGGCAGGAAACGTGATGTTCTCACGGCCTGGTTACCGCTGGCGGGCCTGGCGCGTCCAACGCGCTACGCCTCCTCAGACGTTTCCGCCCCGATATTCAGATCTGGAACGACAATCTCTAGATCTTCCTGCATCAATGTGAACGTGTAGCGACCCGTGCTCAATGGTGGAAAGACGAATTCCCCCAACTCGTTCAGCGGCGCGGTATGTTGCCCGCCGGGACCGCTGAGCATCGCGACCCCCGGCGCTTCCGGGCCAAGCACCTGGCCCAGGAGTTGCCATTGCTCGCCATGGGGCCTGATCTGTACATCCAGTTCGCGATCCTCAGCCCGCCACACCAGCGAGCGTGGCCAGCGCTGGACCGAGCGCATGCCTGCGGCGAGTTGCGGCGCGCGCCAGCTATCGCGCACCAGGCTGGCAACCAACTGCCGCAGCCGATCCCCCGGGCGGCTGGGCGTTCGCGGCATCAGGCGGATGGCTCGCTGGATCACATGCTCCGGGGCATCAACGCTCGTATCATCGCGCATCAAGGCGATCAAGTCGGCGAGCGCCGCCAGCTCGGCCTGAGCTGATGCATCCGTGGCAAGGCGCGCGCGCAGGGTCTGCGCTTCGGTGTCGGCAAGGCGTCCTTCAACCAGGTCCACCAGAAGATCATAAGGTATGGATTGCATGCTGTTCCTCACGCCGCGGCATCGTTCAGTTGTGAAAACAGAGCGGCCATCAGCGCGAAAAATACGCGGCGCGCCCCGCGCTTCCAGACACAGCCCGGCGCCTGCGTCTCACACCATCCGGTCGCCGTCCTCAAGGCGTTCCAGAATCTGGCGGAGGCGTTGCAGGCAGCGCGCCCGTGTCGGGCCAATGCTTCCCTCGGCTATGCCCAGGGTCTGGGCAATTACAGCATAGGACGGCGGAGGCGTCGTGTAGAATAGGAGGATCAACAAGTGACGGCATCGCTCATCGAGGGCGGCGACGGCGCGGCGCACGGTGTGCTGGCGTTCCATGCGCTCAAGGGCCTCATCGGGCAGGATCGCCGGGTCAGCCAGGGCTTTGAGGGCATCGTCCTCTTCACTGCTCTCTGGTATGGAAGCGGTCTGTCGTTGGTTGCGCAGTTGACGCCAGGTTTCCCGGCGCGCTGTGGTCGCGAGCCAGGCTCCCAGGCGCTCAGGCTGTTCGATCCGGTCCAGATGTTCAAACAGGGTGACCCAGACCCGTTGAAACACCTCGGCTGCCAGATCCTCCTGCAACCCTGCCCGGCGCGGGATAGCGTAGATCAGCCGCTGATAGCGACGGATGAGTTGTTCCCAGGCCCCGGGACTATCCTGCTGGCAGGCGCGCAGGAGAGCGGTGTCACTCGCCATAGCCAGAGCGGTTGGATCTGGATCGTTCATTTGCATAGCTATGACTATTTTATCACGAAACCGCTGACCGTGCCCGGAAGCTGTAGGCCCCCTGCCAGGGATCGAGCACCGTCGTTGGGGCTTGCCCCAGAACCCAGGTTGTGCGGTGGTTTTGACGCCGCCGCCGCGCACCAACAGAAATGCGCATACGGTTGTTCCTGCGCGCGGGCGGCGCCCGCCCACCGGGAGAGGATCTGGGGCAACCCGCTTTCCCTGGCCCCCTGCGCGCGGGCGGCGGCCTCCCGCGCAACGCCCTCAGCAGATGCGCGGTAATTGCTCGCCGACCTGCATATCGACCACCCGCGTGCCGCCGATGCCTGTGCGGGCCACTACCACCCCCGGGTGCTCGGCGGTGACCTCGCCGATGATCGCCGCCCGCGCGCCGAGGGGATGCGCCCGCAGGGTTGCCAGGGCGCGTTCGGCGTCCTCGCGGGCCACCAGCGCCACCAGCTTGCCCTCGTTAGCGATGTAGAGGGGGTCCATGCCCAGGATCTCGCAGGCGGCCCGCACCGGCCCCGGAACCGGCAGCGCCCGCTCGTCCAGACGAATGCCCACCCCGGAGGCCACGGCGATCTCGTTGAGGGTCGAGGCCACCCCGCCGCGGGTCGGGTCGCGCAGCGCGTGGACGGCACAGCCCGCGTCCAGCAGGGCCGCGACCATGTCGTGGAGCGGCGCGGTGTCCGACTCAATCGCCGCGCCGAACTCCAGGCCCTCGCGCACGCTGAGGATGGCCACGCCGTGGAGGCCGATCTCGCCGCTGATCAGCACCACGTCGCCGGGTCGGGCCAGTTCCGGCCCGACCCGCACCCCGGCGGGGATCAAGCCCAGCCCGGTCGTGCTGACGAACACCCCATCGCCGTGACCGCGGTCCACCACCTTGGTATCGCCGGTCACCAGGGCAACGCCAGCGCGGCGGGCCGCCGCGCCCATGGTTGCGGCGATGATGCCGAGCTGGTCGAGGGGCATCCCTTCCTCGACGATGAAACTGGCCGTCAGGTACAGGGGCCGCGCGCTGCACATAGCCAGGTCATTGACCGTGCCATTCACGGCCAGGTCGCCGATATTGCCGCCGGGAAAGAAGAGCGGGCGCACCACGAAAGCGTCGGTGGAGAGGGCCAGGCGCGCGCCGCCGACCTCGACCACCGCGCCGTCGCCGAGTTGTTCCAGGGCGGCGTTGCGGAACGCCGGCAGAAACAGGTGGCGCACCAGGTCCGCCGAGAGTTTGCCGCCGCCGCCGTGGCCCATCACGATGGCCGGGTAGTCGCGCAGGGGGAGGGGGCAGGTCCAGTCCTCGAACGAGAGGCTCATCGGACGACCTCCACGTCCCCGGCGGGAATAAAGCGCCCGTACTGGAAGTAGGCGGCGCAGGCGCCCTCGCTAGAGACCATCGTGGCGCCCAGGGGGGCGCGGGGGGTGCACTGCCTGCCAAAGGCGGGGCACTGGTTGGGCTTGAGCAGCCCCTGGAGCACCTCGCCGCTGCGACACAGGGGCGACTCGGCAGTGTTGATGTGGCCCACGTCGAAGCGCGCCTCGGCGTCGAAGCGCCGGTAACGCTCGCGCAGGCGCCAGCCGCTCCGGGGGATCATGCCGATGCCGCGCCAGGTGCGGTCGGTCACCTCGAAGACCTGCTCGAGCACGGCCTGGGCGGGCTGGTTGCCCTCGGGACGCACGGCGCGCGGGTAGGCGTTCTCCAACTCCGCGCGCCCGGCCTCGAGTTGCGTTACCGCCCGGCGAATGCCCTCCAGAATGTCGAGCGGTTCAAAGCCGGTCACCACGATCGGAACGCCGTAGCGTTCGACCAGCGGCCCGTACTGCCAGGTGCCCATCACGCTGCACACGTGACCGGCGGCCAGGAAGGCCTGCACCCGGTTCTTCGGCGACTCCATGATCGCGCTGATCGCCGGCGGCACCAGCACATGCGAGACCAGCATCGAGAAGTTGCGCAGCCCGAGCCGTTCGGCCTGCACCACGGCCATAGCGTTGGCGGGCGCGGTGGTCTCGAAGCCGATGCCGAAGAAGACCACCTCGCGGTCGGGGCGCTGCTGGGCCAGCCGCACCGCGTCGAGCGGCGAATAGACGATGCGCACGTCACCGCCCATGCTCTTCACCCGGAACAGGTCGTGGTCGCTGCCGGGCACCCGCAGCATATCGCCAAAGGAGCAAAAGGTCACCTCGGGACGGGCGGCGATGGCCAGGGCCCGGTCAATAATCTCCAGCGGCGTCACGCAGACCGGGCAACCCGGGCCGTGGATCAACTCGATCGCCGGCGGGAGCAACTGGTCAATGCCATTGCGGATGATCGCATGGGTCTGGCCGCCACACACCTCCATGATGGCCCAGGGCCGGGTGGTGACGCGGCGGATCTCCTCGAGCAGCCGGGCGGCCACCTCAGGATCACGAAACTCATCGAGGTACTTCACGCCGTCGCCTCCTCATCGTCCTGGCGAAACTCCTCTTCGAGTATGCCCAGTTCGTGAAACAGCGCCAGGGTCTCCTTCGCCGATTGCTCATCGAGTTGCGTAATCGCAAAGCCGACGTGGACGATGGTATAATCGCCGACCTGGATGTCGGGCAGGTAGCTCAGGCAGACCTCCTTGACGATGCCATCGAAGTCTACCTTGCCCATACGCACGCCGTCAACATCGTGAATGGCAATCACCCTGCCAGGGATGCCCAGACACATCACCCACCTCCTTTCCCGGCGTTGAGGTTGTTCCTGGGAGGGCTGCCCCTTCCCAGACCCTCCTACCGGGTGAGGGTCTGGGGAAACCAGGTTTCCCCAGACCCTTCTTGCACATTACCCCCTCATGGTGCGCGGGCCAGGGCGCGAGGCCAGTTCACAGCGCGACGCGCAGCGCGCCGCCGCGCTCGTCCCAGAAGGCGGGACGCGGCCCCGGTGGCGTGCCCGAGGGCAGCAGTTCCCAGATCAGCACGCTGCGATCGCCGCGGGCATTGCGCTGCTTGAGCAGCAACCCGCCCGCGCCCGGCCCGCTCGTGGGCAATAGCCAGAGTTCACGGCCTTTCGGCAGGGCCACCACCGTGTTGTGCGGAAAATACCGCTCGGCCACATCCGCGGGCAAATACAGGTACCCCAGGGAAGTTAGTTCGATGTGGGTGGTTGGCATACATGTCGCCCCCTGGCGCTACAACGACGGTCAACCGATGTGACCATGGGGGAACCAGGTTCCCTCATCCCCCCGCCCGCGGGAGAGTTTGGGAGGGCGCAGCCCTCAAGCGAGGGTAGGGGGAAACCGGGTTTCCTCCTACCCCCACCCGGTGGGAGGGTGTGGGAGGGCTACGCCCTTCCAGGAACAACCGTATGTTCATCGCGGCGTTGTGCGGCGCAGCCGCATGGACGGCTACCGTGAACATACGCCCTCGGCGAGGGGGATGGGGAAACCGGGTTTCCCCATCCCTCAGCGGACGCGGGCCGGAGGCCCGCGCACCCAGGCCCCGCCCCCTGGGAGGGTTTGGGAGGGCGTAGCCCTCCCAAGAAGGATGTTCATCCCGTCGGTGCGCGGCGGAGCCGCATGGACGGCTACCGTGAACATAGGCTCTCGAAGAGGGGTGTGGGGAAACCGGGTTTCCCCGCGCCACCGCCCGCGGGAGGGTCTGGGAGGGCTTTGCCCTCCCAGGAGAACCCTGTTATCCCCTTGCGGATGCGGGCCGGAGGCCCGCGCACCCAGGCCCCACCCCCTGGGAGGGTTTGGGAGGGCGTAGCCCTCCCAAGAAGGATGTTCATCCCGTCGGTGCGCGGCGGAGCCGCATGGACGGCTACCGTGAACATAGGCTGCTCACCTACGCGCATGCGGCGCTGCCCCCCCCCTCCTAACCTCCCCCCGCTGGGGGGAGGCGCCGGACTCCCTCCCCCCAGCGGGGGGAGGGCTGGGGAGGGGGGCCGTCACCGTGCCCGCGGAGACGCGACGCGGGCGGGCCGCCCGCGCTCCCAGGCGATGTTCATCGAGCGTTGTGCGCGAATCGCATGGACGGCTGAGGTGAACATAGCCTCTCGGACATAGTTCTCGTAGGAGCGGACGAGAGTAGGGGTCTGCCGGGAGGCTTCGCCTCCCCGAACCCCTCCACCGCGCAAGTCCTGTCAACTCACACCCTTCGCCATGAGCCACGCCAGCCAGGCGTCCATGCCCGCCCCGGTGCGGGCGGAGGTTTCAAAGATCGTGATCCCGGGCCGCACCTCCTCGATGTTCTGGCGCATCAGGGCCAGGTCGATCCCGCAGGCCCCGGCCAGGTCGAGCTTGGTGATGACGGCGACATCGGCGGAGTTGAACAGCACCGGGTACTTCACCGGCTTATCCTCGCCCTCGGTGACCGAAAGCAGCACCACGCGCACCTGTTCGCCCAGGTCGTAGCCGGAGGGGCACACCAGGTTGCCAACGTTCTCGATGAAGAGATAATCCAGCTCCGCCAGGTTCCAGCCTGCCGCCTCCAGGTGCGTGGCGATCATCTCGGCTTCCAGGTGGCACATATCGCGGGTTTCGATCTGGCGCACCAGGGCGCCGCTGCGTTCCAGGCGCCGGGCGTCATGATCGGTCGCCAGGTCGCCCACCAGCGCCGCCGGGTGGCGCCCGGCCCGGACCAGTTCGGCAAGGGTGCGCTCCAGGAGGGCCGTCTTGCCGCTGCCGGGGCTGGAGACGAAGTTGAGCGCCAGCACCCCGGCGCGCTGAAAACGCTCGCGCAGGCGCGCCGCCAGTTGATCGTTCTTGCTGAGGACACCGGTACGGATCTCCAGCAAGCGCGTGGACAGCGTTGACATCAGTGTTCCTCCATGGCCGGTTCAGGGTCGGGAACCTCGATCCCGATCACCTCCAGCTCGCGCCCCTGGCGGATGTGCATACTCGGGGTGCCGCAGAGCGGGCAGCGAAAACTGCCCTCCACGGGCCGCACATCGCGACCGCAGGGGACGCATGCCAGCACCAGCGGCACCGTCTCGATCTCCAGCCGGGCCCCTTCGACCAGCGTGTTCTGGGCCGCGAGCGGGAAACAGAACTCTAGCGCCTCCCGCACCACGCCGGACATGGCGCCCAGGCGCAGGTGCACCGCGACCACGCGCCCGGCCCCGGCGCGCCGCGCCGCCTCCTCGACGATCTCCACGAGATTCAGCGCGATGGATAGTTCGTGCATGCAGGGTCTCTTCGCCGCTCCGGCGAGGGTTGTTCCTGGGAGGCTCCCGCGGGCGGGCGTGTGGGGAAACCCGGTCTCCCCACACCCCTTTCCAAAGGACCATCTCGATAACCATCAGCCGCGGGCGACGGGATGCGAAGCACGTCTGCGCAGACTCACGGTTATGGCCGGCTGGAACACGCCGGAACCGGGCAGGGTATCAAACTCTTGTGAGGCAACGCAGGGCATGAGCAATGTCCGTCTCCCCTGACAGGGTATGGGGAAGCGCGCCCACCCTCGGGGACGACGCAACCGGCTTTGGGGCTTGCCCACGTCGCGCGCGCCCTGACCGCACACCTCCTGTTATTGAAGCCATGCCGCCGGGGACGCGAGATGCTTCATCCCAACCAGCGCGCCAGGAGTTGGCCCTTGCCGTGCACGCCCGCAACCAGGGGGGAAGTATTCATTGCTCCCGGTAATGCATATCATTCTACCTGAGCCGGAGGCGCCATGTCAACTGCGTTGACAGTGGAAATTAATTTTTCATTTGCTTTGCATGGTGCGAACAGCGAAACCATGTCTAAGGAACCGGAGGTACGCGGTCGCCTCCCGGCGGGGAAGCGGCCTGGCGAACCGCCGGCAGCGCGCCCGCCTGCGGTGGGGGAGCTGCGCCTCCCCGCATCATGCGGATGGGCCGGAGGCCCGCGCACCCAGGCCCGCGCCTATTGCTTGCCCGCGGGAGGGTTGGGGAGGGCTACGCCCTCACGCAGGGGGATAGGGAAACCCGGTTTCCCCATCCCCTCGCCCGCGGGAGGGTTGGGGAGGGCTACGCCCTCACGCAGGGGGATGGGGAAACCCGGTTTCCCCATCCCCTCGCCCGCGGGAGGGTTGGGGAAGGCTACGCCCTCCCAGGAACAATCGTATGTTCGACTGATGTGCGGCGCAGCCGCATGGACGGCTGTAAGGAAAACAAAAAACCGTCCGCATCCGCCCCATCCGCGCCGTCGGCGTTCTATAATCAAAATCATGCAGACGGAAGAACGCGAACGAGTGGCGCGCTGGCGGGTGCTGGCGCGGGGGATCGTGCAGGGGGTCGGCTTTCGCCCCTTTGTGTTCGGGCTGGCCCAGCGGCTGGGGCTGGCGGGCTTCGTGCGCAACGACAGCGCCGGCGTCACCATCGAGATCGAAGGGCCGCCCGGCGACCTGGAGCGGTTCGTGGCGGCGCTACGGGCCGAGGCGCCGCCCCTGGCGCGGATCGAAGCCCTCGAGCACGCGCCGCTGCCGCCCCGCGGCGACCGCGGCTTCACCATCGTCGCCAGCGCCGCCGCGGCCACCAGGCGCACTCTGATCGCCCCCGACAGCGCCACCTGCGCCGATTGTCTGCGCGAACTGCGCGACCCCGCCGACCGGCGCTATGGGTACCCCTTCATCAACTGCACTAACTGCGGCCCGCGCTTCACCATCGTGCTCGACATCCCCTACGACCGCGACCGCACGACCATGCGCCAGTTCACCCTCTGCCCCGCCTGCCGCGCCGAATACGAAAACCCCCGCGACCGGCGCTTCCACGCCCAGCCCAACGCCTGCCCGGTCTGCGGGCCGCAGTTGCGGTGGGAGGCGCTGGACGGCAGCTTTGCCGCCATGGAGGGCCCCCCGCTGGCGGCGGCGGCGGCGGCGCTGGCCGCGGGGGCGATTGTGGCGGTCAAGGGGCTGGGGGGCTACCACCTGGCCTGTGACGCGCTCAATGCCGGCGCCGTCAGCCGGCTGCGCCGGCGCAAACAGCGCGAGGCCCGCCCCTTCGCGCTCATGGTCCCCGACCTGGCGACTGTCCGGCGCCTGTGCGCCCTGAGCGCGGATGAGGAGGCTTTGCTCCTCTCCCCGCGCCGCCCGATCGTGCTGCTCGACCGGCTGCCCGAAGCGCCCGTGGCCCCCGACGTGGCCCCCGGCCACGCCACCCTGGGCCTCATGCTCCCCTACACCCCCCTGCATACCCTGCTGCTCGACGCCTTCGCCGCCCGGCACGACCCGGCGCGCCCCGCGGCGCTGGTGCTCACCAGCGGCAACCTGAGCGACGAGCCTATCGCCTATCGCGACGACGACGCCCGCGCGCGGCTCGGCGCCATCGCCGACGCCATCCTCAGCCACAACCGGCCCATCCATATCCGCTGCGACGACAGCGTCACCCGCGTGGTGGCCGGCGGCGAGCAACCCCTGCGGCGCTCGCGGGGCTACGTGCCCGAACCGCTGCGCCTCGATCTGGCCGCCCCGCGACCCATCCTCGCCGTTGGCGGCCACCAAAAAAACACCTTCTGCCTCTTCCGCGAGCGCGAGGCCGTCCTCAGCCACCACATCGGCGACCTGGAAAACCTGGAGACCCTGACGTCCTTCCGCGAAGGGATCGCCCACTTCGAGCGCCTCTTCGATAGTACGCCCGAGGTGGTGGCCTACGACCTGCACCCCGAGTACCTGGCGACCAAAGAGGCCCTGGCGTTGCCGGTCGCCACCAGAATTGGCGTGCAGCACCACCACGCGCACATCGCCAGCGTCCTGGCGGAACACGGGCGCGAGGGGCCGGTGATCGGCATCGCCGCCGACGGCACGGGCTACGGCCCCGACGGGGCGATCTGGGGTGGTGAGGTGCTACTGGCAACACTGGCCGAGTACACCCGCCTCGGCCATCTGGCCTATGTGCCGCTGCCCGGCGGCGACGCAGCCGCCCGGCAACCCTGGCGCATGGCCCTGGCCTACCTGTGGCAGGCCTACGGCCCGGACCTCACCACGCTGGACCTGCCGCTCCTGAAGGGGCTTGACCCGCCGCGGATGGGGCTGATCATGCGCATGATCGAACGGGGCCTCAACAGCCCGCCGACCTCGAGCATGGGCCGGCTCTTCGACGCGGCGGCCGCGCTGGCGGGCCTGCACCCCGAGGCGACCTACGAGGGCCAGGCGGCGATCGCCCTCGAGCAGGCCGCCGAACCGGTGGAGCGCGGCTACCCCTTCTCGATCATCCTGGAGGCGCCCTTCCGCCTGGATATGCGCCCGGCCATCCGGGCGCTGGTGGAGGACGCGCGCGCCGGTGTGGGCGTGGGAGTTATCGCGGGGCGCTTCCACGCCACCATCGTCGCGTGTCTGGCAGCGGCCTGCCGGCTGGCGCGCGAGCGCACCGGTCTGGAGGTGGTGGCGCTGAGCGGCGGCGTGTTCCAGAACCGGCTGCTGCTGGAGAGCCTGCTGCCGCGTCTCGCCGCCGACGGCTTCGAGACCCTGATCAACCGTCGCGTCCCACCCAACGACGGCGGCCTGTCACTGGGCCAGGCGGCCGTGGCCGCGCGCAGGATAGCGACGCAATGAGCGAGGGCATATGTCACCCTACCCCTGCCCCGCGCCCACCTCGACGCCGGCGAGGCGTTCGAGGGCCTTGATCAGAGCATGGTTGCCTTCCTGGCCCATGCCGGCGGCCTGCAACGCGCGGTAGAGCTGGAACACCTGGGCCGTAACGAGCATGGGCGCGCCGACTTCATCGGCGGCCTGCAACACCAGCCGCAGATCCTTCTGCTGCAGGTCAATGGTGAAGCCGGGGCGCCAGTCGCGGCGGAGGCACTGCGGCGCGCGGTTCGAGAGCATCCAGCTCCCGGCGGCGCCCCCGCTCACCGCCTGCAAGGTCTTCTCCAGATCCACCCCGCTGGCCCGGGCAAAGACCAGGGCCTCACTGATCGCCAGCATCGTGCCGACCACCAGGATCTGGTTGACGAGTTTGACCGTCTGCCCATCGCCGTGACCGCCGACGTGGGTGATGGTGGCGCCCATGGCCTGGAAACAGGGCATGGCGCGGGCCACCTGGTCGGCGGGGCCGCCGACCATGATGCTCAGCGTGCCGCGGGCCGCGCCTTCGCTCCCGCCGCTCACCGGCGCGTCAAGGAAATGCACGCCCCGTTCGGCCAGGGCGGCGGCGATGGTCTGGGCGCCCTGGGGACTGATCGTGCTCATATCCACCACCAGGGTGCCGGGCGAGGCGCCCTCGATCACGCCTCGCTCGCCCAGGATCACCTCGATCACGTCGGAGGTGTCACTGACGCACGAAAAGATGATCGAACACCGCTCGCCCAGGTCAGCCGGAGTGGCGGCGCGGCTGGCCCCCGCGGCCACCAGGGCCTTGGCGCGTTCGGGCGTCCGGTTCCAGACAGTAAGATCAAAGCCAGCCTTGAGCAGATTGGCGGCCATGCCGCTGCCCATGATGCCCAGGCCAATGAAGCCGACCCGCTCGGTCATAGGAGTTTCTCCCTGTTGTTGAGCCTCGTTAACGTGAACATAAGCCCTCGGAGAGGGGTATGGGGAAACCGGGTTTCCCCATACCCTCACCCGGTGGGCGGGCGCAGCCCTCCTTCGTTGGGCGGTGTGCCGCCCGGCGGCATTGACGGGTGTGCGGAACGGCGCTATTGTACGCGCCGCCCCGCGCACCCGTCAATGCCAGGAGGTACGGTACGAGTTCACATGTCTCCTGGGAGCGCGGGCATCATGGTCTTTGAATAAATAATCCGGTATAGGCCGCGCAGGCGGCCTTCGCATCCCCTAGCCGAGGGCTTCAGCCCCACGGCCAGCCCAGCATAGCGGATTAATGTTTCAAAGACCATCTTGCCCGCGGAGACGCAACGAGGGCGGAGCGCCCTTGCTCCCAGGTGCGTGGGGTACCCCAGGTGTGAACAGGTACGAGGTACGCGACAGGCTACCGCAACGTCCAGGTGATCGCTGATGCCGTCCCGCGGGCGGGGGGGTGGGGAAACCGGGTTTCCCCACCCCCCATACCCCTCGTTTGCGCAGGCTTCTCATCATTCGTATAATGATCCTCAAACAATGAGCAACCAGCCACCGGCCACCGATGACCGACCCGGTATGTACGAAGTTGTAACCTCGCAGCCGCCGGATCTGCTGGCGACCCTTCGCGAAACGTCGCCGGGGATCGCCGACTTGATCGAACAACTGGAACGTGAGAACAGCCACGACGCGCGCGTCAGCGGGCTACGGCACATCGGCGCGCTCTGGTACGCCCAGGGCGGCGCCGCCGAGGTGCTGACCGAGGTGGGCCTGCATCTGGCGGCGCGCCTCAGACTCTCGCAGGGCCTGGTGGTCAGCGAGTTGCTGCTGGCCTACGGCGCCGCCCAGGAAGAGCAACGCACCCGCGAGTGGGAAACGCGCCTGCTTGCCCGCGCCACCGAACTGAATGGCCTGCACCGCATTATCTCGGCGGCCAACTCAACCCTCGATCTCGACACGTCGCTGCAAACCGTGGTGGAAACCGTGGCCCAGGTGGTGGGGGTCGAGGCCTGTTCGGTGTATCTGTACGACAAGCACCGCGATGAACTGGTGCTGCGAGCGGCGCGGGGTCTCAACCGCGCGGCAATCGGCCAGGTGGTCTCGCGCCTGGGGCAGGGGGTGACCGGCTGGGCGGCGCAACTGGGCCACCCCGTGGCCGTGCGCGATGTGTGGCAGGAACCGCGCTTCAATGCCGAGCCGCAACTGGGCGAGGAGCCGTTTCGCTCGATGCTCGCGGTGCCCATCGTGCTCTTCAATGCCGAGCGCTTCCAGTTCAGCGCCGATAAGCTCCAGGGCGTGATCACCGTGCAGACGATCGGCCCCCGCGAGTTCACCAGCGAAGAGATCTCCTTTGTCGAGGTGGCCGCCGGCGAACTGGCATTCTTCATCGCCAATGCCCAGCTCTACCAGCAGACCGACGAGCGCCTGCACCAGAAGCTGCGCGAGTTGACCACCCTGCAACAGGTGTCCAAGAGCATCGCCGAGCAGATCGGCCTGCCGGGGGTGCTCTCGCTGATCGTCGAGAAGGCGGTCGAACTGGCCCAGGCCGACCGGGCGGCGATCTTCCAGATGCGGGACGATGGCCAGTTGCAACTGATGGCCACTCACGGCGGCCAGGGCGATGGCGTCCGGGAGTTTATCATCCAGACGGTGCGCGACAGCCGCCCCCTCGCGGTGATGAATGCCTACCAGGACGCCCGCTTCCCCGAGATGGCCAGCGTCGCCGCCCGCGAGGGCTTCCATTCGCTCTTCTGCATGCCCCTGCGCGCCCGCGAGCGCACCATCGGCGGGATCTGTCTCTACAAGCGCCAGCCGCACCTCTTCGACTACGAGCAGGTGCGCCTGTTGAGCACCTTCGCCGACGAGGCCGCCATCGCCATCGAGAATGCGCGGCTCTACGATGAGAGCCAGCGCGCCCTGGCGATCAAGTCGGCCCTGCTTCAGGAGATGCACCACCGCGTGCGCAATAATCTCCAGACGATCTCGGCCCTGCTGGCGATGCAACTGCGCCGCCTGGAGCCGGGAAGCCAGGGGGCCAAGGCCCTCCGCGAGAGCGCCGCGCGCATCCAGTCCATTGCTGCCATCCACAATTTGCTCTCGCGCGAGGACGTGGGCGTCACCACGGTCAATGCCGTCACCCGCCAGGTGGTCGAGAGCGCCCAGGCCACGCTGGTCAATACGGAGGCGCCGGTGCGCTTCGCAGTGATGGGCGATGAGGTGCGCGTCGGCTCGCGCGACGCCACTGTGCTGGCCCTGGTCATCAACGAACTGGTCAGCAATGCCCTCTCCCACGGCCTGGCCGCCGAAGGCGGGCGCATCGAGATCGAAGCGACCTTGCAGGACGGCATGGTCACGGTGGAGGTGCGCGATGACGGTCCCCGGCACCCGCCGCCGTCCCGCCCGACCCATAGCAGCGGCCTCGGCCTGCAGATCATCGAGACGCTGGTTCACGAGGACCTGCACGGCACGTTCCGCCTCGAACGCGACGAGCAGCAGGGGTGGACCCGCGCCCGCGTGCGCTTCCCCCAGCGCATGCTCAGCGACGGCGGCGACATGCTGTGAACCGAAGAAGACCCCATGACGGATTTCCCCACCGAAGGCAGCCCTCCCTTCATCAACCGGCGCCTCAGCATCGAGGAGTGGACACGCTACGTCGCAACCTACGACTTCGGGCGCCTGGCCCCCAGCCGGCTCGTGCTGCACCACACCTTTCGCCCCGATGAAGGCTCGTGGAACGGCCTGACCACCATGCGCGGGATGCAGCGCTTCTATGCCAGCCAGGGATGGCCGGCAGGGCCGCACATCTTCGTGGCTGCCGATGGGATCTGGCTCGCCACGCCGATGCGCGACATCGGGGTGCACGCCGGCACCGGCAATGGCTCGCTGGCCCAGGGCTGGTACTCGATCGGCCTGGAAATGGTGGGCCACTTCGACACCCGCCTGCCCGGCGGCGCTATGTGGCAGCACGCCCTGGCAGTGATGGGCGAACTCTCGCGCCGGCTGAAGATCCCGCCGCGCGCGCTGATCGCCTTCCACCGCGATTACACCAACCTCAAGAGTTGCCCCGGCTGGGCCGTCTCCAAAGCCTGGGTCTGGAGCCAGGTCGAAGCCTACCTGGCCGGCGTCGCCCCACCCCCGCCGCCACCCCCGCCACCCGGTCCCCGCCCCTCCGATGAGCGCCTGCTCGAAGCCCTCCTCGACCAGAGCTACCGGTGCAGGGCCGCTTCGCAGGGCTACAACCCGGCCTGGGCCTTTCACCAGCACGCCGTGCAGCACGGCCTGGGCATGCCCATGGGTCCAGGCGTGACGGAAATGATCGCCGGCAAGCGCATCAACTACCAGCCCTTCGCCCGCGACACGCTCTTCGCCGAGGTGCCGAACTGGGGCGATGTGCAGACCCTCTCCGCGCTCCTGGGGGGGAGCATTCCACCCGCCGGCCTGGGGCGCGAGTTGCTCGAACGCACCTACCGGGCGGGCGGTTCCCCCTTCCGTCCCGACTGGGCCTTCCACCAGTTCGCGGTCATCAACCGTCTCGGGCCGCCGATCGGCACGAGCGCGATCCTCAACGTGGACGGGCGCGACTGGGCCTACCAGGTCTTTGCCGTTGATACGCTGTACAGCCCCACCTCGAACTACGCCGATGTCCGGCTGCTCAGCCACCTGGCACGCGCCGCCGACGGGCCGGCGCTGCGGCTGCGCGAAGCCTTGCTTGCGGCGACCTACCGCAAGGCCGGCACGACCTATCGCCCCGACTGGGCCTTTCACCAGCTTGCCCGCGGCTTCGGCATCGGTTCGCCCCTGTGCGGTTCGCGCCAGCTCGACATCGAAGGGACGCCATTCGCGCTGCAGGTCTACGCCCTTGACACCCTGTTCAACCCGGTGCCAAACTGGAGCCAGGTGCGCCGCCTGCGCGATCTGGCGGCGCTCCAGGGAGCGTCGCCGCCGGGCAGCGTCTCGCAGACCACGGCGGGGCCGCTGGGCGCCGCCCCGACAACCAGCGCCGATGCCACACCGGCGGCGCCGCTGGTGATACCCGGCGATCATGCCCCGCCATTGACCGACGGGTTCCGCGTCGTGCCCTTTACGCCGCCCTCGCCGGCGCAAGGACCGCGCGACGGGCAACGCGTGCAGGTGATCGTGCTGCACGCGCTTGCCGGGCCGGTCGCCACGACCCTGGCGCGGATGACCGAGCCGGGAGCGCGGTTCGCGACCCACTATGTCGTCGGCATCGCGGGGGGCATATACCAGGTGGTGGAGGAGAGCCAGGCCGCGCGGCACGCGGGCGTTGTGGATCTCAACGGCCGGCGCGTGAACGTGGACGCGATCAGCATCGGGATCGCCCTGGAGCGCCCGGCGGGATGGCCGGCGCAGCCCGCCGGCAGCACCGACATGCAGGTGCAGGCCCTGCGCTGGCTGCTGGGAAACCTGGGACGACGTTATCGCCTGGGCGGGGAGGCGCTGCTGCGCTGGAGCAGCCTGGCGGGCAGCAGCGAGAGCGTGCTTGACGGGCTGCCGCTGGCCGCGTTGCGCGAGGCGCTCGAGCAGCGGGGATAAGGTGGGTTTCGCATCGAGGATGAAAAAAGGTTGGTTCTGGGAGGGCGAAGCCCTCTCAGACCCTCCCATGGATGGCCTATGTTCACATCAGCCGTCCACGCGGCTGCGCCGCACACGAACAGGATGAACATAGGTTCTTCCCGGGAGGGCTGCGCCTTCCCAAACCCTCCCAGGGGCCGGGGCCTGGGTGCGCGGGCCTCCGGCCCGCGTTCGCGGGGATATGGGGAAACCAGGTTTCCCCACCCCCCTGCTCAAGCGGCAATCCGTTGCAACGAAGGTGACTGCCCCCTCCCCAGCCCTCCCCCGCTGGGGGAGGGAGTCCGGCTCCTCCCCCCAGCGGGGGGAGGGTGGGAGGGGGGCTAGGGCGCCGCAGGCGCTGAGGTGGAAGGGATTGGCTCTCGTATGTTCACATCAGGGCGTCAGCGCTTCGCGGCCCCGGCTGCGCCAGAGGCGCGCGATCAGGCGGCGACGGCGACGGCGGGCCATCCGGCTCTGGTAGAACGGATCGCTGGCGCACAATTCACTGCGGATGCGCAGGCTGCGCCCGGTGAACAACCCACCCACAAACGCCGACAGGTCGCTCAACGAGGCCATCTTATCGGCCACCACCAGCACCCAGCCCTCGCGGGTGGTGGGGCGGGGGCCAAAGGGGTACATGTGGCTCACAATAGCCTCGGAGACAGCCTCCGGCTCGCCCATCTCGGCGGCGACACGGGCGGCAATCGCCCCGTGGGTGGTCAGGGTGCCGAGGCGCGAGTCCAGGTCGTGCAGCACGGCGGCGCGCACGGCGGTGCGCCGGTCGGCGCCCATCCAGGGGGCGAGCAGGTAGGAGTAGCGGGCGACGCGGAGCAGATGATCGAACTTGGGAACACTATGATGAAGATGCTGGCGCGTTTCACTCACACGAGGATGGGCAAGCAGATCGGCGATGATAGACTGATCCATGCTTCAACAACCCTCCAGTAACCTCCGTCTTGCGCAGCGTGTGGAATCCTCGCTGCCGAGGGTGTCACGATCGCCGTTGATCGCGGATGAGCCCACCGGCGCCAGGCTCTTAGACGTTATACTTCCCGCGGAAGTTGCAGCGCAATTGTACCATAGGTCCTGAGTTCCGATAGTCCTGACGCGAACATGGGGTAGAACCAGGTGCCCCCATTCCCCCGCTTGCGTCGGGCGGTGTGCCACCCGGCGGCAGCGACGGCTACCGTGCCCATGGGGGAACCAGGTGCCCCCATTCCCCCGCTTGCGTCGGGCGGTGTGCCACCCGGCGGCAGCGACGGCTACCGTGCCCATGGGGGAACCAGGTGCCCCCATTCCCCCGCTTGCGTCGGGCGGTGTGCCACCCGGCGGCAGCGATGGCTACCGTGCCCATGGTCCCTCCGAGGAGGGGGGTGGGGAAACCGGGTTTCCCCACCCCCCTGCCCGTGGGCGAGCGTGGGAGGGCTGCGCCCTCTGGTAGAGCAGACCCTCATGCAGGCGGGCTGCGCCCTCACCCTCCCGGGGGCGTGGGGAAACCCGGTTTCCCCATACCCCTTGCCGAGGGCGTATGTTCACGTTACGAAACATGTGAAAACTTACAGAACAACGAGGCCACCGATGCCTGAACTCAACCCGGCCCTGGAACCGATCCTCGACGAACTGGTGCGGCGGATCGTCGCGGCCGTGCAGCCGAAGCGCATCATCCTGTTCGGCTCGGCGGCGCGCGGCCAGATGCACCAGGACAGCGACCTGGACGTGCTCGTCATCATGCCCGACAACACGCACCGTCGCGAGACGGCGCGGCAGATCTATCGGGCGCTCCGCCGCCTGGGGGCGCCGAAGGATGTGGTGGTTGTGACCGAAAGCGATGTCGCCCGCTTCGCTCACGAGCCCTCCCTGGTGATCTATCCTGCCCTGGCTGAAGGAAAGGAAATCTACCGTGCAACCTGAGCGCCCCATTCCCGGTTCCGCAGGCGAATGGCTGGCGTATGCCCGGCGCGACCTGGCTATGGCGCAGGCACCGCTGCCCGAAGGGGCCGTCTACGAATAACTCTGTTTTCATGCCCAGCAGGCTGCTGAGAAAGCCATCAAGGCCGTGTATCGGGCGCGGGGCCAGATCTTTCGGTACACGCACGATCTTGATGAGTTGCTCTACGGCCTCGAGCGCGCCGGTATGGCGGTGCCTGAGTCGATCTGGGACGCCGCTGACCTGACGCGGTTCGCCTGGGAGTCGCGCTATCCAGGCTTTGGCGAACCGGTCACCGACGCCGAGTATCAGCAGGCCCTGACCCTGGCGCGCCGGGTGGTGGCATGGGCCGCGGGGCTGATCGAACCCGCCGCCCCGGCGGAGGCATCGGGGTAAGAAGCAAGCAGGAACCAGGCTCGCACCGGCGCGGCGCCCCTCGGATAAGGGGCGCTGTGTTTGTGGTCCCCAGCGTGGGGAGGGCCACAGCGCTCATGGGCGCATTTGTGAACCATCAGTATGGCATCATACATGCAGGTGGCCGGCAGGCTTGCCCCCGCGGGCCGCGAGAGTTGGCGCGGGCCGCGGCCCGCAGGGATCACCCTCGCGCAGGATCGCGCGGCGGACAGGCGGGAGGCGGTGCCTCGGCTGGACCACCTGCGCTTGCTTTATCAATCGCTGGGATCGCGCGGCGCGGCGGGAGGCGGTACCTCGAGCAGGTCGCAGCGCGGGGACGCTGTGACCATCAATCTGCGCGGCGCGGCGGGAGGCGGTGCCTCGAGCAGGTCGCAGCGAGGCCGAACCTTCTGGGCAAGGGTGCGCGATGACCCTCCCGCAGGTGGCGAGCCTGCGGGAGGGTGACGCAGTACCGCCAATGTGAACGATGGTCAACGTCTCTGAGAACTGCTGGAGGCCTCGCCCTCCCCGCGAACCAGCCGCTCGTCACCGGGGTGAGGGGCCGGTAGGTGACCTGCCGGTAATGGCGAGCGGGTATGCTGAAGGCCGGAAGCGGGGCGGCGGCGCGCATGCCCGCGGATGGGGAGGAGGGCAACGCCGCTTTAAGCCGTTGCAACAGTACCATCGAGCGTGTTCCTGAAGGTCGCCACGACCCTGCAACATAGTTGCAGGGTCGGATGCTAGAGTAGAGGTGAGGTTGCCGATCCAGCAGCGTATAGTCGAGCAGCATGTACAGGATGGAGGATTGCCCAATGCTTCAGTTTACCGGCCACCCGTTCGTAGATGTCGGGTTGGCGGCGATAGCGGCCATGGTTCGCAAGGAGCGGATTGCTGATCTGGATACCGCTGACCTTGAACAGGTTGCGAAGTATATCGAGCAGCACTACGTGCGCCCGCCGCTGCGCGGCCATCTGACGATGGCGTTCACCAGCAATGCATGGTTCGCGCAGCCTGCTTATGACCTGGACAGGCCCGGACTGTCAGCAGCGGAGCGGGCGAAGCGCCAGGAAGCCCGTGATCACTGGGCCGCGCGCCATCTGCGCCAGTGGGCAAAGCCCGGCGCGCCCGCCGGCGCCGGGGCCGCCCCTGCGAGCCAGGTGGAGGAGACTGCCAGCATGGAGGGGGATGCCCCCGCCGGCGCCGGGGCCGCCCCTGCGAGCCAGGATGCGCCTGCCGGCGCCGGGGCCGCCCCTGCGAGCCAGGTGGAGGGAGATGACCCTGCCGTGTGTGTGTTTACCGGTCTCCCGGCGGGATCGCAGAAACTCTCGAACAAACTCGCGCCCGGGCGGATCGGGCGGGCGCAGATGCCGCTGTTGCAGGGCGATGAGGCGATCAACTTCTTCACCGGGGGCGCGCCGGGGTTGCCCATCGCGCCGGAGGCGCTGCTGGCGTTGCAATGGATGCCCATGGCCTGTGCCAAAGTCGGGGTCGGGTTACTGGCCGTGCATGCGGATCATGAACGCCTGACCCTCAAGTTCGCCCGGTCATTTCTAAAGAAGAACCTTGAAGAGGTCGCCAAACTCGAAGTGGCGGGCGAAACGAAACTCCCCTCAGCGCCCCGCTCGCTCAAAACGCTGCTGGTTGAGGAGCTGCTGCGGATCGAGAGAGACAGGCGCCACGAGGAACGTCGCAGCGATCAGGCGGCGTCAATCACCGCCTATAACTTTAACAATGGCAAGGACCCCCGGCTGGCGATCTACCACCTGCCGCTCCAGATCACGCGCTTCCTGCTCACAGTCTATACGCCTACCTACCGGGCAATCTGGGAAGCCATCATCGATCGGGCCTGGCAGCGCTCAGCCGGCAAGCCAGGCAAGCAAGGCGCTTCGGCCCCCGCCCCGGAGCCGCGGACGAACTACCTCTTTGAAGATCTGTTTACGCTGCCCCAGGAGGCCCCGCGCTTCGTGCGGCTCTACTTCCTGCGCGTTCCCCGGGGCGCGCTACCCGACGCCGATCCCCGACGGAGCTACTCGACCTATCGCGAACGCGATCTGGTCTCCTGGCCGCTGGTTGCGCTCTTTATGAAGGAGGTGATGACGATGGAAGAGGCCTATATTGCGCGCATTCGTATGCTGGGCGACAAACTGGCCGACTATACCCGCCGCCAGGGCGGCAAGCGGTTCTTCCGCCAGTTTTTCACCGAGCAGAACACGTCTAACTTTCTCAACCTGCTAAGCAAAACCAATATCGCTTATGTCAGGTTCACCGGCGGGAAAGACACCCTGTTCGACCTGGAAGGCTATCTCGCGGTCTTCATGGACGGCGCGGACTTGATGCGTCCTGACTGGCGCCTGGCGCGCGATCTGGTGCTGATCCGCATGGTCGAGCAGTTGAAAGACTGGATCGCCGCTAATCCCGATACGTTGCCTGAAGAGGAGGTTCAGTCTGATCCGGTCGAGGCGACGATTGAATGACCGGACGCGCGCGGCGGAGAGGCGCGGGAGGCCTGGACTCGCCGTTCTACCTCGTCGCATCCACGCGAGCAAGCTGCCCGCGCTCTCAGAAGCAATGCGAACATGCGCTGCATGAGACCATCTGTGTCAACGCATTATCGATAAGGAGGCTCTCATTATGGCATTCGTGACCGGCCTGCTGCTGATTGACGCCCCGGCGTCGGCGCTCAACAACCTCGGCTCGATCCCCGGCGAGCGGGAAGATAACACGGTCGGCGTCAAGATGATCAAGACCAGAGAAGGGGCGTACCCGTATGTCTCGGCCCAGGCGTTTCGCTACTGGCTGCGCACCACGCTGGAAGCGCGCGTGCCGGCGTGGCGGGCGGCGCCGATCTATCGCGAGGAGAAAGTCGCCTATACCGATGCCAATCCGATTGCCTACTGGGACGACGATCTCTTTGGTTATATGCGCGCGCCTGCGAAACGCGAAACGGCCAGGGCGCAGCGCGCTGCCGACGCCAGCCGGGTGAACGAGACCGAAACGCTCGATACGATCACCCGCGCCGCTCCCTTCCGGGTGAGCACGCTGGTCTCCATCGCGCCGGTCGCTCCGACCAGCGACTTCGGCACCATGTCGCGCCACGAGGGTAATCCGGTGCCCCACGAACACCAGTTTTACCGCACGACCCTCAAAGGGCTATTCTCGCTGAATCTCAGCGCATGCGGCACCTTCTCGTATCGCAATCGGACCGGCTTTCGCAACCTGGACGACGTGCGGGTCAAACTGATCCAGGACGTTCCCGGCCACGAGCATCTCGAAGCCGAGAAATCCTACCGTCTGCCGCGCGACGAGCGGGTGCGGCGCGTGCAGGCGCTGTTCGAAGGGTTGGCGCAGATCGAGGGCGGCGCGAAGCAAACCCTTCACTATACTGATGTCAGTCCGGCGCTGATCATGGTCGCCATCACCAGGGGCGGCAATCATATCTTTCATCACGCCGTCGGGGCCAACCGGCTGGGACAGCCGGAGATCAAGCTGCCGGCGCTGGATGAAGTGTTGAACGTCCATGGTGATACGCTGCTCTCACCGATCTACGTGGGCTGGGTGCGGGGCTATCTCGATGAGGAGCGCGCGAAGTTTGAAGCCTTTATGGCCCAGCGTAACCAGGATGACGCTCCGGTCTTGCGGATCGGGCATCCGCGCGCCGTCCTGCACGAACTGGTCGAGGCGTTCGCCGAACACCCGGAATGGTTGGCGTAGGAGGGACGCATGCGGGTGCTGAAAGTCGTGCTTGAAGGGACAACGACGTCCTTTCGCTACCCTCACTTCATGCTGAGCATTCAGCCCAGTTTTCCGTTGCCTCCCCCGGCGACGATCTACGGTCATATTTGCAGCGCCCTCGGCGAGTGGGTCGCGCCTGAAGGGCTGCGGTTTGCCTATCACTTTACCGTCGCCGGAGTCGGCGAGGATCTGGAGCACATTCACGTCCTCCAGGCGTCAGGAGGAAAACTAGGCGAGACGCGACTGCCAAAAGTGCTGGAGGGGGACATCAATCCCTTCAACCGGCACATCCTGCTCCATCCACGCCTGGTCCTCTACCTCAACCGCCCGGAGTGGCTTGAGGCATTCCGCGCGCCACGCTACCCGGTGGTGCTGGGACGCTCGCAGGACCTTGCATGCTACACTAGCGTCGAGGTGCTGGACCTGGAACGGCACGAACAGGTGTACTTCGAGCATACCTTGCTGCCCTACCAGACCGCTGTCCAGACTGCGGTGGGCATCGTGGCGCTGATGCCGCGCTGGCTCGATTACGCGCGCAACCGGCACCCGACCTTCGCCCGCTACCTGTTGCTCCAGCAGCGACTGCCCAGCCCTGAGTTGAAACAGTTCGGCGAGGGTTCGTCCCGTTCCTACTGGGCCGATCCAACGGCGCCCAGGGTCAAGGGGCTTCCGCTTGGTCTCTGGTTCCACGCCTTCGTTGGGGATGACCATGAAACCATCAATCTGGCCTGATTGGATGGAACACCTCAGGGCCAAAAGCGTCGCATACGGCGGAGAGTCGCTCGCCGCGCACACCTGGGAGGTGCTGCGGAAACTGGCGGAACTGCGCAACTTGCGCCCGGCGCTGCCGGAGCTGGTGGGCGCGCCGCGCCTGTGGCACTGCCTGTTCTGGGCCTGCTTCCTGCACGACTTCGGCAAGGCGGCGCGCGGGTTTCAGGCCCGTCTGAACGGCGGTCCCCGATGGGATCACCGGCACGAAGTTCTGTCCCTGGCCTTCCTGGACTGGATCGCGCCAGGCCTGGCGGATGATGAGCAGCGGTGGGCGCTGGCCGCGATTGCCTCGCATCATCGGGACGCCGACGACATCGCGCAGCTCTACCCCGATCTGGACGACGATCCCCTGGCGCCGCTGCTGGCTGACGTTGACGCGGCCACCGTGACCGCGCTCTGGCGCTGGTTGGACGCGTGCGCCCTGGCCTGGCGCGATGCGCTAGGGTTCGACCCGGGCGAAGTAGGGGCACTTCCGCTCCCCGATCGGTCCGCCGCCGTTGCCATGGTTACGGTCGAGGGCGTCCGCCGCACGCGGGAGTGGCTGTACCGTTACAGCGACTGGATTGACGAACTGCCACAGGCGGGAGATGGCGCCCGGGTTCTCGGCGTGCTGCTGCGCGGCATCACCACCAGCGCCGATCACATGGCATCGGCCCGCCTGGCGCGCCTCCCGCCACCGGTTCAGGAGTCGTGGGAGGACCTGGCCAGGCGCATCCTCGCGCCGCTGCGGGCGCAGGACCCATCAATCGAACCATACGCCCACCAGCGGGCCAGCGCGGCCGCGTCGGGGAGTTCCGCCTTGCTCATCGCGCCCACCGGAAGCGGCAAGACCGAAGCGGCGCTGTACTGGGCGCTCGGCGATGGTCGAACGCCGCTTCCGCGCCTGTTCTACGCCTTGCCGTACCAGGCGAGCATGAACGCGATGTTCGATCGGCTCCGTGATGGGGATCGCGGGTTCGGCCCGCAGGCGGTGGGTTTACAGCACGGGCGGGCCTTGCAGGCCCTGCATGCCCGCCTGTTGCGCGGGGAGGAGGGCGTAGCCTCGGCTGCGGCGGCGGCGCGCTGGGAGCGCAACCTCAATACCTTGCACGCCCGTCCAATCAAGGTATTCAGCCCGTACCAGATGCTGAAGGCCCTCTTTCAACTGCGCGGGTTTGAGGCAATGCTCACGGACTATGCCGGCGGCGCGTTCGTCCTCGATGAGATTCATGCCTACGACCCCGAACGCCTGGCGCTTATCCTGACGCTGGTGACCCATCTGCGCACTTGCTATGGAGCGCGTTTCTTCATCATGTCGGCAACCTTTCCGCGTATCATTCGTGAACGACTGGTCGAAGCCCTGGGGACCGACCGCGTCATTACCGCCGGTCCGGCGCTCTTTGCGCGCTTCCGGCGTCACCGGCTGCGCATGCTCACGGGTGAATTGACGCTCGATGGGGTTGAGCGCATCGTAGAAGACGTTCGCAGCGGCAAACAGGTGCTGGTATGCGCCAATACCGTCCGGCGCGCCCAGGACATGCGGGCGGCATTGCAACACGCCGGCCTGCCAGCCGATCAAGTGCTATTGTTACACAGCCGATATACCTTTGGCGACCGCCATCAGCGCGAGTTGAGCATTCGCGCTCGTTGTGGGGCCGACGTTCCGTTCGAGCGGCGCGCGCCGCTGGCCCTGGTCGCCACCCAGGTCGTCGAGGTGAGTCTGGACATCGATCTGGACACCATCTACAGCGATCCGGCGCCGCTCGAAGCCCTGCTCCAACGTTTCGGGCGAGTGAATCGCAGGGGACGCAAGGGCATTTGCCCGGTCCACGTCTTTCGAGAACCCTCCGATGGTCAGGGAGTGTATGGTCGCGCGAATGACCGCGAGCAGTCTGGGCGCATCGTGCAAGTGACGCTGGCCAAACTGGAGCAACATGATCATGCGGTGATCGACGAGGCGGAGACGGGCGAGTGGCTTGACGCGATCTATGCCGATCCCGTCCTTCGAGCGCAATGGAACGCAGCCTACCAGCGCGTTGCCGATCAGGCGGCGCTGATCCTGCGGGATCTCCGACCCTTCGCCAGCAATCCCCAACGCGAGGACGAATTCGAACAACTGTTTGATGGGGTTGAAGTGGTTCCCCGCTGTTTCGAGCGACACTACCTCGATCATATCGCGGAAGATGAGTTTATCGAAGCGAGCAACTATCTGGTCAGCATCAGCAAGCAGAGGTTTGCCATAGCGCGCCGGCAGGGGAAGGTGCGGCCGGCCGTCCATGATGGATCGCGCAGAGTATGGGTCGTGGACCTCGATTACGATGCGGAATCGGGGCTCCACTTCGACGCGCCGGCATCCGATCCAGATTGGAGCTAACCTGCGGGGCGGGACACACCCGTGTTGCGGCCCGCGCCGGTTCATCAGAATCGCCCGGCGCCCCCTACGGAGCGGCCAGGCTATGCTGTCGTGGAGCCTCACCCGATGAACCTGATCACCCACCATCTCGTATTTACCGCCACCGCGACGACCCCGGTGGCCCTGAGCGAGCAGAGCGGCTCCGCCGTGCGCGGAGCCATCGCCGGGGCGCTGTGGGAACGCTTCTGCGTCAACAAAGCCGCGCCTAGCTGCGCCGATTGTCCCCTGCTCACGATCTGCCCCGTGGGCGCGCTCCTGGCGCCCATGCGCGACGATGAGCAGAAGGGGAGCGACCAGCGCCCGCGGCCCTACATCACCCGACCGCCCCGCGATGGCTCGCGGACCTATGCTTCCGGCGAAACGCTGGAGTTCGGGATCGCCCTCTTCGGCTCCGCGGCGGCGTTCTATCCCTATGTGGTCATGGCCGCCCACGAACTCGAACGCGGCGGGCTGGGCATGCGCTTGCCAGATCTGGGCGGGCGACGCGGATCGCTTCGCCTCAGCGCCATCAGCGCCGTCAACCCTCTGACCGGCGCCCGGCAGCTCCTCTACAGCGCCGACAGCGGGGTGATCCGGGAACCGGCCTTACCGGTAGGGCCGGCGGAGGTTCGCGAGTATGCCGCTACCCTGGCCGCCGACCGGTTAACGCTGCGCTTCGAAACGCCCCTGCGCCTGATCGAGCAGGATCGCCTGGTGAAACGTATCGCCCTGCGCCCGTTGATCCAGCGCCTGATGCGCCGCCTCGACGACCTCTGCATCGCCTACGGCGATGGGCCGCTCAACCTCGACTTCCGCGCCCTCCTCGCCATCGCCGAGGAGGCGCAGGTCGTTGATGATCGCACGCGCTGGGTGGATGTGGTGAGCGTCAGCCATCGCCATGGGCGGCGCACCCCCATCGGCGGCCTGATCGGCAGCGCCACCTTCGCGGGTGACCTGGGTCCGCTGCGGGAATTGCTCGTCTGGGGCAGCCTGGTCCATGTCGGGCGCAACTGCGTCAAGGGTGACGGCTGGTACCGCATCCTTAGCCATTGAAGTATTTTCCGTGGAAGCGCAGGGGCGCTTCCGCATGTCTGGTCCCGGCACCTTAACAACCGATCACCATGACAAACACAGGCGCGCACATTGACGCGGATTCCCGCGGATCGGAGGCAACTCCGGCGCGATCCGCGGGAGTCCGCCCCTGCCGGCGAAACCGGCGTCCCATCGTTCTGCGCGCTCCGGCGGTTCCACGGCATCCGCAGGAGCATACACCCACGTTATGCACTATACCGAGAAAGGCTCCTGACCATGCATCTCTTTGTCCAGCACAAAGGCGCCTTTGTCGCCAAACACCAGGGCCGTTTGCGGGTCATGAAAGACCGCGAACGCCTCCAGGAAGCGCCGCTCATGCACCTCCAGCAGGTGATCATCAGCGGGGGCGGCGTTAGCATCAGCAGCGACGCTATCAGCGCATGCGCCGAGGAGGGCATCCCGATCCATTTCCTCAGCGACATCGGCGCGCCGCAGGCCAGCCTCTACAGCGCCGGTTTGACCGGCACCGTGCTGACCCGGCGGGCGCAGTTGCGGGCCTACGACGGCCCGCCGGGCGTCCACCTGGCCCGCGCCTTCACCCAGGGCAAGCTCCAGAACCAGGCCAACTTGCTGCGGTACATCGCCAAGTATCGCAAAGAGACGAATCCTGAACTGTACGCGCTGCTCACCGATGTTGCCACCGAAGTTGCCGACAGCCTCCACGCGGTGCGCTATGCCGCAGGAGAGACGGTTGACGATCTACGCGATACGCTGCTCGGCATCGAAGGGCGCTACGCTGCTCGCTACTGGGGAGCGCTGGCGCTCCTGGTCCCCGACGCCCTCGGCTGGCCGGGGCGCGAAACCCGCGGCGCGAGGGACCCCTTCAACCAGGCCCTCAACTACGGCTACGGCATTCTCTATAAGCAGATCGAATACGCGATTGTTCTGGCAGGATTGGACCCATATGCCGGGCTCTTGCATGCCGATCGTCCGGGCAAGCCCAGCCTGGTGCTGGATCTCATCGAAGAGTTTCGTCAAGCCGTCGTGGATCGCACCCTGCTCGGGCAGGTCAACCGCGGCTGGACCATCGGACAGGATGAGGCGGGGTTACTCGATGAAGCGACCCGGCAACGGATCGTCGAAAAAGTTCTGGAGCGGCTCGAATCGACCGAAGCCTATGAAGGCAAGCGCCAGCCGTTGCGGCACATTCTCCAATGTCAGGCGCGCCACATCGCCACCTTCGTGCGCGGCGAGCGGCCAGCATATACGCCATTCGTGATGGGGTGGTAAGCGATGCAATGTCTGGTTATCTACGACATTCCTCACGACGGAACGCGGCAGAAAGTCGCCGATGCCTGTCTGGACTACGGCCTCCAGCGCTTGCAGTACAGCGCCTTTGTCGGCAACCTGAGCCGCGCCCACCAGCGGGCTCTGTTCCAGGAAATCGCGCGCCGGGTGAAGCGGCGCGCCGCCAATGTGCAACTGTTCCCGCTGGACGAACAAAGTTGGGAGGGACGGCGCGTCCTGGAGCAGGAGGACCCCGATGGACCCGCTGACGATTGAAGTGACCGACCTGCGGCAATGGCGCATGTGCGCGCGTGTCGTCTGGTATCGCCACTGTTTGCCGGCGGTGCGCCCGATCACCGACCTGATGCGCCACGGCAAGGAGCATCATCTTCAGGAAGAAGGGCGCGAAGAGCGCCGCTCACTACGAACCTATGGTCTCAGCGTTGGCGAACGCCACTTCAATCTATCGTTCTTCTCGGAGCGCCTGGGTCTGCGAGGTCGCACCGACCTGGCCATTGCCGTGCCGGATCGAACCAGTCCGGATGCGGAAGCGGTGGTCGTGGAGTACAAGGACACGGAACAGCGGATCGGCCCGCACATCAAGCTCCAGGTAGCAGCCTATGCGTTGCTGCTGGAGGAGGAGTGGGGATTGCCCGTGCGTGTCGGATGGATCTATCAGATCCCCTTGCGACGAGCGGAGCGGATCGCTATCACACCAACACTGCGGCGGCAGGTAGGCGACACGGTCGCTGCGATCCAGGCAGCGATCACCAGTGAGGCTATGCCGGCGCCGCCGGCCAATCGAGGATTGTGCGTCAACTGCGAATTCCGGCGGTTCTGTAACGATGTGGTCTGACACGATGTGACGAACGCCCGTAGCGCATCGAAGGGTCGAAGGAGAGGTCGAGCATCTCCTTCGACCCACCTTTGTCACGGCGCGCTCAACACACGCCGGAGCCTCAGACGCGGCAGCAGGCTTTCTGACGCCACGGCTCGCAACTCAACGCGCGATGCGGGCAATCGGCGTGTTCTCTACCAGGAACTGTCGGAATATCGCAAGGCGATTCGGTCGTTCTGAAGCGGTATTGAAGCATTCGCAACTTTACGCCATTGTGGCGCGGACATCGAGTTGCGGCAACAGGTTTGCAATGCGAGGGCCAAAGGCGTATAATGACCGCGCACAACGTCCCAGGAGAGGCGTGAGGCAAGCTTTGAGGCTCAACCCGGCCCCCTCCTTGCAGCCGAGAGGCGCCATTTCAACCACATCGGCTCACGGTAGAGCACTGAAACTCTCGACTTTGTCAATCAGCAGGGCACAACGCTCCTGAATTTCAACCACATCGGCTCACGGTAGAGCACTGAAACGGTCAGAGAGGAGAACCCGCCCGTCGGCGCGGCAGAATTTCAACCACATCGGCTCACGGTAGAGCACTGAAACTGCTTGCTGCGGTAGGGGGGAAGTGACGTGGATGATCATTTCAACCACATCGGCTCACGGTAGAGCACTGAAACACTCACGGGCACGCTCCAGCGCCAGGTGCTCAATGATTTCAACCACATCGGCTCACGGTAGAGCACTGAAACGTGTGGTCAGTACTAGCATTGGAGGTGTATGATGTATTTCAACCACATCGGCTCACGGTAGAGCACTGAAACGGCCGATGAGCGCTCCGATGAGGACCTTGCTGTTGATTTCAACCACATCGGCTCACGGTAGAGCACTGAAACGTGTGTGCTGCCAAAATCACCGAACGTCGGCGGCTGATTTCAACCACATCGGCTCACGGTAGAGCACTGAAACGCGCAGTATGAGCTCTACGCGCAGGAGCTCGCCTGCAATTTCAACCACATCGGCTCACGGTAGAGCACTGAAACTGCTAGCGGTAGCTGGCGCTGGGGCTGAGCCAGAGTTGATTTCAACCACATCGGCTCACGGTAGAGCACTGAAACAGCCGGGCAGGCAGAAACCACCCATATGGGTGGGCATTTCAACCACATCGGCTCACGGTAGAGCACTGAAACAGCTAGAGGCACTCGTTGGGCGTAACGCAGCGTGGAATTTCAACCACATCGGCTCACGGTAGAGCACTGAAACATATGGGTGGGCACAAGGGCGCCTGGGTGCCGTACGATATTTCAACCACATCGGCTCACGGTAGAGCACTGAAACGGGGTCTCGACGGCGACAGCGGAGTGGTACTCCCGGATTTCAACCACATCGGCTCACGGTAGAGCACTGAAACTTGGCAAGGCTGACGCAGTGATCGCGGTTGTCGGTATTTCAACCACATCGGCTCACGGTAGAGCACTGAAACCTCAACACGTTCCTGCGCACAAACAAAACACACTCCAATTTCAACCACATCGGCTCACGGTAGAGCACTGAAACTTGGGAGTTACCAATTAGGGGGGGGTGCTTTGATTGGATTTCAACCACATCGGCTCACGGTAGAGCACTGAAACAGGCTCCGCAGAGCCGCCCACAGCGCCGCAATGTCAATTTCAACCACATCGGCTCACGGTAGAGCACTGAAACTTACCAGGCGCGTGTTGACGGCGTTGAGCGCATTCAGAAATTTCAACCACATCGGCTCACGGTAGAGCACTGAAACATCACGATACGGTCAACGACAAAGCCCTGAAGCATCAGATTTCAACCACATCGGCTCACGGTAGAGCACTGAAACTCGGCAGGTGACGATTACCTGTGGGTTAATCGTCAATTTCAACCACATCGGCTCACGGTAGAGCACTGAAACATCCGGATAGCGTCTCACGACTTCCAGGTAGCATTCTATTTCAACCACATCGGCTCACGGTAGAGCACTGAAACCTCGAGTGCGTTCTTTTCGTCCGTCGTAATGTTCTATTTCAACCACATCGGCTCACGGTAGAGCACTGAAACGGTCGCATGTGGGGGTACGACACCGTAACTACAGATATTTCAACCACATCGGCTCACGGTAGAGCACTGAAACGTATGGGTGGGCCGCTGAGCGTCTGGGCTCGGTATCCATTTCAACCACATCGGCTCACGGTAGAGCACTGAAACTGCTCGACGGTCTCTCAGGTCCTGGCGTCCAGGAACTATTTCAACCACATCGGCTCACGGTAGAGCACTGAAACTGACATAATGAGGGCACCAGTCTCAGTTCGCCGCGTGATTTCAACCACATCGGCTCACGGTAGAGCACTGAAACTGCGGGTTCTCAAGCGCTACCGCTGGAGTGTACGCTATTTCAACCACATCGGCTCACGGTAGAGCACTGAAACAGAGGGCGCTGCATCACCGTGCTCAGGGAGGGGAATTTCAACCACATCGGCTCACGGTAGAGCACTGAAACGATCGACGACAGACCACTTTCACCCCAAACCAAGAAAATTTCAACCACATCGGCTCACGGTAGAGCACTGAAACCTGGGTGGCGCATGTTTGCAACAGGGTTCCTGGACATTTCAACCACATCGGCTCACGGTAGAGCACTGAAACATTTTGCGTCCCTGCTGACCAGGTACGCTCCGGATATTTCAACCACATCGGCTCACGGTAGAGCACTGAAACGACCCTTACGTGCTGCGCTATTACCCCTACCTGGGATTTCAACCACATCGGCTCACGGTAGAGCACTGAAACATCGGTTAGGCGCCATTCTTGATTACTTTGCGAGCGATTTCAACCACATCGGCTCACGGTAGAGCACTGAAACATACCCCGATTCCGATATATACCCCCTCGCCATTCGAATTTCAACCACATCGGCTCACGGTAGAGCACTGAAACCGCTCGCGATCTCAAGATCGGCGAGTCGTGGAGAATTTCAACCACATCGGCTCACGGTAGAGCACTGAAACCCTCGTGCGCGACGCGCTGTGGGGCATCGCGTCAGAATTTCAACCACATCGGCTCACGGTAGAGCACTGAAACGTCGTAATCTGGCTGCCGTCGAGTTCGATCGTGCTCATTTCAACCACATCGGCTCACGGTAGAGCACTGAAACAAGCCACGAGCGGCATGGTGAAATAGCGTCGCAACATTTCAACCACATCGGCTCACGGTAGAGCACTGAAACGGACCTGGTGCGGGGATGGTGCTGTGGGAGGTGCAATTTCAACCACATCGGCTCACGGTAGAGCACTGAAACACCGGATTCTTTGGATTCGGGGGCGGTTAGGCGGGATTTCAACCACATCGGCTCACGGTAGAGCACTGAAACGGGACATGATGGACGACTCCGCCGCCGCATGGGACATTTCAACCACATCGGCTCACGGTAGAGCACTGAAACGCGCCAGGCTGGAGCTGGAGGAGCTGGACGAGCTGAATTTCAACCACATCGGCTCACGGTAGAGCACTGAAACAGAGATAGTGCCAGTCGGTATCGCTTAGCGGCATGCATTTCAACCACATCGGCTCACGGTAGAGCACTGAAACACTCCAAACGCATGCACGGTCCAGCCCCGGCGAGAATTTCAACCACATCGGCTCACGGTAGAGCACTGAAACAGGGTGTCTGCCGCTTCCACCATGGTCGTCTTGAAATTTCAACCACATCGGCTCACGGTAGAGCACTGAAACAGATGCACACCGCGCCCCGGACGCCGCGCGGGCGGATTTCAACCACATCGGCTCACGGTAGAGCACTGAAACGTCCCGACGCGCATCGTGCGCGTGTCGGGACTCATCATTTCAACCACATCGGCTCACGGTAGAGCACTGAAACGGGGGTTCCCGGCGCGGGTTAAGATTCAAGGGGAGGATTTCAACCACATCGGCTCACGGTAGAGCACTGAAACCATCGGGGTCTGGGTTGCGCCAGCGGTGCGAGGGCAATTTCAACCACATCGGCTCACGGTAGAGCACTGAAACCACCCACCAGTTGCCGTTGCGGCCCTTGCCCGCGATTTCAACCACATCGGCTCACGGTAGAGCACTGAAACAGACTGCCGCCAGCAGCAGTGTTGCTGGCGGCAGTGATTTCAACCACATCGGCTCACGGTAGAGCACTGAAACTTGAAGCGCTTCGCGAATCGCTGCGCAAAAAACTTGAATTTCAACCACATCGGCTCACGGTAGAGCACTGAAACAGCGTGCGCGAGGGCACATCAATCAATTGAAACGACATTTCAACCACATCGGCTCACGGTAGAGCACTGAAACGTAAGCACGAATATGCAAACGGGAGATTGCCCATTCATTTCAACCACATCGGCTCACGGTAGAGCACTGAAACAAGACGCACTGAACCGGTGGACCAATGCCAGCCGGGATTTCAACCACATCGGCTCACGGTAGAGCACTGAAACTAACGGGTGGTGGTGGCGGAACGCTTACCGTGCAAAATTTCAACCACATCGGCTCACGGTAGAGCACTGAAACTGGTGGTGGCATGCTGCTCTATGAGCAGGCGCGCAATTTCAACCACATCGGCTCACGGTAGAGCACTGAAACGCGATATGAGCGTGCAGACCATTGCGCAAACGATGATTTCAACCACATCGGCTCACGGTAGAGCACTGAAACTTCTCTTCTCTCTCTGCCTCGGCCCTGCCCCGCCATTTCAACCACATCGGCTCACGGTAGAGCACTGAAACTACGTCCCCCGCGGCCGCAGCCAGACCGTCCCCGTTATTTCAACCACATCGGCTCACGGTAGAGCACTGAAACTTCCAGACGAGTCGCTCGCCAACCTCGCGCTCGAAATTTCAACCACATCGGCTCACGGTAGAGCACTGAAACGGGTCACACTCAGCAATGGGGTGGGATTATTGCAAATTTCAACCACATCGGCTCACGGTAGAGCACTGAAACAATATGGCGTGCAACAGGAAATTTCCGAACGCACGGCATTTCAACCACATCGGCTCACGGTAGAGCACTGAAACCGATGGTTCCGTCTGCCGCAACCAGCAACTGGGTGCATTTCAACCACATCGGCTCACGGTAGAGCACTGAAACTGCTGCATTGTTCGAGCCGTGGATTGCGCAGGTGCATTTCAACCACATCGGCTCACGGTAGAGCACTGAAACCTTCCTGACTTCCGTCTGCGTGCGGTCGGTGTTCGTATTTCAACCACATCGGCTCACGGTAGAGCACTGAAACAGAGGTTGGACGGAAAACGTCCGCGATAGCGCAAGATTTCAACCACATCGGCTCACGGTAGAGCACTGAAACGTACTGGTGGAATTATGCCGCTCCGCCAACGGTTCACAATTTCAACCACATCGGCTCACGGTAGAGCACTGAAACCTTCCACCATGGTCGTCTTGAAGGTGCTGATCGAATCATTTCAACCACATCGGCTCACGGTAGAGCACTGAAACATAGGGGTTCGGTGCGGGGCGCGGCGCCGCAGCGGTATTTCAACCACATCGGCTCACGGTAGAGCACTGAAACATGGTCGCATGACGGAACGGGACTGGATGACGTTCAATTTCAACCACATCGGCTCACGGTAGAGCACTGAAACTCGGCATTGCCGCCGT
>Ga0209162_1000497_pt1 | contig 42814 bp, 31 predicted proteins | sample YNPNPMetaG_FD_187121 | JGI IMG/M metagenome (GOLD analysis project Ga0209162, IMG submission 187121) | Anoxygenic and chlorotrophic microbial mat microbial communities from Yellowstone National Park, USA - YNP NP MetaG (SPAdes) (version 2) ...
CGGGTGCGGTGGGCGCGCCCCAGGGCGGCCAGGGTTTGCCACTGGACGGCCGGCAGACCCACTTCATCGGCGATGGTCAGGGCCTGCTGGAGCGCGGCAACGGCCTCCTCCGCATGCCCCAGGGCCAGCAACGCCTCCCCCTGCCACCGGCGGGCCTCGGCCTCCGGCCCCCGGTAGCCGGCCGCAACCGCCTTGTCCACGGCGACGGTGGCGTGCTGCAAGGCCCTCTCCGGCGCGCCGCCGGCCAACTCCAGGGCCGCCAGACCCTGGGCGACCAGGATGTGGGCGACCCGGGAATCCCCGGCCAGCGACGCGGCTCGTTCCAGGCCGCGCCGGGCCTGTTCCGTGTCGCCGGCCATCAGCCAGGCCAGCCCCAAACCAAGCTGGATCAGGGTCTCATCCTGCCGGTGCCCTGTGCCACCCAGGATCGCCTCGGCCTCCTGGTAGCAGGCCTGGGCCATTGGCCCGGCGAAGAGGGCCAGGTACAGGTGGCCCAGTCGGTGCAGGGCATAGGCCGCCAGGTCGGTCAGCCCAGACTCCTGGGCCGCAGCTCGCGCGGCCTCCAGTGCCTGCCGGGCCTCGGCCCAGCGCCCCTGGGCCGTAAAGATGTCGCCCAGGTCTTGCTGGATCATGACCTCGTGCGGTCGGTCGCCACACTCTCGCGCGATGGTCAGGGCCTCCGCAAAGGTCTGGGTGGCTGCGGCCAGCAATCCCAGGCGCATCTGGACAGCCCCCAGGCCGATCCGGGCGAGGGTGGAATCGGCCCGGAGCGCCAGTTCCTGCCAGATCGCCAGCGCTTCCTCAAAGGCGACCCGGGCCGCGTTCAGGTGGCCCTGGTTGTATCGGATGTGGCCGATGTTGGTGAGGGTCCGGGCCATGTCGCGCCGGTTGTTCAGGGCGCGCCGCCGGGCCAGGGCCTGGTCGAAGGCGGCCAGAGCCGCCTCGTTGTCGCCGCGCAGCAGGCGCACAGAGCCGATATTGTGCCAGAGGCGGGCGATCTCGGCCGGATCGTTCCACGCCTGGGCCAGGTCGAGGGCCTGCTGGAACAGATCGAGCGCCTGGTTAAAGTCGCCCCGGGACCCGCGCAGGACGCCGGCGGTGCTCAGGGCATCGGCCAACAACCGGGGATCGCCGGTCTGTCCGGCCAGGGCCAGGGCCTGTTGGGCGCAGTCCAGGCCGGCGTCCGGCTCGCCGCGCAGCAGGTGGAACCATGCGCTCTGGCCCAGGGCCTTGCTCATTGCGCCGGGGTCGTCGTGCTCCTGGCCCCAGCGGTGCAGGTCGGCGCAGTCGGCCAGGGCGCGGTCGTACTGGCCCAGCCATTCCCACACCTCGCACCGGTGGAGCAGGGCCTCGGGGAAACGCTCACCGGCGGCAGCCCCCAGTTCGACCACCCGGCTGTAATGGGCCAGGGCGGTATCGGCGGCATAGACCTGCCGGGCGCGGTCGCCGGCGGCCAGGGAATAGGCGGCGGCCTTGTCCCAGACCTGGCCCTGCCAGAAGTGCTGCGCCAGGGCTTCCACCTGTTCGGGCGACCGGGCCTCCAGGGCCTGCCCGGCCCGCCGGTGCAGGTCGCGCCGCTGCGGCGGGGCCAACGATTCGTAGGCCACCTGACGCACCTTGTCGTGGCTGAAGCGATAGCCAGCGCGCTCCTCCAGCAACACCTGCTGGCGCACCAGTTCGTACAAGGCGGTCAGGAAGGCCTCGCCGGACAGAGGGTGTACCGCATCCAATACCTCCAGGTCCACCTCGGTGCCGATGACGGCCGCGGCGTCCAATGCCAGGCGCGCCGGCGGGGTCAGGCGGTCGAATCGCCGCTGGATGACGGCCCGGATGCCCGAGGGGACATCGGACAGGCTCGCTGGCACGTCGGCCGGGCCCCGCCAGGTCCAGCCGCCTGTCTGCCTGGCGACCAGTGCGCCCTCGTCGCGCCAGGCGGCCAGGGTCTCCACCAGGAACAGGGGGTTGCCGGCCGTCTCCTGGTAGAGGCGATCCGCCAGGTCGGCCGGAGTCTCACCCAGCGCTCGCGCGGCGAACTCGGCCACCTGGGGGGCGGTCAGGCGCGGTAGCGGGATGCGTTCCAATGCTCCGGCCCGGTCCAGCTCTTGCAGTGCAGTCAGTGCTTCAGGCCGGGCCGCGGTCTCCTCCGGTCGGGCGGTGAGCAACACCAGCACCCGGGCTGGCCGGAGCCGGGGAACCAGTGCTGCCAGGGCCTCCAGGGTGGCGACGTCGGCCCAGTGGAGGTCTTCCAGGATCAACAGGTGCGGGGCCACACGGCCCAGGCCCACCAGCACCTGGAGCAGCGCGTCCAACAGGCGCATCCGGGCCAGAGCGGGCGGCAATTCCTGGGGCGGCGGCAGGTCTGGCAGCCAGTCGGCGATCTCGGGCAGCAGGGCGCTGACCTGGCGAAGCCGGGCAGCATCCATCACTTTGCGCAGTTGGGTGGCGCGCAGGGGGGTGAGCACCGCGCGCAGGGCGGCGATCAGCGGCCCGTAGGCCGGCTGCGCGGCCGACTCCTCGCTCCGGCCCAGGCCCACGGTCACATCGCGCCAACGCGCGCCGGTCGCCACCTCCTCCACCAGACGGGTCTTGCCCACGCCGGCCTCCCCCTCGATGAGGAGCGCGCCTCCGCGTCCGCGAATGGCCGCCTCCAGGCGCGTCAGAGCCAGAGCGCGTTCGGTCTCGCGGCCCACCAGGGCCACCCGGTTCAAGTCGGCCGGCGCGGCCGGCGCCGGCGGCTGGCTCACCACGGCCTGGCGAATCTGGCGGTAGAGGGCAGTGGTCTCCGGGAGCGGCTCCACCCCCAGCTCCTCGGCCAGGGTGCGCCGGCAGACCAGGTATTGGCGCAGGGCCGCGTTGCGTTGCCCCAGGAGGGCCAGCAGGCGCATCACCTCCCGGTGTGCCTCCTCACGCAGTGGATCACCGATCACCAGCCGTTGGCCGTAACGCAGGGCCTCCTCGTACTCCCCCCGGCCCTTGTGGTAACCCACCAGTGCGCGCAGGGCGTCCAGGTAGAGTGCATGCAGCCGCTCGCGTTCTGCCAGGCACCAGTCGTCGTAGAAACCCTCTAAGAAGTCACCGCGATATAGCTCCACCGCTTCGCGTAATGGTAAGTTGGTAGGTTGGTAGGTTGGTAAATTGGTAGATTGGTAGATTGGTAGATTGGTAGATTGGTAGACTGGTAGATTGGTAGATGGATCGGGGGACCAATCTACCAATCTACCAGTTTCCCGGTTTACCAGCCGCTCGAACTCGTCCACATCCAGCCAGTAGTCCGCATCAGAGTTGAAGCGCAGGGTATGCCGGTCAGCCAGGAGGTAGTCGGGGCCGATGACCTGCCGGATGCGCCACAAGGAGTCGGCCAGGTTGTGGAGGGCGCGCTCCTCCGGCATGTCGCCCCAGAGGAGGCCGGCCAGGACCGCGCGAGGGAAGGCCCGATCGCGGTGCGTGACCAGGTAGGCCAGCAGGGCGCGGGCCTTTTGCGTGGGGAGCTGCAAGATCGCGTCGTCGCGTTGCAGGCGGAACTCACCGAGGAGGTAGATGCGCAGGGTAGACATCGGGTAATCGTTCACCCATAGGCTCGTAGGGGGTGTAACCCAAACATTTACGCGCCGGGCAGGTTGTACTGCGCGTAATCCCCCTCGAACTCGGTGGGGATGGTGCGCAGGATCTCCACCCAGCGGATGATGCGGTTGCCGCCCTTGAGCAGTTGCAGGAACGGCCCCTGGGTCTTGAGCTTGCGCGAGGCGATGGCCTTGGTCGCCCCCATCTTGCCCCGCAGGATGTCCACCCACACCCCATAGGGGGCCGACAGGGTGAACTCGGTAGGCCGCTGCCCGATCCAGACCTGGTTCATCCGGCCATCCACGTTGTCAAAGCCGATGACGGTCTGCCCGGTCACACCGTGGGCCGGGTCTGGTTCCAGCACCAGCGTGTACGACTCGTTGTTCCCCCTGGCCAGCTCCAGGTACTCCGGGTCGGCATTGGACCTCTTTTTGGCCTCTTCCAGGTATTCCAGCGATGCGAGTTTCATAGTTCCCCTCCTATTCGCACCAGGATTTTGACGGCGCCAGAGCCGGGCGTATTCAGCCGGTCGAACCCGCCGGTTACGACCTCGTCCAGGGTGATCTCGTGAGAGACCAGGGCCTCCACATCCACCCGCCCTTGAGCGACAAAGTCAATGGCCGCCGGGAACTCGAACTGCCCGGCCAGACTGCCCTCGATACACAGGTCGTTCAAGACAACGCTCATGAAATCGGCTTCCACCGGCTCCACGCACAGGCCCAGGAGATAGATCTGCCCCCCTTTGCGGACCAGGGAGATGGCATCCCGGAACGGGGCCGGCGCGCCGGTGCAGATATAGACCACGTCCGGCCCTCGCCCGCCGGTGATACCGGCCAGGGTCACGCCAACGTTGTCACGGGCCGGGTCCAGGACGGCTGTCGCGCCGAGCCGGGCTGCCAGCGCCGCCCGCGTGGGGTCCACCTCGGTGACGGTCACCGTCCGGGCGCCGGCCAGCCGGGCGCATTGCAGGATCAGCAGACCGATAGGGCCGGCCCCCATGACCAGGGCATGGTCGCCGGCCTTGAGGCGCGACTGGCGCACCCCGTGCAGGGCTACGGCCAGTGGCTCCACCAGGGCGCCCCGGCGCAGCGAGACCGCCTCCGGCAGGCGGTGGAGACCCACGGCCGCGATGCGGGCGTATTCGGCCAGGGCGCCGTCTTGGGTGACGCCGATCATGGTCAGGCTCTCGCAGCTATTCAGGCGGCCCTCGCGGCAGGGCAGGCACGCACCGCAGGGGATGGCATCGCCCACGACGACCCGCTCTCCCACCTGCCAGCCGGTCACCGCCGGTCCCACCTCGGCGATGACCCCGGCGAACTCGTGGCCCATGATCAGGCCCGGCTCGTACATGCCAGTGTGGAACGCCTCCAGATCGGACCCACAGATGCCGCAGTATCCCACGCGGATGATGACCTCACCGGGACCGGGCGTGGGCCGGGGCACCTCCAGCACCTCCACCTGCCCGATCCCTTGAAACACAGCCGCTTTCATTGCTCACCTCGCCTGGATGTGGTATGTGCATCATATGCCCGCGCCGGTTTCAGGGAGACACCGGCGTTTCTATATGCAGCTATGTGGCTCGCTCTTCACTGCCGGCTCGCGTAATATGTCTCTCCAGGGGCGAAAGATGACAAGCCTGCCGCAATGCCCACAGGAGGTAACCAGTTTGGGCAAAGCGAGCACGGACATGTTGCACCTCCAAAGGTAAGGACTGGTGAGGGGAGCGTCACCAGGGTAACTCACACCCCTCCATCCAGACGGCATCCAGATTCTCCAGGTCCGGCGGGGTCAGGTTAGCCCATTGGTCCACCACTACGTCCAGAACGGCCGGTTTGCCCGAGGCCACGGCCCGCTCCAGGGCCGGCGTGATGTGACGGGGGTCCTCCACCCGCTCACCCCAGCAACCCATCGCTTTCGCCACCTGGTCGTAACGCACATCGTTGAAATCCACGCCGATGTAGCGGGCATCGTAGGCCGCCATCTGCGCTGCTTTGATCATGCCCCACTGCTGGTCGTTGACCACGACGACGACGAGGGGCAGTTTGAGCCGCGCGGCGGTCTCTAATTCCTGGATGTTCAGGCCGAACGACCCGTCGCCGCTGATGGCATAGACCGGGCGGTCAGGCCGGGCCAGTTTGGCTCCGATGGCATAGGGCAGGCCGGTGCCCAGGTGGCCGGAATCGGCAGCCCAGAGGAACGAACGCGGCTCGTAGATGCGGTTCAGGTAGTGCGCCCAGAGGGTGGTGTTGCCACCGTCCACCACCGAGATGGCGTCGCGGGGGAAGAAAGCGCGCACGTCCCGCATCAGGCGCAGGGGGTGGATGGGGCGTTTGTTTGAGTTGGCACCCTCCTGGAACTGGGCCAGCCAGGCGTCCTGGGTAGCCCGGTACTCGGCCAGCTCTGGTCGCTCCGGCACCGGCGGCGTCAGTCGTTTCACTGCCTCGAGGAGGGCGCGCAGGGTGGCCTGGGCGTCGCCCAGCAGGGCCAGGTCCACCGGCCGGTTGAGGCCCACGTTCTCCGGCTCGATGTCAATCTGGATCAGCTTTTGCGTCTCCGGCTCGCCCCAGAAGGGGGGCTGGCCCCAAAAGTCCACATCTCCCAGCCGTCCGCCGACCAGCAGGACCACGTCGGCGGCGGCCTGGGCTCCCAATGCGCCGTAGCCGCCGGGGATCAGGCACAGGGGATGGTCCTCCGGGAGCACGCCGCACGCCCCCTGGCTGGTGGTGACCGGGGCCGAGAGGTATTCCGCCAGCTCGCGGACCTCGTCCCACGCGCCAGCGCGAAGCGCGCCGCCGCCGGGGTGGATGAGCGGGCGTTCGGCTTCCACCAGCAACCGCGCCGCCGCCTCGATCAGCCCGGCCGGGGCGACCGGCCCCTGGAGCGGGCGATAGCGTTCTGGGGGCGCCGGCCGATAGGTGAGAGTTGCTTCGTCCACCGGGGCCATGAGTGCGTCCACGTGCAGGTCCAGGTGGACTGGCCGGGGCCGGCCGGAGACAGCCACCCGGAAAGCCCGTTGCGTCAACTCTGGGATGCGTTGCCAGTGGGTGACCCGCGCGCTCCACTTGACGATGGGCGCGAACAGGCCCAGTTGGTCCAGGGATTGCATCGAGCCGCGCTCCGGGTAGCTCTTCCAGGTCTGGTTCTGGGCGGTGAGCACCACCAGCGGGATGGAGTCGGCCCAGGCAGGATAGACGCCGGGCACCAAATCAGCGGCACCTGGCCCTACCGTGCCGATGCAGACGCCAGGCTCGCCGGTCACGCGGGCATAGGCGTCAGCCATATGGGCGGCAGCCTGCTCGTGACGGGTCATAACGAACTGCAAGCCCTCATCGGTGCCAAAACGACGAATGGCATCCAGGATGGGGCAGAGTTGCCCGCCGGGGATGCCAAAGACAAAACGCACGTGCTCCTGGATCAGACATTGGACCAACAGGTCCGCACCCATCATCGTGTTCATAGCCCTCCTCCTGGCGTGATGTGTCTTTCTGCCTGGGAGCATTATAGCATATAGCCTGGGAGAACACAATATGCCGGTCTCATTGACACCTGGCACTTGTCTGGTATAATTGCGCCTGGGCGCTTATCTTTTGACGGGAGGACATGAACATGGCCGAGATCGCGGTCCGAGGGCGATATTTTGAGGAGATAGAAGTTGGTGACGTGCTCGTCACGCCGGCGCGCACCATGACCGAGGCCGACATCATGGCCTTCGCCGGCCTGTCCGGCGATTATAACCAACTGCACACGAACGAGGAGTTTGCCAGGAAAGGTCCGTTTGGCACGCGCGTCACGCATGGGATGATGGTGCTCTCCATCGCCACCGGGCTGGTGGGGCGCACCGGCGTCTTTGAGGGCACGGCCATCGCCTTCACCAATCTGGACTGGAAGTTCAAGAAGCCGGTCCTTATCGGCGACACGATCCGGGTGCGCGTGCAGGTCACGCGCAAGCGCGCCCTGGGCCGGGAGGCCGGCATGGTCTTCGCGGATGCCGAGGTGCTGAACCAGCGGGATGAGGTGGTACAGACCGGCGAGTGGCGGGTGATCATGGCCCGTACCCCGGTAGCGGATGTGCCGGATGCGGGAGGATGATCATGGCGAAACGCTACAAACGCTACGCCCTGTATCGGGAGCGCTGATCATGGCGGGTTCGTGGCGGAAGAATAGCCTCGTTCAACAGCTTCAGGATGCCACCGTGCACGACTGGTATCGCTTCGTGCTTTCCTTCCCAGACCATTTGGTCTCTGAGATGCTCGAGCGATTCGAGATCGGCCGCGGGCATACGGTGCTGGATCCGTTTGCCGGTACTGGCACCACCCTTGTCGTCTGTAAGAAGCTGGGCATTAACTCCGTGGGTGTTGACGCCAACCCGGTGACTGCCTTTGCCAGCCGGGTCAAAACTACCTGGGACATTGACCTGGTAGAGTTCGACCGGCGACGCCAGGAGCTATTGGCCGCGATCCAGGAGCCTATCCAGTCCATCGGTGTGCAGTATTCGCTTCAGCTTTCCTTCGACGACTTGCTGCCGACCGGCCAGGTGCTCCACGATCCTGGACCGGACGATGGCGATGGTCTGAAAAACTTGCTGCCGAAGAATTGGATCAGTGAGAAGCCGCTGCGGAAAGCATTGGTCATCAAACGGGCGATTGACGCGCTTCCCGACGATGCGATCACCGACGTGTTCCGGCTCGCCCTGGCGGCCGTGGTGGTGAACGATGTATCCAACCTGGGATTCGGCCCGGAGGTATACGTTGCCCGGCAGCGTGACGACGCCGACGTGTACGGCGCATATGTGAGCAAACTGCGGCAGATCGCGCGCGACCTGGCAGTGGTACAACAGAACCCTACGCCGGGGATTGTGACCGTTTATTGTGGTGACGCGCGACAACTGGCAACCTTCGTCCACGGGCCAATAGACTGCGTGATCACATCACCCCCATACCCCAACGAAAAAGACTATACCCGCACCACGCGATTGGAGTTAGTACTGCTCGGCTTTATGAGCGAGAAAAGCGACCTGAGGCGTATAAAGGACCAGATGCTCCGTTCACACACACGCAACATCTATGTGTCCGACAATGACTCTGCCCACGTGGCCGATGTCTCCGAGATTCAGGCAGTGGCCCAGGAAGTCGAACGGCAACGGCTCCGTTACGGCGCAACGTCCGGTTTTGAGCGTCTGTATCATCGGGTCGTTACCGAGTACTTTGGCGGGATGTACCGCGTGTTAGAGCAATTGGAACAGGTCATGCCGGCCGGCAGCCAACTGGCCCTGGTGGTGGGCGATCAGATGAGCTATTTCCAGGTTCCGATCCGCACCGCCAGGTTGTTGAGCCTGGTAGCCTGTCAAAAGCTACACTACGAAGAGGTCGAAACGCTCACCTGGCGTACCCGGCGGGCTACCGCGACGAAAATGGATCTCGCCGAGCACATCCTGATCCTGCGACGACGATGAAACCTGGGGAGGAAATCCATGACTCGTGTATTGGCGATCAACCCCGGCTCCACCTCCACCAAGGTAGCCGTCTACGATGACGAGACGCCGGTCTTCGATGCGACCTTGCGCCACACGGCCGAGGAACTGGCCCCCTTCCCTCACATCGCCGACCAGTACGAGTTTCGGCGTGATGTGGTATTAGATTTCTTGAAACAGCGTGGCATCGGCCTGGAGACATTGGATGGTGTGGTGGGCCGGGGTGGGCTGCTGCGGCCCATCCCCAGCGGCACCTATCGCGTGAATGAGCGAATGCTGGACGACTTGCGCCATCCCGGCGAGCGGGAGCACGCCTCTAACCTGGGCGCGCTCCTGGCTCACGAGATCGCCGGACGGGCCGGGGTGCCGGCCTTCATCGTGGACCCGGTCTGCGTGGACGAGTTCGACGACATCGCCCGTATCTCCGGCTGGCCGGAGATCCAGCGGCGCAGCCTGAGCCACGCCCTGAACCTCAAGGCCACCGGCCGGCGTGCCGCTAAAGACCTGGGCCGGCGCTATGAGGAGCTGAACCTGGTCATCGCCCACCTGGGCGGCGGGATCAGCGTCACGGCGCACCGCCGGGGTCGCATGGTGGACGTGAACCAGGCGTTGGACGGCACCGGACCGTTCTCGCCGGAGCGGGCCGGCGGCCTGCCGGTGGGCGATGTGGTGCGTATCGCTTACTCCGGCAAGTATACCCTGGCCGAGATGCTCAAAAAGATCGCCGGCCAGGGTGGGCTGGTGGCTCACCTGGGTACCAACAGTGCGGTGGAGGTGGAACGCCGCATCGCCGAGGGCGACGAGCACGCCCGGCTCGTCTATGAGGCCATGGCCTACCAGATCGCCAAAGAGATCGGGGCTATGGCCACTGTGCTCAAGGGCGACGTGGACGCAGTAGTCATCACCGGCGGGGTGGCCCGCAGCGAGATGTTGGTGGGCTGGATCACGGAACGGGTGCGGTTCATCGCCCCGGTGCTGGTCTACCCCGGCGAGGACGAGATGCTGGCCCTGGTCCAGGGCGCGTTGCGCGTGCTGCGGGGGGAAGAGGCCGCAAAGGAGTATCAGTAGCTGGCAATGGCCCAGGCTGGACCGGGTGGGCCGGCGGCTTCGCAAAGCGCGCAGGCCGTAGACTCGCCTGGAGCAAAATCCTCCCCAGCAGCCCTGTGGTGAGCGAGACCATCACCCTGGAGAGCAAGCAAAGCTGGTCGCTCGTCAGCGACGAGTAAGCAAGGAGCAGCCCATGCGCATCGGCATTGACGCCCGGCTCATCTACTACCGCCAGGCCGGGATCGGTCAATATACCCAGAGCCTCATCGCCGGCCTGGCCCAGGAAGTCTCGCCAGACCAGGGCGACGAGTTTATCATCCTGCAACATCGCCACGATAGACACCACCTGACACCGGGACCACATTTTAAGCGGCGTTCCACCTGGACCCCCTGTCACCATCCCCTGGAGCAACTGACCCTGCCCCTGGAGATCTGGCCCCTGCGCCTGGACCTGCTCCACAGCCCGGATTATATCCCCCCCTTCCGCCGCAACTGTCGCAGCGTCATCACCGTACACGACCTGGCTTTCATTCACTTCCCAGAGCTACTCACCGCCGAGAGCGCGCGCTATTACGGTCAGATTGACCAGGCCGTCCGCGACGCCGAAGGGATCATCGCTGTGAGCCAGTCCACCAAACGCGACTTGTTGAACCTGCTGGGAGTCCCGGCCCACCGTGTGACCGTGGTCTATGAGGCCGCCAGTCCGATCTTTCGGGTCATTCAGGACCCCGCCGTCCTGGAAGACGTCCGCGCGCGCTACAGCCTGCCCCCGCGCTTCATCCTCTTCCTGGGGACCATCGAGCCGCGCAAGAACCTGCCCACGCTCATCCAGGCCTATTGCCTCCTGCGGGCGCGGGATGTCCCCCCCCTGGTCGTCGCCGGGGCCAAAGGCTGGCTCTTTGACAGCGTCCTGACCCTGGTGGAACAACTGGGCCTGGGCGAGCAAGTGTTGTTCACTGGTGGCATCCCCTGGGCCGATGTCCCGGCCTTTTACAACCTGGCCGAGGTCTTTGTCTTCCCTTCCCTCTACGAAGGCTTTGGCCTGCCACCGTTGGAAGCTATGGCCTGCGGCACGCCGGTCATCGCCGCCAACGTGTCCAGCATCCCCGAAGTAGTGGGCGACGCCGGTCTGCTCGTGGACCCCAACGACGCGGCCGCGCTGGCCGCGGCCCTGGCCCGGCTGCTCAACGATGCGGCCCTGCGCCAGGACCTGCGCTGCCGGGGACTGGCCCGTGCGGCCGAGTTCTCCTGGAACCGGGCCGCCCGTGAGACCCTGGCCGTCTATCGCCAGGCCATGGAAGCGTGACCATGAAACTCTTGTTCCTGACGCCGCAACTACCATTCCCTCCCCACAAAGGGACCACCCTGCGTAACTTTAACCTCATCCGGCAACTCGCCGCCGACCACGAGATCCATCTGCTCACGTTTGTGGATGACGAGTCCGAGGTGCGCTGGGCCGAGCCACTGCGTGAATGCTGCGCCAGCATCCGGGTGTACCGGCCACCACAACGTTCTTTACGCCGCCGGGCCGTAGACTCGCTGACCTCGCGGTGGCCAGACATGGCCTTGCGCCTGTGGACCCCGGCCATGCGCCAGTTGCTCCAGGAGACTCTGGCCAGTGAGACCTTTGACGTGGTGCAGGTGGAAGGGATCGAGATGGCCCGGTATTGGTTGGACGTTTCGCGGTCCCCGGCGTTGCGACAACGCGCCCGGCTTTCCGTCTTTGATGAGCATAATGCTGAATACCTCCTCCAGCAACGCGCCTTTGAGACCGATGTGCGACAGCCGACGAAATGGCCGGGCGCGCTCTATTCCTTCATCCAGTGGCGCAAGCTGGTGCGTTACGAACGCCGCTGCCTCCGGGCCTTTGATGCCATCGTGGCTGTCTCGGATAAAGACCGTGACGCCCTGTTGCGCCTGTCCCCCGGCCTGAACATCACCGTTGTCCCTAACGGCATTGACACGGCTCTCAATACCGCTCGCGTTCATCCCCCCACCACTTCCTCCCTGGTTTTCACCGGCACCATGGACTTTCGCCCCAACGTGGATGCCGTCACCTGGTTCTGCGCCGAGATCCTGCCGTTGATCCGCACGCAGGTGCCAGATACGAGCTTCACCATCGTGGGGGTCAACCCCAAAAAGGCCGTCACCCGCCTGGCGAATGACCCGCAGGTGACTGTGACCGGCTGGGTGCCGGAGGTGCGCTCCTACGTCCAGGCCGCAGCCGTCTATGTGGTGCCGCTGCGCATGGGTGGCGGGACCCGGTTCAAGGTCTTGGAAGCAGCCGCTTTGGGGGTGCCCATTGTTTCCACCAGCGTGGGCGGTGAGGGGATCGATCTGACGCCCGGTGAGGAGATCCTTCTGGCTGACGAGCCGGTCGCCTTTGCTGCGGCCGTGGTCTCCCTGTTACGAGACCCGGCTCGCGGCGCAGCGATGGCCCGGCGCGCCCGCCAGCGTGTGGAGACCTGCTACGACTGGCGGGTCATCGTCCCTCGCCTGGCCCCGCTCTACCAGGCGTGCAGTTCAGGCTGACATCCGTGCTAACTTCAGGGAAGAAACGCGGCGATCTCAGCGGTGAAAATGGCGCGATGGTGAGGGGCCTCCTGGGCTAATTGCACAGGTGGCAAATTTCCATCTACTGAGCCTCTCTATTCAATGCATGCTACAACGCGCTATTCTGCCCCGGGAGGTAACGATCACCAAACTGTGGATTGGACGGATTGCGGCCCTCGTCGTAGGTCTGCTGGTAGCCTTGCTCTACGCTCCCACGGCCCGCTGGCTGGTACTGGCCTGGCTGCAGGACCCATACTATTCGCACGGCTGGTTAGTGCTGCCGGTGGCGGCGATCCTGGCCTGGAGGAACCGGGCCGCGTGGCGCAGGGGCGCGCCGGACAATGCCGGCCTGCTCTTGCTGAGCCTGGGCGTGGCCCTGTATGCCCTGGGCTGGCTTCTGAGCGCGCCCTTTGGGGTGGCCTTTTCGCTGTTGCCGGTGCTGGGTGGGCTGGCCTGGACGTTCCTGGGCCCTCATGCTGCCCGTGCCCTGGCCTTTCCCATCGTCTTTCTGGGTTTTGCCATCCCGCTGCCCTGGGTGGAGATCTGGACCGTGCCGTTGGAATCACTCACGGCCGGCTGGGCCGCCGGTCTGGTCCACATGGCCGGCCTCCCGGTCGCCGTTGTCGGCGGGGAAGTGCACCTGGTCTCGTGCGATGTAGTGGTGGGCGCGGCGTGCAGTGGGATGCGTTCCCTGGTCGCCCTGCTGACCCTGGGCACGCTGATAGCCTGCCTGTTCCGGGGCCAATGGTGGCTTCGGTTGGTGATAGTCGCCGCGACCTTGCCCCTGGCCCTCGTCGCCAATGTGTTGCGCGTGGTGCTGATCCTGGCGGCCGCTCACTTTAGCGGCGGTGAGGTGGCCGGCCTGCTGCATGATCTGGTCAGCCCGGTCTTCTTTCTGGCGGCCCTGGGCGCGCTACTGCTGCTGAGTTGGGGCCTGGGCTTGCGCTGGGAGTAGCAACCATGGCCGGCTGGGTGCGTTACCTGGTAGTCATCGGCTTGTTGGTCGCGGCGGGCGGCGTGGCGGTGGTGACCATGACCCGCCCGGCCCCGCTGCCGGTCAGCCCCGCGCCAGCGGTCAGTCGCCCCGGGCCTGCGCCGACCGTCCCGCCTCTCCGTGACTGGGTGTTTATCCAGGATGTGGACGGCTGGCTGCGCACCCCACACGAGGCGGCTGTCACCACGCTGTATGACCTGCGCGTGGGACCGGGGATCGAGTCATTGCCCCTGACGTTAGGCTCGTGGGTCGGTCGGGAGGGGAACGCCGACCGCGAGTTCGTGATGGGCTACCTGAAGCCGGATTACTGGGTCTATCGGCGCTATGAGCGAAACGGCGAGGTCGTCTGGCTCAGTCTCATCGCCAGCCGTGACGCGCGCAGCTTTCACCCGCCGGAGGTCTGCTACCAGGCCCAGGGCTGGAGCGTGGGGGGACGACGGCTGGAGCCGGTGCCCATCGGTCGGGGGCGCATCCAGGCCCAGCGTGTGGTGGCGGCCAAAGATGGCCTCGTCCACGGCGTACTCTACTGGTACTTGTGGATGAACCCCCAACGCGAGGTGGCAGAGGGCTGCGTGATGGTCAAGCTCACCACCGTCATCGCCGAGGGGGAGGATTGGGACGCGGCCTTTCAAGGCTGTAAAGACCTGGCCGCCATGTTGTTCAACGATGTGCTGCCCTGGCACCGGTATTGAAATCGCATGTGTCCTTTGTGGTGACAGGAGACCGGCCTGAGCAGATACGACCCGGCTACTTGAACGCCAGTCGAGGAGGCAGATCAATGGTTGACATAAACCCACAGGCAGGCAGGATGCTTCAGGCCCTCTTGCAACCCTGGCACGACGCGGTCAACGACCCGGCAAAGGCCCAACAGGTCGTGCTCCATCGGCTACTGAGCATTTATGCCCAGACCGACTATGGGGCGCAACACGGGGCGGCGCACATAGATACCATCGCAGACTATCGTTGCGCCTTCCCCATCACCACCTATGACACCGATTACAGGCCCCTTATCCAGCGCGTCATGGCCGGCGAGGTGCGGCTGCTCCTCAACGAAGAGCCTGTCGGCTGGGCCATCACCCGGGGCACCACCAAAGGCGAGTCCAAGTTCATCCCCATGACCCCCACCGACCTCAAGATGCGCGTCTGCGCCGGCCGGGCGATGATGCAGTACGTGGCCACCAGCGGCCGATTCGACCTGTTTCAGGGCGTCAACCTGAACCTGAACTTCCCCTCACGGGTGGGGACGGTGCGGGTGGGTGATAGGGAAGTAGAATACGGCTATTCCTCCGGCATCTACACTAAGCACGTCTCAGCCTCCACCCCCATCCGCTCGGTGCCAGCGCAGGATGAGATTGACGCGCTGGGCGGCGGCAAGACCCGGCGCGATTGGGACGCGCGCTTTGAGCTGGCCTACCAGAAGTGTAAGGAGGAGAACGTGACCCTGGTGGGCGGCGTCGCCCCCACTGCCATCCTCTTTGGCCGTTATATGCACCGGGTCCACGGCGTCTATCCCAAGGACCTGTGGCGAACCCAGATCATGACCCTGGGCAGTGTGCCGGGCATCAACACCCGCTTGCAGGCGGCACTTCACGCCCTCTATGGCCCGGCGGCCATCCGCGAGATCTATGGCACCACCGAGGGCATGTTCGGCCAGCAACGGGACGAACAACGGGCCTGGGTCCCCAATTATGACCTGTTCTTCTTCGAGGTCCAGACCCGCCGGGGCATCCGGATGCTGCACGAGATGCGTCCGGGCGAGATGGGCAGCCTGGTCGTCTCCACGCCTGTCCTGGCGCGCTACCGGATCGGTGACCTGATCCGGGCTTTCCGCCCACCCTACTTTCGGTGCATCGGCCGCGACCGCTGGTGGACGCCCCTGCGCTATATCTGGGACGAGTTCATGTGTGGCAACCTGGGCCGACTGTGATGCGTCAAACGTCGGGCGTCATTTGACGTTTGACGCTCAGCGTCGCCACCAGATCAGCGTCCCCAGGATGATGATCACACCGAGGCCGATGAGCACCAGGGGCCAGACCAGGTGCCAGCCGATCATGCCGGCCAGCCCGATGCCCAGGAAGACGAAGGCCAGGATGACCCGGCCGGTCACCCCCCGCCGATAGGCGGGCAGCAGCACGCGCACGCCGGCCTCCAGGAGCAGGATCAGCCCGGCCCCGAAAAAGATCAGCGACCAGGCATCCAGGAAGGCAAAGGGCCGGAAAAAGCCCAGGTTCCCCAGCAGTAGCACTACCCCGGCCCATACCAGGATGAGTGCCCACACCAGGGCATTGGATGGATCGCGGTGCCATTTTTCGTCCCAGTCCTTCTCCTCGTGCTTTTCCTGTTTCTCTTCCTTTTCTTCCTCGCCCTCCGGTCTTTCCTTGTCGTATTCTGGCTCTGACATGTGTCCCCCTCGTTTAGAATGTGGGCTGGTAGCCCGCTGGTATTATATCACACATCAGCAATATCGTGAAGGTTTGCTTGCGAACGGTCACATCTTCATGGTATAATCTCGATGCGTCATCCAATCCGACGGCGGTTGGATGCAAGGAGCATCATCATGAACAAAAAAGAAGCACCCCTCGACCGGGTACGAATCATCGGTATCTTTGCCCACGTGGACGCCGGCAAGACCACCACGTCGGAGGCGATCCTGTATTACACCGGGCGCGTCCATCGCGCGGGCGCTGTGGATGATGGCACCACCCAACTCGACTGGATGGAGCAGGAACGCGCGCGCGGCATCACCATTACCGCCGCAGCCACGGCCTGCCACTGGCAAGGCCATCGCATCAACCTCATTGACACGCCCGGCCACATTGACTTTACCGCCGAGGTGGTGCGTTCCATCCGGGTCATTGATGGTGCAATCATCGTCCTGTGCGGTGTCGGCGGGGTGGAGCCACAGACGGAGACGGTCTGGGCGCACGCCGACCGCGAGAAACTGCCGCGTCTCCTCTTTGTCAACAAGCTGGACCGGGTGGGCGCTGATTTTCAGCGGGTGCTGGCCGAGATCCGCGAGCGGCTTACGCCCCACGCTGTGCCCCTCCAACTGCCCATCAGCCGCGAAGGGGCGTTCGCCGGCGTGGTGGACCTGCTGAGCCGGCAGGCCCTGGTCTGGGCTGATGGGGCCGATGACCCGAGGGTGGAGCCGGTCCCGTCTGCCATGTGGGACGCGGTGAACACCGCGCGCGAGGCCCTGCTGGACGCCATCTGCGAGACGGATGATGCGCTATTTGAGCGGCGGCTGGAAGGCCAGGAGCCGGCTGCGGCGACGTTACAGGCTGCCCTGCGCCGGGCCACTATCGCCGGTCGGCTGGTGCCGGTGCTCTGCGGGGCCGCGCGCAAGCGCATCGCCGTGCAGCCACTGTTGGATGCCGTGGTCGCCTATCTGCCAGCCCCGGTGGATCTGCCACCGATCATGGGTCTGATCCCCGGTACGGCAGAAGAGATCGGCGAGCGACCGGATGACCCGACCGCTCCCTTTTGCGCCCTGGCTTTCAAGATCGTTAGCGACCCGCACGTGGGGCATCTCACCTGGGTGCGCGTGTTCTCCGGTCACCGCAAAGCAGGCGAGAGCGTCTACAACCCTCGCGCCGCCGTCCAGGAGCGCGTGGGGCGTATCTATCGGATACACGGTGCCCAACGGGAGCAGGTGGACCACATGGCCGCCAGCGATGTGGTGGCATTGGTGGGCGTCAAATCTGCCATCACCGGTGATACGCTGTGCGATCAGGATCATCCGATCCTGCTGGAGACCTTCCAGTTCCCGGAGCCGGTTATCGCCGTGGCCCTCACGCCGGCCTCGCGCGACGAGCGCGACCGGCTGAACCAGGCCGTGGCCCGGCTCTGCGCCGAAGACCCCACCCTGGTGAGTCACGCGGACCCGGAGACCGGCGAGTTGACCCTGGCCGGGATGGGTGAATTGCACCTGGAGGTCATCGTCACCCGGCTGCGGGCCGAGTTCGGCGTGGCTGCCCAGGCCAGCCCACCTCAGGTATCTTACCGCGAGACGGTACGCCAGGTCGTTGAGACGGTGGGGCTGTACAAGAAGCAGAGCGGCGGCCGCGGTCACTTTGCCGAGGTGAAACTGCGTGTGGAACCACTGGAACGGGGGGCGGGGCTGGTCTTTGAGAACGAGGCGTCGCCGGCCTACTTCCCGCAGGACTTTGTGCGGCCCACGGAGCAGGGCGTGCGCGAGGCATTGGCGCAGGGGGTTATCGCCGGCTACCCGGCCACCGACCTGCGCGTGACGCTGCTGGACGGCCGCTTCCACGAGGTGGACTCGGCGGCGCAGGACTTTCAGATCGCCGGCTCGATGGCTGTGCGCCAGGCCGTGCGCCAGGCCCGGCCAGCCCTCCTGGAACCCATCATGACCATTGACCTGACCATCGGCGAGGAGCACGTGGGGACGGTGGTGGGCGACATCGGGCGGCGACGGGGCCTGGTGCGCGAGATCCGCGTGCGAGGTGACCGGCGCGTCGTGCGCGGCGAGGTGCCGTTGGCCGAGACCTTTGGCTACGCCACCGACCTGCGGAGCATGACCCAGGGCCGGGGCACGTTCACGATGGAGTTTGTCCGCTACGATGTGGTGCCGGAGACCCTGGCCGAGGAGATCATCAAACAACGTCGGGCGGATGGCAGGGTCCCGCAGCGGTGAGGGTGCCCCTGGAGCAGTGGGCTATTTTATGCTCGCGCGGGGTGTGCCACCCCGCGTTGGCGGTGGGTTGGTTACCTCGTGCTCACGCTCCGCGTGGGCACGCAGCAGGCGTTCCTGGCCGCGCGACCTGGCGTTTCGCACCCACGCAGAGCGTGGGTGCGAGCAAAAGGGACTGGCGCAGTTACTTGGGTGGGTTCCTGGCCGTCTCGTAGACCCGCTGGAACTCGGCCTCGAACTGGGCCGCGATCTCTGGGCTGTAGATGATGAGCAGGTTCTCATCGTTCGACTGGTCGGCGTTAGTGGTAAAGTTGTAGGAGCCAAAGACAACGATCTCGCCGTCAATGATGATCACTTTGTGGTGCATAGTGTACGGGTTGCCATCCGTGAGCACGTCCAGTTTGGCCTTGCGCATGGCCTCGTACTCGCTGTACTGCGTGTCACTGCCCCGCGTCTCAAAGACCCCGCGCACCTCTATCCCTTTCTTGGCCTGGGTCCGCATGGCCTGCCCCAGATCGCTGCTGGTGAAGGAGAAGGCCAGAAAGTGGATACTCTTCCGGGCCTTCTTGACCAGGTCCACCAGCTTGCCACCGATCTTGTCCTCTGGCGCGAAATAGTTATCCACCCGCACGCCGTTGATGGTGAGTTGGGGCGTGGTGGTGCCTGACTTGCGGGCCGGCCCGAACTGTTTGTCCTCGAACATGGCGTTGAACTTGGTCTGGTAATTCCGGGCCAGCTCCGGCGAATGGATGAGGATGGCGTTGTTGTTGTTGCGATAGGTGCAGTTGACGGTGAGGTTCCAAGAGCCGGTCCAGACCCATTCGCCATCAATGACCAGGAACTTGTTGTGCATGATGGCCCCACGGTTGTCGTCCACAACCTTGATCCTGGCCTTTTTGAGGATCTGTACCCCGGCCTCATCCACGTTGTCCGTGTCTGTGACCATGCGCACGGTCACGCCGCGTCCTTTGGCCCGTACCAGGGCATGGGCCACGTTCTCCAGGTCGAACTCGTAGGCGGCCAGGTCAATGGTTTTGGTGGCCCGGTCAATAACGGGGATCAATTTCTCGTCAATGCCGCCATAGTGGTATTCGTCCTTGTCCGGGTAGCGGGGCGTGGTAAAGTACAGGCTATACCAGTCGCCCGTGGGCGGGGGTGGTGTGCCCGGCGGAGACGTGGGCGTGGGGAGCACCGTCAGGATGTATTCGATCTCGCTGAGCACCTCCTCGCAACCCTGGACGCCGGTGACGCTCACCAGCATAAGGACCAGGACGAGCAAGAGCAAAGGCTGGCGTAGTTTTTTCATGTTGTTCTCCATGATGCAGGATGCAGGATGCAGGATACAGGATGCAGGATGCAGGATACAGGATGCAGGATACAGGATGCGGGATGCAGCTATACGCCAAAGAAGCGGCGCAGGCGGGCGAGAAAGCCCCGGTCTTCAGGTTGGGGCGGCGCGGCTTTCTCGACAACCGGTGGCGCGGTCACCAGTTCGACCTCCGAGGGGAGGACGATCTCGGCGGGCTTTTCCTCGACGACGGGTGGTGGAGCTTCCACGGCCGCTGCTGCTTCCTCGGCCTCGATTTCGCTCAGGGTCTGGGCCAACAGGCGGTTCAGCGCGTCGCTGGCTGTGATCCCCTCCCGGTCGACCGTCCTGGCTACGCGCTTCATAACTCGCCGGACCCGGCTCACGGCCTGGTCCAGCACGGTCTCGGCCTCCCCCTGGTCCAGGAGGTGAGCAGTCAGCCGGGCGCGGCGTTCCACTTCGGCCACGCCCCAGTTGATGAGTACCTGAGCCACCGTGTCCTCCAGGCCACTGGTGAGCGATTCATCCTCCAGGATGCGTTCCACGGCCCGGCGCACGCGATGGTCTATAATATCCTCGGTCATAGGTCCCTCCCGATCTAAAATAGTAGAACGTGCTGCGTCAGGCGGAAATGACGCCAGCAACCAGCTTCTAGCAACCAGCCTCAACGCTGCAAAATATTCACCAACACCTGTCCCTGCCAATGGGTAGCGGGTTGCAGGCCCAGGAGCCGGGCCACGGTGGGGGTCACATCCAGTAAGCTCAGGGGCGCGAGTTGCACGCCGGGCCGGATGCCCCGTCCCCCGACGATAAAGATAGCGTGCATGGTCGGCTGGAGCGGCTCATAGCCAGCCTGCCCCAGCGTGGTGACCGGGCCAAACACCTGGGTCTGGCGCAGATCGGCACTGGGCAGGTAGCCCGGCGCGGCCACTGCTATCACGTCCCCGCTGTGGGGATGATTCAGGTGGATGCGGTCGGCCTCCTCGCGGCGCAGGATGAGAGGAAAGACCGGCGCGCCGGTCGCGCCGCGCACGTCTTGCAGAGCGGCGATGACAGACTCGCGCACCAGGTCATGGCTCCCGGCTGCCACCAGTTTTGAGTTGACATAAATATGGACGGTGCCGCCGGAGACAACGGCATACGCCTCAGTTTGCCCCACGTCCACGCGCCAGGTTCCTGGTTCCAGGACCAACAGGCCCTGATTCACCAGGACCTGATTCACATGGACCGCCGTATGGATCGGCGCGGTCCCCCGATCCGAGACGACGAATACGGTCGTGGTTTCCAGGTCGGTGGCGGTCAGAAGCCGGCCCAGATGCCTGTCGGTCAGGCGATAGGCTTGCCGGATATAGCCCTCGTATTCCCTGGCCCGGGCCGGCGAGTAGCCGGCCTGCTGTGTCTCCACCAGCAGGAACTGCTCCTGGGCTGCGGCCGGGCCGCCCAGCCAGACAAAGAACAGTTCCGGGTGGTAGATGCTATCCAGATACAGGGTTGCGTCTATGATCCATTGGCCCTGGCGATCCAGCATGGTCAGGTAATCGGCCGCGCTGATCCAGCCTCGTTCCAGAGCCTGCCGATCTGGATCAGTCGGGAAAAAACCCACCTGGGCATTCAGAGCGCGCAGCAATTCGGTGGGCGCGGCGGAGTTGTAGCAGATGTCGCTCTGGTAGATGCGAAAGTCACCCAGGTCCGCTGAGGAGACCTTGAAGTAGGCCCCACCATGCACGTGGGGGTCTGTCTCCAGGGCGATCCACTCGTCAAGGCGGCCGCGCGGCGTGCGCTCGTTGATGGCCTGGTCCATGTCCAACAGGAGCGTGTCATAGTTCTCCCGCCCGTCGTCGGTGGTGTCTACGAGCAGGGCATAGACGGGATACTTTTTCTCGCCGGCCTCGATGATGGGGAACGCGCTCTCCAGCCACGGGCTGAAGGAGACCGGCAGGCCGGTCCAGGCAGTAGTTGCGGTGATAACGCGGGTAAAATGCAACTGATGCAGGTTAGATTCCACGTCACGGATGCCAGGGCCGATGACGAGATCGGCCGCGTGGGTGGGGACGCCGGGGTTACTGCCGGGCCAGCAGATGGTGGCCGTGCGGTGCCCCTGGCGGGTCGCGGTGGCCCAGACAGGTTCTACCGGCGTGATGGTATCCTGGCCTCGCCAGGTCTCCTCCAGAGAGGTGCCGGGCACGTGAAAGACGTCGGCCACGACGCCGGTCGCATCGGCGTAGGCGGAGCAGGCGATAGCGGCGTGGGCCGGGGCGGTGAGGGCCGGGTAGATGGTCTGGGCGTATTCGGCCCTGGCCCCGTTGGCGATGAGCCGGGCCAGGTGAGGCATATCGCCCTGCTGAAGGTATTTCTCCAGCAAGTCCGGGCGCATCCCGGCCAGGGAGACGATGATGGCGCGGGGGCCGGTGACCGCCGGGTTGGTTGGTGCGGTGGTCAGTGATGGAGTGACCGGCGGCGTGGCCGGCAGCGGCGTCAGCCAGCGTGGCACGGCCCAGACCAGGGCCGCCAGCAGGATAATCACCACCAGGACAGCGATCACCACTTCTAAGCGTTGTCTCATGACGCAATCATAACACGATTTGCCAGACCGGGCAAGCGTCTCGCCTGACATCCGTGCATAACTTCTATCAGGGAGGAAGCCTTTCTGGTGGTTTTTGCGGCGGCTTCGCCGCCGCCCCCCCCTACCAGGCATTCTTTTCCCTCCCCGCATCGCGTAGTGGCGAAGGGACGCAAAGTGGGGAGTGGGGCAGGGCCCTCATGCGTTTAATTACGCATGGATGTCAATCTCGCCCTGGCAGTTAGGGGTGTGATCTCGTGCCCGGCGGGGGTCTCGGCCCCCCGCCAGGCAGCGGCGGATTCCAGCCAAAGCTTTGACAAGTCTCCAACGTGATGCGCTCACCCTGGCCCTAGCAGTTAAAGTACAGTGTATATTCGTAGGGGTGGGGTCGCTGGACAATCTGGCGGATGTCCTGGCCGATCTCCTGGATCCAGACGTGGAGCAGTTCCTCACTGAACACGTCCCCGACCAGCAGGAACTCGTGATCCGCTTCCAGGGCGGCCAGGGCATCGTCTAGCGACGTGGGCAATGACCGTACCTGTTTGAGCCGCTCTGGGGGCCACTCGTAGACGTTCTCGTCAAAGGGGCCAAAGCCGGCTGCCGTCGGGTCAATGCGCTGCTGGATGCCGTCCAACCCGGCCATGAGCATGGCGGCCAGGGCCAGGTAGATGTTGCAGGTGGCGTCTGGCGGCCGGAACTCGATGCGCTTGGTATGGGGCGTGGTGGCATAGGCCGGGATGCGGATGGCCGCCGAGCGGTTCGCCAGGGAATAGAAGAGCTTGACCGGGGCCTCGAACCCTGGGACCAGGCGGCGATAGCTGTTGGTGCTGGGGTTGGTGAAAGCCAGCAGGGCCGGGCCATGGTGCAGCAGGCCACCCACGTAATAACGTGCCAGTTCGCTGAGACCCCCATAGCCCCTGGCGTCGTAGAATAAGGGCTGCCCGGCCTTGAACAGGTGCTGGTGGACGTGCATCCCGTTGCCGGCCGCCCCCTGGACCGGCTTGGGCATGAAGGTGACCTCCTTGCCGTGCTCGTGGGCCGTCATGCGCGTGATGTACTTGGCGTGCATGGTGGCGTCGGCGGTGCGAACGAGCGGCCCCATCACGGTTTCGATCTCGGATTGGCCCGGCGCGCCCACCTCGTGATGATGGTATTTGACCGGGATGCCGGCCGCCTCCATGTGCTGCACGATGGCCGCCCGCAGGTTGTACAGCTCGTCCAGAGGTGGGGCCACGTGATAGCCCTGCTGGTGCAGGATGCGATAGCCGGTCTTGCGTTCCTCCTCGCCCCAGGCGGCCTCGGCCGAGGTGACCATGTAACCGGCGCTGGATGGCTCGTCCAGGTAACTCACGCTGTCAAAGACGTAGAACTCGAACTCTGGCCCCCAGCGGCTCTCGTCAGCGATGCCGGTCTGGCGCAGGTAGGCTTCGGCGCGCTGAGCCACCTGCCGGGGCGCCAGGGGTGACGGCGCGCCGGACCCGGCCTCGTGCACGTCGCAGATAAAGCTGAGGGTGGGCACTTCCCAAAAGGGGTCCCAGGTGGCGGTGGCCGGGTCCGGGATCAGGACCATGTCGCCGGCCTCGATGGTTTTAAAGCCCACGCTGGAGCCATCGAATCCCACCCCTTCCGTGAACAGCGGCTCGGCCAACTGGTTGGCAGCCATGGTCACGTGTCTCCAGCGGCCGCGCAGGTCACAGAACTTCAGGTCAACCATCTGGACATCATTGTCACGACCCCAGGCCACAACGTCGTGGTAGTTTTGGAACATGGGTTTCCTCCGTGATGCGTATTTCGTAAAACGTAAGGCGTGATCTGTTTCCCCGTCCCTCTGCTTATTCGTACCGCAACGCCTCGCTCACCCGCATCCTTGCCGCGCCCAGGGCCGGCCCCAGGCTCGCCGCCGCCGCCAGAATCAGGGCAAAGAGCGCGCCGGCCGCGGCCGTCCCCCCCGTAAAGACCGTGGGGATGGGGAAGCCCATGTGCGCCGCGATGGTGTCCACGAAGTAGCGCGCCAGCGGGTAGGCGATGAGCGACCCCACGATGGCCCCCAGCAGCCCAAGGATCAGCCCTTCCGTGAGGAACACCTGCACCATGCTCCAGTCCACCGCGCCGATGGCCCTCAGCACACCGATCTCCCGGCGGCGCTCCATCACGTTCAGGGCCAGGGTGTTCAGCACGCCGATCCCACCGCTCAGGGCCACGATGACCACCATCGCCCAGAGAGCCAGGGTGAGGATGCGCGACACGTCACGGGCGTATTCCATATCAGCATAGGCAGCCGCAGCGCGGAGTTTGAGGTCGCCATATCGGTCCTCGATGCGGGTGAGGACAGCCTCCACGCCGGCCGGGCTGCGGTCTTGAGTTTGCAGGGCGAAAAAGTCAGCCCAGCCCTGGCGCCCCATCAGCCGGCTCACCGTCTCCGCCTGGGCAAAGGCCTTGCCGATGGGCGTGGCTCCGATACCGGAGGTGATGTTGTCCACGGCCAGGCCCACCACCCGAAATTCCCGCTGGCTGCCCCAGATGTCCACTTGCACCGGGTCGCCCAGGCGGACGCCGGCCTTCTCCGCCAGGCCGGTGGTCAGCACGATCTCGTCCCACGCGCCCGGCGCGAACCACCGCCCGGCCGCCAGGTCGTAGCGATACATCCGCGTGTCAGCCGGCAGGCCGTAGAGCAACGCCTGCGTGTATTGAACGTTACAGCCCACGTTGCTCCAGCGCTCGACCCCGGTCACGCCGGGGATGGCCCGCAGCCGGGCCGCGAAATCGGCCCGCACCGGCTCCTCGAACCAGACCCAGGCGTCGCTGTTGTAGACGTGGAACAGAGTGTCAATGGCGCCCTCCACCGACGCGCTGGTGGCCTGGGCAGCCAGGAACGCGGCCGTCGCCACGCCAATCGCCAGGAAGGTGATGAGAGAGCGGCTCTTGCGCCGGGCCAGGTTGCGGGCGGAAAAGAGCACCAGTGGCGGCAGGCCCCGCAGCCGGGTCAGGAGCCGGTCTATGGTGCCCTGCCCGTAGGCGGAGACGATGCCATACGCGCTCAACGCCTCGCGGACGCTGATGCCGGTGCCGCGCCAGGCCGGCCAGAACCCGGCCGCCACCGTGACGCCCAGGCCCACCACGGCCCCCAGCCCGAAGGCCCGGGGCACCACCGGCAGGCCCACGTCCAACGTGAGAAACCCGGCGATATAGTCAATGAGCGCGTCGCTGCCCAGGAACCCGACGACACTGCCCATGGCTGTCCCCACCAGGCCATACAGGGCAGAAGCCACCAGGTATAGGGCCAGTACCTGCTGCCGCGTGCCGCCCACGGCCTTGATGGCCCCGATCTCGCTCACCTGCTCCGAGACGATGGCAGAGAGGGTATTGGCGACCAGGAAACCACTGATGAGCAGGCCCAGGGCGGTGAACAGGGTCATCACGGCAAAGATGGCTTCCAGCTCGCGTTTGCCCACGAACTCCCCCGGGTCGCGCACATGCAGGTGGTCAAACCAGACGTTGCGGCGATGCAGGGTCTGGGCGATGCGTTCGGCCGTCTTGTCGCGCTGGCCCACATCCGTCAGCCTGATCAGGATCATGTTGTCGCCGGTCAATCCGGCGAACTCTTGCACGTCACGAACCGGGGCATAGCACAGGGAGTAGGCCAGGATGGCGGCCGAGGGGTAGGCCGGGGTCCAGGCGATGCCGCTCACGGTGAGGGTGCGTTCGCCCCGGCCCTGCCGGGTCTTGATGGTGATGGTATCGCCGATGCGCACCGGGTTGGTGTCTAACGACGACCGTTCCACCAGCACTTCGCCGGGGCCGGGCCAGTTGCCCTGGTGCAGGCGCACCTGGTTCACCTGCACGTGCTCGAAATCGTGCAGGCCGATGATGCGCACACTGCGCCAGGCCGTGGCCCCCGGCTCATATCGGGCCGGGACGCGCCAGCGGGTGTAGTAGCTGGTACACAGCTCCACGGCGGCCACGTTGGGGAGGGCCTCCAGGGGCCGGCGGATGGTCCGCGGCACGTTCCACGTCCAGCACCAGATGTCGCTCTGAGAGGCATTGTTGTAGGCCTCGGCCTGGGCCTCGGCCAGGGCCTGGGCGGTGGTGACGATGGCGACGACGCCGGCCACGCCGATGAGGATGCCCAGCAGGGTGAGGGCCGAGCGCAGTCTGCGCCGGGTCAGGTCACGGTAGGCTTTGATGATCAGGGTGTGCATTGGTGTGTGGTGCAGAGAGACTGACGCCCGGGGGCTTGTACTCCTCGATGGTCCAAGACCGCCGAGAAACGCGGGTCACAGACCCGCTTTGAGCAACTTTTTCCTGCATTGGTGTGTGGAGCAGAGAGACTGACGCCCGGGGTCTTGTGCTCCTCGGTAGTCTGAGACCGCCGAGAAACGCGGGTCACAGACCCGCTTTGAGCAACTTTTTCCATCTACTGAGACTGGCGCCCGGGGGCGTGCCTCAAGACCACCGGCCGCCGGTGAGACTTTCGGCCGGTCGCCCCCGGCGTGGACGACGTTTTGGCCGCAGGGGTTATGGCTGAGTAACTGCTCAGCTTACCCGGTTATTGTTTGAAAACCTGCGGCAGGGTGAGCAGTTACATGGCTGATTCATATCTCTTTGAGGGTAGCCAGGAACTCCTCGTTGTTCGCCGTCTTGACCATCCGCGCCAGCATCGCCTCTATCGCCTCCGGGCCGCCGACGGCCGTCAACATGCGGCGCACTGTCCAGACTGAGCGCAGGGTCTTGGGATCCAGCAGCAATTCCTCGCGGCGGGTGCCAGACCGGCCGATGTCAATAGCCGGGAACACGCGCTTTTCGCTCAGCTTGCGGTCCAGGTGTAGCTCCATGTTGCCGGTGCCTTTGAACTCCTCATAGATCACGTCGTCCATACGGCTGCCGGTATCCACCAGGCAGGTGGCGATGATGGTCAGACTGCCGCCCTCCTCGATGTTGCGGGCCGCGCCGAAGAAACGCTTGGGCGGGTACAGGGCCGCCGGATCAATCCCGCCGGACAGGGTCCGACCACTGGGTGGCACCACCAGGTTATAAGCTCGCGCCAGGCGGGTGATACTGTCTTGCAGGATCACCACGTCTCGCTTGCATTCCACCAGTCGTTTGGCGCGTTCCAGCGACATCTCGGCCACTCGCACGTGATCCTCTACCGGTTCGTCAAAGGTGGAGCTAAAGATCTCGCCTTCCACGGACCTCTGCACGTCGGTGACTTCCTCTGGCCGTTCGCCGATGAGCACCACCATCAGGTGGACGTCGCTATAATTGGCGGTGATGCCGTTAGCGATCTGCTTCAAGATGGTGGTCTTGCCGGCCTTGGGCGGCGAGACGATGAGCGCCCGTTGCCCGCGTCCGATGGGCGCCATCATGTCAATGATCCGGGTAGCCAGGATGTCCGACGTGGTCTCCAGTTTGAACTGGCGGGTAGGAAAGATGGGCGTGAGATCGTTGAAATGCGGCCGGTTCTTGGCGATCTCCGGGTCCATGTTGTTGATCGCCTCGACGCGCAGCAGGCTGAAGTAGCGTTCCGCCTCTTTGGGGGGTCTGGTCTGGCCGATGACCATATCGCCGGTGCGCAGGCCAAAGCGCCGAATCTGGGACTGTGAGACATAGATGTCGTCTGGGCCGGGCAGCAGTCGGTCCTGGCGCAGGAACCCGATGCCATCTTCCACGATCTCCAGGACGCCCCGCCGGAAAAAGCGGCCGAGCTTCTCTGTCTGGGCCTGGAGGATGCGAAAGACCAGGTCCTGCTTCTTGAGGCGCGTATAGCCCGTGATCGCCAATTCCCGGGCCATGCCCTGCAATTCGTCCAGGGTTTTGCTTTCTAATTCAGCCAGGTTCACGGTAGGCTCCTGCTTAGGGAATAATAGTCTGCCCCTCTCTGCACAGATGCGCAGGGTACACTGGGTACAATATCACCGGCTAGCCGGTGGGGGTTAGCGGCAGGGAGTGCAGTGGATAGGTGACGAGGACAATATTGGGATGCTATGTGCTGATCGAGGGACGAGCACAGGCGTATTATACCATTTTTCTCGCCCGGCGTCAAAGCCCCGTATTGGGAGAGCGTTACACATTTGGGGACACAGGAAACGGGCACCAGTAGCGATTATGCGCGCTGGGGTCGAGCCTTCAGGCGGGTCTCGAACCGGCTAAAGCCTCGACTCCAGAGCCGTCCTGTCCCCAACGCGATACGCTCACCCCGTATTACCGGGCCAGGAAGGGTTGGGGGTTATGGCAGCGAGGGCACGCCGAGATATTCAGAGGCTCTCCAGGCGATTCAGCAGGCTGGTCAAATCCGGCACCACCAGGTGAGCCTGGCGCCGGGCCACGTCTTTGTCTGGTCGCTCGCGGGCGCCGGGGCGGTCCACCAATACGGCCAGCGCGCCCAATTCCCGGGCCGCCCGGATACCATCGGCATTGTCGTCCACCACCAGGCAATCCATTGCCGGGAGGCCCATGATCGCCAAAGCCCGGCGGTACGCCTCGGCGTTTTTGGTCCCCAGGCCCAGCAGGTCTGGCCCCCAGGCATAGTCCAGGTATCGCATCAGGTCGCTACCTTCCAGCATACCACGCACATGGGAACTGTGGGCGTTGGAGAGGACAGCCAGGATGAGGCCCCGGTCCCGCAGCCGACGCAGACAGCCGGGCACCTCGCCATAGTGCACGGAACACTGGCGCGTCACCTGATATGACACCTCCGGGGCCAGACGGCGAACTGTCGTCGGGTCCTCGGCGATACCCATCGCGTGCAGGTGGGCCAGCAGGTTGCGCGTCCAGCCTTCCAGGAGTGCATCCGCGCCGTTGGGTCCCGCCAGGTCCAGGTCGGCCCAGTTCTCCTGCCACCGGCCGGCCACCCTTCGGCGGGCAGCGATCCAATCAGTCACCTCACCGCCATAGCGGGCCGCCAGGATGCGAGCCTGAGCCTCATTGTATTGCGGTCCCAGGGCTGCGCTATCCACCAGTACGCCATGCAGGTCCAAGAATACAGCGCGAACCCGGCGCTTAGTCACTCTTCCTCCGTGGTTTGGGGTTCTCACATGGAATGGCCTCAGTGGTTAGCAGGCTCCTAGAACATACATGATCTTGTGGATTCTGTCAAGCCTTTGGCTTGGCAAAAGCGTGTCCGTGTGCTATAATCGAGTGCATATCGCCTCTTCCCCAAAGCAAATCTGCTTAGCCGGAGAGCCTGGTGATGTCTGGCCCGCCTGGGACAACAACCCCACCACGTGCTGCCCGTCACTATCCGTTTGGTGAGTGGACAGCCGGGGTCCTGCGCGTGTTCGTCGTGCTGGCCGCCCTGGTACTGAACAACATGGGCTGGCTTAGCCCGGAGCCGGCCTTTCAGACACTGACCAATGTGGTCATCCTGGGAGCCGGCATTTTGGCTGGGGCGATCCTGGTGGCTCTAGGGCTGGGTCGGGTGCCCCCAGCCTGGTTAGCCCGGCTCCTGGCCTGGGCAGATGCCGTAGGCCTCCTGCTGGTCATCGCCATCAGCGGCGGAGCGCGCAGCCCATATTATGCCATCCTGCTGCCGTTCCTGTTGGTCGTGGCCATGCGTTTTGACCCGGTAAGTACCCTGAGCTGCGGCGGTCTCCTGGTCCTGGGCTACAGTATGCTGGCGGCTCTGGCCGGCCCGGCGTTGGATCTTGTGGTGGCCAGTCAGTGGGCTATCTTGCTCCTGGCAACGATCCTGGCCCCCGCCTGCGCCTGGCGGAGCACGCGGCGCAAGGCTTGCTGAGCCTGGGTGATAAATCCCAGGCCATCCAACAGATCGTAACCACGATCCAACGCTTTGCTGGACGCACCAATCTGCTGGCTATTAACGCGGCCATCGAAGCGGCGCGGGCCGGTGAAGCCGGCCGGGGGTTTGCTGTCGTGGCCGATGAGATTCGCCGCCTGGCGGAAAGCTCCCGTCGCTCCGCCGGCGACATCGCCAGCCTGAGCGATGAGATCATCGGCGGCACAGAGGCCCTGATCCGATCTATGGACGAAGTGATGGCCGCAGTGACGCGCACGGCGACATTGGCGCAAGAGGCATCGCAGGCGGTGGCAAGAAGTGAAACGTAAAACGTAATTTATGGTTGTGCACTATATTTTGTGCATTGCGCATTACGTTTTACGCTTTACGCTTTAGAAGGGGTACAGTATGGAAGATCTGGTCGGCACAAGCATTGGACACTACCAAATCCTGGAGCAACTCGGCCGTGGGGGCATGTCCACTGTTTACAAGGCCTTGCAGGTCTCGCTGGACCGCGAGGTGGCGATCAAGGTCCTGCCCCCGTATTTTGCCCATGACCCGCAGTTCGCGGCCCGCTTCAGCCGCGAGGCCCGGGCGGTAGCCAGGCTGCGCCATCCCAATATCCTTACCGTCTTTGATTATGGTGAGCAGGACGATTACACCTATATCGTGATGGAATACATCCAGGGTGGGCGGACCCTGGCCAATGTGTTGGAAGAACGCGGCACCCTGGACCTGCCGACCGTCTTGCTGGTCATCCAGCAGATCGCCAGCGCGCTGGACTATGCCCATCAGCAAGGGGTGATCCATCGTGACATCAAGCCTTCCAATATCCTGGTCCCCCGCGAGGATTGGTTCCTGCTCTCCGACTTTGGCATCGCCAAGGTGGTCGGCGGTGGGGACCTGACCAAGACCGGCATGGGCATGGGCACGCCGGACTATATGGCGCCGGAGCAGGGGCGGGGCCTGCCAGTGGATGCCCGCGCCGACATCTACTCCCTGGGGGTGATGCTCTATCGCATGGTCGTGGGGCAGTTGCCCTATCACGCCGACACGCCCATGGGGGTGATCATCAAGCACATCAACGATCCCCTGCCGTTGCCCAGCCAGCAGAACCCCAATGTGCCGGCCGCCGTGGAACAGGTGATCCTCAAGGCCATGGCCAAGAACCCCGACGATCGCTACCAGACGGCCGGCGAGCTGGCCCGGGCCCTGAAACAGGCCGTGGACCAGGTGCGGCACAGCGCGGCGGCCACCATCACCGGCGTGCCCCTGACGCCCCCCGGCATACCGGTCGAGCCAGGCATAGCTGCGCCGCCAGCGGCCCGGCGGGGGGGCATTCCCCGGTGGGCCTGGCTGGCCGGCGGCGGGGTCGTGATCGCGGCCGCCCTGGTCGTTTGTGGGGTGCTGGGCGTACCCGTACTCGGTAGGCTGGCGTTCCTGACCCCGCAGGCTACGCCTGCCGTTACCCCGGTGGCCCAGGCACCCACTGCCACCCAGCCCATCATCCAACCCACCGCCACTCAGCCGGCCACCGCCACGGTCCAGAGCATACCGACCGCTACGGCGACCATTGCGCCCAAACCGACAGCTACCATGACGGCCTCCCCCCAGCCTACTGAGCCACCAACGGCCACGCCGGCACCCACCAGGACGCCTGGTCCTACCAATACGCCCAGGCCCACCAACACGCCGCCAGCCCCCGTCCTCACCGGCAAGATCGCCTTCCCCGTCCTTAACGAAGACGGCTATCACTATGACACGTGGATCGTGAATGCGGACGGCACCGGCGCAACCCTGTTCCGTGCCAGGATGCGCCAGCCTAGTTTCCGGCCTGATGGCAAGATGATCGCCATGAACGGCGAGGCTCCCAACCGCGCGAATATCGTCACGGTCAATGTGGATGGCTCAGACGAACGGGAGGTTTCCCAACACGTGGAAGACAGCCACCCCTCCTGGTCGCCTGACGGCCGGCGGCTGGTCTTTGACACCACTGCCGCGCCCGGCGGTGGGTCACAGATCTGTATCGTGGATAATCCCATCGCGCGGACCTGGCACGCCATTCCCGGCCCCGGCGCATTGACCGGCATCAAGGGCCAATATCCCACCTGGATGCCCGACGGCCGCATCATCTTTAACACGTCCAACTACTGGGGCGACAATACCCAAAGCGGGCTATATGCCATCGGGGATGGCGGTGGCATACCAGTCTGGCTCACCGCATCCGGCCAGGACACCGCGCCAGCCGTGCATGGCGGCACGGTGGCCTTTATGTCCATCCGCACCCCCGGCGATTATGAGATCTTTACCGCCAGCATCTATGGCCTGGACGCGGGCCTCACGCAACTGACCAATAACGACGCCCAGGATGGCCTGCCGGCCTGGAGCCCGGATGGCAAATACATCGCCTTTGTCTCCGATGAGGGCGGGCGCTGGGGGCTGTGGGTGATGCGCGCCGATGGCTCCGGCCGGCGCAAGTTACTGGACCTGCCCGGCACTGGCCGCCTGGGTGGGGACTGGGGTAACGAGCGCGTCTCGTGGGCACCATGAAAAACGTGATTCGTGTTGCGTGATTCGTGTTCCATTACGCAACACGTAACATGTGCTCGGGAGGTAGCGCCATGTCTGCTTACAAGCAACGTTCTATCGCGGCTCTGGTGGTCGCGGCCTACGTTCTGGCCCTGCTGGCCTGCACGTTGCCCGGCCAGACCGTCAGCACGTTCAGCAAGCCCACGGTGAACATCATCGCGCCGCTGGCCGGTACGCAGGTGGTCACTGGTGAGACGGTGCACGTTCAGGTGATGGCCGTGGACACTCAGGGCCTCGGCCGGGTGGAGTTGAGGGTGGACAACCTCCCGGTGGCCACTCAGGACCTGCCGCAGCCAGTGACGGCCTACCAGGGTGTGCTGACCTGGCTCGCCACCACGCCGGGGCCTCACATCTTGCTGGTCCAGGCTATCAATGTGGCCGGAGTCGTCAGTGACCCGGCCGTGGTCAGCGTGGTGGTGGTGCCAGCCGCCGGCACGGCCATCGCGTCACCCCCGGCAGCCACGACCGCGCCCACTACGGAGGCGACTGCGCCGCTCCCGACTGTATCTCCGCCCACCGTGCCCCCAACAGTCCCGCCCACTGTACCCCCCACGATCCCGCCCACCAAACCGCCCACCGTGCCCCCACTCGTCGGCAAGATCGCGTTTCCGGTGCGTAACGCTGATGATCCAGCAAAATACGATATCTGGGTCGTTAACGCCGATGGCACCAACGCGCGCCTGGTGGCGAACAAGATGCGCCAGCCCTGCTTCAACCCCGGCGGAACCTTGCTGGCAGTAAATGGAGAGGCGCGTTTCCAGGACCATCTCATCGTCATGAACGCCGACGGCTCGAACCAGCGAGAGGTCTCGAAGCATGTGGAGGACAGTCACCCTTCATGGTCGCCGGAGGGTACTCGTCTGGTCTACGATACCACGGCCGCGCCTGGCGGCGGCTGGCAGATCTGCATCGTAGACAACCTGGAAACCAGGTCCTGGCAGGCCCTGCCAGACCCGGGCGGTGGCCCGTTTGGATTGCGCGGCCAATACCCGGCCTGGATGCCCGATGGCCGTATCATCTTCAGGACCTCGAATTATTGGGCCAGTAATCTCGAGAGCGGACTATATATCACCACCGGCGGAGGGAGTCTGCCGTTGCGAGTCACTTCCTCTCCCCAGGATACTGCGCCGGCCGTCCATGGTGGCACAGTGGCGTTCATGTCCATCCGCCAGGGGAGCGACTATGAGATCTTTACCGCTCGCATCGGCGGGGAGATTGACGCTGACCTCAAGCAATTAACCAATAACGAGGCCCAGGATGGCCTGCCGGCCTGGAGCCCGGATGGCAAGTATATCGCCTTCCTGTCCGACGAGGGTGGCTCCTGGGGCCTATGGGTGATGCGCGCCGATGGCTCCGGCCGGCGCAAGCTGTTGAACCTGCCAGGGACCGGCACCCTGGGCGGAGACTGGCATACCGAGCGCGTCTCGTGGGCCCCGTGACAGGCTATACTTGACTATCACCTGCAGGACTGGTATACTTTGAACCGGACACTGGACCTTAGCGCTGGTCAGTGAACCACATCAAACTAAAGGGGGACAACATGGACAGACAAGAAATATTTGAGCGAATCAAGGCTATTATCGTAGAGCAACTGGGAGTAGACCCAGACCTGGTGACGGAAGAGGCCGATTTTCGTGAGGATCTCAAGGCTGATTCCCTGGACCTGGTCGAGTTGATCATGAGCATGGAAGAAGAGTTCGGCGAGGAGATCTCCGACGAGGAGGCCCAACAGATTCATACTGTTGGGGAGGCGGTGGATTACGTGCTCAAGCGGGCCAAAGAAGCCGGCCGTCTCTAGCCTGGGCTGTATGGGCGCAGGTTCCTGGAACCTGCGCCCCGTTGTATCTGCACCAGGGTATTGTTTGCTTTTAGCCCAGGTGCCATCCTTGCTCCCTACCACCCGCGAGACGGGGTTGGGCGACAGCTCTGCCATCGCCAAACCCTACCCTCCCTTCTTCCCCCGGCTATGGGTGCAGCAGATCCCATCAGTTTCACGTCTTGCGGCGAGCGCCGCGAGTGTAATTCATGAGGACTGATCGAGGCGGGTGAGAGAACATGCTTCAGATCTATCGCGAGCGTTGTGCTTATTGCGGCTGCTGTGTGGCTGTGTGTCCGGTAGATGCCTTGACCCTGGCCGAGACCTGGCTGGTGGTGGACGAAACGCTCTGCACAGACTGCGGAACATGCCTGACAGCCTGTCCTACCGGGGCCTTGACCCTTGATCCTGTCTGGCCGCCTCTCGCAATCAGGCCGACGCTCCCGGCCTTTGACGTGGTGGTGATCGGCGCGGGGCCGGGAGGAGCCATCGCCGCGCGCACGGCGGCCCAGGCCGGCCTGCGGGTATTGCTCCTGGAAAAACGCCAGGAGATCGGCAGTCCGGTCCGGTGCGCCGAGGGCATCGCCCACGAGGCCCTGGCCCCCTTTATCGCCCCCGACGCCCGCTGGATCTGCGCCGCCATCCGGGCCGCCACCATCACCACGGTAGAGGGCGGTCGTTGGACAACAACCCGCTACGAGGGGCAGGCCCATGGGTACGTGCTGGAGCGGCGCGTCTTTGACCGGCTCCTGGCTGAGGAAGCTGGCCGGGCCGGAGCCACCATCTGGGTCAAGTCGCCAGCCCTCGGTTTGCTCCAGGAAAACGGTCACGTCTGCGGCGTCGTCGCCCGCCATGGGGGCAGCGGCCAGCGCGTGGAGCTTCCCTGTCGGGTGGTCATCGCCGCCGATGGTGTGGAGAGCCAGGTAGGGCGATGGGCCGGGCTGGATACGGCCGTGCCGTTGCGTAACCAGATGAGTTGCGCCCAATACCTGCTGGCCGGCGTCGAGATAGACCCTACCTGCACCGACTATTACCTGGGACAGGAAGTGGCGCCTGGTGGCTATGCCTGGGTCTTCCCGAAGGGCGAGGGCCGGGCCAACGTGGGGCTGGGCGTGCAGGCCGATCTGGCCCGCGAGCCGGCCCGGGTCTGGCTGGATCGTTTTATAGAGCGCGTGCCCGGCCTGGCCCGGGGCCACCCGGTAACCTTTATCGCCGGCGGCGTGCCGGTCATGCCCGCCCTGCCGCGCCTGGTCACCAACGGGCTGCTGCTGGTGGGGGATGCTGCCCGGCAGGTTGATCCCCTGACCGGCGGCGGCATCGGCAATGCCATGGAGGCCGGCCGCCTGGCTGCCCAGGTGGTGGCGCAGGCCCTGGAGGAGGGTGACGTATCGGCCAGGCGGCTGGCGGTCTACCAGGAGCAATGGCAGGCCGGCACCGGCCGTAAGATGACCCGCAATTATCGCCTCAAGGAAAGATACGCGGCCCAGGCCCGGATCACCCCTGGCTTTCAGCGTGCCTTTGCCCTGGCCGTGGCCGGCTAGGGCCTACCCTCCCGCAGGTTAGGGCGGTCTTTACCAAATTTGATGAAAGGAAATACGATGAAAGCAGGTGTTGTCACCGACAGTTGCGCCAGTATCCCAGAGGACCTCATGGCGGCTCTGGGGATCAATGTGGTGCCTTATAACGTTCACATCCAGGAGCGGGCATATAAAGACCTGGTGGACCTGCAACGTCGGGAGTTCTACGAATACCTGACCACCGCGACCGAGTTCCCCAAGACGGCCAACCCCGGCCCCGGCGACTTTTTGGCGGTCTACCAGAAGCTGGCCGAGACCACAACAGGGATCATCTCTATCCACATGACCTCTATCGGCAGCGCGGCCTATCAGGCAGCTCAACTGGCCGCCAGGATGCTTCAGGAAACTCATCCCCAGACGCGGGTGGAAGTCATTGACTCCCGCCAGACGGCCATGTGTTATGGTTGGATGGCTATCGAGGCGGCGCGGGCGGCTCAGGCCGGGCAGCAATTGGACCAGATCACCAGTCTGGTGAAGGATATGATCCCCCGCTCCCGCATGATCATGACCGCCGATACGCTCAAGTATCTGTACATGGGTGGCCGTATCGGGCGGGCCAGTCACCTGGTGGGCAGTCTGCTGAACATAAAACCACTCGTCAGCATGGAAGATGGGGAGATCGTGGCCTTGGGACAGGCGCGCAGCCGCTGCAAAGCTTACCAGCGCATGGTTGAGATCATGCGAGAGATGAGCGATCCGCAGACCAGATTCCAGGTCGCCATCACCCATGCAGCAGCCCCGGCCGAGGCGGAAAAGCTGCGGGGCCTGGTAGAAGAGAACGTCCAGTGCCGGGAGATGCTCATCGCCGAGCTAAGTCCAGCTTTGGGAGTCCATACCGGGCCAGGTACAGTGGGCGTCTGCTTTGTCAAGGGATAGCATCTTCGCGTCCCTTTACCGCTACGCGGTGCGGTGCGGGGAAAGAATGCCTGGTAGGGGTTTCAACCGTCATATCTCATTAAGTTGACCCAGATGATTAGACTCTGCCCCCCCTGTTTCTGCCCTCTTTACCCTTCCAGCCCGTTCTCCAATGGCCGGCCAAAGTCCTGTAGATTCGAGCCGCCCACGAACTCGCGCAGGATCGAGTTGTCCGGCACGCGGTCAGACGGATAGGGCAGGAACCATTCCAGGAAGGCCAGGAGACGCCGGGCCTCCACATACTCCAACGTCCCCGGTTCAACCTCCCGCAATAACGGTTCCACCAGCGGTTTCAGGACCGCCAGCTCATAAACCAACGCCGAGTTGAACATCACATCAGCATTTTCTTGATAGGGAAAGATCCAGCGGGCCTCACCCCGCCGCACGCTGGCCCAGCGGGAGATGGTCTGCTGGGCTGTATAGCCCCGATATTGGTCATCGCGGACGATGCGCCGCAGCAGGCGGGTGTCGGCTGTGGGGATGCGGTTGTGATGGTCAATGTTCAGTTGGGTGAGGGCCGAGGCGTAGATGCGAAAGCAGACCGCCGGCGGGATATTGGGTACCAGGGCCGGGTTCAGCCCGTGCATACCCTCGGCCAGGATCACGCCGTCTGGTTCCACGGACACTGTATCGCCCTCGATACGTGTGCCAGCCAGGAAATCGTAGCGGGGCAAGGTCACCTCCCGACCCGCCATGAGGTCCAGCAATTGCTGGTTGAACAGCGGCAGGTCCAACGCCCCCAGGGCCTCAAAATCGTATTCCCCAAACTCGTCACGCGGCGTCTTATCACGGTCCACGAAATAATCATCCAGACCCAGGGCGATGGGCCGGATGCCGTGGGTCAGCAACTGCACCATGAGCCGCCTGGCAAAGGTGGTCTTGCCGGAAGAGGAAGGCCCGGCGATGAGGACCAGGCGCACCCGGCCCCGTTGCTCCGCGATACGTTGGGCGATGGCGCTGATGCGCTGCTCGTGCAGGGCCTCCGCCACCAGGATCACTTCGTCTATGCGGCCATCTTTGATGGCCTGGTTCAGCGACCCCACATCGGTGACTTGCATCACCTGCATCCAGTTGCTGTATTCGCGGAACATGTTGGCCAGGCCGGGACTGTCCTGAAACGGAACCAGGCCGGCGGGTTGCGCCGGCGTGGGAAAGCGCAGGATAAAGCCCGGCGGATAGTGGACCAGGCCGAAATGCCGCAGGTAACCGGTGGAAGGAACCATATAGCCATAAAAATAGTCCCGCATCCCGCGCAGGGTATAGATGGAGACCTGGCTCTTTTGACGAAAGCTCAGCAGGCGTACCTTGTCTTGATAGCCCTGCTCCCGAAACAGGGCCTGGGCTTCGGCCACGGGCATCTGTTGTTTAATGATCGGCTCATCGCGGTCCACGATGTCGTGCATCCGGGCCTCGATCTCGGCCAGCTCAGCGGGGGTGAAGGGTTCGCGCCCCTCCACCTGGCAGAAAAAGCCGTCCGTCAGCGAGTGGTCAATCACGATGCGGGCCTGGGGGAACAGCTCGTGAGCCGCCGTGATCAGCAGGAACGACAGCGACCTTTGGTAGACGCGCAGGCCATCGCCGGATTCCATAAAGATGGGGCGCACCTTCGCATCGCCGGTGATAGGGTACGAGAGTTCGCGGAGCGTATCATTGACCAGGGCGGCGACCACCGGGTTGGTCACCTGGGGATAGGCGACCCTGACGAAAGCCTCCAGCGGGGTGCCAATAGGCCCCTGGAAGATGCGGTCATCAGGGAAACACACCCGCACATCCCGGCGGGGCCGGCTGGGCCGCACAACAGCAGTATAACTTCTCATATAGCATCCTTTCGGTCTGACTTACCGCCGGTCGTCTGGAGACCCGACCGGCGGGGTAAGAGTAGAAACACGGCCCTACGCCGGGGCGCAGGACCGCACCGGCGCTATTATACACAATCGCTTGACCGCTGACAAGCTGGCGAGGAGGGCCGCCTGTTAGTTTGTTGATCAAACAAACCACAAAACCTTAAAATTTCGCCGCAAGGGGTTGACTTGGGGCAGAAAATGGGTTATAATACGCTTAGTTTGTTGGGTGCACAAACTAAGTGAAGGAGTTGCCGTGGTCAGAAAATCCTATCGCCCCGGCGACCAGACCCTCGTCCGCTCCATGAATCTCTCCACAGTCCTGCGCTGTGTTTGGGATGCGCGCCCCCTGTCCCGCGTCGCCATCGCCGCCGATACAGGTCTGAACAAGACAACCGTGTCCAGCCTGGTCAGCGAACTGGAGGAGCGGGGCTTGATCCGCGAGATCGGCCAGCACGAGTCCAGCGGGGGCCGCCCGGCCCGCCTGCTGGACCTGAACCCCGAGGCCGGGGTGATGATCGGCGTCGAGATCGGGGTGGATCGGATTCACGTGATCTTGACGGATTTCCTGGCGACGGTGCGCTGGCGCGCACGCCACGAGATCGCGCCCACCGCTGGTCAGGAGGCGATCATTGCGACCGTGCTGGCGATGCTCGACGATGCTGTGGCACGATGTCCAGTGGATGCCGGAACGCGACTGCTGGGCATTGGCCTGGCCCTGCCCGGCATGGTAGATGTGGCCGATGGTTTGCTGATCTTTTCCCCCAACCTGCAATGGCGCAACGTCCCGTTGCGGCAGATGATCGCTCAACGATTTCAGGTGCCCGTCTTTGTGGACAACGACGCCAACGCCGCCGCCCTGGGCGAGCGGTTGTTCGGCGCGGCCCGCACCGTGGATGATTTCATCTATCTCATCGTCGGTGTGGGCATCGGCGCGGGTATCTGCATCAATGGTCAGATCTACCGGGGCGCGGGGGGCTACGCCGGCGAAGTCGGCCACACTCGCCTGGCGCTCGAGCACACCCGGCCCTGTCACTGCGGCAAACGCGGTTGCTGGGAGACGCTGGCCAACCAGTACGCCCTCATCGAGCGCGTGCGTGCCGCCCTGGCTGCCAGTCGCCCCTCGATATTGGCCGGCGATGTCGCCCTCACCGTCGAGCGGATCGGCCAGGCCGCCGCTGCCGGCGATGAGGTGGCCTGCCAGGCCCTGGCGGAGACCGGTGCGTTCGTTGGCCTCGGCATCGCCAATCTGGTTGACATATTTAACCCCAAGCTGGTGGTCGTGGGCGGAGCCATGTATGAGGTCATGGACCACCTCTTGCCGGCCATCCGGCAAAAGGTGACCGAATGTGCGCTAAAGGAGACCCGCCACATGGTGACTGTGGAGCCGTCAGCGCATGGCCGGGATGCCTGCACCATCGGGGCGGTGGCCCTGATCACTCAGAACATCCTGCAGGACCCCGTCAGTGTGCCCCGGCTTCGGGAAAGGAGGTGATACCGTCAGCAGAAAGACGAAACTCGAACGTCTTGTGGAAACCATCTGGCTCATCATTTAGCTCGCGCCAACGCTCGACGCGGGCGCGCCGGGGTTGCCACCCCGGCGCCGCGTAGAGCGTGGCGGCGAGGAGGGGCAATCTCACCATATCGCTTACCATAAGGAGGAGAACCGATGACTCGCAAGACCCTGTTTGCTGTGTTGGCCCTGGTCTCAGTCGTCGCCATGTTGGCGGCGCAATGCCCGATGCCGGGCCAGCCGGCCGAGAACAAGCTGGAGATCTTTTCCTGGTGGACCGGCGGCGGCGAGGCCGATGGCCTGGCCCAAATGTTCAAGATCTACAGCCAGAAGTACCCCAACGTGGAGATCATCAACGCCACCGTGGCCGGCGGCGCCGGCTCTAATGCCAAAGCCGTGCTCAAGACCCGCATGTTGGGTGGCGACCCGCCCGACTCGTTCCAGGTCCACGCCGGCATGGAGATCGCTGACTGGGTTAAAGCTGGCAAGATGGAGCCGCTGGATGACCTGTACATGTCTGAGGGTTGGGACAAGGTCTTCCCCAAGGACCTGTTGGACATCCTGCGGGTAGACGGTCACTACTATAGCGTGCCGGTGAACATCCACCGCTCCAACGTGCTGTGGTACAACAAGAAGATCTTTGCCGAAAACAACCTGACCGCCCCCAAGACCTTTGACGATTTCTTCAAGGTGGCGGAGGCCCTCAAGGCCAAGGGCATCACCCCGCTGGCTCTGGGCGATAACGGCCCCTGGGCGGCAGCCCACCTGTTCGAGGACGTGCTGGCCGGGACCCTGGGCCAGGAAGGCTACAATGGCCTGTGGACCGGCAAGACCAGTTGGGCAGACCCCAAGGTGACCCAGGCCCTGGAGACCTTCAAGAAGATGCTGCAATACGTCAACGAGGACCACAGTGCGCTGTCATGGGACCAGGCCGCGCAATACGTGATTGATGGCAAGGCGGCCATAACCATCATGGGCGACTGGACCGACGGCTACTTTGTCTCCAAGAAGTTCACCGACTACGGTTGGGCACCCAGCCCGGGCACCGAGGGCATCTTTGTAATGCTGTCCGACTCCTTCGGCCTGCCCAAGGGCGCGCCGCATCGTGAGAACGCCATCAACTGGCTGAAGGTCTGCGGCTCGTTCGAGGGTCAGGAGGCCTTTAACCCGCTGAAGGGGTCCATCCCGGCCCGCACCGACGGTGGCAAGGCTCAGTATGATGACTATCTGAAGTCGGCCATGAAGGACTGGGCGACCAACAAACTGTGCCCCAGCGTGGTGCACGGCGCAGCAGCCCCGGAAGGGTGGGCGACGGCTTACGTGGACGCCATCGGCGTGTTCGTGACCAAGCAAGACGTGGCGGCCACCCAGGCGGCCCTGGTGCAGGCGTGCAAGGACGCCGGCGTGTGCAAATAAGCCAGTGAATGCGTGCAGTGGGGCGGTCGGGCTTGCCCGGCTGCCCCACTTTACGTCCGGGAGGTTTGTATGCCCCGCCTGAACACCGACCGCCTCATCGCCTTTCTGCTCATCGTGCCCTCGATCCTGGCGGTGGCCTTGTTCGTCTACGGCTTTATCGGCTGGACGGGCTATGTCTCGCTGGTCAAATGGAATACCTTGTTGCCCGACTTTACGTTCGTGGGCTTTGACAACTATGCCCGCCTGTTCGCCAACGAACGGTTCCAGATTGATATCCGCAACACGGTGGGCTTTACGCTCCTCTTTATCACTGCTTGTCTGGTCCTGGGTTTTGGACTGGCAGTGCTCCTGGATCAGCGCATCAAGGGTGAGGGCGTCTTTCGCAGTATCTTTCTGTTCCCCATGTCCATCTCGTTCATCGTCACCGGCGTGGTCTGGCGCTGGCTGCTCAACCCCAGCACCGGTGTCAACCTGCTGGTGCAGGCCCTGGGCTTCAAGGACTTTAAACCAGGCTGGTATACTGACCCCACGGTCTGGTTCGTGCCCGCCGATAGCCCGGTAGGGCAGTTTTTGACCAACATTGGCCTGGGGGTGGTCGCCAGCGACAAGTTCGGCCTTTCTATGGGTGTCATCTCGTTGGTCATCGCCGCCACCTGGCAGATGTCAGGCTACACTATGGCCATGTATCTGGCCGGCTTGCGTGGTATCCCGGAGGAGTTGCGCGAGGCAGCGCGGATTGACGGGTGTAGCGAGTGGGGGGTCTACCAGCATATAGTCCTGCCCATGCTCCAACCCATCACGTTGAGCGCGGTCATCATCCTGGGCCATATCTCCCTGAAGATCTTTGACCTGGTGAGTGCGATGACCGGCCCCGGCCCGGCCTTCGCCTCCGACGTGCCGGCCTACTTCATGTTTGATACGACCTTTCGGGGCAACTTTTTCTCCCAGGGCGCGTCCATCGCCATCGTGTTGTTAACTCTGGTGGCCGTGCTGGTGGTGCCCTACCTGGTCTATAGCCGGCGGACGGAGGTAGAGCGATGAACAAGATGGTAACCCGGGCGATCATCTATCTCCTGCTGACAGGGGCCTCGATCATCTATCTGATCCCGGTCTACGTGCTGCTGGTCACCGGCCTCAAGAGTTTCACCGAGGTCAACCTGGATACCATGTGGAACCTCCCGGCGGGCCTGTCCTTTGATAGCTTTATCCGGGCCTGGGTGGGCGATCCGCTGAACGGTGTGCTGGGACTGTCGGGCAACTTTGCCAATAG